>Ga0307476_10002712_pt1 | contig 10520 bp, 9 predicted proteins | sample atmos_gasesECM2C_2_FD_203314 | JGI IMG/M metagenome (GOLD analysis project Ga0307476, IMG submission 203314) | Hardwood forest soil microbial communities from Morgan-Monroe State Forest, Indiana, United States - atmos_gasesECM2C_05 | ecosystem: Environmental > Terrestrial > Soil > Temperate...
CTTTTGTGCGAGCCGCAAATCGTGCGCCGTCCGCATGATGGCGTCTGTCGTCTTACGGCCCGGCTCGAGCGCATGGTAGTCCAGCACCGGCTCGACTTCGATGAAGCGGCGCAGTTCTTCGGGCTGAGCCTGGCGTCCGCTCGCCAATACCTGCCAGGAAAAAGTGGCGGCCCGTCCGGACAATGCGGCTTGCGCGGTGTCAGCCGCCATGTCGAGCGACCGGGTCATCGCATCGAGCCGCAACATCCCCGCCTGCACGCCTGCAACGCCGTCCGATAAGGCGTCGAGAGCGCCGCGCAGGCTCGGATCGGCGCTCAAAGTGGCGAGCAACGGAGCGGCCTTGGACAGACCCGCCGTCAGCCGCGCCACCTCCCCGGTCGGGAGAAAAAGCAGGCCGTTGCGCTCGAAAAAGGCGCCACCTTGCGGTTGGCGGACGCTGCGGATCACGTCCTTGCGTGCAGACAGCGCCGTCACCAACTTGGTTGCCGCTTCGGCGACGCCCTCGGGCGTCGGGCCATCCACGACGACGATAACATCGGGCTGCGGGAATGCGTGCATGTACTGGAAGGCACGCTGGGCCCAGGGCAGGTCGGGCGGAAACAGCGCGGTGGTGTCGGTCGTCACCGCGAAATGCCGCACGGCATAGGCGCTGCAGAACACCGTCAGGATCGTCGCCGCCAAGATAACCCGCCAGGCGTGACCGGCGCAAAAAACGACGACGCGGAAAATCAAGGAGCTGAGCATCTCGTCGCTCGGTGCCGGCTAAGTTTGCTTTTACCGAAGCATGCAGCGACGGCCGGCGAACCTTCCCCTGTGCTGGTTTCATATCGACAACCGTGGGATCGGTGTTTTTGTTCCCCAAGGATTTTTGACGAACCAGGCGAGACGAGTGGAACCAACATGAAAATGCCCGATTCCTCATTGGTAGATTGGTCTGTGCAATAAAGGAGGCCCAAGTGCGGGCAGGAAGGTTTTTGGTAGCCGGCGTTTTGATCTTGCCCATTACGGCAATGGCCAGCCCCGCGACCGAAACTCACAGTTTCGCCATTGTCAGAAACGGCGAGCGGATCGGCACCAATACGATCTGCCTTCACCACGACGGACCCGATACGTTGGTCGAGATCTCTACATCGATAGCGGTAAAGATTGCCTTTCTGACCCTCTACCGTTTCGAGCAGACCGAAAGCGAACATTGGGCCGCCGGCCGCTTCGTCTCGATGAGCTCGACCACCGACGACGACGGCACGATGCATCGCGTCAGCGCCGATGCGAGCCTCGGGGCGCTGTCGGTGACGGCGGACGGAAAGACGAAGCGAATGCCCGGAAACCTGATGCCGTCGAGCCTTTGGAACCCCATGCTTGCCCAGCAGGTTTCGGCGCTGAGCACGGTCGACGGCAGCCTGATGCGAATAGCGGTGGCCGACCGCGGGACCGAGGATCTACCGATTGGCGGCCGTCAAATCGCGGCTCATCATTATTCGCTCAGCAGCATCTATTCGCAGGATGTCTGGTACGACGACCACGGCGATCTTGTCAGGGCGCAGCTGCGCGCCGCCGACGGATCGACCATCCTCTACCAAGCGGCCCCGCCACGACGGTCGGGATGATGCGACGCTTGCGGCCCTATCTCGGCTGGCCGACCGGCGGCATCATCAGGATGCCGGTATCGTCCAGGAGCGCCTCGATCCGCTGCAATACCGGTTGCGCCGCCTCGATCGCGCGGCCCAGTGCCGTCACCCCGATGTCGTCGTCCGCGCGCTCCTGGCCGGTCAGGCGATCGTAGAGGAATTTCACCAAGCCCTCTTCGCGGGGGAAGACCGTCAGCTGCACCGGGGTGTCGGCCGGGATATTGGCGGCCTCCTTGGAGAGGCGCAGCGCCACCTCGTAGCCGCCGAGCGCATCGACGAGGCCGTTGGCCTTGGCTTCCTCACCCGACCACACGCGGCCTTGCGCGACAGCCTCGACCGCGTCCGCGCTCATGTGGCGGCCGGCGGCCACATGGTCCTTGAAGCCGCGATAGGTCGCGTCGAGAAACGCTTGTAAGCGCGCGCGGGCGAGCGGGGAAAAACCGGAGGTGGCGCTGAACATTGCCGAATTGGCGCCGAATTGAGCCGCGTCGCTCGACACCCCGATCTTTTTCAACAGGTCGGTCACCACCAGCTTGCCGGCCAGCACCCCGATCGACCCGGTCAACGTCGCCGGCTCGGCGACGATTTTGTCGGCGGGTGCGGCGACGTAATAGCCGCCGGAGCCGGCCACGTCGCCCATCGACACGATCACCGGCCTTCCGCGCTCGCGGGCAAAGACGACATCGTGCCAAATCGTCTCCGAGGCAACCACCGAGCCGCCCGGGCTGTCGACCCGGAACAGGATCGCGCGCACCTTGGGGTCGCGCACCGCGTCGCGAAAGGCGCGCGTCATGTCGTTCGCGGCCATCTCGCCGGAGCCCGCCAGCGGGTTTGCCGCCCCGCCGCCGCGGACGATCAGCCCCGACCCATAGATCAGCGCAATCCTTTCGCCCGTGCGGTGCGGCCGTCCGGCGCTGTCGAGATAAGGCTTGAGGTTGACGATCTGGGCGTCCGAGCCGGCGCGCCGGTGGGCCGCGGCGATCGCATCGTCGCGGTAGCCGAGCCAGTCGACGAGCTTTGCCCGCAATGCCTCATCGGGAAGCAGGGGGGCCTGGTCGATAGCGGCACGGACGGTGTTCGGAGGCAACTTGCGGGCCTGGGCGATCCCTCTTACCACCTGCCCGGAAATCGAATCGAGGAGGTCTCCGACTTCTTCGTGCTGCGGCGGGGTCATCTTGGTTTCGGTCAGGATATTCGCGGCGGTTTTGTAGCGGCCGCGATGATCGAATTCGGGGGCGATCCCGAGGAGGTCGAGTGTGCCCTTAAAGAAGGTGGTCTCGGCATAGAGCCCGGTCAGGCCCAGGCTGCCCATCGGCTGCAGCCAGATCTGGTCGAACGCAGTCGCGAGATAATAAGGGCGAGTACCGGCGCCGAACTCACCGAAGCTGTCGGCAAAGGCGATCGCGAACTTTCCCTTGGCGCGGAAGGCGGCGATTGCGTCGCGCACCTGCTGAACCTCGGCGAGGCCGATTTCATCGTCGCCGACGCGGGCGAGAACCCCCTTGACCCGCGAGTCGCCGCCGCCGGCGTCCAGCGCGTCGAGAAAGTCGCGCAGGCTCGGCCTGCCGCCCAGGATCAGCCGGCGCCAGCCTTCCACGCCGCGCCCTTCGGCGAGCCCGCGCGTCAGATCCGCCGACAGGATGATATTGCCTGGAAGCGAGGGCTTGCTCGGCTGAAGCCGGATGACCGCCACCGCGACGGCGATGACGAACAGCACCGTCAGGACCCCGATCGCCGCAAAAAAGCCGACCAGCAGGCGGCGCATCGCTCAGAGGTCGCCGCGGAGCGCGCGATGGCGCAGCAGATGATCGGCAAGGACGCAAGCGACCATTGCTTCGCCGACCGGAACGGCGCGGATGCCGACACAGGGGTCGTGACGGCCATGGGTCGCGATCTCGACCTCGTTGCCGTCGATGTCGACGGTCCGCATCGGCGTCAGGATCGAACTGGTCGGCTTGACCGCAAAACGTGCGACGATGTCCTGCCCGGTCGAGATGCCGCCGAGAATGCCGCCGGCATTGTTCGACAGAAACACGACCTTTCCGTCCGCCATCCGCATCTCGTCCGCGTTTTCCTCGCCCCGGAGCGCGGCGGCGGCGAAACCGGCGCCGATCTCGACACCCTTGACGGCGTTGATCGTCATCAGCGCGCGGGCGATGTCGCCGTCGAGCTTGTCGTAGATCGGCTCGCCCAGCCCCGCCGGCACGCCGCTCGCGACGATTTCGATCACCGCACCCGCCGAAGACCCGGCCTTGCGCACCCCGTCGAGATAATCCGCCCAACGCAGCGACATCGCCGCATCCGGGCACCAGAACGGGTTGTCCTCGACCGCCCGCCAATCCCAGGCATCGCGATCGATCGCATGCGGCCCGATTTGGACGAGCGCGCCGCGGATCGTCACATCGGGGCCGAGGATCTGGCGCGCGACCGCACCCGCGGCGACCCGCGAGGCGGTCTCGCGCGCCGAAGCGCGGCCGCCGCCGCGATAGTCGCGCACGCCGTATTTTTTCCAATAGGTGTAGTCGGCGTGGCCGGGACGAAAGCGGTCGGCGATGTTGCGGTAGTCCCGTGACCGCTGGTCGGTGTTTTCGATCAAGAGCTGGATCGGCGTGCCGGTGGTCACCCCGTCGAAGACGCCGCTCAGGATGCGGACAAGGTCTTCCTCGCGCCGCTGGGTCGTAAACCGCGACTGACCCGGCTTGCGCTTGTCGAGCCAGCGCTGGATGTCGGGCTCGGCGAGCGGCAGACGCGGCGGCACGCCGTCGACGACGACGCCGATCGCCGGCCCGTGGCTCTCGCCCCAGGTGGTAAAGCGGAACAGCGTTCCGAACGAGTTGCCTGCCATGGTTTTTGCGACCGATCGGAGGGCGCCGTCATTCCCGCGCAAGCGGGAATCCAGCGACCACGGCGCTTCGGTCGTCACCCTGGATTCCCGCTTGCGCGGCAGCGGCGGAAATTCGATGCGTCATCGACATTGTCTCAGCAGGCCCGTCACACGACCGAGATGTCGGGGGCGTCGACCGCCTTCATGCCGACGACATGATAGCCGCAATCGACGTGGTGCACCTCGCCGCTGACCCCGGCCGCCAAATCGCTCAACAGATAGAGGGCGGCGCCGCCGACATCCTCGATCGTGACGTTGCGCTTGAGCGGCGAGTTGAGCTGGTTCCATTTGAGGATGTACCGGAAGTCGCCGATCCCCGATGCAGCCAAGGTCTTGATCGGGCCGGCCGAGATCGCGTTGACCCGGATCTTGTCGCCGCCGAGATCGACCGCGAGATAGCGCACGCTGGCCTCGAGCGCCGCTTTGGCCACACCCATCACGTTATAGTGCGGCATCACCCGCTCCGCTCCCGAATAGGTCAAGGTCAACAGGCTGCCGCCGGCACTCATCAGCGGCGCCGCACGGCGGCAGATGTCGGTGAACGAGTAGCAAGAGATTTCCAGGGTGCGCAGAAAGTTTGCCCGCGTCGTCTGCAGATATTTCCCTTTCAGCTCGTCCTTGTCGGAAAAGGCGATCGCATGAACGACGAAATCGATCTGTTCCCAGCGACGCGCCAACGCCGAAAACAACGAATCAAGGCTTTCTTCCGAGGCGACATCGGCTTCGAGCACAACATCGCTGTCGAGGCTCCGCGCCAGCGGCCGAACGCGCTTGCCGAGCGCCTCTCCCTGATAGGTGAACGCCATCTCGGCGCCGTGCTTGCACAGCGCCTTGGCGATGCCCCAGGCGATCGAGCGCTCGTTGGCGACCCCCATAATCAGTCCGCGTTTTCCCGCCATCAGCGGCATGGTCATCCCCGTTTCTCGCCTCGCGGTTCATCCTATACAAGGGCGGCGAAGAGGGCCAATGCTCGCGCCGATCTCGAATGGTGCTGGTGCCGCGGCGCCGAGTACGGATAATTGCCCCGCGCCGGTCTGTTTACCAGTTTCGGAGGCTGTGAGGTCTGCGGGATGTTGCCTGAGGCGAAAAAGCGCCGCGAGAGCCAACGCGGTCGCGCAGTGCGGGGCACCGCGACGACGGTGGCGGCCTTTGCGCTCTATTCGCTGCGCCGGTTCAATGCCGACGGCTGCTTTGCCGCGTCGGGCGCCTTGAGCTATACGGCCCTCGTGTCGCTGGTGCCGCTGGCGGCGATCGCGCTCGGCTCGCTGTCGGTCTTTCCGATCTTCGGACAGCTTCACGACCAGATCCTGGGGCTCGTGTTCAAATTCTTTATACCGTCGATCGGAGAGCAGGCGGGCTGGTGGTTCCGCGCCTTCGCCAATTCCGCGGCGCAGACGACGGCGATCGGGGTTATCGGCATCGCCGCCACCGGGGTTCTGCTGCTGGTCACGGTCGAAGACCAGCTGAACCTGATTTGGCGGGTGACCGCACCGCGCCCCTGGGGGCAGCGGGTTCTCGCCTATTGGACCTTGATCACCCTCGGCCCGCTGCTGGTCGGGCTCAGCCTGTCGCTGTCGACCTATTTCGAGATCGCCGCACGTCGCGCCGGGTTCAGCCAGGAAGCCTTTCAATGGCTGGAAAGCGGCTGGCTGCACGGGGCCGCGCGGGCGGTGCCCGCACTCCTCGAATTCGTCGCGCTGACCTTGCTCTACTGGCTCATTCCGAACGGGGCGGTGCGCTGGCGTGACGCCACCCTCGGAGCGCTGGTCGCGACGACGGCGATCGAGCTTTTGAAGATCGGGTTCACGATCTACATCGGAGCGATGTCCTACTACCAGACCGTCTACGGCGCGCTGGCGGCCATCCCGATCTTTCTGCTGTGGATGTACATCTCTTGGATGGCGGTGCTGCTCGGCGCCGAGGTCGCCGCCGCCGTGCCGCATTGGCGGATCGACGAGCGTATCGGGGCGACCTCTTCCGGCGGGGTGCAGCTGGGGCTGAGCCTCGCGTTGATCGCGGCGCTGGCGCGGGCGCAGCGTTCGGGCGCGGTGCCGGCGACCCGGGCGCTTGCCATCGAGCTCGGGGTGGCGACGACCGTCATCGACGAGCATATGAAGCCGCTCGCCTCGGCCGGGTTTGTCGCCCATACCCAGGCGGGAAGCTGGGTGTTAGCGTGGAACCCCGAAACCGCCACCTTGCGCGACCTCTATGATGCGTTGCACCTTCCGTTTGCCGGCAGCTGGCTCGGCAATATCTCGGCATCGTGGCAGCGCCAAATCGTGCCGGCGATCGAGCGGATCGTCCGAGCCGAAGCGGGGGCGATGCAGATGACGATCGCCTCGCTGGTCGGAGAGGCTGTGGACGGCGCGCCGCATCGGCATGCCTGGCCGGGCTCGGCCAGTCCGATCCGGGAAAAGATCGGGTCCGAATAGTGCAAGGTCCAAATGGGTCTAGGGGAGCGGATCATGGACGAGATCGCCGAAGCCGAACCGCTGGCGCCCTTTGGGCGGTGGTTTGCCGACGCCTCGGCGTGCGAGCCCGACGCCAACGCGATGATCCTGGCGACCGCCGCTCCAGACGCGCTGCCTTCGGCGCGCGCCGTGCTCCTAAAGGGTTTCGACGCACGCGGCTTTGTCTTCTACACCAATCTCGAAAGCCGCAAATCCGAAGAGCTGGCCGGCAACCCTCAAGCCGCGCTATGCTTTTTGTGGAAATCGCTGCGCCGCCAGGTGCGGGTCGAGGGTAGGGTCGAGCCGGTGTCGGCACAGGACGCCGACGCGTACTTCGCCAGCCGCTCGCGCGACAGCCGGATCGGCGCCTGGGCTTCGGACCAGTCGCGGCCGCTCGCCAGTCGAGCCGTGCTCGATCGGCGGGTCGAGGACTTCGCCCGGCGGTTTGGCGAGGGCGAGGTGCCGCGGCCCTCCTTCTGGTCGGGCTTTCGAGTCGTGCCGCGGCGGATCGAATTCTGGCAGGAGCGCCCTTCGCGCCTGCACGACCGCTGGTTGTTTGTCCGCGAGGGCGGCGAATGGCGACGCGAACGGCTGTTCCCCTGATTTACGGTCCGGAAGCGGCGCGGCTGCGGCGGCGGGCGACCTACGCCTCGGTCGGGGTAGCCCTGCTTTTGATCGCGGTGAAGTTCGCGGCGTGGCTCGACACGGGCTCGGTCGCGTTGCTGTCGAGCGTCATCGACTCGTTGCTCGATGCCGCTGCATCGGTGGTCAACCTGCTCGCGGTGCGCCACGCGCTGACCCCGGCCGATCGAGAACACCGTTTCGGCCACGGCAAAGCGGAGCCGCTCGCGGTGCTCGGTCAGTCGGCGTTCATCACCGGCAGCGCCTTGCTGCTCCTTGCCGAGGCGGTGCGCCGGCTGGTCCACCCGCTTCCGGTCTCGAACCCGCCGGCGGGGATCGCGGTTATGGTGTTCTCGATCGTCGTCACGATCGCACTCGTGCTGTATCAGCGGCATGTGGTGCGCCGCACCGGCTCGATCGCAGTTACCGCCGACGAACTGCACTACCGCAGCGACGTGATCCTGAACGGCAGCGTCATCGCCGCGCTCGTCCTCAGCGGTTTCTTCGGCCTGCCCATTCTCGATCCGCTGTTCGGCGCGGCGATCGGCGTCTGGATCATCTGGTCGGCGGTCAGCTTGGCGCGGCTCTCGCTGACCCAGCTGATGGACCAGGAATTGCCCGATGACCAACGCGAGAAGATCCGGGAGATCGCCCAATCGCATCCGGATGTGGCCGCGGCGCACGATCTGCGAACGCGAGTCGCGGGACCGACCGCCTTTATCCAGATGCATATCGAAATGGATGGCGAGATGAGCCTGATGCGAGCACACGAGGTCTCTGACGAGGTCGAAGCGAAGCTGCGCTCGGCCTATCCGAACGCCGAGATCATCATCCATCAGGATCCCGAAGGACTGGAGGAGCCGCGCGCGAACTTTCCGCGGCGGGTTGCGGTGCGATGAGCGGCGAGCGTAAGGTCCTGCTGCTGACCGGCGCCAGCCGCGGCATCGGGCACGCGACGGTCCAGCGTTTCAGCGACGCCGGTTGGCGGATCATCACCTGCTCGCGCGACGTGGTCCCGCCCGAGTGCAAGCGCGACCCGAACTGGACCCATCACATCACCGCCGATCTCGGCGATCCCGGCGATCTCGAGCACTTTGTCGCCGAGGCCAAGGATTTTCTCGACGGCCCGCTGCACGCGCTCGTCAACAATGCCGGGGTGTCGCCGAAATCGCCGACGCGCGAGCGGCTCGGCACCCTCAACGGCAACCTGCAAGACTGGCATCGCGTGTTCCACCTGAATTTCTTCGTGCCGCTGATCCTGTCGCGCGCCTTCGCCCCGGCGCTGGGACGCGGCAAGGGGGCGGTCGTCAACGTCACCTCGATCGCCGGTCATCAGGTGCACCCGTTCGCCGGCTCGGCCTATGCGACCTCGAAGGCCGCGTTGTCGGCGCTGACCCGCGAGATGGCGGCCGATTTCGCCGGGCTCGGGGTGCGCGTCAACGCGGTGGCGCCGGGCGAGATCGAGACCGCGATGCTGTCGCCCGAAACCGCAGTGCTGTTGCCGCGCATCCCGCTCCATCGGCTCGGCATCCCCTCCGACGTTGCCGGCACGATCTTTTTCCTATGCAGCGACGACGCCGCCTATGTCACCGGCACCGAGATCTCGGTCAACGGCGGGCAGCACGTCTATTAAGGGCACGCTTCATAAGATTTCACCCGCGGCCCCTGGCTTGGTACGAAATCAGTAATCTCTTGCCATAGTCTTTGTTCAGTCATTTTGTTTTGTCGTTTGGCGTATTGCCGAATACCCACGAGACATGATCGCATGCCTCGCGCATTCGATCGGGAAAACCATCAAATCTATATTCGCGGCGCGCGCTGGGTTGCTTTGGCCTTGCTCGCGATCCCGAGGCTGGCGCTAGCTGGGCCGCCCTACGTGACCGATGATCCCGAGCCGACCGAAACCGGGCATTTCGAAAATTATCTCTATATGCAGGGCACGCGTGTTTCTGGCCAGGGTTTCGATCCGGGTGTCGGCATCGAGATCGATTACGGCGCGTTCGCGAACACCCAACTGACCGTGACCCTGCCGATCAACCCCAATCCCGGGCCGGGGGGCATCGGGCTCTCGTGGGCGCCTCTCGGCGGTGGGGTCAAATACCGTTTCATCCAAGAGGATGATCACGGCTGGCGGCCGCAGGTGGCGATATTTCCGCAAATCTTTAGTCCCGTAGGCCCGGCCGCGCACGGCATGCCCACGACCGAGCTTGTGCCGATCTGGCTGCAAAAGTCCTTCGGGACTTGGACAACCTTCGGCGGCGGCGGGTACACCAACAATCCCGGGGCCGGTAATCGGAATTTCATCATCTACGGCTGGGCCTTGCAGCACCAGGTCACCGACAAGCTGGCGCTGGGCGGTGAAGTGTTCGGCCAGACGGCCGATGCTGTCGGCGCCCGCGCCCGCACGGCAATCGGATTGGGCGCACTATATGATTTCAACGAGGCGTGGCACCTGATCGGTTCAGTCAATACCGGAATCGTCGACGCTCGCCAGAGCGATCAGTTTTCTTTTAATCTTGCCTTAAAGTGGACGCGCTGATGCAGCGGGGCTGCCGTAGCGAGCTTGAGCGGAGTTTATTCGCCTACAGCCACGGACGTTCCGTCCGGCGCCTCAGGCGGCGCGGCGCAGGGTCAGGCGGTCCCATACATCGCCGAGGCCTTTGACCAGCGCCTCGATGTCCGCGTCGCTGTGCAATGGCGTCGGCGTCAGCCGCAGGCGCTCGCGGCCCCTGGGCACGGTCGGGTAGTTGATCGGCTGCACATAGATCCGGTGGCGCTGGAGCAGCGCGTCGCACGCCGCCTTGCACCGCTCGGCATCGCCCACCATGACCGGGACGATGTGGCTCGACGACGGCATCACTGGCAACCCGGCCTCGGCGAGGCGGCGTTTGAGCCGCGCGGCGCGTTCCTGGTGGTGCTCGCGTTCGACCTGGCTTT
>Ga0307476_10002714_pt1 | contig 10519 bp, 10 predicted proteins | sample atmos_gasesECM2C_2_FD_203314 | JGI IMG/M metagenome (GOLD analysis project Ga0307476, IMG submission 203314) | Hardwood forest soil microbial communities from Morgan-Monroe State Forest, Indiana, United States - atmos_gasesECM2C_05 | ecosystem: Environmental > Terrestrial > Soil > Temperate...
TGGCATCAATCATCGTTTCCTCGCCACGTGCCTGCTAGCTTCAATCGTCATCGCGCCGGCTGCAAGGGCGCAATGGGCCGTCATCGATGTGCCGGCGATCGCACAATTGATACAGGAAGTTCAAACGATGCAGCAGCAATTGGCTACGGCTCGCAATCAACTGCAGTCGGCGCAACAAGCTCTGCAGGCCATGACGGGTAGTCGTGGAATGCAAACACTACTGAGCGGCGTCACGCGCAATTATTTGCCCGCCGATTGGACACAGATAAACAATGCGCCGCAGGGTCAGGGCTTAGGTAGCTACTCCGCGTTTTCCGCGGACGTGCGCACCGCAATGGCCGCAAATGCTGTCCTGTCGCCGCAGCGATTGGCCATGCTCTCGGCATCGGACCAGCAACAAATCCAGGCAGCACGGCAGTCGAGCGCCACGCAGCAAGCTCTCAGCCACGCGGCGCTCGCCAATGCGAGCAACCGGTTTGCCGGTATTCAAGGCTTGATCGCCGCTATTGCCACTGCGACAGACCAGAAAGCAATCCTCGATCTGCAAGCGCGAATCACCGCTGAACTCGGCATGCTGCAGAACGAACAGACCAAGATGCAGGTACTCTACCAGGCGACGCAGGCGCAGGAATCCGTCATGCGCCAACAAGCGCTGGAGCGCGCAATTCAAGCGCAGGGCAGTTTCGCAACCCGCTTTCAGCCGACTCCTGACCCATTCCGTTAGAAACGCTCATATGGGCTTTTTTGCCACATTTGCCGCATGGCTCAACGGTCAACTCGCCACCTACATCGGCGACAACACGGCTAGGCTGGCATCGGTGCTCGAGCCCGCGATCGTCGCGGTCGCGGCGATCTACATCATGGCCTGGGGCTATCTGCACCTGGTGGGAAAGATAGATGAGCCTGTAATCACGGGTTTGAAACGCATCCTGCTGTTGGCGCTGATCCTCGGAGTGGGACTGCGGCTGTGGCTCTACAACACGTTGATCGTCGATACTTTCTACAGCGCGCCGGCACAACTTGCGGCGGCGATGGTGGGCAGCTCGGACCCGGTCGGCACGATCGATGCCATTTGGGATAGCGGCGGAACGGTCGCGGGTCATTTGTGGGACCAGGGCGGCGTCTTGCCTTCTCATTGGGGGTTCGCCTTCGCTGCCATCTTGGTTTGGTGCTTGATTGGCACGCTGTGCGTCTACGCGATGTTCCTTTTCGCGCTCTCAAATATCGCGCTGGCGGTTCTGCTGGCGCTCGGACCGCTGTTCATCGCCCTGCTGTTCTTCGATGCCACCAAGCGATTCTTCGCGGCATGGATTGCGCAATTGGCGAACTACGCGTTGATCACCGTGCTCACCGTGATGGTGGCGGCCCTATTGCTGCAGATCGTCAAGTCGTACGCCGCACAAACCGCAGCGCGCGGCTCGGCGATTCTGACGGTCGACGTGTTGAACATGTTGTTGATCGCCGTCCTGGTCTTTCTGGTACTGCGTCAAGTCATGCCGATTGCATCGGCACTAGCGGGCGGCGTGTCCCTCAATTCGTTCGGGATCATAAGCCGCGGCGCCGGCCGCGGCATCGGGTGGGGAGCGCGCAATGTCCGCCCGGCCGCGGCTTCGTTGGCACTAGCCGCCTCGTATATGGCCCCCAATTTGGGCAAGACGTTTCGCGATTCGTGGCGGCGGCTCGCAGGAAGAAATCCGGAACGTCGCAATGCGGTCGACTCCAGTTCGTATTTACAAGGAGGGTGAATACATGCGTTTGTTCATTTGTTTGATACCGCTGCTGGCCGGGTGTTCCACGCCGTCCGTACGCTGCGATTCGCATCTGCAGCCCATCAATGCTCCCGCGGCAAGCGGCACGCCGGGCACGGCACCAGAGGTCGTGGATGCGGCGCAAAAAGCCGCGGACGCGCGGAGCACGCCTTGATCGCGGTTCCCGGGATCGACGAGTATTTCCGCGAAGCGGAATCTTGGGATGCCGACCGTGCCGCACAATATCGTCGCAGTGCGCGGACCGCATGGTGGGTAGCCGGGGCCGGATGGCTGTGCGCCGTGGCAACTGCGACGGCGCTCGTCATGCTCATGCCCTTGAAACGCGTCGACCCCTTCGTGGTGCGGGTCGATAACAGCACGGGTATCGTCGATGTGGTGCCGGTCTATGCCGGGCGCGCTACGCCGGAGGAGGCGATTACCCGGTATTTCATCACCCATTATTTGACCGTGTGCGAGCGCTTCAACTTCGCCACCGCGGAAAGCGACTACGAGGAGTGCGGCGCCTTTCATTCGGCGCAGCGCAATCAGGCGTGGTTCGCGTCGTGGATCGCCACGAATCCGGCGTCTCCTCTCAATGTCCACAAGGATGGCAGCACCGTTCGCGTACAAGTGAACTCGGTGAGCTTCTTTACGCGCTCGAGCGGACTGTCGGACCTGGCGCAGGTACGGTACTTGAAGGCCGCGCGCCAAGGCGCCGGAGCCGAGGAAACCTTCACTCACTGGGTGGCGACCATTCAGTACGCCTACACCCCGCCGTCGCAAGATCCGAAGACGCGCCGCTGGAATCCGCTCGGATTCAAGATCATAGATTTTCGCTCCGAACCGGAAGTCTTGGCCGATCAACCGACGGCCAAGGAGATGCACCATGAGCAATAGGACCCGGCCTCATTCTCGGGTGCCCCGCTATTCGGCGGCAGCATGCACGCTATTTGCGTTGCTGCACGCTGTCGAGCCATCGGCGGAAACAGTCCCTGCGAAAGGCGCCGTCGACGCCCGTATCCGAAGCACCCCCTACAATGGCGACGAGGTCTACAAGCTGCATGGCTTCGTCGGCTACCAGATCGACCTCGAATTCGAATCCGGTGAATCATTCACGGGTCTTGGCGCCGGCGATCTGGAAGGGCTGTCCTTCGTCGGTCAGGACAATCACCTGTTCTTGAAGCCGAAGGCCCCCAAGGTTGCCACCAATCTGACGGTGCTCACCAGTCGGCGCGAATATCAATTCGACTACACGGCGTCGTCGCAGCGTCCAGGGGTGGACGACCAGAGCGTCATTTACGCGTTGCGATTCACCTATGCACCGGCGCCATCACAATCCGCGGCCGAGGCCGAGGCAAGGCGGCTGGATTCTCAATTGCATGCCGCCTCGGCCAAGCGCACCCGGAACATCGATTATTGGTATTGCGGCGAGACTGCCCTAAGACCGATTGCCGCGTCCGATGATGGCGTTCATACGCGGCTGCGATTCGCCGCGAGCGCGGACTTGCCGGCTATTTTCGTTCGCAACGACGATGACAGCGAGTCCTTGCTCAACTTCAGCATGGACGGCGGCGACGTCATCGTGCATCGGGTCGCGAAGCGGTTCATTCTGCGGCGCGGCAAGCTCATCGGGTGCGTCGTAAATCAAGGTTTTGCCGGTGGCGGCGCACGATTGGATTCCGGAACCGTAGCGCCCGAGGTTGAGCGCCGAGTCCAAGGAGCCGTGCCATGAGCGAGCAAGAGCAAGGCCAGGATGCGGTGCGCGGCGAACGCGGTATCACGGCCGTCAAGCATGCGGCCTCGATGCAATCCCGTATCAGCAGTGTATTGGCCGTTGGTCTCATGAGCACCCTCGGCCTTGGCCTGCTGGCCTGGTACTACGCCAATGCGATGACCCGTCAAAGCCGAGCGCAGCAGGCCGCGCAGGCGCTGTCGACGAATCGTGCTCAGGGCGAGATGCCGCTCCCCAGCTTGGGAAGGATCGATCCGCCCGTCCCGTCTCCGGCGATTGATGCGGTCCATTTGCCGCCGCCGGACTTATCAGCTTTGCGCGAAATACCTTTGCAGACGAGCGCGTCGACGGGCGCCTATGCAGCGCCTGCGCCCAAGACTGCGGAACAGTTGGCTCTGGAGCGCCAGTTGTCAGGCGTCGTCTATTCGCAGCAGAACGTCCTTCCGAGCGGCGCGACTGGGGTAAGCATCACAACCCCAGCTTCGGCCAGCGGATCGCAGGACGGTGAATTGGGAACGTTGCTGCGGCCCAGCGTGAGCGCATCGGTCCGCGCGCAGGTGTTGCCGACACAGCGCCTGTTGCTCCCCAAAGGCGCGTTCATCGACTGTACGCTGGAAACGGCCATCGATTCGACGTTGCCTGGAATGACCACTTGCATCATGGCGACCGATGCATTTGGTGTCGACGGTCAAGTGGTACTGCTGGAACGCGGTACCAAATTGATAGGAGAGACCCGAGGACAGGTGCAGCAGGGGTCGGCGCGCGTCTTCGTTCTATGGACCGAGGCCCGAACGCCGACCGGGGTGGTGGTGCCGCTCGCCTCGCCCGGTGCCGACGAGTTGGGCCGCTCCGGGCTGCCGGGAACGGTCAACACTCATTTTTGGCAAAGGTTTGGCGCCGCGATGCTGGTCTCGGTGATCGATGGCGCTGTGGAAGGGGCCGTGCAGTCCGCCCGAGGTGGCAACGGCACGGTCATCATCAATCCTTCGGCGACACAAGGTGTGATGACCGAAGTACTCAAAGGAACGATCAATATTCCACCCACGGTAGTCAAACAACAGGGTGACCGCATCCAGGTATTGGTCGCCCGGGATTTGGACTTCAGATCTGTCTATGAACTTCAATCCGCCACCGACCGTTAGCGCGGGCGCGGACGTCTCCGCGCTTTGCCTCAATCTTCGTGCCCTGCGCCCGCTGCTCGCGAACGCCGAGGTGATGGAGCTTTGCATCAATCGCCCGATGGAAGCGTTTCTTGAAACGCGGGCAGGTTGGCGCTGCGAGCCGCTGCCGTTTGCGGATTTTGAATGGTGCACTCGATTCGCCAAACTGGTCGCCAATTCCACGCACCAGCGCATCGACGCCACGGCGCCGCTGTTGTCAGCGTCCCTGCCGAGCGGCGAGCGGGTCCAGATCGTGATACCGCCGGCGACCACCGCAGGTTGCGTGGCAATCGCGATTCGCCGCCCGGCCGATCAGGCATGGAGTATCGAGGAGCTGGCGCGGCGCGGTATTTTTGGCGGCACCCGCCAAGCCGGTTGCCGGCTCGACGACACCGAAGAAAAATTGCTGCGCATGTTGGCTTCGTCCGAGTACGAGGCTTTCATGCGCCTTGCCGTGCGCAGCCGCAAGAACATTCTAGTCTCGGGACCCACGGGGTCGGGAAAGACGACATGGACCAAAGCATTGATTCGGGAGATCCCGAGCGAGGAGCGACTGGTTACGATCGAAGATGCAAAGGAGTTGGTCCTCGACCGGCATCCAAATCACGTACGGCTATTCTATTCCAAGGATGATCAGGGCCTAGCGCGCGTCACACCGAAGCAATTACTCGAATCGTGTCTGCGCATGAAACCGGACCGGATTCTGCTGGCTGAACTCCGTGCGGAAGAGGCCTTCGACTATCTGCGCAACGTCAATTCCGGCCACCCCGGATCCATCACCAGCATTCACGCAACCAGCGCCGAACTCGCCTTCGAGCAGCTTGTGCTGTTGGTCAAACAGAATCCGGGCGGCCGCGAACTGGCGCGCAGCGACATCAAGAGCCTGTTGTACCTTCTCATCGACGTCGTCATCCAGTTCGCCGTCGATCGCCATCGACGCTTCATCAAGGAAATCTGGTTCGAGCCGGAGCGCAAGCGACAATGATCGATACTGCCCTGCTCCACGGATGGTCGGGTGTCGCCCTCGCGTTCACAACGGTCGAGGCGCCGCTGATCGCCGGCCTGGTGCGCGGGCGGTCGGCCATCCGCCATTACATCCTTTCGCCGCTCGTCGCGGCACCATTAACCGCGATCGTCGCGGGCGGCATCGCCTTCTCGAGTGCATGCCTCGCACACTGGGGATTTGCACATCACGGTTTGCTGCAATGGACGGCAGGCACCGGTCTCGGTGCTTTTCTGGGCTATTCGGGAGGCTATGCAATCTCACAAACCGGAGCGGATGACCAATCGCACCAGAGAGGCTCTTTCGTGGCAGATTCCGCGCGGTCCGGAGCCTCGAGATCCCGCCAAAGCGGACGGACCTCCGAAATATCGCTGGCCGGTACTGCAGTTCCCGAGCAAGACGAGGCGAAGCACTTCAAGCTGATCGGCACGACCGGCACCGGCAAGAGCACAGCGATCCAGGAAATCGTGTCGGGAGCACTGGCGCGCGGCGACCGCGCGGTGATCGCCGACCCGGACGGAGGTTATCTGCGGCGTTTCTACCGGCCGGATCGCGGCGACGTCGTCCTTAATCCTTTTGACGGACGCTCGGTGAGATGGGATCTATTTTCGGAGATCAACAGCTGCTACGACGTCGAGCAGCTCGCCCGATCACTCATTCCCGATCATGACGGTCAAGATCGCAGTTGGCGAGGCTACGCGCGCACCTTTTTCACGGCGGTCACCAGGCAAATGCACGAGGCCGGAGTAAGGGAAGTCGATGAGCTTTACCGTCAATTGGTAGTGGCCGACAGCGGCGAGCTCCGAGAGCTGGTTCGCGGCACAGCGGCACAACCCTTCCTCGACGAACACAACTCCCGTATGTTCGATTCGATTCGCTCAGTGACGAGTTCGGCAGTCGAACCTCTTCAATACATCGCGCGGCAGAAGGCGCAGGCGTTCTCGATACGCGAATGGGTCAGAGCGAAATCTCCCGGTGTTCTATTTATACCCTACAAGGCCGGCCAGATCGCGGCCCTGCGATCGACCATTTCTGCGTGGATGCGCCTGGCTATTTTCGAGACGATGGATCAAGACGAACAACTTGATGAAGATTCGCGCGGTTCGAATGGCCGATTGTGGTTCGTGGTCGACGAATTGGATGCCCTGGGCCAGATAGACGGATTAAAGGACGCCCTTGCCCGGCTGCGGAAATTCGGCGGCCGATGCGTGCTGGGATTTCAGTCGATTGCCCAGGTATCGAGCACGTACGGCCAGGGCGAGGCCCACACGATCGTCGAGAATTGCGGCAATACGTTGATCCTGCGCTGTTCGGCCAGCGAGGGCGGCGGCACGGCACGGTTCGCCTCGCAATTGATCGGCGAGCGCGAAGTGCTGCGCAAAACGGTATCGCGCAGTCGCCGCCAAACGGAGCTGTTTGGCTCGGTCACACATGGCGAACACCGCAGCGTAGAAGCCGCCGTGCTTCCATCGGAGGTCGAACAACTTCCCGACCTCGCGGGATATTTGAAGTATGCGTCCGATCCCCAGTGGCAACGAGTTCGCCTCGATGCCAAGCATGCATGGCAAGAGCACCGGTCGGGTGAAGCTGCAATGCAAGCAGGACAGGGATGCAAGACCGTGGGACGCCAGGGCCCTGACTATGGATGACGCGACGATGAAGCTCGGTCTACTGATGGAGAGCGCACAAGCTCATCAGAAGTCGGCGGAGGTGCAGCTCGAGAAGCTTCGCGTGCACACGGATGACCTTGATGGCGTTGTGCGCGGCGAAATCCGGCGCACGCTGATCGATGAGCTGCAGATGCTGACCGCTGAGAGCGCACGGGCGGCGCAAGTCCTGCAAAGGGTGGGGCGCACGTCGGTCATGCGCGGGACAGCGTGGAGCATCGTCATGGCGGTGCTTTGCACCGGTATTCCGGCCGCGATCATGCGTTTGGCATTGCCTTCGGAAGCGCAGATCACCGCGCTGCGGGTGCGGCGCGACCAATTGGCCGAGAGCGTTGCGATGCTGGAGCGGCGCGGAGGACGGATCGACTGGCGACGCTGCGGTGCGACGGCGCGGCTCTGCATTCGCGTAGACCGCAGCGCACCGACCTACGGTGAGAAGGCCGATTACTACGTCGTGGCAGGTTATTGAGGCCATGCGCGGCCCTTATGTGGTCCTACTTGTCGCCGCCGTGATGCTCGGCCTGTGCCTCGGGGCGAGACTGATGCGGCGAACGAGGCGCGATACCTACAAACGCGGCGCGTTGTTGCTCGACGGACGCGCATCACGGCTCCGAAGCTGCGCCGGCATATTATCGGGCGCCGAGCCCCTGACCCTGGCGGGAGTCGCCATCGCCGCCGGCGACGAAACCAAACATTTCAAGCTCATCGGCACGACGGGGACCGGCAAATCCACTGCCATTCGCGAACTCCTGGGCGCGGCGATTGCACGCGGCGATCGCGCCGTGTTTGCCGATCCGGACGGCGGTTATATGGCACGCTTTTACGATCGCTATCGGGGAGACGTCGTGCTCAATCCGTTCGAGCGAGATTCGGTAAAGTGGGATTTGTTCGCCGAGATCCAAAACAGCTACGACGTCGAACAACTGGCAAGCGGCCTGATTCCCACAGTCGATGATCCGTCGGCCAGCGAGTGGCGTGGCTATGCACGCACATTCCTCACGGCGGTCGTGAGGCGCTGTTATATCAGCGGACGCCGGGAAATCGCCAATCTGTGGCGTTTGCTGACCATGGCGTCGGCCGACGAGCTGCGGCCAATCCTGGCCGGAACGCCGGCGCAACCCTTTCTCGATCCCGACAACGCTCGCATGTTCGGCTCGATTCGCTCGGTGACCGGATCCGCCGTCGCGGCGTTCGAGTACATCCAGGCGCAGCGCGCCGCGCCGTTCTCGGTGCGTGAGTGGGTACGCACCCGGACGCTTCCCGGAGTCGTATTCATACCGTACAAGGCCGGGCAGATCGCGGCCATGCGATCGATGATCGCAACCTGGATGCGCCTCGCCATTTTCGAGGCCATGAGTCAGGCGGAAGGCCGCGACCAGCGCCTATGGTTTGTGGTCGACGAACTCGATGCTTTGGGCGCGATCGACGGGCTCAAAGACGCGCTCGCGCGCTTGAGAAAATTCGGCTGCCGCTGCGTCCTGGGATTTCAGTCCATCGCCCAGGTTTCAAGTACCTATGGACACAGCGACGCGCAGACAATCGTCGAGAATTGCGGCAATACCTTGATTTTGCGCTGCTCGGGTAGCGAAAACGGCGGAACGTCGCAATTTGCCTCCCGATTGATTGGGGATCGAGAGATTCAAAGGCGGCAAATCTCCCGCGGCAGCGACCGTGAAGCCGCAATGTCGACACACGGTGCGCGACGGTCACGCAGCATCACCGAACAATGCATCACAGAGCCGGCGGTCATGGCCTCGGAGCTCGAACAGCTGCCGGATCTTTGCGGGTATCTCAAGAGCGCTTCATCGCGGAGCTGGCTGAAAGTCGGGTTCAGCAATAGCCCCGCCACCGGAAGGCGCCGCCACTGGCTGTAGCACGCGAGTTCTGACGGATATGCCGATGTCGCCACCCAGCGCTTTCACCGATGCGAACGTCCGCTCGCAAACCTACTATGTCGCTCGCACGACCGCCACGTGCTGGCGCTGCGGATCGCCGACCTGCCTGCTGGCATTGGCTCTGCCCCCTGCCCACGACACTCTGGAAGAAGACGATACCGGTGAGTTGCCGGACGTCGGCGAAGCGGTGCCCGGTTTGTGGCAGCGTGCGGACGCCAATGCCTTTCTCTTCTATGTCGAGCGGCTGCCCAATGAGGTCCAGCGCCACCTGCATGAGCTGTCGCAGAGCTTCCACGTAGCGCAGAGCCCGGCGACGCACAGTTCGTATTGGGGGAATCACTGCGAGCACTGCAGTGCCTTGTTGGACGATCACGAGCTGCACTGTGAGCCGGACGGCGCTTTCGCGCCTTCGAACGAGGCCGCCGCGGCAGATATTGAGCTGCTGGAAATAAAAGAGCCCTTCGAGGCGGCGGTCGTGGGTTATGCCCTGGAGCCGGAGTTCTTCCGCTGTATGCGCGGAAGGTGACGCCGTGGCCATCTATTTTCTGAACATGAAGATGTTCGGGCGCGCCGGCGGCAGCAGCGCCGTGAGCGCCGTCGCCTACCGCGCCGGCGAGCGCATTCGCGACGAGCGCACCGGCAGGACTTACGATCATTCTGATCGCCGGGATGTCATGCACAAGGAGATTGTCCTTCCGAGCCGATTCACCCATGAGGAAATGGCATGGGCGCGTGATCGAGCGAGCCTGTGGAACACGGCGGAAAGCACGGAAACCCGCGGGAACGCGCGTGTCGCCCGTGAGTATCTGGTAGCGCTGCCGGTTGAACTCTCTTCGTGGCAGCGGCTTGACCTGGTCCAGGGATTCTCGCGAGAGCTCACTGACCGCTACGGGTTTGCCATAGATTTCGCTATCCACGCCCCGCGTGATTTACCTGGGAGCGATCCCCGCAATTTTCACGCGCATTTGCTGGCGACGACCCGCGAAATCACGCCTGAAGGGCTGGGTGCCAAGACTAAGCTGGACATGAGCGACTTGAACCGCGGCAAACTCGGAATGAAACCCGCGATACACGAGTTGCTGCATGTGCGCGAACGCTGGGCAATCGTCACCAACGAGGCGCTGCGCGAGGCGCACGTCGCCGCCCGCATTGATCATCGGAGCCTGGAAGCACAGGGCATCGACCGCGAGCCGCACCACATCCCGCGGGCCGCATTCGAGATGGAGCGGCACGGATATCGGAGTGTCGTGGCTGAACGAATGCGAGAAGAATATGCGATGCGATTGCGCGCGCGCTTGGAGAAGGCGGCCGCCG
>Ga0307476_10002715_pt1 | contig 10513 bp, 5 predicted proteins | sample atmos_gasesECM2C_2_FD_203314 | JGI IMG/M metagenome (GOLD analysis project Ga0307476, IMG submission 203314) | Hardwood forest soil microbial communities from Morgan-Monroe State Forest, Indiana, United States - atmos_gasesECM2C_05 | ecosystem: Environmental > Terrestrial > Soil > Temperate...
GGACTGGACGCGGTGCTCGGCCTGGCCTTCACCCGCACGGGATGGCTGTATCCGTTTTTTGGAACATTTCTGGGGTGGTTGGGCGTGGCGCTCACTGGTAGCGACACATCCGCCAATGCGCTCTTCGGCAGCCTGCAAAGGATCACGTCGCAGCAACTGGGGATCGACCCAATTCTCATGTGCGCCGCTAACAGTTGCGGCGGAGTGATGGGCAAGATGGTCGATGCGCAATCAATCACGATCGCGACCGCGGCCACCGAGCAAGTAGGCAATGAAGGAATTATTTTCCGCTATGTGGCGTGGCACTCGGTGGCGCTGTGTTCGATCGTCGGGATTATCGTGATGCTCTTCGCGTACGTTTTCAAATACGCCGTGCCGCACGGATTGACCTTTGTGAAGTAAGAGAGATCGATATTACGGCGGTAAAAGTATTGCGGACGGCTGCGCAAGGCAACCGTCCGCTCAGATGCACTCATGTGTTTTAGTTTTCGCCGGTTCCTGTGCTCCCGCCCCACAAAGCATTACCGCCCCAAAGCGCATTGCCGCCCCACAAAGCATTGCCGCCCCAGAGGGCGTTGCCACCCCAGAGTGCGTTGCCGCCCCACAGTGCATTCGATCCGGAAACCGTTGAGGTTGTTCCCGTAGTCGTAGCCGCGGGCGCTACCACGAATTGCGATGATCCCCAGACTGCCGCGTTCGACCAGGTTGCCGAAGTGTTCCACGTGGAGGATGAATTGTCCTTCATCGTCACGGTGTTGTTCGTCGAATTGAACGTCGCAACCGGCGACATTGCAGTTCCCTTCGCGAGATCGGTATTGACCAGAGCGGCCTCAATATCCACGTACCCGGCGCCCACGGTGAACACATCGTCCTGATCGGTATAGGTGATTCCCGAGACCGGATCGGTGTAGCTGCTAAACAAAGGCAGCGACTTCCATGCCGTCTTCATCAGCCGGGCTTTCACTTGATCCGGGGTCAGCGTCGGAGTTTTCTGCAGCAGGTCGGCAACCGCTCCGCTCACCACACCAGCGGCCATGCTCGTTCCGCTCAGAGTGAAGTAGCTGGAAGACGATGCGCTGCTTCCCCCGCTCACGTAATAACTGTAAGGAACCCGGTTCGCGGGATACTCGTTATACAGCGTGGAATTCGGAGCTTCCAGTGATACCAGCAGATTTCCCGGCGCTACAACGTCGGGCTTGACGATGGCGTCCGCCGCCGTCGGTCCCTTCGAACTGTAGCTGGCCATTACGTCGTCGAGCCGGGTTGGCGTCCCCATCGGCTTCATCGCGCCCACGGTGATCACGTAAGGATCGTTCCCCGGAGAAGTGATCGTTCCATAGCCGTCGGTAGCCTGCGCACGGCCGTTATTTCCCGCCGATACCACGACCACGATGCCACTCTTCCAGGCTCGTTCCACCGCCTGGCACAGAGGATCGACCTTATAGCTCTCGTATACCTCGCGGCCAAGAGAAAGGTTCATGACGCGAATGTTGTATTTCGACTTCAGCGCAATGGCCGTACTGATCGCGGCAATCACGGTGCTGTCGTTGCCTTCGCCGTTTTGATCGAGCACTCGCAGGTTCACCAGGTTGGCTCCCGGCGCAATACCTTCAAACGTGCGCGTATAGCTTGCCCCAGTCGAACTCGCACCATCACCCGCGATTAGGCCTGCGATGTGCGTCCCATGTCCGTACTGATCCGTGTAGCTCACATTGCCGGGAATAAAGCTCTGGTTCCACACCACGCGGGATTGTCCCATGTATCCGCCATTCAGATCGGGATGGCTGTCCACGCCGCTATCGATCAATGCCACACCAATGCCCTTGCCGGTATACCCGGCTTGCCATGCTGCAAAAGCGTTTACCGCGGGTGCCGCATTGCTTAGGGCTCCGCTGTTACTGCGATCCAAACTGATGTACACGACGTTCGACTGGTTCGAGAGACTGACGATACCGTTCCCATCCAGCACCGCGACCAAGCCGTTAACCAGCGGCAAGCTGCCCAGGATATCGCCTCCCAGTTGCAGGATGTCGTTTACCAGGCAACCCAAAAGTCCGAGTAGGCCGCTGCAAGTCACCTGGGTTCCCGGCGCATATTGCACGATCACCTGCGCCTGCTGACTTGCGGGCAGGTTTTGTAAATCGGGCGATATCTTCGAGTTGTCGGCGCGGGCCGCGGTGACCGTGCCCATCGTTATCGTGGCGATCAGTACCAGAATCAATAACTTCTTCATAATCCCCCTGTGGAAGGCACGCAAAGCTGCGCGCCGAGGACAGCACTTCTCTGGACTATCAGCGTGCAGGTGCGGTACCAAACGACCATCGCTGTGTGGTTGAGCCTTAAAGACTTAGCCGATGGTCGCTTTATCGGTTTGGGACAGTTTGTCGCAGTACGTGCGGTAGAGGACAGAATGGCGCGAACAGCCTTTGGCTAGATCTTGCCCCGGACTAAATCACCGAGATTGGCTCTCCAGACAGCCAAAAAACCATCCCTAGGCCATTGATAGCATTACAGAAAACGATAGTAACCGTGACCACACGTTTGGCGCGGACATTCCTCCTAAATCACGAAAGAATCTAGAAATCTACGTTCATGCCGGAGAAACGCAAATTTGGCGCCCGCTTGTTCATTGCCGCTATGGCAACGGCGGCGGTCGGCTGCTTCGCTTTGTCGTTTACGCGCGCGCACTCCGTCGACCAGGTCAAGTTCATCTGCTACATGGCTGCCGCGCTCCTTGCTTCGCCGCTGAAAGTGAGCCTGCCCGGCGGAACTCTTTCTGTGAACTTCCTGTTCACCTTGCTGAGCATCCAGGAACTGAGCTTACCGGAGGTACTGCTGATCGGCATGGTCAGCACGCTGGGTCAGTTTTATTGGAAGCCGGCGCGGCGCGTGCAGGCCGTGCAACTGATATTTAATCTTTCGCAAGTGACGGTTTCCGCCACCATTGCCTACGGCGCCTACCAACTCATTTCCACCTACGTTCTTCATGGCCGAGGCCCGCTTGCCCTGGTCGGCGCCGTGATCACTCTTTTCACGGTCAATACTCTGGCCACCTCCACCATCATCGGTTTAACGGAAGATAAGCGAATACTCAAAGTTTGGACCGACTCCTATCTCTGGGCGTTTCCTTATTACATGGTCGGAGCCGCTATCGCGGGATTGGTCAGCTTTCTCAACCGGATTATCGGCTGGCAATCTTCGTTGTTGGTTCTGCCGCCTGTGTATCTGATTTATCGCTCCTACCGAATCTACATGGGCAAGCTCGAGACAGAGAAAAAGCACGCCGAGCAGATGTCGAGCCTTCATTTGAGAACCATCGAAGCTCTGGCGCTCGCCATTGAGGCCAAAGATCAGACTACCGGCGAACATCTGCAGCGAGTGCGGGTCTATGCGATGGAACTAGCCAAGAACCTGCGCTTGAACGAGGACGAAACCGAAGCCCTCCGCGCCGCGTCGGTTTTGCATGACATTGGCAAGCTGGCGGTTCCCGAGCACATTATTTCCAAGCCCGGCAAACTCACGCCCGAAGAATTCGAGAAGATGAAGATCCATCCCATCGTGGGAGCGGAAATTCTGGAGCAAGTCGATTTTCCTTATCCCGTCGTTCCAATCGTGCGCGCCCATCACGAGAAATGGGATGGCAGCGGATATCCCAGCGGACTGGCAGGTGAAGCGATTCCCATTGGCGCCCGCATTCTCTCCGCTGTAGATTGCCTCGATGCCTTGGCCTCTGATCGCCAATACCGCAAAGCTTTGCCGCTGGAAGAAGCCATGGCCAAAGTGGCGTCCGAAGCCGGCGCGGCGTTTGATCCTCGGGTGGTCGACATTCTGCAACGCAACTACGTGGAGTGGGAGCAACTGGCTCGCTTGCAACCCCTGCAGGCTCCTCCGAAACTATCGACTGACGTTAAAGTCGAGCGCGGCCTGGCACCCGACGCCGGTTTTGCCAACACCGAGGAAGCTCCGGCAACATCCTCTGCGAGTATGCACTTCGCCGATCGGCTCACTGCGGCACGTGAGCAGAAGCAAACGCTTTCCCAACTTCGCACTCTGCTGGGTGCGCCCCTCAGCCTTGAGGACATCCTCTCACTGCTCGCCCTGCGCCTGAAGTTGCTGGTGCCGCACGATTCCATGGCCGTCTACCTCTGCAAGAATAATGTGCTGGCGCCGGTATTCGTAAGCGGCGAAAATCATCAGCTATTTTCTTCGTTGCAGATTCCGCTGGGAGAAGGTTTGTCTGGTTGGGTCGCCGAGAACCATAAGCCCATCTTGAATGGAAATCCCTCGGTCGAGCCTGGTTATCTCAACGACCCCGCGCGCTACAGCACACTTCGTTCCGCTCTCGCCGTGCCGCTCGACGGTGCTTCGGGAATGGGAACCGTATTAGCCCTCTACAGCGCCCGTCCGGACGCCTTTACTAAACAGGACCTTCAGGTGGTGGAAACCATCGCATCCTGCCTGGCACTCAATACAGAAAACTCCGTCGCCCCCAAGTTTGCCGCCACCAGTGCAGGGTCTCGCTGATCCGCTTCGGCTCTGCCGTGAACGTTACTCCTCTTTCTTCTCCGGTTCCCTCGGCAGCGCCTTCTCGATGGGTTTGCGCGGCAGCATCTGATCACGCATAGCAGCGTCATAAACAAAGCCCGCAACAATGACTGCCATTTGCTTCAGATCATCCGGCTGCAGCCGGTCATAAACATCCATGTTCGAATGATGAGTTCTCGTTTCGTACTCGATGGGATCCTGAATAAACTGAAATCCCGGAATACCGACAGCATCGAACGACAAATGGTCGGTGCCTCCTGTGTTGCGCATGGTCAGCGTCGTCATGCCAAGGTCTTTGAACGGTTTCATCCATGCTTCAAAGATAGGAGCGACAGCTTCGTTTTCCTGCAGAAAAACTCCACGGATCTTTCCCGTCCCGTTATCTACGTTGAAATAAGCGGAAACTTTTGCCTGATCGGGTTTCACCGTAACATCTCCCGCTTCACGCCGCAGCAGAGTCGGCATATCCTTCATTCCTGGATCGTCCATGTGCGGACGCGATCCGAAATGATGTTCCACATATCCTTGCGAGCCCAGCAGTCCCTCTTCTTCGCCACTCCAGAGGCCGATGCGGATCGTGCGCCGCGGTTTGATATCCAACGCTTTCAAGATGCGAACCGCTTCCATCATCACAACGGTTCCCGCGCCGTTGTCGGTAGCGCCCGTTCCGGCGTGCCATGAATCCAGATGCGCGCCCAGCATCACTATTTCATCTTTCCTGTCGCCTCCGGGAATTTCGGCGATGGTGTCGTACTGCATGGGATCGTCGTCGTAAAAAGTGTTGTTGACGTTGAGCTCCAGCGTCACATCTTTCTTTTGCTGGAGTAGGCGCGCTATGCGCGTCCAGTGCTCGGACGCCATCGTAAGTTGCGGAACCGTTGTCGTTTCGCCGGGTTTATACGATCCCCCCGACTGGACGAAAACCGTGCCTCCGCCCGAAGTGCCGCGGCTGTGGTCGATCACTGCCAGCACTTTTTCGTCAGCGAAGAACTGGTTCAGATCCTTGATGAACTGCTGGCGCTTCACAAACGTCGCAAAGTTGAAAGGCGGATGCTCCGGCGGCGCCTGGTACTCGGCCAGCTTGGCCAGGTCCTCGTCAGTGTCACGTTTGTATGGCGCTTCGGCAATGGGTTTCACCTCGGCATCGGCCCCGAGGATCACAATCATGCCGGCCAGCTTGCCTTTGTATTTGTCGAAATCTTTCTTGTCCTCGATCGTCGCCCGAATGCACTTCCCTTGAATCACGCCGGCGGTCCCCGGGGTCCACGCCTTCGGATAGGCCAGCAGCGTCACCACATCAGGCGAAGTCATGCGAACGTTCACATACTGATTGGCCCATCCGCGCCCGAACGGCCCCCAGGCCTCGAGATGGGAATTAACCAAGCCCATCGCCGTGAGTTGGTCGCGCGTCCACTCATTGGCGCGCTTCATGTTCGGTGAGCCGGTAAGCCGCTCGCCGATTGAATCCATCAGCCCAGAGGCGAGCTCCATCGCTTTGGAATCGCGAAATCCCTCATAGCGAATCCGGCTCATCGTTTCCAGATCAACTTTTTCCTGCGACCACAATGGCGAAGCCAATGACACAAAAAGTAAAAGGCAAGCCAACTGGGCGAACTTCTTCATTAGACGAGCTCCTAAAAAAAGATCAAAACGGGGATTATACAGGCCGCTTTCTGAAACGGGTGGGAGCGAAGTGTAAAGTTAGTTCAAGGAACTTCCAGCTTCGATCCAGAATTGCAGAAGGAATTCACCGAAAAAACTTCAGTCTCGAACGCGAAACAAAACGCTGTACATCCTCTGCCGGTTTTTCTTTGCCAACAAAATTCAGGTCCGGGGCTTTCTGTTTCAGAGTGCTGGTTCCCCGCGAGGTCGTAGAAAAAAAACGTACGGTCTGCCTTATGAAGTTAGTCCCAGCCTGAGATTTTATTGTCCGCCGTCATGGGTGCCTTACCGATACAAATTGTTTCGTTAATATTCTACGACCCGTACTCAGGTAAATGCGGTATTGTACGGTCGTTTATTTCAAATAAACTTTCGTTCGTTTCCGCTTTGGGGTGTGCTGTAGCCGATACGAATTGCTGCCGCTTTCCTTGGGATATGTCTTCCGGGTGATGTGATTTTGGGGACGCTCTCCGCGTTCGCCATCACCCTCTTACCAAAATAGAAAAAATCGCCCGTAACCATTATGCGCAGCGCTGCATCACCCCGCATAAAGGAGGGCATTCCACAGTAACGCAAACAGCAGTCTGAGCTTCTCATCGGCTGCTCACTAGCCATACACCTTGGCCACTGTCGGGCCCGAATGAGAATGTTTTGTCTTCTCAGTCTGCGAACAGTAACCAGTCTGCAACCTATGAAAGGGGAAGTTTATGACTCGCCGACGGTTGACCGTAGTATCGGTCGTTGTGCTTTTAAGTGTCGCGCTTTCCATGACCGTGGCCGGAAGAAAGGTATCGGCGCAAAACGCAGCGGTGACCTCAACTCCTGTTTACAATCCGTATCCACCTGGGATCCTCCCGTCCGACATCAATTCGGAGTTAGCGAGAGTCCTTCGTGAAGTAAATGCCATTGAAGCCGAGGCTATCGGGCAATGGCACGCGCTCCCGGCCCCTGTTCTGACAGGTAACCCGCCCATACTTCAGAACACCGGAGTTCAGTCAGTCGAAATACTCGGCAAGCTTATGAATTTCGACAGGACGATCTCGCCCAACGAAAACGTCGCCTGCTCATCTTGCCACATGCCGTATGCTGGATTCAGCGGGCCGATCCCGTCAGTTAATCTCACAATGATCGCGTATCCCGGGACCGAGCATTTCAGGGCCGGTAAGCGCACCGCTCAGAGATACACCTATTCGAGCTACTACCCTCCACTTCAATACAACGCAACCCAGGGAGCTTTCTTTGGAGGAAATTTCTGGGATTCCCGCGCAACCGGTTATCTGTTGAGAGCTCCCGACGCCGAGCAGTCACAGTTCCCCCCAGTCGATCCTCTCGAAATGGGCAATCCTGATACCGCTTGCATCACTTACAAACTCTCGCTGGCGACGTACCGGCCCCTCTTTGAAGAAATCTGGGGCGCGGACTCATTCCCGTCCACCTTCCCACCCAACACCGCGTCCATCTGCGCAACCCCAAATGGCGCCGCAATTCTTGGCGGCAGCACCACGCCGGTAGCGCTGAGCCCCGAAGATCGCACCAAGTCAAATAATGTCTACGATCACTGGGCGCAATCCATTAGCGCCTTCGAACACAGCTTGTCCGTCAGCCCTTTCACCTCAAAATTCGACGCTTTCCTGGCAGGCAAGTACAAGATGACGACAAACGAGGCGGCGGGGTACGCCCTCTTCCGCGGCAAGGGAAACTGCAACTCCTGCCACCTCGATGGGAGATCAACCGCTCCGGCTCCAACCGCTACGACCGCCGAGGACACCGGCGTCGCCGCCGACACAACTCCAGTCTTCACCTGCTTCGGTTCGGCCAATCTTGGACTGCCCAAGAACCCAAGGGACTCCTTTTACTATGAAAATACCCCCGATTCCTTTGGATTTACCCCCAATCCGGCAGGTTTTTCCTACGCCGACCTTGGATTGGGCGCCTTCCTCAGAAGCGGTTACGGTTCCGCTCCCAACCCGAACTCCAGTTGGAGGCAGTACGCGGCAGCCTCCGATGGCAAAATGCAAACCTCAACAGCACGCGATGTGGCGATGGCGCCGCCCCAATGCACCGGCGGCACGGAGGCTCCCGGGCCCTATTTCCAGAAGGAGTTCTTCCACAATGGCTACATCAAGAGCTTGAAGCAACTCGTACATTTCTATAACACCCGCGACGTGTATCCATTTGACGTCGCATCCGGAGAGTGCCCAGCGGGAACTACCGAGAAAGTGAATTGCTGGCCTGCGCCGGAGGTCCCGCAGAATATGGACATGACCGTCGGTAAACTCGGTCTCACCGATACGGAGGAGAATCAGATCGTTGCGTTCTTGAAAACATTAACCGATGGTTATACGACGCCTTTCCCCGACATCAATACCTATACGGGCGCTTGCATGACGGGGGGTAACGCTTCAACTCAAGGAAACTCAACAATAATTTCCGCCATAAGGCTCAGGGAACTTCTGGATCAGCACTAAAGGCGGAAGCGAAGAAGGCGCATGGAGGTCTCCATGCGCCTTGGTCGCCTCTCGCGTGATCACGCACATCGAATAATTCTCGTTCTCTTTGGAGGTCTGGAGATGAATAGGCTTCACTTGAAACCAGTGATTGTGGCTGCTGCCGGCAGTATCCTCTTTTTTTCAAACTTGCTCGCTGCCCAGGAGAGCCCCTACGCCCCCAAAATACTTCCTCCGGCCCGTCGGGCCGCTCGCGTCCGCATCACGCAGGGACCAGAGCTCGAATTGGCCAGAGAAAAATCTGCCATCATCCGCTGGCAGAGTAACAATCCGGGCGGCTCCGACGAGCATTTCGCAGTCGTGCATTACGGCACGGACCCAAATGATCTCAGCCAGACAGCAAAATCTCCTGTCCGGCTGAACCAGAACCATTCGTTCACAGTTTTTCGCGTGCGTATGGATGGGCTTGCCCCGCGAACAAAGTACTACTACACGGTCGACTCGATGCAAGCCGAGGGGAGAAGCGACGGCGTAAAGAGCCCGGTCAAATCTTTTATGACCCGTTGATGGCTCTGGTCCGGTCTATCGAGTAAGCTCCGGGCTGCCCCACTTCTAGCTCTCTCGCGAGAAGTGGGGTGCACCTGGAAGCAGTTCCTGTGCTTTCGGGGGCTGGCGCGTTTTTAATATTCTCTGAAATGCCCACGAATGAGGCTGCCCCAGCTTTGTCCCTTTTGCAAAACCGGGCATAACGAACCATGTCTCAAATAATTCGTGTCACTTCGAGCTCAGGCCATTGGCAATCCTCATTTGTCTCAGCATCGCCAACTGCTGTTGAATCCCCTTGTCTCCGTGATCAGTCGCCTCCAGACCTGCGAAATAATCGAGGATGTTCTGTTTCACATCTTCGGAGATCGTTCTATCAGGTCTGGACGTAATCCGCGAGAGCAAGCGCGCATACGTCTGGTCGGCGAGAGGATAATCGCCGCGCTTGACTCCGTCTCCCGTGTCGAGATCAATATTGGCAAGCGCCACCGGCGCGTTCTCCGATAATTTATCGAGTATTTCGTGAAAGGCGTCCACCGTGCGATTGACGCTGCTCAAATACCATTCTTCCGTTTCCGAGTTGGGAATCTTGATGGCAAGATCGGAAGCCGCTCCAATTTTCGGAATCAGCAGGACGACAATCGCCAGCAGATGCGCTTTAAAGCCCGGCCCGTCGTATTTGTGTTTCCACCTCCGCTCATAGTTTGTGCGGGCAATGCGCGCAGCGAAAATCCGATGAGCATCATCATCTGGAGGCGGCGGAAACTCATGCCGGTGCAAAACCACTTCTGCTTCCGCAAACGCCGGAATGAAGTTGCGCGCCGAGCTGCGATAGCTTCGCAAAGCAGGATGGGCCCGGCCCAACACTTCGTGAATGTCAAATCCATAGGTGCTGGCAAACGCGCGTTCCAGAAACTTTCTCGGCACTTGGAACCCAATGGAGCGCAAGTACGCCGGCGGCGCAAAATCTTGACGCGTGAGTTCTTCAACATCAAACGCGAACTCCGTTCGAATGTGGCCGTGAGGACTTTCCCCATAGGTCACCGAGGGCCCAAACTTTCGCTCTAGATTGGGAAACTCAACAGCAGTTGCCGGATCGATCGCGCGCGAGTGGCCGATTGAGTCGCCCAGGTAATGCGACAACGCTCCAATGGCGAACGCATACTCGTCGAGGGTGTGAGCATTGCGCAAGAGCCAAGAAACAAAGTCACCCGCGCGGACATAGTGTGTCAGGTTGCTGAAAAATTGTTTGCCGAACGGATAGTAACCCATGTCTTGAATCGCGCAGCCGCCGTAGGCATAAGCATGCGCCTCGC
>Ga0307476_10002716_pt1 | contig 10513 bp, 7 predicted proteins | sample atmos_gasesECM2C_2_FD_203314 | JGI IMG/M metagenome (GOLD analysis project Ga0307476, IMG submission 203314) | Hardwood forest soil microbial communities from Morgan-Monroe State Forest, Indiana, United States - atmos_gasesECM2C_05 | ecosystem: Environmental > Terrestrial > Soil > Temperate...
TGATAGTGAAGCCGAGCAGGGCGGTGATGACGGAGAAGAAGGACGTGAACGAGTACAGCGCGAGCAGCACGATCGCGATCGCGGTCGTCACAAGCGTGGCGTTGACGGGGTTGCCGCGGTCATCGACGCGGCCGAGCCACTCCGGCATGACGCCGTCGAACGACCACGCCAGCATGCTGCGGGTGACGAGGATCGTGAGCGCCGGCACGTACTGCCACAGCCAGGCGCCAAAGCCGAGGGCGATGATGATCCCGACGGCCGGACCCGTCCAGGCGGCGAGCAGCTCAACGAAGTAGGGGATCGATTCGAAGCCGTACTTGGTCGCTTCGGTGTTGCCGAGCGCCGCCAGGAAGTTCGTGCCGAACGCCGACATCGCGAGCGCCAGGACGCCGATGATCACGAAGAAGGAGACCACGAAGGGAATGACCATGCCGATCACGTGCGAGCGCAGCCCGGTGCGGTGCTCGCCGGCCCAGTAGGCCGACATCAGCAGGAATGAGGACACGTAGTAAGGCCACGTGGAGGCAAGCAGCGATTGGTGGAAGCTGAACGGCCCGTGCGCGCCGCCGGTCGCGAGGATGAACGAGTAGGGGTGCAGGGTGTGTGGCGAGAACGCCCGCACGTAGTGGTTGAAGGAGCTGATGAACGCCGCGTGCGACATCACCACCAGCGCGATCGCCGTCGCCAGCAGGGTGACGCCGCAGAACCAGAAGACCCAGCGCTGAAAGCGGAGGTAGCGACGCAGGCCGCGGCGGCTGGTGAGCAGCACGGGGTAGATGAGGATCGCGAGCAGGAAGAGCCCGGAGAGCATGCGCCCCCAGTGCGTGTTGAACCAGTTGCCCCAGGTTTGCAGATGGTGGTCGCCGGTCCAGTAGCCGAGCTCACGGAACACGGTGGCGAGCGAGAGCTGGCCGATGTAGGAGCCAGCGGTGCCGATGTAGAAGGCCAGCCAGAACATGAAGCTGGCGTTGGCCATGAAGCCGACCGCCGGCGAGAAGGTGCGGCTGATGAACACGTAGTCGCCGCCCGAGCGCGGCATCGTGGCGGCGAACAGGGCGTAGACGAGGTTCAGGCCGATGCAGCAGGCGAAGGCGATCGTGGTCGCCAGCAGCACGTTGGAGCCGGGGTAGAAGGGGATCGCGTAGAGCAGGATCCAGCCGATCACCGGACCGAGCGTCGTGCCGAGCACGTTGAACAGCGCGCCGTCGGTCGGCTTGCCCTCGCGCACCAGACCCGACGCCTGGCGGTGCTGAATCGCTTCTACGGCCATCTGTACCCCTCCCCCGGGTTTTTCTCGGCCGGCGTTGACCCGGCCCCTGGCGCGGCCGGCCACCTAGCTCGAATTCATTGCGGAGTCTAGGTCCTGGCGACGACGGACGTCGAGTCCCGCATGCGCGATCGGCTGAACTATTCGACGGTCACCTGAATCTGTCCCGAAGGGCGGAAGTTCCGGCCTTTATCGGCAGATCAGCTCCGTGGTGACGTCGTTCAGCACCTCGGGCGCGCCGTCGGTGACGAGGACGTTGTTGCCGAACATCATCGTCGCCCCGTCCGCGTAGGCCAGACCGGGCTCCATCGTGATCACCATGCCGGGCGCCAGCACGTGCTCGTCGCCGCGCATCAGGCTGAGCCCGCCGATCCAGATCGGGGGATATGCGATCTCCATGCTGAAGCCGAAGCGCCCCCAGGTGTTCTGCTCGTAACCGCTCTGCAGCTCGGCGACGAGCTCGACGATCTCCTTGACAGAGACTCCCGGGCGCAGCGCGTCGGTGGCGCGGTCGAGGGCGTGCTTGACGACGGCGTAGAGCTCGCGCAGGCGGACGCTCGGCTCGCCGAGGACGACGGTGCGCGAGATGTTGCAGTGGTAGCGGCGCACGACCCCGCTGACCTCCATGTAGACGGTGTCGCCGGCCGCGAGCAGCTTGCCGATCGGGGTGCCGTGCAGGGTGCCGCGGGCATCCACGAGGAATGGGTAGGCCGGAAACTCCCCACCGGCGGCCGCCGTGGCGTGCTGGATGGCGGCCATCACAGCGCGGTCGCTGACGCCGGCGGCGATCGCGTCGATGCCGGCCTGCACGCCGGCATCGGCCACCTGGGCGGCGCGGCGCAAGTAGGCGATCTCGGCCGGGCTCTTGACCAGGCGCAGGTCGTCGAGCGCGGCGGTGACGTCGACGATCTCGGCGCCGGCCAGCGCCTCGCGCAGCTCGAAGGCGAAGCGGGGGCGCAGGTGGTAGCTCATCAGGTTCAGCCCGACGCGGCGCGCGCCGAGCAGCCCGCGATCGCCCAGGACGTCAACCGTGCGCTGCACCTGGTCCTCGTGGGTCCAGACGACGCGCACGTCGCTGACCCAGCAGGTTTCCGCGCAGAGCGCGAGCTCGGCCTTGTTGCAGATCAGCGTCAACGGCTCGTCCTCGGCGGCGGGGACGATTAGCGACTGGTGGTAGAAGACGCTCGTCGGGTCATACCCGGAGATCCAGTTGTAGTGCTCGGGTTGGTTGAGTATCAGCAGCTCGACGTCGTGCTCGGCCATCCAGCGGCGCGTCTTGGCCAGGCGCTGCGCGTACTCCTGCAGGGCGACCGCCATGCGCGGGGCCAGGCGCGCGCCGGCGAGCGCGGGGCCGGCGCTGGGGATCTCGGCGGGCGAGCTCAAAAGACCCAACCGGCGCAGCCGAGGGGTCGCATCAGCTCACCACGGTGTGGCTCTGCTCGCGCATGAACTGCTGGAGATAGTAGGGGCCCATCCCGCCCTTGCCGGTGCTGCCGCTGGACTTCCAGCCGCAGAATGACTGAGCGCCGGGCCAGGCGCCGGTGGTGGCACCGGCGCGGCGGTTGACGTAGACCACGCCGGCCTCGATCTCGTCGAGGAAGCGATCGATCTCGCGCCGATCCTCACTGAAGATGGCGGCGGTGAGGCCGTACTCGGTGGAGTTCGCCTCGGCCAGGGCCTCGTCGAGGTCAGCGACGCGGGTGACGGCGATAAACGGCAGGAACAGCTCGCCTCGCAGCAGCTCGTGGCCGCGGGGGAGGTCGGCGACCACGGTGGGCTGCACGAACCAGCCTCGCTCCGAGCCGACGTCCCCGCCACAGGCGACGCGCCCGTCGCGCACGGCCTGCGCGACGCTCTGGCGAAAGCGAAACTGGGCGCGCTCGTTGATGACCGGCCCGAGGAAGCTCTCGCGGTCGGCAGGATCGCCGAGCTTGAGGGTCACGGCGAACGCGCATATCTGCGCCACCAGCTCGTCGTGGACGGTCTCGTGCACGATCGCGCGCGAGCACGCGCTGCACTTCTGTCCGGAGAGGCCGAAGGCGGCGCGCCCGATCCCCTCGGCGGCGCGGGCGAGGTCGGCCGAGGCGGTGACGATGGTGGGGTTCTTGCCGCTCATCTCGGTCAGCGCGGGCCGCGCGTAGGGACCTTCGGTCAAGCGGGTGGTGATCGCGCGCCCGACCTCGGCGGAGCCGGTGAAGGCGATCCCGTCGACCGCAGACTCGGCCAGCGCGCGGCCGCTGTCGGGGCCGCCGTGCACGAGGTTGAAGACCCCGGCGGGCAGCTCCGCGGCGAGCATCGCCTCGGCCAGCAGCGCGGCGGTCCAGGGCGCCTCCTCGGAGGGCTTGACGACGACGCAGTTGCCGCAGACCAGCGCCGCGACGCTCATGCCGAGGGTGAGCGCGAAGGGGAAATTGAAGGGGGAGATAACCCCAAATACGCCGTAGGGCTTGAGCGTCTCGCTGCAGTGCTCCTCGGGCGAGACACCGTGCAGCGGCAGCGCGATGAAGCCGTCGTTGCGTTCCATCTCACGTGAGTAGGTCGCGATCAACTCGACGGCCTCCTGGGCCTCGCTGAGTGCCTCGATGCGGCTCTTGCCGGTCTCGAGGCTCATGACGGCCGCGATCTCGACGTTGCGCGCCGCGATCTCGCGGGCGACCCGGGCGAGCAGGGCGATGCGTTCGCGATACGGGGTGCGCCGCCACCCCGCCCGAGCTGCACGGGCAGCTTCGACGGCCTGCCCCACGACCTCGGCGTCGGCGGCGTGGGCGCGGCTCGCCACGCTATCTATTCGGGAGGGGTCGGACCGCTCGAACACGTCGCCCTCGTGGCGCAGGACACCGTCGATCAGGTGCGGCCACGGCGCAGGCGTGTCCGCCCTGGCCTGCGCCAGGCAGCGCTCGAACTCCACGTGGGCCGCGGAATCGATGCCACCACTCGTATAGGTCAGCCGCAGGGCCATCTCGATACCCCGGGGCGTCACGCTAGCGCAGCCGACGCGCAAACGGCACGTCATTGGCTTCCGACTGTCGGTGCAGTACACACAGAGCTGGCTTTGCGCCCTGTGGCGCCAACGCCACCGGACACTGGTCATCAGTGGGCAAAAACGGTTGCGCTCAAGCCCCGGCGAGCGGTGCCACGTAGCGCAGAAACGGCTCGACCTCGATCGTGCGGCCAGTGGCCTGCTCGACGAGCGGCAGCGTGTCCAGGCGTCTGCCGTGGCGGTGGACGCGCTCGGCGAGCCAGCGCTGGATGGGCCCGACCTCGCCGCGGCGCAGGTCGGCGGTGCGCGATCCGATGTCGTTCTCCATCGCCTCCCAGAGCTGCGCGGCGATCAGGCAGCCAAGGGCGTAGCTGGGGAAGTAGCCGAAGCTGCCGGCGCTCCAGTGCACGTCCTGCAGACAGCCGAGCGCGTCGGAGGGGACGTCCTGCACACCGAGCAGGCGGCGCATCCCATCGCGCCACGCGGCGGGCAGGTCCCGGACGTCGAGACCGCCCTCGATCAACTCGAGCTCGAGCTCGAAGCGCAGCACGATGTGCAGGGGGTAGGTGAGCGGGTCGGCCGACACGCGGATGAGCGACGGCGCGACGCCGACGAGCGAGGCGTGCAGCTCGCCGGGGTCGATGCGAAAGCCGCCGCCGGCGAGCTCGGCGGCGAGAACCTCGGCGAAGGCGGGGCTGCGCGCGACGTGGTTCTCCCAGAGCTTGCTCTGGGACTCGTGGATCGACATCGAGCTGCCGTGGCCAAGGTTGGTGCGCTCTAGGACGGGGTCGACCTGGCGCTCGTACAGGGCGTGTCCGTACTCGTGCAGCGAGCTCAGCAGCGACTCGACGTCGCCGTCGCTGTAGCGGGTGGTGATACGGATGTCGCTGCGGCCGAGCCACGTCGTGAAGGGATGCGCCGAGACGTCAACGCGCCAGCTCCGCTCCTCGACGCCGACACGGCGCAGCACGCCGCTGACCGCGGCCTGCTGGGCCGCCACCGGCACCGCGAGCGGACGGCGCGGGGTGTGCACCCGGGCCCGCTCGGCCAGCGGCGGCAGCTCCTGTGCGATGGTCGCAAACAGGCGCCGCAAGTCGGTAGTGCGCAGGCCGAAGTCGTAGTCGCCGAGCAGCGCGTCGTAGAGGCCTTCGCCCTCGCCGGCCAGGCACTGGGCGCGGGCCTGGGCGAGCTCGACGTTGCGCTGTAGCGCCGGCGCGAAGGCCGCGAAGTCGTCCTGCGCGCGCGCCCGCTGCCAGACCTCCTGCCCCTCGGCCGCGGCGCGGGCGAGGTCGGCGGCGAGGTCGGCGGGAACGCGACGGGAACGGCCCCAGTCACGGCGGGCGACGCGGACGAGGTCGCGGTCCAGGGGGTCGAGGTCGGTGCCGTCGAGGTCCGCTAGCCACTCCCCGATCTCCTCCCCGGTGGCGCGCTCGTGCACAAGGCGCGCAAGCGTCGCGAGCTGGTGCGCACGCCCGGCGGCGCCCTCGCCGGGCATCATCACGAGCTGGTCCCACTCGCCGAGCATCTCCAGCGCGGCGAGGTCGGCGAGCTCGGCTAGTCGGGCACGGAGTGCTTGGAGAGCGGCCACCCGGAAAGCCTATGGCCTACCCCGCCCGGCGGCGGGCCCCATAGAACGACAGATCGAATCTCGTGGCGGCGCTTCGCCGCCTGCTATTTCACGATATGGATCTTGCTCGCGCCTTGGGGCAAACGGTATCTCCGCGCCTGGAGGGCCTACGAGCGCGGCGCCGGCGAGAAGCCCCGGCTCACTGACTTCATGCCCCGGATCAACCGGGACGGCGGGACCATCACCTCCACTCGGCAGACACCTCGGCGGCCATTCGGCGACTCGACTCCATAGGCGGGGCTTCGGAGCTTCGGTTGCCCGGCCCGCTCGTGCTACCACTTTGCTACCGCCGGTAGCAGAACCGGGCATATCTGGGCCGATGCGGCAGGCAACCCATCCGACCCGGACCTCCAAAGAACCCCAGCATCCACGCGGTTTTCCAGCCAATTCGGCCTATGGGCGATACTGGGCATAGCGCGAACCGGGCGGATGGCGCCGAGTTTGAGGGTTGGGCGTTGGATGTCGGGGCGTAGGGCGCTGTCGCCGTGAAGTTCCTGCCGCGTCGTGGGCGATGATTGGTCGGTGGCAAGGACCAAGCGCACACAGGAGGATCGCTGGCAGCCCGTCTTCTACGAGACGGCGCGCGGGGAGCGACCGGCATGGGGCTTCCTCACCGGCGAGAAGACGCCGATCGATGTTCGGATCGAGCTGCTGACGACCGTGAGGGCCGTGCTTCAGGTCGGCCCGCCGAGGTTCCCCACCTCGACGCAGCGCTGGCGTCTGATGCACAAGCCGGCCAGCAAGAAGGAGGTCGATCTCAGCGGCATCTGCGAGGCGCGAGACAAGCACTCCAACAAGCTCTACCGGCTGTTCTGCGTGATCGACCGAAACGCACCGGCACACGGGCTCGCGTTGCCATCACTGGTGTTGCTCGGCGGTGTGGTCAAGCCCGCGCGAACAGAGGCGCCGCAGTCGGAGTACCGGCGGATCGACCGCTACCGCAAGGACTACCAGGCGACTCACCGTGTCGCGCTCGGACGCGGTGGCGCCGAGTGGTGGCCGGACGTCGGCCCCGATATGTCATAGCTTCTATGCTACGATCTGCTCTCCCCAAACTGAGGTGATCGAGCTGTGCACAAGTCCAAAGAAAGCGCCGTCTTCGCCGAACTGCTCGCCGAGAGCTTCCCGACCGTCGAGGATCGCGCCGCTCACGAGCGCGAGGTCGCAAAGCTGGTCGCGTTCGCCGAGCTGCTGATCGCGCTGGACGAGGTTCGTGCGGGCAGCAAGATCTCCAAGGCGGAGCTGGCGCGTCGAGTCGGCGTCAAGCCCTCCGTGATCTCACGGCTGTTGGACGGCAAGGGCCGCAACGTGCAGCTGGACACCGTCGCCGACGTCGCCGACGCGCTCGACGTCTACATCGAGATGCGCGTGCGCCCGCAGCCAAAGGGCAAGCGCGCGCGACACGCCCCGATCGAAGTCCTGGCCGCGTAAAAGCTCACAGCAGGAAACGCAGGTTGGCGTTAGCGGCTCATCTCGTCAGTTCGATACATCGGGTCATGTAGCCGAAATCCCACGCCCGATTGGCGTGCTCGACGGAAACCTGAGACGGCCTCCGCTGGAACGTAGCTCCAAGGGCTACAAGAAGGCTCAGCGAAGCGTCACGAGCGTCGGCTCGCATGATCTTTGCTGGACCTGGAAGCGCCAACACATTGAGAACCGCGTCATCCCACAACAATTTTGTAGCGTAAGCAAAAGCGCACTGAGTCTCGATGAATACTTTGTCTGCGTCTGGCGACTGATTCGCGAGGCGATCGAGTACGCCGCTCACTTCAGGCATCGGCTCGGCATCTACGAGCAAGGATTCTTCTGCTCGGCGCACGCCGTAACCACCGTGCGCTGCCCCTATCGCATATGAGCCTGCGTCCCCCGTCAGGCCGTTCTCCTTCGCGAACCACGCGTAGCGGGGTGCTGCCCATGATGGCGGTTTCTCGCGACAGAAGCGTTGTATGGCCTCAAGGAACATGAGCACTTGATCCTCGGTAAGAGGTCGGTCTGGTGAGGCTGTGTCTGGTGACTTCGGGGACACACACGCTGGTCGCCTATGCGCAAGTTGCTCAAGAGATTTGGTTTGTTGTCTCTGCCCTCGGAGCACTTGATCTCTGGTAAGCAGCGCCATAAGGCGCTCGGACTCGCTGCGCCGGTTTGGATCGACGCTGCCTATCCCCCAAGCTGAAAAGATAGCGAGGGTTGCGTCGATCTTTTCCGAGTGCTTTTCGGCTTTCTCCAGTATCCGGGCGGGTAGCGACTGCCTGGGTCTCATGCCCCCTGCCGATGGAGAGGATGCCGACGATCGGACGCTGACCGGGTCACCGCAGGGCTCGAGCGGCGCGTGCGCGAGGGCCGCTGGATGGGCAGACGCATCCCCTACGGGTACATGCGCGACCGCGACAGCAAAGCGCTCCTGCCATGCCCGGTCAAGGCGCCGGTGCTCAGACACATCTTCGCCCTGTACACGCAGGAAAGACAGGGCACCACCTCGATCGTGCGCCCCCTGGAGGCCGAGGGCGCCCCACCACCGCGACAGCATGGCTGGTCACCAAACGCTTTGCAGGTGATCCTCGCAAACCCCGCCTACCTCGGCCTGATCCGCTGGAACGACAAGCTCTACGAAGGCCAACACGAGCCGCTGATCGACAAAACGACGTTCGAGCAGGCGCAGCAGATCCTCGCGCGACGCTTCAAGGACGCCACGCTGCGGCGCGGCAACCCCACGCCCTTCCTGCTCTCCGGGCTCGTGCGCTGCCAGCACTGCGGACGCGCCTACGTCGACACCTCCGCCCACGGCCGCAACGCCCGCTACACCTACTACGCCTGCTCCACCCGTTACAACCAGCTCATCGCCACCGCCAACCCCGAGCAAGCCAAGGAGCTGCTACGCCTCCTCATCAAGGACATCCGCGTCCACGACCAGCACACAATCATCCCCACCTACCGCGTCCCGCACGCGGTTCGCACAATGCACGGAACAGTGGGCGAAACTTGGCTGTGCGCAAACCATGCGGTGATGATGGCGCCGGCCGTGAAAATCTGCTGAGAAAGCTTCGCGCGACACGAGTAGAAGCGGACTCCACGGTTCTAGCCGAAGGCGCGTGCAAAATCATCGTTCCGCATGACGAAACCTAACGACACGCTATGGGCGATGGAGCCGCACACGAAGGGCAAGCACATCGTGCTGCGCTCGTATCTCGATGCGTGGCTCCCGATCATGAGCCACGGTGCGCGCTTCCGCTCGGCAATGGGCAAAGGTCGGCTTGTGCTGGTCGATGGCTTCGCTGGCCCAGGCCGCTACAGCACGGGCGAGGACGGGTCACCACTCGTGATGCTCAAGGCGTTCCTGGAGCACACCCAGCGCCATCTCATAACCGCCGACCTGCTCTATATGTTCATTGAGGAGCGGCGCGACCGGATTGAACACCTGCGAGAGGAGGTGGCAGCCCTACACCTTCCTGAGCAGGTTGACGTCCATTTCGAGGAGGGGCGGTTCGAGGACGTCTTTACCGGTCTTCTCGATGACATCGAGTCCAGCGGTGCTCAACTCGCCCCCACGTTCGCTTTCATCGATCCATTCGGCTACACAGGTAGCCCCATGGATCTCGCAGGTCGATTCCTAGCGTTCCAGCGGTGTGAGGCGCTGGTCTACATGCCCTTGCCGTTCGTCAACCGGTTCGTAGGGCGAGAGGGCCAGGAGCAAGCCCTGACGGCGCTCTTTGGTAGCGAGCGCTGGCGAGAGGCAATCTCGTACCAAGGTGCCACACGCGTTCAGTTTCTCCACGAGCTGTTTCAAGAGCAGCTGTGCTTCGGATCGTCCAGCAGGTTGGTGCGGTCCTTCGAGATTCCGACTGCCGGAGGCAATGGCTACCGCCTCTACTTTACGACTGGCAACGAGAAAGGTCTCGAAAAGATGAAGGAGGCGATGTGGCGCGCTGACCCGCTCGGCGGCGAGCGCTACCAGGACACGACGGATGATCTCGTCTTGTTTGAGCCTGAGCCTGACACGAGCCATCTGCTGAATGCCTTGAAAGCCCACTTCGGCGGTCAGCCATTCAGTGTCGAGGATGCCGAGCGCTTTACCCTGCTCAGTACGGCATATCTGCCTAAGGCCCATCTCAAGACGCGGACGCTGGCGCCCGCGGAGCGGGCGAACCGCCTCGAGGCGCTTTCGCCTCGGAAGCGCAAGGCTACTTACCCTGCGGGGACCCGGCTGCGATTCCTCTAGATGATTGATTCCACGGGGTCAGGCGCAGTAGTTGACGAGTGCGCGGCTTGGCCGGCCGAGTTGGTGGTTGAGGCTGATGGCGGCGGCGAGGGTCAGGAGGCGTTGCAGGATGCGCTCTCTGACGCCAGCGAGTGTTCTGGCTCCGCGGCGCTCGAGTGTGAGGATGTCCTTGCAGGTCCAGAAGATGCTCTCGATGCGTTGGCGGATGGGCGCGAGGTGGGGGCCGCGTCCGGGCTCGTCTTTGCGTCGGGGACGCACGATCGTGGCGCGCAAGTCGCTGGCTGCTTTGGCGAACTCCTTGCCGGCGTAGCCCTTGTCGCCGATCACGGTCTCTCCGCCTCGTCGTCGTGCGCGAGCGAGCAACTTGAGGGCGACTTCGCGCTCGTCGAGCTTGGGCGAGGTCAGCGCGATCGCTCTCGGGGT
>Ga0307476_10002717_pt1 | contig 10512 bp, 7 predicted proteins | sample atmos_gasesECM2C_2_FD_203314 | JGI IMG/M metagenome (GOLD analysis project Ga0307476, IMG submission 203314) | Hardwood forest soil microbial communities from Morgan-Monroe State Forest, Indiana, United States - atmos_gasesECM2C_05 | ecosystem: Environmental > Terrestrial > Soil > Temperate...
ATCACCACGTCGCGCCGCACCTTCGACTGCCAGTCCGCCCCGGCCCACCGGTAGCCCCCCATCAGGTCCGGCCCGCCCGAGTGGCGGTCGAGGGACAGCAGGCAGCCGCCGGTGTCCCTGGGGTGAACGTGGATCGCCTCGGACCACAGCGCCGCGTCGCCGGCGCGGACGTCCTCCACGACGCGAAGCCCCTGCGCGCCGAGCTGCGCGCGCCGCGCGTCGAGGTCGTCGCAATCGACGATGTACATGTAGCCGCCGTCGCCGCCGCGGCGATCGAGGTACCGGCCCGCGGCGGTGTGGTCGCGGACCGGCGCGACGACCTCCAGGAAGGTTCCGCCCAGCGCCCAGAGCGCGTTGTGCAGGCCGTACTTGCCCACGCCCGGATCGCGGAAGCAGACCTCGGTTCCGAGCACGGACGTCAGCTGCCGCTCGACCGGCTCGAGCGCGCGCGCGACGAGCGCGATCTGGCGCAGGCGGAGATACGGGGGTGTCATCGGTTCGCCGGCGAGCACGCAGCCAGCACGCAGCGACGGGCTACGGGATGTCCTTCGCCTTGCCCTTCTCGAAGTTGTACCTGGGCACCTGGATCCACACGCCGTCCTGCTGCTTGGGCTCCTTGTGGATGCGCACGTCGGTGACCTCCAGCGTGCCGTTCTTGTCGGCGAGCCAGAAGTCGATGTCGTAGTACTTGCTCGAGCTGCGCTGCTCGCGGAAGTCGGTGCACGCGAAGTAGCCCTTGCCGTCCATCTTCCGCATCGGCCGATGGATCTCGACGAAGTTCAGCGTGCGCTGCTCGCCGGTCTTGTCGTCCTTGAGCGTGAACACGCCGTCCTTGGCCTGCTTGGCGATGTATCCATTGATCGCCGCCTCGATCTGCCAGCCGCGCTTCTCCTCGAAGTCGCCCGGGTGCTCGCTGGCGGGGATCCACCACCACAGCAGCGGATTGCGCGTGACCAGCGCCCACTTGTCGCCGTCCCGCTTGGGCGCCCTGTGGATGCGGACGTCGACCAGATCGAGCGAGTCCTCCTTGACCCAGAAGTCGATGTCGTACGGCTTCTTGGCATCGGCCTTGGCGTGGAACTGCACGCAGACGAAGAACCCGTAGCCGTGGATGCCGCGCGCCACCCGGATCTCCTCCTGCACGAGCTCGAGCTGCGCGTCCGCCTGCGCGTCCTTGAACCGGAACGCGCCGTCCTTCTTGACCTTGGCATCGAGGTACTTCTGCACCGCGGCGCTGGCGTCGTCCGGAGTGTGGTCCTCGTCCGCCCAGCCCGTGACCGGCAGGAGACTCACGATGGCGAGCGCCAGCAGTACGCTTGTGTTCACACGGCTCATGCGAGTCCCTCCGGCGATCGCCCGAACAGAGTGTTTCGGGCGGTGTCGGCGCGAGGATACACCCGTGCGACCGCGAGCGGTCACCTACTTGCGCGGCCGTGCCGCGGTCCGCGTCCTCAGGGAGACTTCGGGCAGCCGCCGAGCTCCCAGCGCGAGCCCCAGCCCTCGCCCCGGATCTCGTGGGCGCGCTCGGGACCCAGCCGCTTGCCCAGCGCGGCCTCGGCCTGGTCGCCGAGCTGGAAGTAGGCGCGCATCAGCCGCTCGAGCGTCGAGGCCTTGCTGAGGTCGGCGGGCGGCGCGGCCAGCCCTGCGCGCTCCTGCGAGACCCGCTGCAGGACCAGGCTGCGCTCGCCGGGAGGGGTCTTGTCCTCGATCTCGCGACGCATCGCATCGCTCGATAGCGTGTCGGCGCCCGCGGTGTCGCCGGTCGTCTCGACGTACAGGCTGCGCACGAAGTCCTTCCACTGCCTGGCCATCCCGGTCATCGTCGCGTTGTAATCAGGGAGCTCGCCGGCTTCGAGCCCGAGGGTCTTGTCGGGCTCGGTCAGCGGCGAGAACCGATCGAGCGCCGGCTCGTCGGTGCGGACGTGACAGGTGGCGACCCACCCGGCGAGCTTCTCGGGGCTCGGGTCGTGCCAGGTGCGACCGGGCTCGGGGACGTCCACGACCCCGGGCGCTTCCGGGTCCGGTGCGGACTTCTCGAGCAGCGCGACCCGTGCCCGCAGCTGCTCGAGCTGGGCCTCTTGTGCGCGCGTGCGGACCAGCAGCTGCTCGCGCGAGGCGTGGGTGTCGTCGGTCGGTGTCGCGAGCGTACCCGCGACGGTCGTGCCATCGGCGCCGCTCAGGGTCGCCTGGCTGCCGGCGGCGAGCTCGGTCCTCGCCGAGCGGGTCTCGGCGATCACGTGGCCCTCGTACACGGTGATGAACACGGTCGATGCGATCGCGGCGCCGGCGAGCCCGGCGAGCAGGAGCTTGGTGCTGGGGGTCATGGGATCTACCTCGATGCGAAAGCAGGTGCCGGTGACGCGGACGTCGCCGGCGGGGGTGTGCACGACGAACGGTCCGCCGCGCTCGACGCGGTAGAACACGTTGCCCGCGCGCTGGATGACCTCCGCGGCGCCGTCGTCCTCGACTCGCCAGGTCAGCTCGCTGGCGGGCTCGGCGACCAGCGTGCCGCGCGCGCCGAGCAGGGTCGTCGTGCGCTGCGACGCCACCAGCGCGCCGCGGGCCGCGCGGTGCGGGGATGACACGACGAGCGCCAGCGCCGCCGCGACCGCGCCGGCCGCGGCGATCCCGCCGAGCAAGACGACGCGCCGGCGCGTCGAGCGCGCGGGAGGTGCGGTGGGCGCGCGCGCGTCGAGCACGCGATCGACGAAGTCGGCGGGCGGTGCCAGCGGCGTCCAGGCAGCGAGCGCGCGCGACACGGCGGCGTCGGGCGGCGGGGCGTCGTCATCCTGCATCGTGGACCTCCGCGAGGCGCTCGCGCAGCGCGGCGCGGGCGCGCGACAGTCGTGACTTGACGGTACCGAGATCGATCGAGAGCGCGCTCGCGATCGCGGCGTAGTCGAGGCCGTGGTACTCGCGCAGCAGGAACGCGGCGCGGAGCTCGGGCGACAGCTCGCGCAGCGCGGCCTCGATCGCGGCGATCAGCTCCCTGCGGATCGCGCGATCGTCGCCGCGCGCGTCGCTGGTCCGCTCGATGTCGGCGAGCAGGGCGGGGCGCTGCTTGCGCAGCTCGTCGATCGCACGGCGGGCGGCGATGGTCAGGATCCAGGTCGACAGCCGCGCCGCGCCGCCGGGCGCGAACGAGCCGAGCCGGCGAAACACCTGCAGGAACGTGTCCTGGGCCGCGTCCTCGATCGTGGCGCGGCCGCGGCCGGCGAGCATGCGCGAGACCAGCGCGAACACGCGGACCTGGTACAGCTCGACCAGCGCGCGCGCCGCCGCGCGGTCGCCCGCAACGGCGAGCCGCAGCGTGGGGTCGTCGATCTCCGCGCCTTCGGCCTGTGGACTGGGCGCCGCCGGCATGTCGTCCCGTTTCTCGGCCAGCCCCGCGATTTGTTCCACAAGATCTCGCCGTGCCGCAACGCGGCGCTTCGCGCAAGCTCGCGGAACCAGGGCGCGATCGACGCCTGCGACGAAGATCAGTGGGGCCGCGATCGCCGGCGCGGCCTGCGTGGCCGGCGATCCTGAGACTTGCGCGTGATGAAGCGCCACGCGTCGCGGCGCTGGTAGCAGGTCATGAGCGCGCCGTTGGGCGCCGCGACGAGGATCCAGTCCTCGGCGCGCCGGGCGATCATCGTGTCGCGCAGCTCCGGCGGCAGGTCCTTGAGGAACAGGGTGATCTGCCGCGCACCCGCCGCCCAGACCTCGGTCCCCCAGGTCCGCAGGAACCCCTCGACGTCCTGCGGCAGGGCACGTTCGGCGGCGCGAAGCCGGTAATGCAGCGTGGCATGGGGCGTCGGGGCGAGCATGTGGACTCGCCATCTCAAGGAGGATGCCAGGCGCAAACCTGGCGTCATTGCACGCGATTGGTCGCCGCAGGCGAGCAAAACGCGCAGCGCTTGCGTGGCCTTCGCGGTTCTTGCGCGAGTTGACGTCAGGCGCGCAGGCCTTGCGCGTCGGCCCGGCGCGTCACCTCGATGCCGGTGATCATGCCCTCGTTGGCCTCGACCGCCGGCATCAGCACGTCGATCTGCGACTTGACGTCCTTGTCGAGGTCGACGCCCGCCGCCTTGAGCTTGGCGAGGTAGCCCGCGGTGTCGTTCTCCGACGGCGGCGTCAGCTTGTTGATCGCGTCCTTGACGGCCTGATCGCCGTACCTGTCGAGGTACAGCGAGCGCTGCGCCGCGCGGCCGTCGCTCATCGTCGCGAACACCGCGAACGTGCCGACCGCGCCGGACACCGTGTCGATCTTGGTCGGCGCATCGCGCAGGTTGCCCGGGTTGTTGGCGCGCCACGACAGCGAGCCGCCGACCTTGATCGCGCCGGCGTAGGCGATGTAGCGCCGGAACTGCGACGGCACCTTCTTGGCGGCTTCATCGATCGCGGCGGCGTCGGCGTTGCTGAGCGGACCGCCCTCGACGATCTTGCCGGAGATCGACGGCTGCCTGGGCGGCGCGGGCCGGTTCGGCGCCTGTGGATCGGGCTGGTAGACCACGGGCGTGATCGCGTAGCCGTCGCCACCGTCGCTCGGGCCCGAGGGGGCGTCGGCCGGCGCGTCGCGATCGATCGCCTCCCCGTCGACGATGTCGCCGTCGCGCGCGGCGGACGGCCCGGGGGGCAGCGCGGCGCCGCCGTCGTCGGGCAACGCCTCGCCCGGTGCGAGGTTGGCCTGGGCGGCCTGCTTGGCGGCGTCGTGCTCGCCGGCGATCGCGCCGCGCAGCCCGGAGATCGCCTCGCCCAGCGCGGTCCCGGCCGCGACGATCGCGGCCTCGTTCTTGCTGTTCACCGCCTTGGTCCACGCGTCGAGCTTGGCGGTCACCAGCGCCGCGGCGTCGATCTGCTTGCTCGTGGTGAGCTCGGCGACGAGCTGCGACGCGGCATCGAGCGCGGCGAGGTAGTTGGGCCGCGGCTTCGCGGTCGCCGCGGTCAGCGCCGCCTTGGCCGCGGTCACGACCCGTCCGGCGCGCTGGTAGCGCTCGGTGATCGCCGCGCGATCGGCGTCGGCGGTCGGCTTGCCGCTGGCGTCCTTGGTCTCGTCGTGGTCGGCGTCATACTTGGCGAGCTGGATCGCCTGGGCGAGGTCGAGCGCGGCCGCGGCCAGGCCGGCCGGATCGGAGTCGCGCTTGGCCCAGGCCTGCTTGAGCCGGTTGGCGGACGCGATGATCTTGCTCGCGTCGTCGATCCGGCGGTCCGCGTGGAGCTGGCCGGCGATGCCGAGCGCGGCCTCGCTGACCGCGGCGTAGTCGGGCGGCCTGGCCGCGAGCGCGCGCTTGCCGGCGCCGGCGAACCCGGCGATCTTCGAGCCGCGGGTCAGCGCCTCGCCGGTCTTCGTCTTGGGGCCGGCGACCGCCGCCGCGGTGTCGAACGCGCCGCCGATCGCGGCGATCGGATCGCCCTTCTGGATGCCCTGGACGACCTTCTGCCCGCCCGAGACGATCGCGCTCCATTTCTGGAGCTTCTCCGACCACCGCGTCATGGTCTGGGCGAACTTGTCGGCCGAGCTCGACGCGAACGCCGCGAACGCGCTGGCGCCCGAGGCGAGCGCGCCGAGCAGCGACCCGGCGTTCTTGGCCTTGGCGGCCTGCATCGCGGTCTGCGCGCTCTGCGCCACGGTCTTCACCTTGGCCGCGACCTGGGCGACCTTGGTGAACGCGCCCGACGCGGCGCCGATGCCGTTGAGGAACGCGCCGACGCCGACCAGCGCGCCGGCGACGCCGATCGCGGCGCCGAGCCAGTCGCCGGTCCGGATCGCGTTCGCGGTCTGGTAGATCGCGAGCGCGATCAGCGTGGCGCCGGCGGTCAGCGGCGCGAGCACCGTGAGGATGATCGGCAGCGCGGCCTTGATCCAGCCCCACAGCTTGGAGAAGAAGCCGCCCTCCTTCTGGGCCTGCATGTCGGTGTTGCCGTCGGCGTCGCACTGGACCTTGACGATCCAGCTCTTGCCGAACAGCCCGCCCTTGATCTGGATCTTGACCTGGTGCTGGCCCGGGACGTGCGCGACCTTCATGACGTCGTCGAACAGCTTGGTCGCCTTGGCCTGGCCGGCCTTGTCGAGGTCGCCGCGATCGATGCCGAGGTCGACCAGGTACTGGATCTTCTGCGCCGGCGCCAGCGCCGCCAGCTGGTCGGGATCCATCCCGAGGATCTTGGTCTTGCGCTGCTCGGTGTCGAGCTTGCCCTCGATCAGGCCGTCGAGCTCGGAGTCCTTGAGCTTCTTGACCGCCTTGGCGTCGTAGCCGAGATCCTGCAGCGTCTGGCGCTTCTGGATCGCGCTCATCGTCTTGAGCTGCTCGAGCGTCGTCGCGTGCTGCTCGTCGTCGAACCGATCGCGCCGCGCAGTCATCTCCGCCTTGTAGGCGGTGGCGTCGGCCTCGGACTGCGCGACGGCGTCGCGCGCGTCGTTCTGCGCGGCGGTGACCGCGGTGACGACCTCGGGGCTGGCCTCGCCGCCGCCGCCGCCGCCGCCGTCGCCGCCGCCACCCGGTGTGGGCTGCGCTGCGTGCCCGGTCGGCCCGGCGGGGCCGGCCGCGGTCGCGCCGGCGAGCTCGTCGGCGCCGCCCTGCGGCGGCAGCTGCTGGCCGACCCCGGCGATCGCCTGCTTGTCGGCCTCGGTGTCATGGACCGGCACGTCGGGCCCCACGTCGGGCGCCTCGTACGGCTCGGTCCCGATCTGCTGCGCCGTGAGCTCGCCGATCGAGTCGCTGCCGGCGTCCCTGGCCGCGCCTGGATCGCCTCCCGGCTGCGCGCCGTCGGCGCTCGCGGCCGGTGCGCCGCTGCCGGGCGCCGCGCCGGTCGGTGGATCGATGCTCTCGTCCGTGGTCTTGCGCGCGATCGCGGCGGGCTGCGCCGTCACCTCGGCCGGCGTGCCGGCGATCATCGCCCCCGCCGCGGCATCGGCGTTGCGCTCGGCGGCGTCGCCGGGCTGGGTCGTCGCGAGATCGCCGCCCGGGCTGGCGCCGTGCTGCTGCGCGGTGTGCGCCACCTCGTGCGCGAGCAGGTGCTGCCCGCGCGGATCGTCCGGCCGGTACTCGCCGCGCCCGAACACGATGTGCGGGCCAGCCGCGAACGCGCGGGCCTGGGCCCGATCGGCATGGTCCGCCGCGGCGTCTCCGGTGTGGATCCGCACGCCGGACAGATCGCGGCCGAGCGATTGCTCGAACCGGTCGCGCTGGGCGTCGGGCAGCGCATGTCCTGCGCCGAGGTCCTCGGTCAGCGTGCGCTTTCCGGGGCCCGCACCCGGTACGGTGGGCCCGTGCCCCGGCCCCGCGCCAGCTTGTGATTCATGGGAACGGTCGCGCGAGGAGGTGATCGGCATGGGCAATCTCTGCCATTGTACGTACGCGTCGCGCGGACCTCGACATCGCGCTGATAACAGCGGCGGTGCGAGCCTCCCGTCGAACTGGCCTCAAGTGCGCTGGCTCACATGGGCAGCGGCGCTGCACTCGATCGCTTCGAGTGCGGGCTGTCGATCTTGTAGATACCGCAAAAGTGCCCGCAGCATTCTGCGTCATCGTTCGTCACTGGCGCGCGCGCCCATCCGGTCGGCCTCGGCCTCGAGCGCGGGATCATCGACGATGCCGGCGTGCCCGGCGGTCGCGCCGCTGCCCTGCGCCGCGGTCGCCGTCGCGGTCGCCGGTGCTGCCGGGACCAGCTTGCGAATCTCCGCGACGTTCACGGTCAACAGGTTGAGCACGGCGGCGGCGCCCTTCGGGCGAAGAACGCCTGGCGCAGGAAGCCCAGCACCTCATCGAACCTCGCGACCTGCGGCTTCGCGAACGACGGATCGATGATCGCTGCCCTGGTGGGCGACAACCTCGTGCCGGCGCGGAGCACCCTCGAGGCCGATCACTGAGTCCACGCCCTGTCGGCCCTTGACTCTTGCAGCGCCTGGTATCGCGATGGAGGCAACTGGAAGGCTGCGCACGGTCTTCGAGCCGTGAGTGCCAGTATCAGTGCCACAACGGAGAGAGACCGGAAAGCACATATGCATAATCGATCGCCGCTCTTAGCTTGGGCACATTCAGGGCCTCTGTCGGGATCGCGAAGACATTCAGAGGCCGCCAGCGGTCCTCGGAGTTCCTGAGCAGCCAATCCTCTCGCTCGACCGCATGACCAGTGACATAATATAAGCTGTAGTCCAGCTGCAGGAAAAGGTCGATGAACTGCTCGTCGCTGTAGCCATAGGACGCGGCGGCGTCAGGTCCTGAATCCTCGAATGCAACAACCGGTCGTCGGGTCATCAGCGTCCTGGTCGCACCAAGCAGAGCATGATATTCGCCGCCCTCCAGATCGAGCTTCATGAATTGAGGATCCAGGTCCAATTCTTTCACGACGCTATCGAGAGTGGTGACTTCCACCTCGATGGTAGCATGAGGTGCTGTCGTGAACTTCTGGCCCAGGGACTTCAACCCGCTGAAGCAGGAGTGCTCGGGATGAAGAAATTGTGTGAAGGAGGCAGTTGCTTCCCGTGCCCCGAGAGCCTGTTGTCTTACCGCCCATTTCTCGACTGCTGGAGAGACGTCCGCGGCGCGCTGCGCCAGGGCGTCGGCGATCTCGGGGATCGGCTCGAATGCCACCACGCGCCCCGATCCCGCGACGCGCAGCATGGGAATGAAGTGCCTGCCTTGATTGGCACCCCCATCGACAAAATCTCTTTCCTTGGTGGTGAAGATTCGATAGAAGAGTTCTATCACGTTGTCCTGAGCACGACGGCGGGGCAGGTCGTGACGCAAGCCGGCTAGATTCATCACTTCGCTCCCTGGCTTATGGGTATTCAGAACCGCTGTGCATGGATGAGATGATTGATGTCGCCGGCGCTTCCAGTGAGCAGGCGTTTGCGCAGGCCCAGGCTGGTCATGAGTAGCGGCCGATCTGATGGATCGGCGCTAGACCGCCTCGGAGGGCGCCGCGCTCGCGACCGTCGCGCGGGCAGGGCGCTCGGCGGCCCGTCGCGCGGGGCGGCGGCTGTGTGCGGTGCGGATCCGGCGCGCCGCGCTTTCCGGGTTCGCCGCCGGTGCGAGCGCGAGGTACTTGTCGTGCTCGCTGAACATCAGTAGTTTGCCGGTGAGCCGCGCCAGGATGTCATCGAGCTCGCTCGCGCCCGCGGCGGTGCCGTCGGTGAACTGCGCCGCGAGCTCGGCGCGGCTCGTGATCTCCATGCACTGCAGGTAGATCTCGCGCTCCTTGCCGCGCAGCACGTGATTGACCGGGCTGCCGCTGCGACCGTCGATGATCCGGAGGAAGCTGCCGCCGTCGGCGTACGTCATCACGTGCGAGTACGCCTGGTATGCCGCCCTCCAGGTCTTGACCGCCGCGCGCACCGGCTTCCAGTCGGCCTTTGGAAAGTCGGACGACTTGTCGAACATGACGAGCCGCCGGTAGACGTCGTCGGGCAGGCCGACCTTCCAGAAGTCTGCGTTGCGCACGTTCGTCACGCCGAACTCATCGCGCAGCTGCTCGACCGTGCTGCCGATGCCGATGGCGAACTCGACGACCCGCAGCGGCTGGTACAGAATGCCGTAGTGTAGGATGTTCGCGCGGCTCTCCTCGACCTCCTCCGGCGTGCTGCCCGGGAAGTCGACGATCAGGTTGGCCTGGTTGTCGATACCGAGCTCGTAGCAGGTCCGCATCGCCTGGAGGTTCTGGATCGTCGACGTCCCCTTGCCGATGCGCTTCAGGTAGCGCGATGACAGCCCCTCGATCCCGAACTGGACCCAGCGCAGCCCCATCTCCCACAGGCAGAACACGTCGTACGGGCTCGCGTGCGCCCGCATCTCGTAGAACGCCAGGTAGTCCTTGCCGTGCGAGCGCAGCAGCGCGGTGAGCTCGTCGATGCCTTTGGGCCGCACGATGTTGTCGAGGAAGAACAGCACCGGATTGGCATATCGCGTGCTCAGCTCGTCGATCTCGCGCGCGAGCCGCGCCGCCGACTTCTGCCGGTACCCTTGCCACTGGACGTTGAGATTGCAGAAGTAACAGGTATTGTGCACGTCGCCGGTGCGCTTGCCGCGGTCCCACCAGCAGCCTCGCGAGCCCTCGATCGGCATCTTCCAGACCAGGTTGAGGGCCTCGGCGCGCTCGACATAGCCGCCGTAGTCCGGGAGCGGCAGCGCGTCGAGATCCGGCACCTCCGACAGCGGGACTCCCCCGCGGTGGAGCGCCAGGTTGCGACGCGACAGCACGCCGGGCGGCGAGCCGGCATCGCCGCGCTCGAGCGCGCGGATCAGCGCGACCAGCGGCACCTCGCCCTCGCCCTGGATCGCGTAGTCGATAAAGCCGTACTCCTGCATGATCGATGGCCCGACCGCGGACGACACCGTCGAGCCGCCGAGCACCAGCTTGACCGACGGATCGCGCTTGCGGAGTTCGCGAGCCACGAACAGGTTGGCGTAGAGCTGGCCGAAGCACGTGGTCATTCCGACCACGCCATAACCGGCCAGCGCATCGACGGTCGCGTGCAGGTGGTGCTCGATGATCGCCATCACGCGCTCGGCGATCGAGGCGTGGCTGGGC
>Ga0307476_10002718_pt1 | contig 10511 bp, 4 predicted proteins | sample atmos_gasesECM2C_2_FD_203314 | JGI IMG/M metagenome (GOLD analysis project Ga0307476, IMG submission 203314) | Hardwood forest soil microbial communities from Morgan-Monroe State Forest, Indiana, United States - atmos_gasesECM2C_05 | ecosystem: Environmental > Terrestrial > Soil > Temperate...
AACGCGACCGCAGCCTCGTGCTCGGCGGTTTCGCCTGGCTGGACGAGGAGGCTGCGCGCCGTTTCGGCAAGGGATTTGCCGATCTCGACACTCCATTGCAACACGGCATCTGCGATGACATCTGCGACGAATCGCGCGCCGCGACCGAGCGGCGAGCCGCCGCGCGCTTTTTTGCGCTGTATCGGGACTTGTCCGCCGGTGCGTTCTACTCGAGTCCCGCCGGCCGCAAAGACCTGAGTTACATCGGCAACGTCCCTCTCGCGAGGTTCGATGGACCCCCGCCCGCGCTGCTCAAGACGCTGGGTTTGTCGTGAATAGACTGACTGAGTCCATGCGCCGCATCAGCGGCCTGCTGCAATCCGGTCAATACAGCGCAGCGCACTCGCAATTAGAATCCTTGGTGACCGCAAATCCTGATTACGTGGAAGGCCTGCGGCTGTTGGCCGGCACCAAACAAGCCTTGGGCGACTCACCCCAAGCCGAGTCGCTGCTGCGGCGCGCGCTTGGAATCGACCCTGTATGGGCTCCCACGCTGACCACCCTCGCGGAGTTATTGTTGAGTGCGGGTCGCAGCTCAGAGGCCGTGCCCTTATTGCAGCGTGCTGTCCAATGCTCCCCTCCCTCCCCTCGGGCCGCACTTCTTCTGGTTCGCTACTACCTGGACGTGGGCCGGCCGGCGGCGGCGCTCGAGATTGCCGCACCCTGGTGCAGTAGCGGTAAGGCCGATGATGATTTGTCGGCGCTGCACGTGGCGGCATACGCCGCCCTCGGTCGCCAGAGCGAAGCGGTGGCGAACTATCGTCGTCTCGTCGCGCTCTCTCCCGACAACCCCATCGCAAGTCATGCCCTGGCCGTCGCGTTGAATTCGGCCAACCAGCCGGAGGATGCCGAGCGCGTCGTGCGTGAGACGCTGTGCCGCACGCGGCCGACCGCGGCGCTGCACCACACGCATGCTCGCAGCCTCATCACTTTGGAGCGATTCGACGAAGCGGAGCTGGCCTTGAACGAATGCGTCAGGATGGAGCCGCGCCTCGCCGAGGCGCACAACAGCCTGGCGCAACTCATTTGGATGCGCACCGGCGATATCATTGAGGCTACGCGCGTTCTGGATCTGGCACTCGAAAAATACGCGCATGACGATGCACTCTGGGCCACAAAAGCCGCCCTGCTGCAGGGAGCCGGAAGCTCGCGCGACGCTTACGCATGCCTCGCCAAGCGCGTCGCACGACCCCAGCCCAATCCCATGCTGCTCATCCGGGCAGGACTGGCGGCGCTGGAGTTTGACCCCGCCACCGCGCTCCGCCTCGCGGAACAGGCGATGCGAGCGCAACCCAACAATCCGACCGCTCGCAAACTCCTTTGCGCCGCGTGCTTGGGCGTGGGGGACGGAGCCAAAGCGCTGGCCGAGTGCGCCACCCTGCTGAAGGCGACTCCCGACGATCAATACCTCGTTGCCATGCAGACCACGGCACTGCGGCTGTTGAACGATCCCCGCTACGAGACGCTCTGCGACTACGACAACATGGTGCTGTCGCAGACTCTCGAAACCCCTCCGGGGTGGTCTGATCTTGCCGGCTTCCTGACCGAACTCACCTCGCACTTGAACGCCCTGCACAATCCGCACGGCCATCGACTCCTCTACCAATCGTTGCGCCAGGGCACCGAGACCACTCAAGATCTCTCGCGCAGTGAGGACCCCGTCATTCAAGCGCTGTTTCACGCCTTTGCCGCACCGATCGCGCGCTACCGTGAGCACATCGGCCAGGGGGAGGATCCCCTACGTCGACGCAATCGGGGCGCTTCACGATTCAACGGCAGCTGGTCGGTGCGTTTGCGCAGCGCCGGCTATCACACGAGCCACGTGCATCCTCGGGGATGGATATCCTCGGCTTGCTATATCGAGCTGCCCGATAGCATGCGAGCGGGACACACGGGCGAAGGGATTTTAAGCTTCGGCGCGCCGGGGATGGTCACTTCGCCTTCGCTCGACGCCGAGTTCTCGGTTCGTCCCGAACTCGGCCAACTGGTGCTTTTTCCGTCGTATTTCTGGCACGGCACGCTGCCGTTTCATAGCGAACAGCCACGGCTCACCGTGGCATTCGACGTCGTCCCTGCAGCTCGTTAGCGGAAACCCCCTCGCGCCGGTTGACGCGAGGGGGTGCACCGTCAGAACTTGTACTTCAACTCGACGCTGCCCTCGCGGCCCAGGATCGACCGCCCGAAGTTGACGCCACCCTGCGCAGTATTGCCGCCGAAACGGGCGTTGCCCTCGGTAAGGCCGATCTGATTGGTCAGGTTCGAGCCCATCGCGCGAATTTCCCAGTTGTCGCCGTATTCGAGGACGATCCCGGCGGCCAGGTCGTAATAGCTGGGCAAGGGGTTGAGACCCGTGTTGTCCTGAAAGTGCTGACCGACGTGCTCGTAGGTCACGTACTCGGTCAGGGAGCCCCAGGAGAAGGTCTGCGTGTCGCTCGGCGTCACGCGAATCTGGAAGTTCGGCAAGCGAGCGAGTTGTTGGCCATTGATGGTGCCGCAGCGGGTTACTAGGTTGATGTCCTGGTAGACGTAGCAACCGTTGAAATCCTTGTAGTGGGCCTTCTCGTACTCCGCATTGACAAGGATCTTGAAGTCCCTCACCGCCTGCAGGTCGAAGCCCGCGAACGGATTCACGCTGCCGACGACTCGCCCGCCCCGCGCCGTGGAGCCGTAAGTCTCATTCGGACCGAGCGGGACATGGTTTATATCGATGGGCTGATACGCCAGGCCGGTGAATTCCTTGTCGTAAACCGCCGCGTCGATGTACATGTAACGGTTCTGGATCTTGAAACCGCCCTCGTAATTGCGCACCGAGCTGAGAGGCGCATTCGCCGGACAGCCGTTCGATTTGTTGTACACGTTGCAACGGACCGCGTCGAAGTTGTCGAAGAACACACCGTCGTTGACGCGCACATAGGCGCTCATATGGTCGGTGAATTCGTAATTGGCGCCCAGCGAGAACGTCGGCATGGTGTTGTGTTCATGGCCGTAGGAATACGTGCCGTTCGGCAACTCGACTGCGTTGTCCCACAAATCGAAGTTTGACCCCATCTGTACCGGCGACAGATTGGTCGTCTGTTGGTGCAAATCGATGTGTTCGACCCGAACCGAGGCATCGAACAACCAACTATTGATTTTCCATGAGTCCGACAGATAGGCGGCAATATTGGTGGCGTTGCCCTGCTCGAGGATTTGGTAACCGCCATTGGCGTTCACGATGCCTTGAGCACTGGTCACGTTGTAGATATTTCCACCGGCGACGCCCTGCAAAATAATGGGGCTCGCATTCGGCACGTTGTTCATCAGCACATTCGAGTCCAACGACCATGCGTCGTTGTCCGTGTAATGGGCCATATAAACACCCGCGGTCAAAGTGTTACCGTCGAAGACTTCCTTCGCCAAGCGGAACTCATCGGTGACATTCGTGAGCTTCTTGCGGACCTGCCATACCTGCTCGGTGATCACGCTCGTGCCGAGCGGAACGGCCGCGCCATCGAGGTAATGCGCCTGAACCTGCGCCGGCGTCAAAACGCCCGTGATCGTCGACAGCCCGGCGATGAAAGCGCTTAGCGCCTGGGGGTTGCCGTTGTTCACCAGCGCATTTGTGGGAATCCAGCCGCCATCGAACAGGAAGGTGTTGGAGATCCTCCAGCCGCCGTCCAACTTGAGATCGAGGTTCGACCCGAAGTAATTCAACGCGGCGCCGCGGCCGTTGCTGATGTCGTCATTCCAGAAGCCGCCGCCCGGGCTCGGAATCTGGAAGTTCTGCAGCTGCTTGCTGTTGTAGGTGCTGTTCAGCTGGTTGAAGCCGGGATAAGGCTGCGCCTTGCCGTTCACTTCGATATAGGGGAAGTCGGCGTACCACTGATTCTTGTCGCTCAAGTTTCGATACCAGAACATCACCGAGCCGCCATCCAGATCGTGCTTCAGTGTCATCGTCACCTGTCCGCCGATGTCGGACGGATACTGCGGGTCACGCACGCCGTCGGACACGCGGTAGAAGCCGCCGATGCTGCCATACCATCCGTCGATGATCTTGCCGCTGTAGAATGCATCGACGCGCTCCGACCCTTCCGATCCGTAGGTAAAGCCGAGCGAGCCCGTCGTTTTGTCCGAGCCGGTTCTCAAGATGAAGTTCGCCGTGGCGCCGGCCTGACCGGAGCTGAAAATTGCGCTCGGTCCGCCCTGTACGATCTCGACACGCTCGACGGTGTCGTCGAAGCGCAGCAGCGAGCTTGAATCCATGAACGACAGATCCGCCGAGCCGTAGAGCGGCGAGCCATTGATCATGGTGGTGAAGTACGGGGAGTCGCCGCCGCCGTTGGGGAAGCCGGCCACGTCGATGTTGACGCCGGTTTGACCGCCGGACGCTTCCGGCCAAATGCCGGGGGACAGCTTGAAGATGTCGGCCACGCTCGCGGGGTTCGAGTTTTTGATGTCGTCGAGGGACAACGAGACGATGTTGTAGCTCGCGTCCAGCTTCTTGACACCCTGCGCCGAGGCCGTGACGACGATTTCATTGAGCGCGTTGCTCTCATCGGTCGCGACGGGAGTCTCATCGGCTGCGTAGGCGCCGCCGGCGCAGCAGAGGATCCCGGCCACCGCGGCGGCAACGGTCTTTGAGGCGGCGGCGCGCGGCAGCGCTGCGACGGCGACGCGCGGTCGCGTAGACCTTGCGCTCGTGCCGAGATGGTTGTTGCGTTTTTGTCTCATATCGATCTCCCCTGAATAAGCCATGAAAAACGGTAAGTGTTACGGTGATTCAAATTTCGCGGGCGATGTAAATTGGGTCAGACTCGGCACCCGCAAAAGTTTGGAATATGTGGTGAGCCGGTCGTAGCCGGTGCCGCATCGGATCCGAGAACGAGGTTGGCAGACAGGTGTCGCGGCGCACCCGCCGGCCGCCGTTCCGCCGCTGTTGCCGCGCGCACGGAATTCCCGTTCGGCTGGTTGTCTGCTCCGCCGCGGTGCCCACCCATGCAGCGTTCGCGCCGGTAAAAATAGGCTAAACAGCGTGTTTAGACGCATGGACGCAGGTCTCCCGATCGAATAGCCGACCGTAAGGGACCCGCGACGGATCTTTTTCGAGGAAATTAACCATCCAGCCCCCTAGTGTCGCTTCAGCGTCCGGAAGTGTTGACCCTCGCAGACTCGCTGACCAAACCCAAGATCAACGGTGCTCGCTGCTTAAGCAGTCTTATAGCCGTTGACCCGCAGATCCCCGACCTATGCTTGCCGGTGAACCCTCGCCGAGTGACTGTAATGCGAATTGTTCGCCATATCAAGCTTTGCGGCGAATTCGCCACATCCGGTATGGGCCATTTTGGTGCGCGAGTTCAGCGGTAGTTGCTAGCGAGCGTCGTGCGCAGCCCGCTGGGGGTCGGGGATTGCCAGGTACACCGTGCTCCACAATTGCGCCGCGTTCGACTCGTCGGCATCGGCGGCGTTGGCCCCGAAGGGCGCGATGTGAAAGTGTCCTTGCGCAAAGCTCCAGGACCAGAGCTCCGAATTCTGCATCGCGTGCGCCGCGCGGATGTCGCGCCACAGGTCGGCCTCGGCCGCGTGCAGCAGTTGCTTGAGCGGCGGCGGCAGGTCCTGGCGCCGCAGTTGTCGCTGCAGTCCCGCTGCGAGCACCGCTTGCTGCCAGGACCAGATCACGGTGCCGTGGTAGGCATTGCGGGTGAGCCGCGCCTGGACGGCGCGCGCGGCATAGACGGGATTGGCGACCACGACACCCGCATCGGTCTCGAGCCCCGCGGGAAAGGGCCGCATCATCGCCGTCAGGGTTTCGCGCAGGGCGCCCGGACTCGGGCGGCCGAACAAGAACTCGAAGCCTTCGTCCGAGTGCACGACGGGTATCGTCTTGGCATCCGCGTTGAGCGCCAGGGCATGAAAGCGTACGGGTGAGTTGCCGATCGAGCGCAGCGCGGTGGTGTCCGGTATGTCGAGAGCGGCGGCGTAGGCGGTGATATCGCGGCGTGCCTCCGCACTGGGTACGGTGACATCGAATAGCTTGCCGGCTTTGGCGCGCCAGATCGACGCCATGGATTTGGCGCGTGCGAAGATGCCACGCTCAGCGGCGTCAAGAAACGGGTCGAGCAGCCCAGCGGAGAAAAAGCGCCCGGCGGCATCGAGCGCCGCAGGCACGAACACGGCGTTCACGTCATAGGGGAAACGGCCGCCCGCCAAGCCATCGTTGCTGTCGCGCCATTGGCCGACCGGCACACCGCGCTTGAGTGCGATCAGGTTCGGCGCCTGCGGATCATCCGCAAACTTGGTCGCGGCCTGCAAAACAAACTTCAGATTGCTGACCAGATCGGCACCGTAAGTTCGCCGCGCCTCACCCTGGCGTCCGTCAGTCCGTGCGAGGAATTGCGCGGCCCGCGCTCGACCGCGCTCGTCGTCCAGCAACCATTGAGCGGCTACCGGCGCCAGCATGAAGCTGCCGTCGATCATCTTGTAATCGAACACCGGCGCGTCCGACTTAGGTTGGCCGGCACGCAGATGATCGAGAATCGCGAACTCACCGATATCCTCCTCGTGTGCCACTTCGCCCTGCGGCGACAGCCGGGTCAGCACGGCGCCCAAGCCTGCGTCCACCGCCTGCGGTGTGAGCGCAGGCATCAGCAGGCGCACCGACATCAGGGTGTCGCGGCCGAAGTAGGTATTGAAGCGCCACGAGCCGGCGACGAACTTTTCCTGGTAGCTCAAAAAGGTCAGCGCATGGCGGGCCGCCGCGTCTGCTTGGGCCGTGGAGTTGAGCAAATCTTCGCCTGCGAGCGGGGTCATGGGTGCTTCACCGCTCACAGCGGTAATCTTGAACCCGATCCTGCCATCGCTCCCGGCCTTCAAATGCTGCGCGTCGAGCGCGCCATCAGTGACCTCGAGGCTGAGGCGGTATCCGGCGGCACCGTCAAGGCGATCGCGCGCCCAGGTGATGGTCGAGTCGTGAATGATCGGATTTGCGGCGATTTCAGCCGGAAAGGTACCCAGAGCCTGATAATCACGCAGCACGCGCACGCTCGATAACACGGCCTGCTTTATCAAGAGATCGTTGGCGCCGCTCACGCTGGCGTCGGCCGTCATGCCGTATAGCGCTCGTCCGCGCTCGTCCTCGATGACCAGCGGCTGCGGCCGTCCGAGCAGCGTCCAGGTCACGGGCTGAGTGCCGTGCGAAAACCAGAGCCCGACGCCGCTGTTGCCGGCGGGGAAGGCTATCAGAATGCGCGGATCTGATCCCGAGCGCAGCAGCAAATGGGCCGCGACCGGACCCTCGCGCAGGAAGCTGTTGAGGTTGAGGCCTTCGTCGACGTCGAAGGATAGGCGCTGCTTGGAAGCGGGATCTCCCATGCCGGGCAGCGGCGTCAGGCTCAAGGTGCCGGCGACCCCGATAATGACCGTGCTGCGCAAGACCGATTTGCGATTCATGGTGAGCGGACTTCCTCGAGGAAAATGAGTTCGGAGGATAACGGCGTGGCGAGGCTGACTTCGATGCCCTGCTGCATCAGCATCCGGCCCGTCAGCACGCGGTTGGCGGCCGCGCCCTGATCCTGGAACTTAAGCCGGTAGCGGCTGCCGGCCCTAAGGCCCAGCCAGCGGAATCGATGTGTCGGCGCATCGGGCGCCGTACCGCGGAACGCGTACAGCACGCCGCGCCGCAGTCTGGCCGAGTAATACTCGATCCCATCCCAATGCACGCCGTCGGGACGCTGCGCGACGTGGAACAAGTCCGCCTCGCGGATCAGCGGACGCAGCGCCGATTTATAGAGTGCGAACTGTGCTCGCGCTTCGCTGCGCTGCTGCGGGGTCCATTCGCTGCTCGATTGCATCAGCGAAAACCAGCCAAGCATGCCGCTGCGCAAAAGATAGCGAAAATTCTCGATGCGCGGCGCCGGCCATTTCTCCACGTAGCTCTCCAGCATCGCCGGCGGCAGCACGAAACTCGCATCGTAGAATGCGCGGCGGTTGGCAAGCGGATCATAGGCATCGGTCATGGAAAAATAGTCGCCGTGCGCGGCGCTGCCGAAGTCCACCATGCGGCCGCCGTCGTTGCATACCTCCAGGAGCAGATTCGGATGGCGCGCACGCAGCTGCTCGTAAACGTCATAGTAGGCTTTGGAAGCGTGATAGCTGACGTCGGTTGAGTTGGAGCCGTCGACCCAAAGAAAGCCCGAATCCTCGTAAATGCGCATCGTTCCGGGATCGGGCGGCGCGGCCGGGTGATCATCGCGCGAACTGCCTTGAGCCACCAGATAGCCGTCATGCTCGAGCATATCGAGGTGATAGTCGCTCACGATGCGCTCGAGTTCACGCGCCGTCCACGCCTCGGCGGCCGGGACACCGAGATCGATGGTGATGCCCTTGAAGGGCTCGCTGTGCTGCCAGCCGGCGGGCGGGTCGGCGATCAGCCAGTCCCGTATGGCCGGATCGCCGACATTGAGCGCGCCGGGCTCGTTCGACGTGCCGGCCTGCGTCCAATCGATCCACAGACCAAACTTGAGCCCGCGCCGGTGGGCAAAGTCCGCGACACTCGCGAGCCCCGAGGGAAACTTTGCCGGATGCGGCTGCCAGTCGCCGACGCCGCGGAACCAGCCCGCATCCAGATGGAACATCTCCAGCCCGAGCTCTGCAGAATCGACGATCATGCGCTGTGCCAGCGTTTCATCCACCGCCATGCCGCTGCCCCAGCTGTTGTTGACCAGCAGGGGGTAGGAAGGATCGTGCAGCGTGCGCGGATTGTTGAGCACCGCGCGCACCCAGCGCCGGAGGATGTTGCCGGCGCCGTCCGGGCCGCCGGCGAATGCGCCGACGAACACCGTTGGCGTTGCAAACGTGCCGGCAGGCGGCAGGCGAGTGCGGTAGGGGCTTGGGCCGGGATTGAGCCCGGCCTCGCCGTGCAATGATTCCCCACTACGCTCGAGTGTGATCCGGCTGCGGCCGCTGAATTCGATGCCGACATACCAGCCCGGCCGGGCACCGCCAGGCTCATCGACCAGCAAGTAGGGAATCATCTCGCGCGCCTGGTCGGGTCTGGGACGAGCGTAGGTGCTGGACGTACCAGCCCAAGCGTCACCGTCGTGCAGGGCATCGAGATGCGTGCCTTCGGACGAGGGCGCGTCGGCGCCTTTTTCCACCCAGAAGCGCTCCAGCGCGGACTTGGGATCGATGTCCCAGTCAAAACGAAGGCTCGGCACCAGCGGCAACCATACCTCCCGGCCGCCCAGGTTCCGAATCACGATGCTGTGCTCGAGGGGCCCCTCGGGGGCACGCGCGCGCCACTGCCACTTGAGCTCGAGCCGCGGCGAATCGCTGACGTACACCAGCTCAATCCATGTGGAGGCGAGGCGGCTCGCCGCGCGATCAAAGTGCCACACCAGCGGCTGCGCTGCGCCATGAATCTCCACTTGTTCGGGCAAGATTTCCTCGACCCGGTTCTTCCACGCCGAGGCGCCGCGGGCCTTGAGTGTGGCCAGCCGCGGTGCATGCTCGCCGGCCTCGACGGCAATGGCGGTATCGGCACTGGCCAACTCCCCTCGGAGGCTGCGCGAGTCATCCGCCTGCACTGCGCGCATCACGCAACAGCCGACCGCGAGCGCCAGCGAGCACCTCAGGAAGCGGGACAGTGCTTTCGCGGTCAGGACGGCACGACCTGCTGGTACGCGCTGTAGCCTTCCGCACCGATGTCGAGGAAGGGCTTGAGCTTGATGAACCCGGTGTCGGTGCGGGCTTGCCATTGGCCGTTGGCGCCGCGCTGTGCCGCCAACAAGCTCGTCCGGGTGATGACGGCGCTCGCGGCGCTGTCATCGTCCAAGATGCGCATGAGCACGAGGGGGCCGGCAAGCAGGGCAACGGTCTCCGGGTGCACCGCATCGATGCTTTCCAGCCGGCGCATGAGCGGCAGCTCGAGTTCGATCCTGTCGGCCGAGCGCCATTCGCGCCGAATGGCGGCGAAGCTGCCGGGTGGCAGCGGCCGCGAATCGCGCCTGCCGTTGATCGAGAGCTCGGCGCCCTGCGCCCAGGCGGGTACGCGCAGATTGAGCGTGAACGTCTGCGCACTCGGCAGGCGCAGCGTCATGATCATGCGAGGCGCATAGGGATAGTCGGTCTCGATCGACAAACCGCAGGACGCGCTATTCTGGCTCCACGTGACTTGCGCAGGTACATAAAGATTCACGTAAATGCCCTGCGGATCGGTAAAACAGCTGCTGATGGCGTAGTCGGCGGCGATCATCGGCAGCGTGCCGGAACAACACGGCCAACGGTCGGGGTGAAAGGTTTTCCTGGCTTGCCGCGTGTAGTCGGAGTAGTAGAAGGCGTGTCCGTCCGGCTGGATCGGGATCGCGCCCAGTACGGTGTTGTAGAGCACACGTTCCATGCTGTCGCCGAAGCGGCTGTCGCGCGTGATGCGCAGCAGATAGCGCGTGAGCTTGAAATGCGCATAGGCGCCGCACGGCGTTTCAAAACTCTTGTTCATG
>Ga0307476_10002719_pt1 | contig 10509 bp, 7 predicted proteins | sample atmos_gasesECM2C_2_FD_203314 | JGI IMG/M metagenome (GOLD analysis project Ga0307476, IMG submission 203314) | Hardwood forest soil microbial communities from Morgan-Monroe State Forest, Indiana, United States - atmos_gasesECM2C_05 | ecosystem: Environmental > Terrestrial > Soil > Temperate...
CCTCTATCGGATAGGCGACGACGAGGCGTTGATGCCGCTGATCACGCTGGCAAATGTGGCGTGCGGCTTTCACGCGTCCGACTTCAATCATATGCGAAAGACCGTTCGGCTGGCCAAGCAGCACAATGTCGGGGTGGGCGCGCATCCTTCGCTTCCCGATCTTCAGGGGTTCGGCCGGCGCGAAATGAAGATGTCGCGGGAAGAACTGGCCAACTGCATCGTCTACCAGGTGGGCGCGCTCAGCGGATTCCTCAAAGCTGAAGGCATATCGCTCAACCACATCAAACCCCACGGTGCGCTCTACGGCATGGCGGCGCGAGATGAAACCGTTGCCCACGCCGTCTGCGACGCGGCTGATGTGTTCCAGGTTCCGATCATCGGCATGATCGGGACGCAGCATGAGGCCGTATACAAGTTCCGCGGCCATGTTTTCATCGCTGAATACTATGCCGATCTCGAATATGCCGATGATGGCAGCTTGATCATCGCCAGGGAGCACAAGGCTGTCGATCCCGCCGATGCCGCCGCTGGCTGCTTGCGTGCCATCGCCGAGGGCAAGGCCAGGAGCGTCAACGGCCGCGATGTCGCCGTGCGTGCGGATTCAATTTGTGTCCATTCGGACACGCCAAATGCCGTCGAGGTCGCCCGCGCCGTGCGCGATGCTCTGATATCCTTGCGGCACCAGGACGGTTAAGGAATTGGGAGCGGTCTCGCGGCAAAACCCGTCATGCCCCAAAACCGTTGTCGTTGCAAAATGGAGGCACGTCGATGGCCGAGTTCGTGACGATCGAAAAGGGTCTCGGCGCCGAGGGCCGAATAGCCGTGGTGCGCTTTGACCGCGGCGACGGGATCAACGCGCTATCCCCGGAAAACATTCGCCAATTGACGCAGGCTGCACGCAGCTTCGAAGACGATGGTGATACTTCCGTCGTCGTGCTCACCGGCGGCGCCAAGGCGTTCAGCGCGGGTTTCGATTTGAAGGACCCCGAAGGGCGTTCGCGCAAGTCGATGGATATCGGCTCGCTGCGCCGGCACTTGAAGCTCGGACCGCGGCTGAGCCGCGCCTGGCAGGACATGGAACAAATCACCATCGCGGCCATCGAGGGATTTTGCATTGGCGGCGGCGTTGCGCTGGCGGTGGCGCTGGATTTTCGCGTAATGGCCCGCAATGCCCATATCCGCGTGCCCGAGATCGGTCTCGGCATGAATATGAGCTGGCAAAGCATCCCGCGCATGTTGCACCTGATAGGCCCGGCCCGCACCAAACAAGCCGTGATCCTGGCTGACCAGCGCATCAGTGCGGATGAGGCGCACGATTGGGGCCTGGTCGAAGAAGTCGTCGATCCCGGCAAGGCCTTCGACGCCGCGATGGCGCTTGCGGCAAAGGTGGCCGCACAGCCGCCGATATCGGTCGCCATGACCAAATTGACCGTCAATCGCCTGGCGCACGCGCTGGACGATCTGGCCAGCCATATGGATATCGACCAGTTTGCGCTGGCTAGTCTGACCGACGACCACAGGGAAGGGGTCGCGGCATTTCTGGAGCGGCGCAAAGCGGGCTTCAGGGGCCGCTAGCCGCGACGCCGTAGGCCCCGCAGCCTGATCGGGTCGCCGGTTTTTACCGGGGAGGACTCTCGATTTATCTTCGTGTGCGTGAATTAAATCACACAAAAAAAGCCCGAATCGACTTATCCTTGCGGCGTTTCCTCCCTAACTTGGGCGCCCGTCGCGAATGGCGGGCCCATTTTTCAACCCGGCGCGTCATCGGTGGGTGCATTTAATCCGTAAAGTTGCGAGCTGAGAGTTCGCGCACCGCTTTGACCGCGCGCATAAATCGACCTCAGAGTGATTGTTGGGCTCATCCGGCTTTCGGCTGGCCATGAACGCTGCGGCGCGAGGCTCCGCCGGATTGGCAATCGCATGGACCCACGTCGCTGTACTTTGGAAGGCGGGTCCGTTGGCCGACACCCTGGATCAGGATGTACAAGCGTTGAAGGATTGGCTCAGGAGCGCATGGCGTTCCCTCGCGTCGCCGTCAATTACCCCGTTCGAGCGACGGGAAATCCGCAACTACATGAAGGAAGCCGACGCAGCCCTTCGGTCAGGACTGCAAAAGGTAGCGGCCAGAGAGAGAGCTCGAAAAGAAGCCTTCGACAAATATCCGTGGACGCAGTCGCCTGACTTCCGGATCCTCAAAATCGAAACGTGAAAGGTTGCCCCCACGCCAGTAGGCTTTCCCGCCTCGGGGTCTCCATATCCCGTTTGAGCGACAGTGTGCACAAGTAAACGGTGCACAAGTAAACGGTGAAACCCCGGACTTGGGATGCAATTTTGAGGTGGCCGCCGTCAAGCCCGGCATTCGGCCGGCGCTTCATTGTGGCCATGGTCAATCGCCAATTTCGATCAGCTTCGGTTGCTTCAACGGATCTTTCGGTTTCTTCTTTGAATGCTTCCTGGCTGCGGCGACAAGATGATCCGGGCTCGCCTCGAGCTGTTTGAGAACCTTCTTGATGATCGCCGTGCGAACCTTCTTGCTCGGTGAATAGCCCCGAATTGTGATCTTCATCTTGTCCTTGCCGGCTTGATATTTGTGATCGACTTTCGGCTTTTTGGACATGCTGGTTCTTCTCGCAAGAGGGTGGATGAGGTCCGTCCCACCTTTTCGCATCATGCGCAAATGGCGCAGATGCGCCAATCAACGAGTTCCTGGCGAGCCAACAAACGTGGCGCCAGCCCGTTGGTTCCCGAGGGGCCGATGGCGGTTCGCCTGAAAAAGTTCGCCCCGATTGGGAACGAACCGTCTTTGTGCTCATTGTTATGGCGTATCGTCCCCCAAGATACACCCCCGCAAACGGCCTCAGCGTCTCCCCCGGCGCTGGGGCCTTTCTTTGTGCCTTGGCTTCGGTGTGCACCAAACCAGGTGGAATCGCTCGATGTGCCTCGAGTGGCGCGGCGATGCGGCGCCCCGCATTCAGTGGAACCGGACCACGACTTCGCCGAGGGAACTTTCGCCGTTCTCCAGCGTCGTCCCGTTTTAGGAGGAGGACAGCTATGGATTTTGGAAAAGGTGCTTTGCTTTGGTTGCTTGGCGTGCCGTTGCCGATCATTCTGCTGCTGGCACTGTTTTGGCACCATTGAGGATGACGAGCCGTGCTCGTCGCTGCGAATGAGGGTGGTCTACCTCTCCCCGCACGCGGGGAGGGCGACCAAATTCAGGTAACCGGCGCCGGGTTGAATAATGTGAGGTCGTTGTGAATTCCCCAGTGGTCGGACCACACCTTGGTGCGGCCGCTGGCAACGTCGAGTATCAGACGAAACAATTCCCATCCTGTTTCCTCGATCGTCTTTTCGCCAGTGGCGATGCGGCCAGCGTCGAAATCGATCAGGTCTTTCCAGCGTCGTGCCAGTTCGCTGCGCGTGGCCACCTTGATGACGGGGGCGGCGGCTAGTCCATACGGGGTGCCGCGGCCGGTGGTGAACACTTGCAAGGTCATGCCGGAGGCAAGTTGCAGCGTTCCGCAGATGAAATCCGACGCAGGCGTCGCCGCGAACAGCATTCCCTTCTGCCTTGCCTTCTCACCAGGCGCGAGCACGCCCGCGATCGGGCTCGATCCGGATTTGACGATCGAGCCGAGCGATTTTTCGACAATGTTGGCGAGCCCGCCCTTCTTGTTGCCTGGCGTCGTGTTGGCGCTGCGGTCGGCGCCGCCACGGGACAGGTAGGCGTCATACCAGGCCATCTCGCGCACCAGCGCGCGGCCGACTTCCGCATTCGCGGCCCGTCGGGTCAGGAGCTGGATGGCGTCGCGTACTTCGGTTACTTCCGAGAACATGACGGTCGCGCCTGCGCGCACCAGGAGATCGGCGGCGAAGCCGACGGCCGGATTGGCGGTGACGCCAGAGAAAGCGTCGCTGCCGCCGCATTGCAGGCCGATAACAAGGTCGGAAGCCGGGCAGCTCTCGCGGCTGCGCTTGTTGAGCACGGCAAGCCGTGCATCGGCCATGGCCATGATGCGTCCGACGATTGCGCCGAAACCGTCGAATGCTTCGTCCTGCATGCGCACGATCGCATCGCTGATACCTTCGGGCACGAGCCGCTCCGGCGAGAGCTTTTCGCAGCCAAGGCCGACGACCATGACTTCGCCACCGAAATTCGGGTTGAGCGCGATGTTCTGCAGGGTACGGATCGGCACTACTGCGTCGGGCGCCGAGATCGCCACGCCGCAGCCATAGGCGTGGGTTACGGGCACGACATCGTCGACATTGGGATATTTCGGCAAGAGTTCGGCGCGGATGCGTTTAACCGCATGTTCCAGCGTACCCTTGACGCACTGAACCGATGTGCTGATGCCGAGAATGTTCTTGGTGCCGACCGAGCCGTCCGGATTGCGATAGCCTTCGAAAGTATAACCCTCGAGCGGAGGAAGCGGCTTGGGCACCGCGGTCGCGATTTCGAGCGCATCCAGCGAGGGCGCGTCCGGCATCCGGATGCGCGCTTCGTCGACCCATTCGCCCGCGCGGATCGGGGAGACGGCGTAGCCGATCACCTCGCCATACCGGAGGATTTCCGCTCCCTCGGCGATGTCGACCAGCGCAGCCTTGTGTCCTTGCGGCACGAAGGCACGCAGCTCCAGGCCACACGGGAAACGCGAGGCCGCCGGCAGGCCGAAGTCATTGACGACGATGGCCACATTGTCGCGGTCGTTGAGCTTGATGTAGCGAGGCTGTTCGGTAACGGTTTCCCTATTACCCATCGTCGCAACTCCTTCGCAGGCTGGCGTCTATCCCGGATTGGTATAGGCGGTTTTGACCGTGGTGTAGAATTCGCGGGCGTAGGCGCCTTGCTCGCGCGCGCCGTAGCTCGAACCTTTGCGCCCGCCAAACGGCACATGATAGTCGACGCCCGCGGTGGGCAGGTTGACCATCACCATGCCGGCTTCGCTGTTGCGCTTGAAGTGCGAGGCATATTTAAGGCTGGTGGTGCAGATGCCGGCCGCGAGGCCAAAATCGGTGTCGTTGGCGATCGCGAGCGCTTCCTCGTAGTTCTTCGCACGAATGACGCAGGCGACGGGTCCAAAAATCTCCTCGCGCGCGATGCGCATGGAGTTGGCGGCCTCCGTAAACAACGCGGGCTGCAGGTAAAAGCCGGGTGTCGCGCGGTTCAACAGTTCGCCGCCCCAAAAAAGCCTTGCGCCTTCCTCCTTGCCGATCTTGAGATAGCGAAGATCCTGGTCAAGCTGGCTCTGATCGACCACGGGGCCGATCTGCACGCCGGGCTTCAAGGCGTCGTCGACCTGCAGGGCTTTGAGCCGCTCGGCCATCGCCGCCACGAAGCGGTCATGAATTCCCTCGGTGACGATCAGTCGCGAGGAGGCTGTGCAGCGTTGCCCGGTCGAGAAATAAGCGCCGTTGGTGGCGGCTTCGACCGCGACTTTCAGATCGGCATCGTCAAGCACGACCAGCGGATTCTTGCCGCCCATCTCCAACTGGAACTTCTTCATCGGTTCGGAGAGGACGCAGGCTTGCGCGATTTTGCGTCCTGTTGAGACCGAGCCGGTGAAAGAAATCGCCGCGACGTCGGGGTGTTCGAGCAGCGTCTGTCCGACGACGGAGCCCGAGCCGACCACAAGGTTGAACACGCCGCCCGGCAATCCCGAGCGCGTGATGATTTCGGAGAGCGCATGAGCCGAACCAGGCACGAGTTCGGCAGGCTTGAAGACGACCGTGTTGCCATGGCAAAGCGCCGGCGCGATCTTCCAGGCCGGAATCGCGATCGGAAAATTCCATGGTGTGATCAAGCCGACCACCCCCAGCGCTTCGCGGGTAATCTCGACCTCGAGACCGGGACGCACCGACGGCCCTTTCTCGCCGGTCAGCCGTAACGCCTCGCCGGCAAAGAACGCAAAGATTTGTCCGGCGCGAGCGACCTCGCCGATGCCTTCAGGCAGGGTCTTGCCTTCCTCGCGGGCGAGCAATCGGCCGAGTTCTTCCTTCCGCGCGAGGATCTCCGTCGAGATCTTGTTCAGTGCGTCGTAACGTTCCTGGGGCGTGGAGCGCGACCAGGCCGGAAACGCCGCCTTTGCGGCCGCAATGGCGCTTTGCGTCTGAGCCTTGTCGGCCTTGGCATATTCGCCGACGACGTCGTTCGTGTTGGATGGATTGATGTTGCGCGCGACGCCCGTGCCGTCGACCCATTCACCGCCGATGAAGTTCTTCATGACCACTGTCATTGGTTCTCTCCCAAACAGGTTCTTAGCGCACGAGGCAGGGGCGTTTATCGTCGAAAGTCCAACCCGGAATCAAGAATTGCATGGCAAGCGCATCGTCGCGCGCCCCCAGCCCGTGTTTTCTGTAGAGCGCATGCGCGGCATCGATCGCCTTGCGATCGATCTCGATGCCGAGCCCCGGACGGTCCGGAACCGCGATTTTGCCATCCCTGATCTTCAGTGGCTCCCGCGTTAGCGTCTGCCCATCCTGCCAGATCCAGTGGGTGTCGATCGCGGTTACCTTGCCTGGGGCTGCGGCCCCGACATGGGTGAACATTGCCAGCGAAATATCGAAATGATTGTTGGAATGGGATCCCCAGGTGAGTCCGTTATCCCGACAGGTTTGCGCCACGCGCACCGACCCCTGCATGGTCCAGAAATGCGGGTCGGCGAGGGGGATATCGATCGCTGCAAGCCGCAAGGCGTGCGAGAGCTGGCGCCAGTCCGTCGCGATCATGTTGGTGGCGGTCGGCAAGCCGGTGGCGCGGCGGAACTCCGCCATGATCTCGCGTCCCGAAAAGCCTGCTTCGGCGCCGCAGGGATCCTCGGCATAGGCGAGGGTGCCGTGCATGTTCCGGCAGAGGCGGATCGCCTCGTCGAGCGACCAGGCGCCGTTTGGATCGAGTGTCACACGCGCGTTCGGAAAGCGCCGTGCAATTGCGGTGACCGCCTCGATTTCCTTCTCACCTTGCAGCACGCCACCCTTCAGCTTGAAATCGGCGAAGCCGTATTGGTCGCGGGCAGCTTCGGCGAGACGCACGACCGCCTCAGGTGTCATCGCCTGCTGATGGCGCAGGCGGAACCACTCGAGCCTTTCGCCTTCGCCGGAAAGATAAGGCAGGTCGGTTTTCCGCCGGTCCCCGACAAAGAAGAGATAACCGAGCATTTCGACGTTATTGCGCTGCTGACCCTCGCCGAGCAGTGCCGCAACGGGAAGGTTCAGATGCTGACCGAGCAAATCCAGCAGCGCCGATTCCACGGCGGTGACCGCGTGGATCATGACGCGCAGGTCGAAGGTCTGCTTGCCCCGTCCTGCGGCGTCGCGATCGGCGAAGGCGGTTCGCATCGATGCCAGAATGTTGTTGCAGGCACCAACGGTCTGACCAACGACAAGGCTACGGGCATCCTCCAACGTCTGGCGGATCTTCTCGCCGCCCGGGACCTCGCCCACGCCGGTATGGCCGGAATTGTCGGTGAGGACGACGATGTTGCGCGTAAAGAACGGCGCATGGGCACCGGAGAGGTTGAGGAGCATGCTGTCGTAGCCGGCGACCGGGATCACCTGCATCTCGGTCACAACGGGCGCGCCGGAAAAGCCGGCGTGGGTCGCGTCCTGGATCACCATTCCCTCCCTATTTCGCCGCTAATAGTCGGCTTTATTCTGCGGCTTGCTGCGCCCTTGCCGCAACCGGCAGCCTTTCAACCAGCGCCTTGATCTCGGCCAATTCCGGTTCCGTCAGGTCGGTGAGCGGCGGGCGAACCGGGCCGGAGTCGCGGCCGATTACCTTCATTCCACCCTTGATCATCGAGACGGCGTAACCCCTCTTGCGATTGCGGATCGCAATCAGCGGCAGGATGAAATCTTTCAGGCCCGCGTGAATCGCCTTGTGATCCCTGCGGCGGACGGCCGCATAAAATTGCGTGGCAAAACCCGGCACGAAGTTGAACACGGCGGACGAATAGGTGGTCACGCCCATGTCGAGATAGGGCAGGGCGAAGGTCTCGGCGGTCGGCAGGCCGCCAATGTAGGTCAGGCGGTCGCCGATCTCCGAGAAGACGCGCGTCATCAGTTCGATGTCGCCGATGCCGTCCTTGTAACCCACGAGATTGGGGCAGCGGTCGCACAGACGCGCCAAAGTGTCGGGCTTAAGGATCGCATTGTCGCGGTTATAGACGATCACACCGAGCCTGGTGGAGGCACACACGGCCTCGACGTGAGCGGCAAGGCCGTCCTGTTCCGAATGGGTGAGGTATGGCGGCAGAAGGAGCAGGCCATCGGCCCCCGCTTTTTCCGCACCGATTGCGATTTCTCGCGCGATCGCCGTCCCATATCCGGTACCCGCAAGCACCGGCACGCGGCCCCTGGTCTCATCGACGGCGACCGCGACCACCTGGCTGACTTCGGCCGGCGTCAGCGAAAAGAACTCGCCGGTGCCGCCGGCGGCAAACAGTCCTGCGACCTCATAGCCGCAAAGCCAGTCCATGTTCGCGCGGTAGGTTGCCTCGTCGAACGAATAGTCCGGCTTGAACGGGGTTACGGGAAACGACAGGAGACCGCCGCCAATCTGCTCGGCCATTTCCTGTGGGGTCATCTTGCTCATGGCGCTCCTCCTGGAAATTTCGGATCGACGGCGCGCAAGGGCGGCATCGATGTGATGTCTTTCTAGGAGATGGTTTGATGCTCGTCCAAGCCAATCGCTGTATTGATTGATACGTGATCAGCATCGATCTGGAAGTGATCCAAACTCATTGGTCTGGAGTCGAAGATTTCAGTTCGCCGGCGATCTCGACGAGCGAGGGCAGCAACGGATTTTCGCAATCGCGGCGCCAGACCAGGAACAACTCGACCGGAGCTGGCGTGCGCAGCTTCAAGGGTCGCAGCTTGACGTCGGCGATCCTGAGGCTTGCCGCTGCGGCAGGGACGATGGCGACACCAAGCCCTGCGCGCACCATCGCAAGGATGGAATGAATCTGCCCGAGGTGCTGGACGTAGCGTGGCAGTACATCGGCATGCGTGAACAGCGCAACCAGGAGGTCGTGGAAATAGCGGGACTCGTAGGGCGAATACATCACAAAGGGCTGGCTGTCGAAATCCTTGATCGACAGCGTCGCAGCCGACGCCAGCGGATGTTTTCTGGGAATCGCGGCCAGCAGCGGCTCGGCCAGCACGCGCCTTGTCGCAAGCTCAGGCCGACCGATCGGCGGCCGCAGCAGGCCGGCATCGATCTGTCCTGACGTGAGCGCCTCGAGCTGGTCTCCCGACACCATTTCCTTCAGCGAGAAATCGACTTCCGGCAGGCGGGCGCGGCAGGCCGCGATCAGTTCCGGCAAATAGCCATAGGCGGCAGCCGCGGTGTATCCGAGCTTGAGCGATCCGGTCTTTCCCATGGCGATGCGGCGCGCGACCTGGGATGCGCTTTCGGCCAGCTTGAGGATGCGCCTCGCCTCGGGCAGAAAGCTGCGTCCGGCGGGCGTCAGGCGCACCGAGCGGCTGGTGCGCTCAAGGAGCGGCGCATCGACAATGTGCTCGAGGACCTGGATCTGGCGGCTGAGCGGCGGCTGGGTCATGTTCAAGCGCGCGGCCGCGCGTCCGAAATGCAGCTCTTCAGCGACCGTGACAAAACAACGGAGCTGGTTCAGGTCGAACATCGATGCATGTCCAGAATGGACGAGGCGCCTGCTTGGCATTTCTAGCATCGATATCCCCCAAAAACAAAGCGGCGGTCCTGCGGCCGCCGCGTTTGGTATCGTGAAGGTGCGAGGGTCGGCTCTCAGGCGGTCTTCAGCTTTACCCGCTCGATCTTGCCGACGATCACAAGATAAGCGAAGGCGGCGACGAGGGCGTTGGCGCCCACAAATACCAGTGCACCGCTGAATGATCCTGTCGCGGCGAGGATGTAGCCGATGATGATCGGTGTCGTGATGCTCGAGAGGTTGCCGAACGTGTTGAACAGGCCACCGGAGACGCCGCCGGCTTCCTTTGGCGAGGTGTCGGAGACCACGGCCCAGCCCAGCGCGCCGATGCCCTTGCCGAAGAAAGCGAGCGCCATGAAACCGATCACGAGCGCATCGGTGTCGACATAATTGCAGCCGATGATCGCCATCGACAGCAGCATGCCGCCGACGATCGGGATTTTGCGGGCAAGGGTCAGTGACTTTGTCTTGCGAAGGATGGCATCGGAGATGATGCCGCCGAGAATGCCGCCAAGGACGCCGCACAACGCCGGCAAGGTTGCAGCAAAGCCCGCCTGCAGGATCGAGAGCCCGCGTTCCTTGACCAGATAGAGCGGAAACCAGGTAAGGAAGAAATAGGTCAGCGTGTTGATGCAGAACTGTCCGATATAGACGCCGAGCATCATGCGGTTGGACAACAGCTGGCTGACGTAGGTCCACTTCGGCCCGCTATCGGCATAGCGTTCGGTCTTCGGCGCATCGAGGTCGACCAGCGCGCCGCCTTGCTCGATGTAGTCGAACTCGGCTTCGTTGATCGCCGGGTGATCCTTTGGCCCATACATCGTCTTGA
>Ga0307476_10002722_pt1 | contig 10502 bp, 8 predicted proteins | sample atmos_gasesECM2C_2_FD_203314 | JGI IMG/M metagenome (GOLD analysis project Ga0307476, IMG submission 203314) | Hardwood forest soil microbial communities from Morgan-Monroe State Forest, Indiana, United States - atmos_gasesECM2C_05 | ecosystem: Environmental > Terrestrial > Soil > Temperate...
CGAATCCGACGATGGAGTTTTCCTCTATGCAGGGATCGACGGCGCCCTGAGTCTGCGGCGCCTGAATCTGATAACAGGCGCAACTAGCGTGCTATACCCGTTGAAAATACCAGGGGGAGGGACGGCAACAGCTCGCGACGTTGCGGTGATGTCGCGGCACCATAACACTCTGGCGGTGGACCTCGGGTCTTTCAACGGTATCGGTCTTTTCGACATTTCCGGCAATACAGGGACGATGAGAGCAAATCTGACCGGTCCCTACACTGGGTCGAGCCTTGCTTTTGGCAGCGCTTCAACGGTTTACTCGTATGACATCGATACTTCCGGTGCACTTTTCTACCGATGGAATGTCACCGACAGCGGCCTGACAGAAATTGATGGGACAACCCTGAACGGAATGGGGGGATTTAACGGCGGGTTTAAATTGGACGAAGGCCTGGTATATGGAGTAGCCGGTGGTTTCGCCAATCCGAACAACACACATCCCACGCAACTGGGTCAATATCAAGTGGATTTGGAGGGCGGCTTCGGGGACGCAATTCTTGGCGATTCGGTAGCACCCGATGCTTCCATCGATCGGGTCTTTTCCCTTGGCACTAACTTAGCAGGGACAGAATATGCCGTGCTCGCGGCCTACGATCAGACCCGTTTCGTTATGGTCGGATTAACTCCGTTCGCCTTACTTACTGGCAACGACCTCGTCCGCTGGGGGCAAGACGGATTGGCTTTCCTCCTGCCACCTCAAAACACTGCCGGCACCGGTCAGTTGATACTCTTACGAGGGCCGTTCGTTTTGCCGAGTTGGGCAAATCAAAATCCGGTTCCGACGTTGATCTCGTCTTCTCCGTCAAGCGTCGCTCATGGTGGCGGAAACTTTTATCTTACCGTGACCGGTACGAACTTTGTACCGGGAGCTGTGGTCTTGTGGAATGGAGCTCAACGGACTAGCACCTACGTTAGCGCGACCAAGGTGCGAGTGGCTATTCCTGCCGCGGACATTGTCAACCCGGGGACGGCGAGCCTGAAGGCAGTAAATCCGGGAACGACCGCATCCAACCAAATTTCGTTCACCATCAACTGACTGCTCGACTTCAGTGATTGATGCTCGATGGGGAATTGCAATTGATTGCAAAGGAGGGGCTGGCCCAAACAGAACGGTGGGTGCTCAGACCTGCTCGCGTTCTTGGCGAGAGGGTGGGGCTTTTAGAGGACGTGGCGGCGGCGAGCTACTGGATACATGCCAAGCTGCTCACGACGGCGGGCTGTTGCTGATCTGTTGCGGTTTATGCAAGAAACAACGGGTCCGTCCACTCCGGTGCTCATCCCCTTCGGGTATGAGCAGCTCCGGTCGGGGATGACAATCCATAGAGATATGACAAGAACAGAAGGCACCGCCGCCCGAGAGCTTCGCCGTGCCCACGTTTATGAGGAAAACAAGCTGTTGGGAAACTCGTGCCGTTCAGGGCACCTGCTTTATTGCATGGGGAAAGCCTGGGCCAGCCCTCAGCGGCCCGGATTCATCCTCCACCCGCGACCCACTCCGCTTGCCGGGCGCCGCCGTGATTCATGGCGTAGAGGGTGAGTTCGACCCGGCTGAAAATCCCCAGCTTGTCGAAAATGTGGAACAGGTATTTTTTCACGGTGTGCTCGCTGAGTCCGAGTTCACGGGCGACTCCGCGATTGCTCAATCCATCCGCAACCAGGGCTACGACTTGCTCCTCCCGCGGCGTCAGCAACCTGAGTCCGCGTGCGTTGACCATGCGCAAAGACGGGACCTGGGCTACAGTCTCGAGCAGGTACTGCAACTGCACACTGTTGGCCCACACTTGCCCCTGGTGAACGCTCTGGATGCACTTGCACAACAGCCGGAAGGGGTAGTCGGCGAAGCAGAACAGCCCTTTCACCCCGGAGCGAAAGGCATTCACCACCGAGTCGCGATTGGATTCGTCGAGCACCAGAACCTTGGCGATCTGGGGATGAGCCAGATGCAGGCGGCGGATGTTGGCCATGTCCTGACTACCGAGTTTGGAATGTTCCGCATTCAGGAGGATTACATCGGCCGGAGGATCCGCGATGGCCTTGAGAATGACATTCGTATCCATGCCGCAGGACGTAACCCGAAATTCCGGGCGTCGTCGCAGCGCGCCCATCAACAACTGGCACCGCATCTGATTGGAGTCGGCGACCAGCACGCCGATCGTACTCGCAGTGGCAACGCGTGCGGCTTCCATAAAATCACATCCACGTTATAACAATTCCGTTAATCATAAAGGCGAGGAGGATGGCAACGCTGTGACGGAGCGTCGCCGCCGAATACTTTTCTGTGTGGAAAACTTGAGGAGATCCGCGCCAAAACCGCATTTTTCCCAATATGGCACAGTGACAACCGCTGGTTAAGGTCCTGGCAAGGAATTCGCTTCGATTTAACAACTAGTCATCGGCGCGTGGTCAAGCCTACTTTGGCGGATACAACCAAAGTTCTAACGGAGGACCTGCCCGTCAGTAATGGAATTTGGTCTCCAGTCTTTGAAAACGATCCGCAATGCGGTCCCCTGGCTGGATCGAGACTCCGCACCACCTAACGCCAGTCGCCGTTTCCAGTGGATACCTTTGTGGACGATACTTCCCATGTCTTGTCACTTCCAGCCTGGCGCGATAAGTTTCAGCATGTACGAATCTATAGAAAGGTTGCAGTTCCTCGGTAGAGAGTCGAGGCCGAACGGAAATGAAGACTAAACGCAGAGTGGTCTATCGGGTTCTCGCTCTCACCTGCTGCCTCCTGCAGCAGGGGTTGGTGGCGGCCGTGGCTCAAGAGCAGCAGCCCAACCGGGCTCCTGAACAGACCGGGTCAGCGGTTACCACGAAATCCGGTGTAGCGGGCGGTGCGTGGAGTCCAGCCCTGACGGGGGTACGCCGTCCGCTATACCGGCTTTGCAAAAGCGATGTAATCACGATTTCATTTACCTTCTCACCGGAATTCGATCAGACGGTGAGCGTCCAGCCGGATGGTTATGTGGTCCTGAAGGGCGTCAAACAGTTGGCCGCCGAAGGCGCAACCGTTCCGGAGTTGCAGGAGGCCATTGGCCGGGCATACACGGGCTTTCTTCATGATCCGGAAGTCACGATCGTCCTGAAGGATTTCGATAAGCCGTACTTCATCGTCGGCGGGGAGGTGAACCACCCGGCCAAATACGAATTGCGTTCTGACACCCGGGTCACCGAAGCGGTCGCCATCGCAGGAGGTCTGACCGCACGTGCCAAACACTCCCAGATAGTTCTGTTCCGCCGGGTTTCCGATGACCTCGTCGAGTCCCGTTTGCTGGATGTCAAGGCGATGCTGGGATCGAGAAACTTGGCCGAAGACCTCCATCTCAGGACCGGTGACTTTTTATTTGTGCCGCAAAATGTGATTTCCAAGATCAAGCAATACTTGCCTACTTCCAGTATGAGTATGTACGCGAGCCCAACACAATTCTAGGAGGCGTACGCAACAATCGGGGGCATCCCCGGCAATTAACTACGAACCGAGCTGCTATTTGGACTTTCATATGCCGGAGGAACTCAGACTAATCCCGAGATCGGCGCACGTGCCTTCCCCCACCTTACGCGACCTGCTGGCGGTAGTATTCCGGCAACGTCGGCTGGGGCTGATCTCGTTTGTTGGAATCTTTCTCGCCATTGTCCTCTACGGCTTGATCGCGCCTCCTTACCAGTCAGAAATGAAAGTGCTGGTGCGACGCGGTCGTGTCGATCCCGTGGTTACGTCAACCCCCAGCCAGGCGGAATTCGAACATGAGGCTGTGACCGAGGAAGAACTCAACTCGGAAGTAGAACTGCTGCACGACGACGAAATCCTGCGGACGGTGGTACGGCGTGCCGGCCTGATTTCTGAAGGGCAATCGTGGTTCTGGAGCCTGTTTGGTGACAACCAGGAACGACAACTGGCGCGGGCGGTGCGGCGGATCGATAAGCGGCTGACCGTCGAAGCGGCGAAAAAAGCGACGCTGATCACCGTGAGCTACAAGTCCTCCGACCCCACCCAGGCGGCCAACGTGCTCCACGCCCTCGCCAGCGCTTATCTCGAGCGCCATGAGCAGCTGCATCGTCCCTCGGGAGAGTTCAAGTTTTTTGATCAGCAAGTGGTTCAGTCGCGCAGCGGTCTGGAGGAAGCAGAGTTGCAATTGATGAGATTCGGAGCCGATCAAGGTGTGACTTCAGCTTCCCTGGAGCGTGATATGGCGCTGCAAAAGTTGAGCGAAGCAGATGCGGATGCTCGCCAGACCCAAGTCTTGATCGCAGCAACCACGGAGCGCGCCCGCATGCTGGAAAAAAAGCTGGCCTTGTTGCCTGAGCGAATCACTACGCAGATTCGAAACTCCGACAATCCCCAACTGATGGAAAAGATGAAAGCACGGCTGCTGGAGTTGCAACTGAACCGGAGCGCACTGCTTACCAAATACGAACCTTCCTATCGTCCGGTTCAAGAGATTGACCAGGAAATTTCGGAAACCAAGGCGTCCATTGCGGCCGAGGATCAGACGCCAATCCGCGAACGCACCAGCGACCAGGATCCAGATCATGAATGGGCAAAGGCCGAATTGTTAAAGACCCAGGTCGAACTAACTGCGATGAGCGCGCACGCTGCGGCGGAAAACATTCTTTTGGCCCATTACCGGGAAGCCGGGAGGCAGTTGGGCGATCACGCCATCGAGCAGGAGCAGTTGCTGCACGACTTGAAGGCGTCCGAGGAGAAATATCTGCTGTACCTCAATAAGCGGGAGGAGGCCAGGATTGGCGATGCTCTGGACCAGGGCGGCATTCTGAATGTCACCATTGCGGAACAGGCCACGGTTCCGGCACTGCCTCAGCTTTCCGAACTGGGTTTCGGACTGGTGGGGCTGGTGAGCGCCGGTACGCTGAGCATAACGCTGGCCTTCGCTGCCGACTATCTGAATCCAGCCTTTCGAACCCCGGACGAAATCATTGGCTATTTGGGAAGTCCGGTACTGGCATCTTTACCGCGAAAAAACGTGTAACGCGAGTTTTTCTCGCCTGTGAACAGCGACTGTTGTATAGACCGGAGTTTTGCATGAATCGCAATTAGATTGCGTGGCAAATCGCAAGACAAGAGTCTTCGTTCGAAGAGGGAACAATGAGCACATTTTTGGATCTGTCGCCACAGCCGTTGGACAACGTCTGCGAAGCCAGAGTAGTCGAAATCGAACCTGAAGAACCGCGACCGCTCCGGCCCACAGTTTGGGACACTGACGCATTTGCCGAGGAGCAGATCCGCGGCTTGGTACGACAGGTGTTCCTTCCGGGCTGGCCGAAGCCAGCGCGTCAAGTCGTGTTCAGCCCCGTGGACCCGGAGACGGATATCAGTTCCATTTGCATGCAGGTGGGCTTGGCCCTGTCCGCGCAAGTCTCGGGAACAACCTGCCTGGTGGAGGCAAATCGCAATAGCCCTGGGTTGGAGCCAGTGGTCGAGAGAAACGGCCACGAGCTGATTGCGACTCAGGATCGGTCGGGCTACCGGGACCCCTCCCGCCCGCTCTCGAATGAGCTATGGCTCACTCCCAGGAAAGTCTTTTTCGGCGAAAACGAAAACGGCCTGTCGGGCGCCTGGCTGCGCAATCGGCTAACCGAGTTGCGCGACGCATTCGATTACACGGTGCTCTACGGGCCGCCCAGCGGAGTGGGCAGCGAGGCAGCACTGCTGGCCAGCCTGTGTGACGGCATGGTGCTGGTTGTCGAGGCGAACTCAACCCGGCGCGTGGCCGCGCAAAAGGTGAAGGAAAGATTGCATGCGGCAAACGCTCGGCTGCTGGGGACGGTACTCTACGGAAGGACATTCCCGATCCCGCACATGATTTATAAGAAGTTGTAGGACGTGCGCTCGCGGTCGCGAGAGGCAGCATCATTGCTCACGGCCGCGAGTCGTGTGAAAGATGTATCAGGCTAACAGAAATCCTTGTCGGAGGCGGTAGGGAAATTTCGTGAGAAATAGACCAAAAATCAGTCGGGACTCAATTAGCGGAGCCGCGTTCAAAGAATCGTCTTGATGACAGCTGCACCCTATGTTTCCGTACCCCTGACCATACAAGCGGCACAGTGGTATTCGATTCAAACCCGGTATCGCTTCGAAAGAAAAGTAACTGCGCAACTCCAGCAAAAGGGCCTGCAAACATTCCTCCCGTTGCTACAAGAATTCCACCGCTGGAGCGATCGCCGTCAACCCGTCTACATTCCGCTTTTCTCCGGGTACACATTCGCACGATTCAAATTGGCGGCTGCACTGCGCATAGAACTCCTCCATACCGAGGGAGTCATTAGCTTGATCAGCTTCCGAGGAGAACCAGTTCCGATTCCGGGCAAGCAGATTGAAGATTTGCAAAGGCTCTTGTCGCAAAAGGTTCCATGCTCCCTCCATGCTTTTCTCAAGGTCGGACAACGAGTCAGGATTCGAGGCGGCTGTCTAGACGGACTGGAGGGAGTTCTAGATCAGCGCGGGGACAAGAACCTGGTAATCTCCATTGAATCCATTGAGCGCGCGGTCGCCATCACCATAGAAGGATACGAACTGGAAATGATCTGAAGTGCGTTCCCCCCTGACAATTAAAGCCGCAACACCGATCCGCAATCTTGCGTCCCCCTCCCGTCTTATTCCCGGAGCGCAGGCGTCGAACTTCGGCGTGAAGCGTAAGAAATCCTCTTCGGCTACTGTCGATGGGCGGTTCTGGGAGTGGCAAGGTTCGGACGGCTTGGGAGAACCGAGGAAGCGGCATTTAACGGAGGTCCTCGCGGACGTTCTCTTTCCTAGGCTCTCGGTTCACAGCCAGCACGGGAATCTCGCCCGCCAGGTAGCTGCGGACTTCTTCTTAATCATCTTTGGTTTTGCAGCGGTTGGCCACTTGATCGTATTAGTGGAGTTCGCCATTCATCACGATCCGGCGGCACTGCTCCGCCCGGAACCGTTTCCAACCGCGGGACCGGGATTACTGTTGCTCTACGGAGCTCTGTTTACCCTGCTGGGCTTTTCCGAACGCCTCTACCACCCGGAAACTGTTCAGGTGCCGCAGCGGGAACAGTTGGTCCTGGGCAAGGTCCTCTTTTGGTCCGCAGCGCTGGTGGTCGCAGCGGTGGGATGGTCAGGACCTCACTTGATCTCCCTCACAACCCTGGCAGCCAGTGCTCCACTTAATTTTCTAATCATGCTGGCATGGAGAAATCATTGGCGGCGTCTGCCGGCGCAATCGGCGCAGAGCGGGCGCGATGTGCGCAACGTGCTCATCGTCGGAGCGGGCAAGGTCGGTCGCGAACTGGCCGCTCACATGAGTCGGGACCTTGCCTGCAAGTGCGTGGTCATGGGCTTCCTTGACGAGAATGAACCCGCCGGCGGCGACGTACACGGCGGAGTGGACGATCTTGCCCGCATTCTGCGCGCAGAGTTCGTAGATGAAATTATTCTTACTGCTCCGCAGCAGCCCGAGGTAGCGCGGCGGGTCATTCGGGAGGCGCGGCGCAACCAGATTGATGTCAAGGTGGTTCCCGATCTCTTTGGGTTTGAGCCCGATGATCCCCTGGTTTTCGAAAGGTTTGGCAACATACCAGTCCTGACCTTGCGCGAGGAACGGTTGCCCATCTTTTGTTTATTTCTCAAGCGCGCCGTCGATGCGGTGACCGCTGCTGCAGCCCTGGCATTCGCGGCGCCCTTGCTGACGATCATTGCGCTGGCGATCAAGTTGGAATCAACAGGACCAGTTCTCTATCAGGCACAGCGGGTGGGCCTGAAGGGACGATGTTTTCGATGCTACAAGTTCCGCACCATGAGTGTGGACGCGGACAAGCTGAAAGATCACTTACGAGCGCATAACCAGCGACAAGGACCGTTCTTCAAAATGGTCGACGACCCTAGAATCACGCGCGCCGGGAGATTTCTCCGCCGCTACAGTCTGGATGAGCTACCACAACTCTGGAATGTGGTGCGCGGTGAAATGAGCCTGGTGGGGCCGCGACCCCATCCCCTCGACGATTTCGAACGTTACGACTTGGGAGACCTCCAGCGTTTGAATGTACCTCCAGGACTCACGGGGTTGTGGCAAGTGACGGCGCGACGCGATCCTTCGTTTGAGCGGGGCTTAGCTCTCGATCTGGAATACATCAGGAACTGGACGTTATGGCGTGACCTCCAGATTCTGTGCAAGACGGTTTCCGTCGTTTTGCGTGGAAGCGGCGTATAGGAATGTCTTCAACCACACATCCGGTGGCGCGAATTCCGGGCAGTAATCTTTTCGCATCTCTGGTCGGCAATTCATTCCGGCCTTTGCACGCATTGATCGTCGAACCATCCCTACTCTTCTTGGCCACACTGGCACTGATGCTTTTCCATCCCCCAGACTTCAATTTTCATTCCATGGATCGATTCTCCTTTGGTTTACTGATTCTTATCGTGCTGCTCCGCGCATGCGTGCTGCGACAACCACTCCTAATCCGTGCCCCGGTTACATGGCCCATGCTGGCGCTGCTGCTGCTGGCGTTCTATGGAGTTGCGTCACAACCCAGCGACGCCGAGACCTGGAGCCTGTTTGCGGCGAAATGGCTGGTACCGTTCACGCTGTATCAGGTGGCGGCCTATATCTTCGATGATGCTCGATCATTACGGAGGTTCGAAACCTTCGCATTGATTGTGCTGGCATACCTCAGCCTCATGGCTATTTTTTTTATGCTCGACGCCAGGGAATTCATCTTTCCGCGATACATTTTGGACGAAAGTCTCGGCTATCACGCCGACCGCGCGCGCGGGCCATTTCTGCAGGCTGTGGCCAACGGGGTCACCCTGAATTTGCTGGGTTTGATTGCCCTGAATTCCTTTCGGCGCGATCGACTGCGGGGAATGTTGGCGCTTCTCTTTTTGGTCGCATTACCGCTGGCCATCGTTGCCACAAAGACCCGGGCTGTCTGGTTGTCTTTTGCTTTGTCCGTTCTCTGGTTGCTTTTCTTTTCTCCCAGCCGGCGGCTGCGGCGCGTCTGCCTATGCCTGGTGCTTGCGGGGGCTGTGGGTCTCGCAGCGGTGGTCACTTTCGCGGATCGCAATACTACGCTCAGCGATCGGCTGGAAGAGCGGGGTCCGGTCATGTTTCGCATGGCTGTCTATCAGGCGGGTTGGGAAATGTTCCTGAAAAAGCCGCTGACCGGATGGGGTGCGGCCGATATGCAGACGGAACTGTCAAAAAGGATCAGCGATTTTCATCAGGAGCAGTTCTTTTTTCATAACACCTACCTGGAGATCGTCGTCCAATACGGGCTCGTGGGCTTGTCGCTTTACCTGTGGATCGTGGTTGATCTCTTTAAGGTCGGTCGAACCCGGAACCGGCCCGGATCGCGCACTGAAGGCGGTTTCCTGGATGAGCAGTTTCGGGCGCTTTGGCCCTTGCTGCTGGGAGTGTACCTGCTCAACGCTTCCTTTGTGGTCATGAACTACCAATTCGTGAACGGGTTCCTATTCAGCTTGGCAGGCTTGCTGGTTGCACAAAACCGCCGCAACGCAGAAGTCGAACTCATGAGTCTCGCCAGTTAATGCCGACTTTCGCTTACCTCGCCAATCAATTTCCTGCTTCGGTCGAGCCGTATGTAGGGCAGGAAATTGAGCAACTCCGCAGGCGCGGAGTCGTTGTGATCCCTTGTAGTTCGCGCTGTGCCGCGACCGTTCTCGATTCCGACCTGAGAGCTTTTGCAACGGAAACCCTTTACCTGCAACCGCTCCGGCTCAAGCTATTGATCTACGCTGTCGGCTTGTGCTTTGTGAAGTTCCCCACGCTCAAGGATTTCTATGGGCGCACGCTCCTCCAAGGAAAAGAGCCTCTTAAGCGGCGGCTGCGCGCGCTTCTGCATACCTGGCTGGGAGTCTATTACGCCCTTCTGCTCGAAAAATCTGGAGTGGAACACATCCACGTGCACCACGGATACTTTTCCTCGTGGATTGCAATGGTGGCGGCGCGCCTCTTAAAAATTGAGTTCAGCATGACTCTGCATGGATCGGATCTGCTGCTGCACGCCGCATATCTCGATACCAAGCTCAAATACTGTAAGGTTTGCGTGACCGTCTCGGAATTCAACCGGCAGCATATTCTCAAATGCTATCCTGCGACGCCACCCGGCAAAGTCGTGGTGCAGCGCATGGGAGTGGATTCCGGCACATGCGGGGATCCCGCCACCAACGACCTTTTCGCTTTGCCACCCTCCCGCGAAGATCGTAGCTTGACCATGCTTGCCGTCGGACGCCTGCATGCGGTGAAGGACCATGCTTTCCTGATTCGAGCCTGCCGCCTGCTGAAGGACCGAGAAATTCACTTCGCATGCGTCATCGCAGGGGAGGGGTTGGAGCGTGCGTCCATCGAAAGCTTGATTCAGGATTTGGATCTGCGAGATGAAGTGTGTCTGGTTGGCCACGTGTCCCGCCCGCACCTCAAGGCATACTACGCTCGTGCCGACCTGGTCGTGCT
>Ga0307476_10002723_pt1 | contig 10501 bp, 8 predicted proteins | sample atmos_gasesECM2C_2_FD_203314 | JGI IMG/M metagenome (GOLD analysis project Ga0307476, IMG submission 203314) | Hardwood forest soil microbial communities from Morgan-Monroe State Forest, Indiana, United States - atmos_gasesECM2C_05 | ecosystem: Environmental > Terrestrial > Soil > Temperate...
GGCTTGAACCATACCGTATTGCGCGCCACGGCTTTAAGGTCCGGCGTGTGGGGCAGCCGTCTCATGATCCGCAGCCGCCGGCGGCGCTCCCACCTGGTTGCAGGGTAGGCAGCCGGTTCAGAATGACGGCGGCGACGGCCTTCGGGAAAGTGGGTTTCCCGACGTAGTGCTTGCGGAGCGACGACGAAATGCAATAGGGTGGAAAAACGCGCCGCGAAGGCGGAATGCAGGTCTGAAAGAGATTGAGATGCAAATGAGCGAAAACGGCAACCTTGAAAGGATCGCACGCCTCGTCGGGGGGCAAAAGCTGAACTACGTCAAGACGCTCACCAGCGCTGTGACCACGGCCTGGGGCGTCAACTGGGACGAGGTGTACATCGCCCGCGACCTCATGCAGAACTTCTTCGACGCCAATCGGGGACGGCTGAATGAGGTGTGCGTGGCGGTGAAAGGCCAGGAAGTCCACGTGTCCGCTCCAGCGGCGTTGAACCTGCATCGCCTCTTCTACTTGGGCAGCGAAAAAGGGGAAGACGACATCGGCCAGTACGGGGAAGGATTCAAGGTCGCCGCCACCTGCCTGCTGCGCGACCACTCCGTGACAGTGATCGCGTGCTCCGGCAACGACGTCCTCCATCTGCGCGTCGCCGGGCAGGCGGTGGCGGATACCAAACTGTACCCGGTGGAATACGACTTCTACCGCGGGCAGGAGAATCTTGGCGGCACGCGCTTGGTGCTGGCGGGGTGCTCTCGAAAGCTCGCCAAGGCGATGGCCGAGGGGCTGAACCACTTCTTGCACGACCACAACCCGCTCTTCGGATCGAAGCGATGGGCGGATTACAAGGGCGAGTTCCAGGTCCACGAGGCGACGGACGGCAAGGGGCACGTCTTCTACCGTGGGCTCAAGCGCGGCGAAATGGAGGACGTTCCCCTGGTGCTGGTCATCAGCAAGAAATATGACGCGATCGAAAGGAGGATCAGCAAGGACCGGGATCGAAACGCCTTCGGCGACGAGATGATGGAGCTGTTTTATCGGCACTTCGCCCGCTATGGCCTGCGGGGCTACTCGGAAGGGCAGCGCGTCGTCGTGGAGGCCGCACGGCCCGTGTGGCTGCGCGGGCACCCGCTGCTGAACGCCGTCGCCGACGCCGGTCGGGCGTGGCCAGCCGCCATGGCCCAGGAAGTGTTCGCCGGCTATTACGCTCGGTGCACCTCCACGCAGCCCGCGGAGCAGCTTGAAATCGACCGGTTGGAGAGAGTCTGGAGGGATGAAGGCAAGCAGTGCCTTCCCGCGTACTTCAGCCGATTCAGCGCCCTGAACGCCAAGGACGAAATTCGTCGCACACACGAGAAGGTCCTGGAGGAGTCGAAGCGGCAGGGCCAGCGGTCGCCGACGACGGCGGAGATGGAAGCTATCCGCGTGCTCTCCCGCGTGCTGCGAGAACTGGCCCCCGAAGTCGGCGCCGTGTTCGACAAGGGGCGCACCAGTTACACGGTGGCGCGAACGGAGGCGCTGCTGGGCCAGTTGAAGTCCGGCCGGGGGTATCGCTCGCGCGAGGTGTTCTTAGGCGCGGACGTGCTTGTAGCGGATTTCGCCTCGGCGCTGGCGACGTTCCTGCACGAGCACGCGCACATTTTCGGCCAGGACGGCAGCCGGGGCTTTTCGGATGCGCTGACCGAACTGCTGGAAACGGTGGTCGGCTGCCGCCGGGAACTGGACTCGTATGAGCGTCAATGGGCGTCTGCGGTCGAGGCAGTCAAACAGGAGCGTACGGCCTCCGAGGACGATACGGAGGAGTCGATGGAGGATTGGCTGAGCGGACGGTCTGAAGGCGATCTGCGTCGTCTGCTGACGCGTTTGCCGCCGGCTCAGTTGAGGCGGCTGCGCGACGAGAGCGGCGCCGGCGACGAATGATTGAGGCCCCCTCTGCCCCTGCGCTCCGCTGGTCAGAGGCGGCAGCCGACGCTTCGTCGGTACGGGAAGGGACATCGCCATGCCTGCTCGTCCTTGACAAGTCCTTATTGACATAATGATAATAGTAGACTAAACTAAGTCTAATATAGGTAAGGTCGCCCCATGCAACTCGTCAACATTCATGAAGCCAAGACCCAGCTCTCCAAGCTGCTGGAGCGCGTCGCAGCCGGCGAGGAAATCGTCATCGCCCGCTACGGCAAGCCCGTGGCCATCCTTTCCCGAGCCCAGAGCAATCTGCCGCCCCGCCAGCCAGGAGCCCTCAAAGGCAAAATCTGGGTGAGCGAACACTTCGACGACGCCGACGAAGAACTGGAGCAGCTGTTTTACGGCGGCGGCGCATGAAACTGCTTCTGGACACCCACGCTTTGCTCTGGTGGCTGGACGACGATCCCCAACTCCGCGCCGGAGCACGCGAGCACATCGCCGATCGGCGTCACTCGGTCTATGTCAGTGCGGCCAGTATCTGGGAGGCGTCCATCAAGGAGGCGAAGGGGTTGCTGCGCCTGAGCCGTGATTTTGACGAGAAGCTGGCGGCCGAACCGCTGCTGCCCCTGCCGATCACGCACGATCACGCGCGCCGGGTCGGCCAGCTCCCGCCGATCCACAAGGACCCGTTCGACCGCCTGCTCGTCGCGCAGTGTCTCGCCGAAAGCATGACGCTGGTCACGCAGGACGGATTGCTCGGCGCGTACGGGATCCCGCTTATCGCAGCATAAGCAACACCGACGGCGTCGCCGACTCGCCGTCGCCAGGTTGAACCTCGACGCGCTCTCCACAACTCAGGCACAACTCTTGCCGCCCCTCGCCGATTCATCATTCTCTCCCTCGCCCCTGCCCCTTGAGCATCGCTTGGGCCTTGGCCAACGCCTCGGCGGCCTTCTCGCGCAGCGACGCGGGGACGATGACTTCCAGCGCAGGGGTTTCCTCGTCCTCGATCGCAAACGCGGGCGCGTCCTGGTAGTCCTTGAGCCTCCGGGCTATCTGCCACAATAAAGAGCGTAAGAGCGCGTTTGCGATGGCCATGTCGCGGGGTTCGTCGGTCATCCGCCATCGGTACCGCAGGGCAGGCAGGTTGTCGAGCGGATTTTGCCGTCGTCTTCGCCGCGCAAACGAATCCCGCCACAGTTTCGTCTGTAGGGAAGGACCGCTCGCCCAAAGGAGATAACCGATGAAAAGGCTCGTCGCTACCGCCCTGGGCGTGGTCGTTGTGTTAGGGATCATTCCCAGCCGGTGCTTCGCCTTGATGGGGATCAAGCCGGTCTCCAAGGACGAGGCGAAGGAGATGGGCATCGTAATCCGCTTGACGGACAGCGGCCCCAAGGATTGCTGGGTGGAGCTTGAGTTCAAGCCCGAGGGCAAGCTCAAGGATTACAGCCACGTCAGCCTGGAAATCCGAGACGGAGACAAGTTACTGGTGGGCTACGCGCCGCTGCAGGAGAAACGAACCGATTCAGGCAGCGTCGTCGTTCGTTTTCTGGCCGACCGCGCCTACCTCGACAAGATCACGCTGAGCGTGGTCGCAGGCTTTCCCACGAACAGGACCGGCTACGAACTCCGCGTGAAGGACTTCGTCGAGCCGGAGAAGGATCGTTGACGCGCCGGCTTGACCAACAGCCGTCGCGTCTCCGGGAACAATGTGGCAGAAAAGACCGCGCAGGCGGTACGTTTTACAACGCCGGCGGCGTGGCTGTTCCGCTGCGGTTCACCCTTGTCCGGTCCAGACGCAAGCCCGACAAGGACTTCCACTTTCTCGACTCCTGGGCGCGCCTTGTTGGCACGCTGAATGCGTCAGCATCTGGACAGAGACAACCAGTCGGGCCTTTTCCCGGGGCCCGGTCAGCACACCCCCCATCCCATCCCCCTGACCCATCAACGAGGGCCAGCAGCTTCCCCCGGCTGCTGGCCTCCTCTTTTTCATCTCCGCCGCTGGTGCGTCGAAGCGCGACGGCTTCGGCTCCCGTTTTACGCTTGTTTGAAGGATAAGTGAGAGGCCGGGGCCCAGCCTGCTCGGCGTCGCCCAGTCACCGTGCCGACCAGCGCCCCGGCCGACTATGAGCTTACCCGGCCGCCAACGGAGGCACAAACGAAATCCGCTCACACGAGCAACAGCTCGCTTCGGTAGCCTGCAATAACTCCTACCACCCCATCAGTCGCTTGGCCCCTGCGTGTGCCTCATAGCTCACCCAGGTCCTGGCACGACTCTTGCAACCCGCCGCCGGACGCCGCGGCGATGCCGCCGCGGGCAAAACCTCCATCACCGCTCCCGTATGGCACGGACGCCGCCCGCCTTCCAGTCTCTCTTCCCCGACGACCTGCCGGATGCGGCCGAGGCGGCCGCGCCCCAGGACGACGGTTCCCCTCACACGAAAGGAACCCATCATGCAGTACAAGACAATCTGCCTCCACATGATCCAGGACCGGCCGGAGATGTACGACCGGCTTCTGAAGCAGCGGACGCTTCTGCCGACGCTGGAACGGTTCGCCCGGCAGCTGAGGAGCAGCCACCTGAACTGGAAGGAGCGCCTCTCCAATGCGAAACCGGGCAGCAGCGACAGCCAGATCGCGAGCGAGGCCCTGGAGCTGGCCCTCCGGCAACTGGGTTTGTCTTCCGCCTCGCCGCCGGAGGAAGACGAGCCGTTCCCCCTGGAGGACGCAATGGCGTTCCTCCGCCGTCCTACGCCGCCCGCGTAGGGCCGTCACGCGGCCGGCGTCCGCGCTCGCTGTTCGACCGCGTTCCTGACCGCGATGAGCCGCAGACGCCGGCAACCCCGGCAGCCCCTTCGCCTGCCGATTCCCTTCTCACTCCCGCCCCGCCCGGGGCCATAAAGGACGGCACTCTAATCGGCCCGCCGGCCCTTGCAAGCGGGAACGGGGCCCCTGCCCCATTGCCCGCTTGCAAAAACGCTGCGCTGCCGGCTAGGGCTGATTCCTTGGCGTGCCGTCAGGCCCCGATGGCGGGGCCGTTCACGCAAGGAGAAGGAAACCACGACATGCAAAACGCCCAGCTCGCCCTACCCCTCTTCCGGCCGTCGCCGACGCCCGCGCCCGTTTCCGTCACCGATCGGCAGAAGGCCCATGACATCCTCTCGGCCATCCGGACGCTGCATGCCATCGAGAACGACGAGCGGCCGGCTACGCCGGAGGAGAAGCAGGCTCTGGCCCGCTTCGGCGGTTTCGGTGCCGTGGCGCTCCGCATCTTCCCCGATCCCGTCACCGGGAAATGCAAGGACCTCTCCTGGCAAGACCTCGGCGAGCAGCTGAAGGCGCTGCTCACGCCCGAAGAATACGCCTCCGCCAAGCGCACGACGTTCAACGCCTTCTACACCTCACCCCTTGTCATGCAGGCGATCCATCAGGCCATCGCCCGCCTGGGCGTGCCGGGCGGCGCCACGGTCCTCGAACCCGGCTGCGGCATTGGCAATTTCATGAGCCATGCCCCGGCCGCCATGCGCTTCATCGGCGTCGAGCTGGACTCCCTCTCCGGCCGCATCGCCCGGGCGCTGCACACCGGCCAGGACATCCGCATTGAGAATTTCCGCGACACGAAGCTGCCTCCTCTCGACGCGGTGATCGGCAACGTCCCCTTCGCCGACGTGAAGATGGAGCACAACGGCCAGAGATTCAGCCTGCATGATTCCTTCATCGCCAAATCGGTGGACGCCTTGAAGCCCGGCGGCATTCTCGCCGTGGTCACCAGCCACTTTTCTCTCGACCGGCAGAACGGCGCCGCCCGGGAATACCTCGCCGAGCGGGCCGATTTCCTGGGTGCGATCCGCCTGCCCTCCGACGCCTTCAAACGCGAGGGAACGGCCGTGGTCACGGACATTCTGTTCCTCCGCAAGCGAGCGCCCGGCGAGCCGGCCCGCCACGCCGATCCCGATTGGCTGCACACCGCACCGCTTGCCGTCGAAGGCGTTGAGGTTGCGGTCAACCAGTATTTCCTGAATCATCCGGAGATGGTGCTGGGCGCCTGGACCAGCAAGGACACGCTCTACGGCGAGGGCTACGGCGTCGCCTCCGCGGGCGACCTGGCCCAGCAACTCCAGGGCGCCATCTGCCGCCTGCCGGAATACGCCCCTTCCCTGTCCTCTGCCGCGCTTGAGCCATCCGGCACCCTGTCGCGCCGAAGCCAGGGCGAAGGCGGATTCACGCCCCCTCCCCCGCTCAAGCACATCGACGAGGGTAGTTTCTTCCTCCGCGACGACCGCACCATCTGCCAGCTCACCGATGGCCTCGCGCTGCCCGTCGTCTACGGCGGCAAGACGCTCACCGCCTACGGATCGCTGATCGGCAAGCGCCTGGCCGCCCTGGTGGGACTGCGCGACCGCGCCCGCCGCGTCCTGCAATCGCAGAACGAAGGCTGGCCGGAGGCACACCGCAACGACGCCCGCCGGGAACTCAACTGGGCCTACGAGCGCTTCGTCGGCGCTTACGGCCCCATCAACAAAACCACCTTCGGCGAAACTGCCGAGGGCCATGTCATCCGGCGGATGCCCAACTTGGTGAAGTTCCGCGAAGACCCGGACGCCATGCTCGTGATGAGCCTGGAGGAATACGACGAGGTCACCGGCAAGGCCGCCAAGGCCGCGATCATAAAGCAGGACGTGGTCGGCCGCAAGCCGCCGGTCACGACGGTCGCCAGCGCCGAGGACGGCCTGCTCGCCTCGCTCGACCAGAAGGGCGCGGTCGATCTGCCCTTCATCGCGGCCCTCTACGGCAACCCGGAGGAATCGGTGATTGCTGAGCTAGGCGACCTGATCTTCCACGACCCCGAATCCAAAACGTGGCAAACCGCCGACGCCTATCTTTCCGGCAACGTGCGGGCCAAGCTCGCGGCTGCCGAAGCGGCCGGACCGGGCTTCGCCCGCAACGCCGAGGCCCTGCGAAAGGTGCAGCCGGAAGACGTGCTGCCCGGCGACATCGACTGCAATTTGGGATCGCCGTGGGTGCCCGAATCCGACATCCAGGCCTTCGCCGCCGATTTGTTCCATGTCCAGCCTTCGTCGATCCAGGTCGCCCATCTCCCGAAAGACGCCGTATGGAGCATCGACGCCGACTACGCCACGCAGCAATCGGTCGCCGCCACGTCCGACTACGGCACGCCACGCGCCAACGGCGTGAATCTCCTGGAGCTGGCGCTCAACATGAAGACGCCGGTGATCTACGATCCCGACCCCGGCGATCCCGACAAGCGCGTGGTCAACCAGGACGCGACGCTGGCCGCCCGCGAGAAGCAGAAGCAGATCAAGGAAAAGTTCCGCTCCTGGATCTTCAGCGATCCCGACCGCACCGAGCGGCTGGTGCGGCTCTACAACGACACGTACAACAATTTGCGGCCGCGATTGTTCGACGGCTCGCATCTTGACTTCCCCGGCCTGAACCAGACGATCACGCTGCGGCAGCACCAGAAGGACGCCATCTGGCGGATTATGAGTTCCGGCAACACGCTGCTCGCCCACGCCGTCGGCGCCGGCAAGACCTACACGATGGCCGCCGCCGGCATGAAGATGAAGCAGGCCGGGCTGACCCACAAGCCCATGTACGTCGTGCCCAACCACCTGCTGGAGCAATTCGCCCGCGAATTCATGCAGCTCTACCCCAACGCCAAGCTGCTCGTCGCCGGCAAGGAAGACTTCACGCGGGAGCGCCGCAAGGTCCTCACCGCCAAGATCGCCAGCGGCGACTGGGACGGCATCGTCGTCACCCACAGCAGCTTCGAGCGCATCGGCATGTCGCGCGACTACCAGGAGAAGTTCCTGAAGGAGCAGATCGCCGAATACGACCAGCTGCTGTGCGACGGGGCGAGCAAGAACGCCACCCGCGCCCACCGCAACCTCATCAAGACCATCGAGAAGCAGAAGGCCAAGCGTGAGGAACGTCTGAAAGACCTGCTGGCCGAGGACAAGAAGGACGACGGGCTCGTTTTTGACGAACTCGGAGTGGACCATGTTTTCATTGACGAGGCCCACTATTTCAAGAACCTGGAAACGCCGACCAAGATGGACCGCGTCGCCGGCATCCAGACCGGCGGCTCCGAGCGGGCGTTCGACCTCTAAATGAAGGCGCGTTACCTGCACCAGCTTCACCCCGGCCACGGCGTCAGCTTCGCCACCGGCACGCCGATCTCCAACACGATGGTCGAGATGTACACCATGCAGCGCTTCCTCGACCCCGAGGGCCTGAAAAGCCGCGGCATCGACCATTTCGACGCCTGGGCCGCCACCTTCGGCGAGGTGGTGGACACCATGGAAATCTCACCCGACGGCGCGTCGCTCAAGCCGCGCAGCCGCTTCGCCCGCTTCACGAACCTGCCGGAACTCCAGCAGATGTTCCGGGGGTTTTCGGATGTGCAGACGGCGGAGATGCTCGACTTGCCCCGTCCGGAGCTGGAGACCGGCAAGGCCATTGTCGTTGCCTGCCCGATGTCCGACGAGCAGCGTTCGCTTCAGCAGGAGCTGGTGGCCCGCTACGACCGCATCCGCAACGAGAAGGTCGATCCGCGCGTGGACAACGCCCTGGCCATCACCACCGACGGCCGCAAGCTCGCCCTCGATTCGAGGATGCTGTCCAGTGAGGCGACTGACTTCCCCGGCTCGAAGGTCAACGCCCTGGTGGACAACGTCGCACGCATTTGGGGACGCACGTCACCCACGCGCGGCACACAGATGATCTTCTGCGACATGGGCGTCCATCCGACGCCCTGGGGCTATTCGGCGTATGACGAAATCGTCCGCAAGCTCATCGCCCGCGGCATCCCCCGCGCCCAGATCGCCGTCGCCGGCGACGCCGACAGCGACGCCAAGAAGCTAGCCCTGTTCGAGAAAGTCCGCAGCGGGTCGGTGCGGGTGCTGATCGGCAGCACGCAAAAGATGGGCACCGGCACCAATGTCCAGAAACGCCTCGTCGCCCTGCATCACCTCGATGCCCCCTGGAAGCCAGCCGAAGTCGAGCAACGCGACGGCCGCATTCTCCGCCAGGGCAACGAAAACGAGCAAGTGGCGGTCTACCGCTACGTCACGGAAGGATCGTTCGACGCCTATATGTGGCAGGCCCTGGAAACCAAGGCCCGCTTCATCTCGCAGGTGATGACCGGCGACAACGCCGTCCGCCGCGCCGAGGACATCGGCGGCCAGGAACTGAGCTACGCGGAAGTGAAGGCGATCGCGTCGGGCAACCCGGCGGTGCTGACGCTGGCCGAGGCGGAAGCCGATCTGCAACGGCTCAACCTGCTGAAGCGGAACCACGCCGACGAACAATACCTCGCCCGCCGCCGCTTACGCGAGCTGCCCGAAACCATCGAGCAGATGTCGCAACGCCTGACCAACCTCACCGCCGACATGGAAACCGCGAAGGCGCACGGCGACGATCCGATCACCATCGGCACGCACGCCATCTACCCCAGAGACGTGATTGACGCGCTCGCCGCGCGCCTGGACGCCTTGCCGCAATACGTCCGCCAGACCCAGCGCGCTTTGCTGGGCGTCTATCGGGGCTTACGCTTTGGCCTAACGCTTGATCCACAATACGCGCCCGAAGTATGGCTGGAAGGGGCGATTACGCGCCGCTGTCCGCTCTCCCGCGAACACCGCGGGCCGCGCGCCGTCCTGAACGCCCTGGAGCGCCTGGCCGGCGGCTATAGCTCCGAATGCAACCGCGTCCGCGAGGATCTCGGCATCGCGGAATCGCAGGTCCGCGACTACAAGGCTCGCCTCGGAGCGCCCTTCCCTCACGACGCCTACCTGGCAAGCCTCGCCGCCCTGCGCGACCGGCTCAAGGCGGGGCTGGCTGGCGTCCCGCCAGAGCACGGTGCCGAGCCGCAGGCAGAGGTGTCCGAACTGGCCGAGCGGATTAAAACGCTGAAAGCGTGCAACAGCGTCGAGACGGCACCGCAGCGCCAGGATAAGCGCCGCGCTTCGGCGGAGGAACCGGTCACCGCGAAAATTCGGCGGCGTAGTGGGGAGGCTGCACCAGGCGACTGGCGGCAGCGGCTGAGTGGCGGGGATAAACGGGAAGTGGCAAGGGCCTAGAGCCAGGACCGCCAAAGCACGGGGCCGGCTCACGCGAATCTCGCGCCTACGATCACTCTAGGTCCAGTTTCCGTAGGGCTAGCAGTAGCTTGGCGCGCACGATGCTAACCGTCCCCCGTGATTTCGCCTTTTGGTGCCAGTCCTGCCACAATGGCAGGTCCGCGGGCTAAAGAATCGCTGCAAAATAGCCGATTGGTTTACTTGACCGGCAGGCCTTCGATCCTCCGTCGATAATCCTTTCTGGGAATGCCGAAGGCACAATTACCTGAAAGCACGTTCACATGAGTTGCGCGTTGAGGATGGGTGCGCGAATTGAATGTCGGTGCCGTGAGACCGTAACATCAATATATGCAACGTCTTAGAGTGAAACTTCAATTTGGCCCCGTTAGCATAGCGAAGCGTTGACGCACCGCTTAGAATGAACAAAGGAACATAGAGTAATACGTTGTGAACAACGAACCTGCGGTGTCAAGGGCTCAGAGGGTTGCCCGAGGATCAGCTG
>Ga0307476_10002724_pt1 | contig 10500 bp, 5 predicted proteins | sample atmos_gasesECM2C_2_FD_203314 | JGI IMG/M metagenome (GOLD analysis project Ga0307476, IMG submission 203314) | Hardwood forest soil microbial communities from Morgan-Monroe State Forest, Indiana, United States - atmos_gasesECM2C_05 | ecosystem: Environmental > Terrestrial > Soil > Temperate...
TGCTTTGCTCAACAACCAGCCAATGGGTTTTTATTCTCCAGCGACAATCACAAAAGATGCGCAACGCCACGGATTAAAAATGCTGCCGGTGGATGTGACCTGCTCGGAGTGGATGTGTACGCTTGAAACACTGTCCAGTGGTCAGTGGTCAGTGGCTAGTAAAACAACTGGCGGTACGCCGGCGCTACGTTTGGGATTGCGCTACGTCCGCGGACTGCGTGAAGAGGCAGGCCAAGCGCTGGTTCGCGAACGAACGCGTGCTCCATTCACTTCGATTCAGGATCTAGCTCGCCGCGTTCCGGAACTGCGTAAGGACGAACTTACTACGCTGGCGGAAATCGGTGCGCTGAATGCAGTTGCCAGTTTCCAGTTTCCAGTTTCCAGAAAATCAAATGCTGTTCACGTGGGCTCTCATTGGAAACCAGAAACTGGAAACCAGAAACTGCAACTACACCGCCGCGACGCACTCTGGCAGGTAGAACGAGCGGTGCGCGGCTCCGGTCCGCTGCTGGAGAATTTACCCGAACCTGAGGCGCCTTCGCCTCTCCAGCCCATGAACCATGAAGAGCGACTGGTTGCCGATTTTCGCGGTACCGGGCTCACTGTGGGAAAGCATCCCATGGCTTATCGCCGCGAATGGCTGAATGCCATGGGCATTCGCCGCGCCAGCGAACTTCGCGATATTCCCAACGGCAAGCGGTTGCGCATCGGAGGCTGCGTAATCGTGCGCCAGCGTCCCGGAACTGCGAAGGGTTTCGTTTTTCTCAGCCTGGAAGATGAAACGGGAGTAGCCAACGCCATCATTGCTCCCGACCTGTTTCATCGCAACCGCCTGATGTTGGCCTCAGAAAAGTTTCTGGCGATCGAAGGAATTTTGCAGAATCAGGACAATGTGATCTCAGTGAAAGCCGAGCGCGTACAGCCTTTATTCGTCACGAAAGCTGAAACTGTCTCGCACGATTTTCATTGAGGACTGGCGGGTCGGAGTGAGGTCAATGACTGTTAAGGGATTTATCAACACTTTACGGATTAACCGATTATCATCGTCAGGATTCTCTCAATCGTGGTCGTAAGTGAAACAACAAAATGCATATGAACCCACTCTCCGCGCAGCAACCCCGTAATAAACGGCCATCGCCTTCGGTCATCGCTGTCGCAGTGGTCCAATTCCTTGGGTCTGTGCCATTTCTTTGCATATGTGGATATTACTTATTGGAGACCGTTTGGTTTTCACCCCGTGACTTCGCGAGGTACCCGATGAGATCTTTGATTTTCCTTGGGCTTCCATTTCTGTTCAGCCTTGTTGCTGCGGCATCATCCATTGGGCTCTTGCGCCTCCGTGAATGGGCAAGAGCGATGACCCTTTGTCTTGTGACTCTTTCCGTTTCTTCATGCGTTCTTGACTTAATTCTTAATCGTCGGACCGGCGAAATCGAGATCATCCCCGTTACCAAGATCTTACTTGCGATTTTGGCTCCGGTCAGCTTCTGGTGGTGGGCCCTTTTAACCCGCCCTTCGGTTCGCTCTCAATTTCGCGCGGAATGATCCAACGTGGCTCTCTGTTGAAATCAGCGTTTACACGTTTTGACCGCTGGTCATTGAGTGTTGAGGCTGTCCTCCGGAGCTAAAGCCCGCGTTCTTCTCAGATCAACCGGCGCGGCTGAAGCCGCGCCCTTTCAAGGCTGAAACTGCCGCATCAATCGCTCAATTATTCTTCGGGTCTGCCGTCGTCTTGAGGGGCGAGAGGCAGCCGGGTGGCGCCGCGCATGATGTCGCGCTCCTGCGGTGAGAACATTCCGCGGAAGCGGGCGGAATCGATGATCTGCTCGCGCTGAGCCGGTGGCATGACGCTCAGATCGCGTATCGCGGTTCTTACCATGCGCCGCCGATCGGGCGGAAGCTGTTGCATCCGGCCGAACACTTCCCGCGCCTGTTGCTTCTGTTCCGGGGTCAGGTGAGCCCACCGATCCATGTTATCGACGATGCGCTGCTGTTCCCGCGGAGGAAGGCTCGCGAAATAGTGCAACTGCTGCCGCAAACGCCCTTGTTGCTCAGGAGACATGTGGCGGAATCCAGGATCGTTTTGCAAGGCGCGGTCCTGCTCTGCAGGAGGCAGGCCCTTGTAGCGGCGCAGCCAGTCACCAGCATGCCCTTGCCCCTGGTGTGGACGATTCTGATTGGGCGCTGATTGCCGCCCTTGCACCGGCCGGAAGTCATTGCGCTGCGCCAGGCAGGGAGCGAGGGACACCACAACGGTTGCCGCCGACAGCACCGCCGTCGCCATCCAAGTCATAAGATTTCCCCGCCGCATTCTTTCCGCCCTTAGGCCCGCGCGACCTATATTCCCGCCATCTCGACCTACCGCTCTTAGCGTTACGGATTCTCCACCACATCGTGCTGCACTGCCAGGTCATCCAGTAGATCGAAGTCAGCGTACAGATCGTGATTCTTTTCCAGCGCTTGCAAATCGCTCACCGCCGTACCAGGCTCCGCCGGAGCTCCGAAATTGTCGGTGATCGAGGTGTCATTAACCTTGTAGATATTGCCGCCCCTGGCGAAGAACAAGCCAATCCCAAGTCCCATCAATACGGTGAGCGCCGCGGCCAGCACCGGACGCCGAAACCAAGTCAACCAGCCTGCCTGCGGCTTGGCCATCTCCTCCCGCAGGCGCGCTTGCAGACGCACATCGAAATAGGGCGAAGGCTCTGGCGCCTTCCATTCATCCAACAGAGCCATCGTCTGGCGAAACTCTTCCATCTTTCCGGCGCACGCGCCACAGCCCGCCAGATGGCCGTCGATCTCTGCCGTCCCTTCCATCAGACCGGAGGCCAGGTCCGGCATCACTTCTCGAATCTCTTCACACTTCATAACCATCTTCCCCTTAATTTCTTCGCCACTGCTTACTCTGCCCAGAAAATAGCGTTCTATACGAATTCTTTTAACTGTGCCCGCAAAGTTTCGTAAGCCCGAAACAACAACGATTTCGTCGCCGACTCGCTTAACTTCAGTACATCGGCAATCTGTTTGTAATCCATCTGTTGATACTTGTGCATGATGACTGCCAGCTTCTGGCGCTCCGGCAGGGCTTCCACTTTAGCCCGTATCGCCAGCATCCGCTCGCGCCGAACCAAAGATTCCTCGACCGTAACTTTAGTGTCCGGCACATCCAGCGTGGTACCTGTTTCTTCATCCGGCTCGTCCAGGCTTACCGTAACTTCCGGCCGCTCGTGCCGGGTATCGCGTGCGTGATTCACCGCCAGATTCGTCGCAATGCGATACAGCCAGGTCGTAAACTTTGCACTGGCTTCGTAGGTCTGACGAGAGCGATACACCCTTAGAAACACTTCCTGCGCCAGATCTTCCGCCGCAGCAGTGTTGCGGGCCATACGGTACATAAAACTGACCAACGGCCTGCGATATTTCTGCACCAGATAATCGAAGGCGGATTCGTCTCCCGCCTTCACTCGCAACATCACTTCAGCGTCGCTGTAGGCTTCCGCGCCCACAATCGCCGCCTGAAAATTGCTGGCAGAACCAGGACCCATCGCAGCCATCAGCGGACCCCGGTCGATGGCGGCAGTGCTCACACTTGTACGAACCCCGCCAAGGCGGGAAAGTTTCTCTTTTTCCTGTTCCGACGAAACCCCAGAAGTCCCAGCAGATGAGGAGGATGCAGCGGGTCGAAGGGGCTTGGTTTCGTCCGGCATGAGGGTAACTTTGGGCATATTGGGGACTAACGACCCGAACGTCGCCTGCGCCCCCGCCGCCGATAGGCTACCACGCCCTCCGCTCCCATCCAAATCCGTGGTCCAAGGCGTAGCACTGGCTTATTTTGCTGAGGAAATTAAGAACAACCGAGGAGTAAGAGCCTCCCATGGGAACTTGTGTATAATGATGAACTTACCGCACTACAGTGGGCGCTTAACTCAGCGGTAGAGTGCCATCTTCACACGGTGGAAGTCATAGGTTCGAATCCTATAGCGCCCACCATTCTTATCTACATCCCAGACCGGCTCGAGGCTCCAGAACACGGGAGTCGCCTTGTAGTCCGCCGCATCGCTTACGTTGCTATCGCCGGTCCGTCTAAGCCAATCAGCACAGCTATCAGGCGCAGACTTATCCCAGAGATTTTCAAGCCAGTGATTTTCAAGGTGTTGCGACTGAAAGGCTGTTCGATTCCCATCAAAACAAGAGGAGTCTCCCATGCACAGATTTCGTCTTCTGGTCCTGCTCGCAGGTTTTTCGTGCGTAGCCAGTCTTTGCCTTTCTCATGCTCAAACCGTAATGCTCGATCTGCCCAGGCAGAGCCAACACGCTGTCGTCACACAACGCATTGGCATAACCGACATCACCGTCAACTACCACCGGCCGCTGGCTAATGGCCGTCAGGTCTGGGGCAAGCTTGTGCCTTATGGAGAGGTTTGGCGTGCTGGTGCCAATGAAAACACCACCGTCACATTCACCGATCCGGTCACTATTGAAGGCCAGCCGCTCGACAAAGGGACCTACGGCCTGCATATGATCCCGCGGGAAAACGAGTGGACGGTGATCTTCTCGAAGATGTCCACCGCGTGGGGAAGCTTCAGCTACAAGCAGGATGAAGACGCGCTACGGGTCACGGTAAAACCACAGGCTGCTGAACTCCATGACGCGCTGACTTATGACTTCGATGACGTGAAACCCGACTCGACCGTGATAACGATGCGCTGGGAGAAGGTCGCAGTGCCCTTCAAAGTGGCGGTCAAAGTAAACGACATCGTCGAAGCCAGTATTCACCGGCAATTACGCGGGCTGAATCAATATTACTGGGAGAGCTGGGATGACGTGGCGAACTACTATCTCACCGCCAAAATAAATCTGGATGAGGCCCTGAAAGACGAAGACCAGTCCATCAAGACGGAAGAACGTTTCGACAATTTGATGAACAAGTCAAACATTCTCGTGGCGATGGATCGCAAGGACGACGCTACAACCTTCCGCAATAAAGCGCTGGGCATGGCGTCCGCGCAGCAACTGTACTTTTATGGCCGCCAGTTGCAAGGTGAGAAGAAGCAGGACGAGGCATTCGCTGTTTATCGCTCCAACGCGAAAAAGTTTCCCGATTATTGGACGTCGCACGTAGGCCTGGCTCGCGTTTACAGCGGCGAGGGAGACTTCGACAAGGCTGTCAAAGAAATGCAGGCCGCTCTCACAGCCGTGCCGGACGATGCCAACCGGTCGAACGTGGAGAAATATATCAAGCGTCTGCAATCGAAGGATGACATCAACCGCTAGCGAAGTTGGAGCAGTACGAATCAACGAGAAAAAGGGCCAGCCCGCAGGCTGGCCTTTTTGATTTACAGAGGTGGACTACCAAACCCGGCAGGCATTCGCCCGCACCATTTTTTGACCAGCCTTGCAACCGAAAGCCTGGGCGAACTCGGGCATATTTGAAACTACGTTGTCGATGCGGAAGATGGGCAGCGAATGGGGATTCGTGGTGACGATCAGGCGAGCCACCTCGGGACGCACATTCGAACACCAGGAATACGCATTGGCCAGGAAGAAACGCTGGAGGTAAGTCCATCCATCCGGACCTTTCTCATCGAGCGATTTGCCTTGCTTTTTGAGGTCCACTTCCAATGCCATCAATGCAAGATGGATACCGCCATTGTCCGCCGTGTCCTCGCCTTGGGTCAGCAATCCATTCTGCTTAACGCCGGCACCTGCATCAGGAACGTCTTGGGTGTACTCGTCAGAAATGCACTTTCCGCGCTCGTCATATTGCTTGGCGTCCTCGGCAGTCCACCAGTCGCGCAGATTGCCGTGGGCGTCGAACTTGCGGCCCTGATCGTCGAAGCCATGCGTGAGTTCATGGCCGATGACCATTCCGATGGCGCCGTAATTCACGGAGTCATCCATGCTCTTCTCAAAGAAGGGCGGCTGCAAAATACCGGCCGGGAAGTTGATGGTGTTCAACTGCGGATCGTAGTACGCATTAATCGTAGGCGGCGTCATCGTCCATTCGCTGCGGTCCACCGGCTTGCCGATCTTGGCAACCCAGCGTTCGAATTCAAAGGACGAGGCCTGCTCGACGTTTCCCGGAAAACTGCCGCGACTGATTTTTACGCTGGAATAATCGCGCCAGTGCGAGGGATATCCGATCTTGTCTTCAATCCCTTTCAGTTTGACGATAGCCTGCTCCTTGGTGGCGGGCGTCATCCAGCTAACGCTTTCGATGTCACTGTGCATCGCATTCTCGATGGCATGCACCATTTCGAGCGTGCGTGCTTTGCTCTCGGGCGGAAAAGCTCGATCGACGTAAGCCTGGCCGAGGGCCTCACCCAAATCGCGATCGGCGTAATGAGTGCAGCGCCGCCAGCGCGGGAGTTGTTCCTCCTGGCCGGCTAACGTACGCGCGAAAAAGTTGAAGTTTTCATCTTCCATTGCCTTGGTTAAATAGGGCGCGGCATGATGAATGGCCTGCCAACGCATGTAAACTTTCCAGTGCTCCAGCGGATGTTCCGCCAACAACTTGTCTAAGGCGCGAAAGAAATCCGGCGAGCTAACGATGTAATGCTCGCTGGCTGGAGCATTCACAGCCTTCAAGTAAACGTCCCACTGGATAGTGGGAGTTAACTCGCGTACCTGAGCCAGACTCATTTTGTTGTTGATGTTCTTGGGATCGCGGCGCTTGATGTTATCCATCTGCGCCTTAGCCATTGCGGTTTCCAGTTCGATCACAGTATCGGCGTCGGTGCCAGCCTGCGCTTCCGCTTCTCCGGCAAGGACGAGCATCTTCTGTACGTGGGCGCGATATTTCTTAAGAGTCTCTACCGACTTCTCATCCGTATTAATGTAGTAGTCGCGATTAGGCAAGCTTAGACCACCCTGATCGATCTGTCCCACCACTTTGGAAGCGTCGTCATAATCTTGCCCACCGGTGAAACCGAAAAACGGCGCGTTCGTTTGATTGTCGCTCTGCTCCCATGCGCCGGGGAAAAGGTGATGAAGGTGGGCGATTTCCAGCGTGATTTCCTGTTTGGTCTTAAGCCCGGCAATACGATCCAGTTCGGGCTGCAGGGGCTTCATGCCGGCTGCCTCGATTCCGCTTTCGTCCATACAAGCGGCCCAGTAGTCGCCGATTTTCTGCTGCACGGCGCTGCGCTTGGAATCGTTCTTACTGGCCGCTTCTAACGTCTCGCGCAGGACATTGTCGTTCCACATTTCCAAACCGCCGCCGGTGCTCCAGTAAACCTGGTCGGCTGGAATGGGATTGGCGGCGATCCATTTGTTGCAGGAGTACTTGTAGAAGTCGTCGCAGGCGTTCAATGACTTGTCCACGAGATTTGGGTCAAAGTGATCGAGTTTAGGAGTTTTGGTTTGATCGGCGGCGGCGTTGGCATTCGCCGTTGCAGGCGGAGTCGAGTTCTGCCCCAGCACGGCGACGGGCAGAGTCAGAAATACACACAGAATAATTCTGGAAATAGTCATAGAGCCTCTTCTCTAAGTCGACGGAATTGGAGCAAGAATGGCAATGGCAGTTCAAGATACGATCAACTGCGAGCAACTACTGCGATCAAGCACAGGTGATCAAGTACAGCTAAAGATACGCTTACGATGACATTCCGGTTCCGCGCCCCAACATGCGAGGCGGTTCCCGATCATTTCTATAGAACAACATACTACAGACGAACCGCCAATCCCCAGGTTAGCGGGACAGGGCACACCTGGCCCACGATGGCCTAGCCGGTGTTGTGCAGTCCGGCAGCGATGCCATTGATGGTCGCGCCGAGAGGATACTCAAGGTTGGCGGCATCCTCTCCTCGCTGCTTGCGGCGCAAAAGTTCTACCTGGATGAGGCTCATGGGATCGACGTAGGGATTCCGAAGGTGGACGGAACGCGCCAGCACCCGATTTCCAGCCAACAGTTCGCGTTGACCCGAGATACTGAGGATCATGCGATGCGACCTTAGAAACTCATCTTCCAGCATAGCGAAGACCCGCGTGCGCAGCCCCGCATTCTTCACCAGTCCGGAATAAACTCGGGCAATGTGCAGGTCGGCCTTGGCCATGCCCAGTTCAACGTTGCGCACCAAGTCCGAGAAAATCGCAAAGTCTTTCAACATCTCGCGCAACAGGCGCTCGTTGCTTCTTCCTTTCTTGGCGAAGCTTTGCAGTCCATGGCCGACTCCATACCAGGCGGGGACGGCATGACGGCTCTGCATCCATCCAAATACCCATGGGATGGCGCGCAGATCTTCGAGACGGCGGCCTTTGGTCCGGCGCGATGGCCGCGATCCAATGCGAGCCGCATCCAACTCGTGCACAGGAGTGGCCTGCTCGAAGTATTCCAGCACGTCCATATTCTCCGCGATGTCGCGGCGATAAACCCGGTAAGCTTCCTCCGACATCTCTTCCATTGCCGCTTCCCATCGCGACTGGTCTTGCGCCGCCTGTTGTCCGGGGCGCGTGAGCGCTTCCAGGCTTGCGGCAATCATCAATTCGAGATTCCATTCAGCCAGGACCGCATCTGCATACTTCCAATTGAGAACTTCTCCTTGTTCCGTGATGCGAATGTGCCCCGAGAAACATCCTTTTGGCTGGGCGAGGATTGCCGAATGCGTGGGGCCACCCCCACGCCCAACGGTGCCCCCGCGGCCATGGAACAGCCGAAGTTTGACCCCACATTCCTGCGCCGCTTGGTGCAACTCCCGGTGCGCCTTGTGCAACTCCCAGGTGCTGGTGAGCATTCCTCCATCTTTGTTCGAGTCGGAATAGCCCAGCATGACTTCCTGCCACTCTCCCCATGATTTGAGAAGAGACTTATACTCCGGATGCCGCCACAGGCGCCGCATTACCTCGCCCGCCGCGCGCAGAGAACCGATCGACTCGAAGAGCGGCACCGGCATAAGTCCAGGGTTATTCTCTGAACCCGCAAGGCTAACGCCGCAAGCCTTCGCCAAGCGGACCACGTTCAGCACATCGTCTTCTGACTCCGCGCCGCTAATGATGTACTGGCGAATGGAATGCGCAGGATAGGTTTGCTTGAGCTGCGCAATCGTATGGAAAGTCTCGATTAATTCACGCGTCTGAGGAGAACCCATGTTGCCGCCGTCGGGTGGAGCGGCACCTGCTGCCAGCGCAGGAGCAGTCTCGCGCAGTTCGTGCTTTCGTAGCTTCGTCTTTCTCAGTTCGGCCGTTATGGCTTCGATTTTTCTTGCATCGATATTTTTTGCGTTGATCTCCCGCAGGACTTCCGCGTGAACACGGGCGTGCTGTCGAATGTCCAAAACATGCAAATGAAAGCCGAAGGTCCGGATCTGCCGCAATAGCGGATCCACAAAAGCCTCGGCCAGGAGCTGGCCGCGGTTCGACATTAAACTGTTTCGCAGCAAAACCACGTCGGATTCGAATTCCGCGGCATCGGAATAAGAATTTCGTGTTCCTGCGCCTTCGTGGCTGCGCTGCAGACGATAGACCATGTAAGACAGGAAGCGCCGAGAGTGCTCCATGGTATTGCCCGGCCCCCAAAGCATGGCGGCACCGGGCATCGAGCGCTCATACTGTGCCAGACGAGAAAGGATCTCGGCTGAGGCGCCGGCCTGACGCGCCGATGAACTCAGGCAATCACTCAAGAATTCCACGCCGCGAATGTATTCGCGGAGGATGACCGTCCGCGCCAATTCCAGAGAATCTTTCACGCATTCAGGTTTCACCAGCGGATTGCCGTCCCGATCCCCGCCGATCCAGGAGCCGAAGCTCATCAGGTTCGGCAAGTCCACCGCTTCAATAGGTTTTCCGTACACATCTCTGATCGATTCCGCCACCTCGCTATAGATTCGCGGCAGCGTTTCGAACAGCGAAAGCCGAAAATAGCGCAGTCCCATCCGGATCTCGTCGTCGACGGTAGGCTTGGTTTGTCGAACTTCGTCGGTCTGCCAAAGCGCAGCAATTTCGGCGTGAATGATCTGTTCGCAGCGCAAGGCTTCGCCCGCGGTGAGGGGCAGTCGATCAAGCCGCTCCAGTTGTTCGGCAATGCGGCGACGCTTCAGCAACACCGTCTGCCGGGCAACTTCTGTGGGGTGGGCAGTAAATACAGGGGTTACCGTGACCTGGCCTAGCGCTGCCAGCGCCGCATCGGCGGAGATACCCGCTTGCTTCATGCGCAGCAGTGTTCCATGAAACGATCCGGGCAGCGGGGCGGCTTGTCGATCCAGTTGGCGGGCGCGGCGTCGGCGTTTGCGGTGGTTAGTCTCGGCCAGGTTAGTCAGCTCGAAATAAATGGCGAAGGCCTTTGTTACCTGATAAGCGCGGGCAATGTCCATCTGTGAAATCATCGCCTGGGCTCTAGCCATCAGTTCGCCGTGAGCCCCAGCAGCAGAACTGGGCACAACGCGCTCACGATGCCGGATCATCAAACGCCGCAACTCTTCCACCGTATTGAATAGTTCCGGGCCTACTTGCTCCACCAGCACGCGGCCGAGCAAGGCGCCGAGCGAACGCACGTCGCGACGCAAC
>Ga0307476_10002726_pt1 | contig 10497 bp, 8 predicted proteins | sample atmos_gasesECM2C_2_FD_203314 | JGI IMG/M metagenome (GOLD analysis project Ga0307476, IMG submission 203314) | Hardwood forest soil microbial communities from Morgan-Monroe State Forest, Indiana, United States - atmos_gasesECM2C_05 | ecosystem: Environmental > Terrestrial > Soil > Temperate...
GCGTCTTTATGGCGGAGCCTTCCGGCGTTCGCGGGACGGGCCGTAGCGCTTGCGGGAGCGCGAAGGAGACAGTGCTGGGCTGGGTGGCGACTCGAATCTGCATGATTTCGAGGCTGTCGCTCATGAGGAACAAGTTTTGTCCGGCGAACGGGCTGAAGTCGATGATGAAGTCAGATCGCTCGGCGGGAGCGAGCAGGATGCGCTTTTGTGTGACGGGCGTGGCGAGGAGTCCCTGGTCGCCACCGATGACGTGAAGGTCGGCGGGTTGGCCAGGCTTGGGCGCGACGGAAACGCGGAAGAAGCGGGCGTTGGAGCCGTTCATGACACGGAAGCGGTAGGAGCGCGCTTCGACATCGAGGTAGGGCGCGAGCTTTCCGTTGACCAGCATGGCGTTGCTGTAAACCTCTGGCACCCAGGGCGATTTGGGGTTGGGTGAGACGGGGTAGCTGAGCTGACCGTTGGCCAGCAGGAATCGGTCGTAGAGCAGGAGCGGAATCTCGTACTTCCCCTTGGGGAGATTAAGCGAGTCCTCGGTCTCGTCGCGGATGACGAAGAGGCCCTGCAAACCGGCATAGATATTGAGCCGATTAATGCCCATGGTGTGGTCGTGGTAGAAGAGCAGCGCGGCATCCTGGCGGTTGGGGTAGTGGTAGACGCGGGACTGTCCGGGTGCGTACCAGTCCTCGGGGTATCCGTCGCTTGCGGGCGGAGTTTTGCCGCCGTGGAGGTGAATGACGCTGCGCACGTCGGGCTTATCGGGTTCGGCTCCGTGGATGGTGTGGTCGATGGGCAGGAAATGTTGCGTGGGCAGCTCGTTGGCCCACTCGACGAGGAGGCCATGACCGCTGCGGGTTTCAAAGATCGGGCCGGGCGAGGAGTTGTTGAAGCCCCAGACAGGGGTCGGCGGCAGGTCGCGGTGGATTTTCGCATGCAGCTCGCGCATGGCGAGGCGGTAGAGGGGCAGGCTTTGCGATGGGTTTTCGGGGTCGGGGCGGGAACCGACGCTTTGCACGACTTCAGGGGCGGGTAGCGGATCGACCCAGGGACGCAGGGTACTGGTGTCGAGCGGCGTGGCGTATTTTGTCTCGGCGAAGGCAGCGGAATTTTTGAGGGTAAGGCAGGCGGCGAGTGCGGTCGCCTGTTCGAGAAAACTTCGTCGCGTGATCAAATTCAGAGGTCCCTTGTTCTGATGCTACGAAAAATCTGAAGGGCGCTGGAGCACATCTCCCGTCGCCCTTCGGATTGTTGCTAGTTTTGGATAACCAAGACAGATTAGTGCACCTGTTCGCCGGTCGATCCGTCCAGAAGGAACGGCTGCATCTGTGGATGATCGAAGTCGAACATATTGTTGATGGGCCCGGCAAGGCTATCGAATGATCCGCTGCCGATGCGCTGGCCGCCGAGCCAGTTGTCTTCGATGAAGCGGATGATCGAAGACTGATCGGTCATGGTGTGATCGACAAAGTTCCGCTTTGCCCAGGGAGAGAGGACCAGGAAGGGAAGGCGCGGCCCGTGACCGCAGCGGCCTTGCACGTGCTCGCCATCGGGACCGGCAAGAGCGGTTGTTCCATCTCCGCAGTTGCCCACGCCGAGCAGCGCGTCAGCCGACGTAGACGACTGATTCACGATTGCGCCGAGCTGATGGTCATACCATCCGTCGGAGTCGTCGTAGTTGATGATGACAGCGGTGTGCTCCCACTCGTGCTGCTGCTCCAGGAAGTTGACGACTTCAGTGACGAAGGCCTGTTCATCAAGCGGATCGGAATAGCCGGCGTGGCCGTCCTGATATCCGGGGGCCTTGAGGAAGCTGACTGCCGGGAAGTTGCCGGCTTTGACGGCGGCAAAAAAGTCATTGATGTCGTACTGGTGATTTGCCGCGTCGGTGGACCCGATGGCGGCGACGGAGCTGGGACGGGCGTGGGTGAGATTCGCGGTCGAGGTGTAGTACTGGAAGGGCGCGTGATGCGGTATGTAGTCGACCTCAGTTACGCCGGTGACCGCGGAGACGGTGTTGCGGCCGCAGCCGGTGGTGCCGTTGGGGTTCTTGATGGAGAGGTTAAAGCCGCCTTCAAACCATCCCCAGGTGATTCCGGCGGCGTTGAGCAGATCGCCGATATTCGTACCGCTCATGCGAATGGCTTTGGAGGTGCTGGAGCAGACGTCTCCGACGGGATCGGCATCATTGATGTCGGTGAGGCCGCCGTTACCGTCGGCGATTACGGCGCTGCCGGGCGAGATGGAGTCGATAACGCCGTTGGTCTGGCCAGAGACGAGGTTGATGGCGCCCGGCGTCGAAGGCCCGAAGGTCGTGCCGTAAGAATTGTCATTCATGGCGAAGCGCTGCGCGTAGTTCCAGAGCGCGGTGACGGTGTTGCCGTCGTAGTAGCCCATGACCAGGCCATTGGTGGTCGAGGCGGAAGGCGGAGGGCCGGGAGTGCCGGTGAATTTCGGAAAGCCGTCCATAAGGCCGCCGTGAAACGCCTCCTGCTCTGGCGTGTAGTTGTGGTCCTGGTCGGCAGTTGCTGCCTGCGAACGGTCGAGACGGAAGGGATTGGCTGAGCCCGTTCCGTTAAGCGTGGTGTTCAGAAAATTGGGATTGCTGGTGAGCAGACCTGCTGTTAATCCGTTGACGGACGGAGTGCCGGGAGCGGCGTAAAAGGCGGGCTCTCCCTTAGGGTTGCGAGCATTGGGATAGGTGCCAAAGTAGTGATCGAAGGAGACGTTCTCCTGGAAGATGACTACGACGTGATGGATGGGAGTCGCGGTGGGCGAATCCTGCGCTTTGGCTAATACAGGCCCGAAAGCTTGTGACGCAACGAGTATGGAAGCCAGAGAGCTGGCGACAAGCTTGTGCATAACTGCTCCTTTGAGTGAGGCCATTTCGGCCACTCTCTCGGTTGTAGTTACGCGTGGTGAATGGGCTGTTACTGAGCGATTACACGCGGGCTAATTTCTCAAGATTTTCATCGGATGCATCAGCGTGTTCTCAGTCGCGGAAGTGGGCTTGGCCGTTCGCGAGGTAGCGGGCGCGAGCCTGCAGCAGTTTATTGAGCGCGTCGTCTTCAAGAAGCTTGCGGCAACCGAGCTGGTGCGCGGTAAGGCTGACCTGGGCGAAGTGTTCGCAGGTTTCCGTCTTCATGAAGGCGTCAAGCAGGTCTTTGCCATAGGTCACCAGGCCGTGATTGGCCATGAGGATGGCGTCATGATTGCGCAGAAGCGGCTCAAGGCTGGCTCCGACTTCGTCTGTGCCGGTGGTGGCATAAGGTGCAAGAGGAATTTTGCCAAGTGTCATGATGATCTCGGCGCAGAGAGGGGCATCGAGCGCGAGACCGCAGGAGGCGAAGCCGGTAGCGACCGGCGGATGCGCATGAACAACGGCGTTGACGTCGGGGCGTCCGCGATAAACGGCGAGATGCATTCCGATTTCGCTGGTGACATTGCGGGTTCCGGAGAGAGAGTGCCCGTCGCGATCAACGACAACCATGTCTGAAGGACGCAGCAGGGCCTTGCTGCAGCCGGTGGGCGTGGCAAGGATGCGTCCGTCATTGCCCGGGAGCTTGACCGATAAGTTTCCGGAGGTTCCGGGAGCAAAGCCGAGACGGTAGAGCCAGCGGGAAAAACGCGAAAGGTGGCGGCGGAGTTCGCGCTCGGCGTGCTCGGCGGTGAGCACGGAGGCGGAGCGAAGGGGATGTGCTTCAATGACGGGAGTTGGGGGCTGGAGTGTCATTTATGCGACCTCTTTTTCAAGATTTCTGAGTTTGCCGATACCATTCCCAATACGTTCCGAAACATTGTAGAGCTTGCCGAGAGTGATTCCGGCTCCCACTTGCAAATGACCGACCGCAGCCAGACCCATAGAGGCCATGCAGCCGCATTGCGAACAGTCGGGCTTGCCCCCGAACTGGCAAGGGGTGACTCGCGTTTTGAGATCGGCGGAGACGACCCGAGTGGTCTGGGCAAAAATGCATTTGTCAGGAGACTTCGGAGGCTTGAGGAACTCACGCAGGACCCGTTCGCTCATGTCCAGCACAGGAAATTGAGTGCGTAGCCGCACCAGGTCTTTGATTACCCGGACACGCTCCGGTGCGGTGAGAAGTTCCGGTCCGGCGGCACCCTTCTGTGGGGTAAAGATGCTCATCCATATACGCTTGATTTCTGGTTTTTTGCTCCAGAAGGCGAGAAACTCCTCGAAATAATTTTCCTGCCTGCTCATCTGGCCTGTAATCGTGCAGTGGATCGTGACCTTACTCCCCTGAATGTTCTGCAAAATGCGCTCATAAGTCGCGGGCTTCCGCCGTTCATCGTGATCAGGCTGAAGTCCATCGACGGATACAACCACGCTTAACCGTGAGAACTTCGCCCAATGCGCGGGGATGGGCCGAAATGCGCTGGTTACAAGCTGAACATAGATACCTCTAGAATCAAGTTCTGGCAAGATATTTTCCAACTCGCGGTAACGGACAAGTGGATCTCCGCCAACTAGAGAGACGTGTAGGGGCCGAAATCGATCAACAAGATTGAGCACACCCTGCACGAGGGCGTCCTGTTTGAAGTCGGAAAGAACACGCAGAGTAATGCCGTCGCCGCCCAGATGCGCCTCATCGAAGGCATAGCAGCCAGGGCAACGAAGCGGGCATTCTTTTGTAATTTCAATGGATAGTAACGGCTTGCGGCCGCTGAGGATGGTCGACCAGGACTGGAGAAGCTCTTGTGCCTTCATGTATTTTCCTCTGAAGGCCGCCAAAGGCGCCTTCGCTTTCGAGTGTTGGGAACGGACTACTGGATCGAAGAGGTAATAACCGAAGGAGCTAGCACTGCTGGACGCAATTTTTCTCGAGCGGAAGAAGGATGGGACGATTCAGTGTGGTGTAACTTGCTCGCGCGACTTGCTGGAACCGCGCTAGATGGGAAAGAAGGATATTGGCCTGTAAAACCGACGCTGCCAGCAATAGAACCATCAGAACAATTGCGGTTTGCAAAGACTCAAGGACCGTTACTGGAATGTCGACGTAAGGCGCTATGCAGAGGGCGAGAACACAAACGACGCAAAGCAGCGCCACGACGATTTTTGCGCACCGCGTCATATTAAGAAAATGGTAGATAGATCTACTTGCGATTGCAAACTGTCAAATCATCCCAATGTGGGGTTGCAGCTGATTTGACTTAAATGACTACCGATTCTTGATACTCGCCGAAGACTTCGCGCATGGCGGCGGCGATTTCACCCACGGTGGCGTAGCTTTCCACGGCTTCAAGGATCGCGGGCATGAGGTTCCGGCCACCGCGGGCGTGGTCTTTCACTCGATCGAGGGAGGATTGCCAGCGCGCTTTATCTCGGCGAGCGCGGAGGGCCTTCAGGCGCTCGATTTGGCGGCGTTCGAGCGCCTCGTCGATGCGCTGGAGGGGGATGGGTGGCTCGTCTTCCCGCGTGAAGCGGTTGACACCGACGACCGTAGCCTCGCCGGAGTCGACGGCGCGCTGGTACTCGTAGGCGGCGGCCTGAATTTCCTGTTGCACCCAGCCGCGCTCAATGGCTCGAAGCATGCCGCCGAGGGCATCGATGCGTTCGAGGTAGGTGCTGGCTTGGTTCTCCAGATTATTGGTGAGCACTTCAACGTAATAGGACCCGGCGAAGGGGTCGATAGTGTTCGCGACTCCCGATTCGGTGGCGATGATCTGCTGAGTGCGGAGCGCGATGCGCGCGGCTTCTTCGGTGGGCAGCGCGAGGGCCTCGTCATAGCCGTTGGTGTGGAGCGACTGCGTGCCTCCCAGCACCGCGGACAACGCCTGGATGGCGGTGCGGACGATGTTGTTCTCGGGCTGCTGCGCGGTAAGCGTGGACCCGGCGGTCTGCGTGTGGAAGCGGAGCATCCACGAGCGCGGATTTTTTGCGCGGAAATGGTCGCGCATGATGCGCGCCCACAGGCGGCGCGCGGCGCGGAATTTTGCGACCTCCTCAAGAAAATTGTTGTGGGCATTGAAGAAAAACGAGAGGCGCGGGGCGAAACGGTCGATGTCGAGTCCGGCATCGACGGCAGCCTGCACATAGGTCACTCCGTTCGCGAGGGTGAAGGCGATCTCCTGCGCGGCGGTCGATCCGGCTTCGCGCATGTGGTAGCCGGAGATGGAGATCGTGTTCCACTCGGGCGTGTTTTCATTGGCCCAGGCAAACATATCGGTGATGATGCGCATGGCGTGGCGAATGGGATAGATGTAGGTTCCGCGCGCGATGTACTCCTTGAGGATGTCGTTCTGCACAGTGCCGGAGAGTTTTTTGAGGTCGGCTCCGGTGCGTTTGGCAACGGCGACGTAGAGGGCGAGCAGGATACTGGCCGTCGCGTTGATGGTCATCGACGTAGAGATCTTGTCGAGGGGAATGCCGTGGAAGAGGCACTCCATATCTTCGATGGAGTCGATGGAAACGCCGACTTTGCCGACCTCGCCGACCGCCATAGGGTGATCGGAGTCGTAGCCGATCTGCGTGGGCAGATCGAAAGCGACCGAGAGCCCCGCGGTGCCGTTGGCGATGAGGAACTTGTAGCGGCGATTCGATTCCTCGGCGTCGCCCATGCCGGCGTACTGGCGCATGGTCCAGGACCGTCCGCGATACATGGTGGGCTGAATGCCGCGCGTGAAGGGAAACTCGCCGGGGTAGCCGAGGTCGCGATCGGGTGAGAAGTTTTCAAGATCAGCGGCGGTGTAAACGGGTTTGGTGGGATCAGCGGCCACGGTGGTTGGGGCGAACGGATAATTTTAACAAGAAGAAACAGGCTCGGGCTTCCGAAAGAGCTGCGTCGAAGTGTGGATCGGCCGCGATTCGATTTGGCTAGCGCTTCTGAGCAGAGTTCGGGAAGACGGCTGGACCGCGTCGCGATGCATGACAGGCCGTTTTAGAAACCGGACTAGAGTGATGGCCGAAGTGGTGGCCGAGTTTCTCGCGCTTGGTCCGGAGATAGTGAGCGGATTGAGGATTGCCTGGAACATCGGCGCTCACACGCTCAACGATTTCGATTCCTGATGACAGCACGGCGTTGATCTTCTCTGGATTATTCGTCATCAGCCGGAGCGAGCGAATATTGAGAAGCCGTAGGATTTCGACGGTGAGCTGGTAATCGCGCAGATCGACGGCGTGCCCCAAATGAAGATTGGCTTCGATGGTGTCGAGTCCCTGGTCCTGAAGCTGATAGGCGCGCAGTTTCTCCATGAGGCCGATGCCCCGGCCTTCCTGATGCTCATAGAGCAGTATTCCCGCGCCCTCATTCGCGATCACGCGCAGCGCCAGATGGAGCTGGTCATGACAGTCGCAGCGCAGAGAGTGGAAGACATCGCCGGTGGCACATTGCGAATGAATGCGCACAAGTGGAGGCCCGCTGTGTATGTCTCCGAGGACCAGAGCCAGCGCAGTTTCTACGCGCCCCTTTGATTCACCATCCATGCGCGCGCCCTCGAAGCCGAGCAGGCGGAAGTCCGCCCAATGCGTCGGGAGGCTTACCTCGGCGATTTGTTTCAAATCGATCAATGGGGAATGACGCTCATCCATGGGGTCATTGGAGGACACTTGTTGGCCAGTTCCTGAAGGGTAACGTGCTGCCCTCCCATACGTGTCGCCAGATTGTCGCGATATGGTCATCGCATTGTCAAAAGACGCGGCGGATCCGCACGGTCAGGTGATCGGCGCAGCGGTACGACGAAATTGATAGAGGACATGATCGCCGAGGCTTGCGAGCGGAGCAGCGAGGACCCTGTCAAGTCTCTCCATCGCGCCAAGCAGGCGCGGCCAATTTGAAATCCAAGGCTCGGCGGCGCTGGGCGGCACCATCACGCCGATGCCTAAACGCTCTTCCAACACAAACCAGGGAGCGAATGCGCGCAGCATGGTCGCATGCCGGTGATAAACGACGTGGAACTCACGCTTGGCCAGCCGTGCCGGGACCTCACCCCGCTTGCAGCGCCGCAGCGCGAACTGCGGCCGGCCGCGCAGCACTTCCGTGACCATCTCGCCGGGGCAGAATGTGCCGAACAGCACCAGCATTGCAGGCGCGCCGGGCGTGAGCAACCGCGCAAGACCGCGAGCCACTGGACTGAGGTCGGCCACGCAGTTGAGCGGCGCGAAATTGGAGAAAGCGCCATCGAACATTGCTCCGCCTGCCGACAGATAACTCGTGGCAAATTCCCCCATCTCTTCGCCGGAGGCGATTTCGGCCCGCGCACCCAGCGGCGCAAGCTTGACCTTTGCCTGCTCTACCATCGCGGGCGAGGGATCGGTGAGGAACAGGTCGAATCCGCGCTCCGCTAGAAAAGCTGCGTCTTCACCGGTGCCGCCGCCGAGTTCGAGGATATGTCCTCCTGCGGGAAACGCTCGCAATAGAGCGGCGCGAACCGCCCGGCGCTGCGCCGCCACGCTGCCCCAATTCCCGAAGCGCGAATCAAAACCCGACGCGATCGAGTCGAAGGCCAAGGCTGAGGGTCGCAAAGTGGGCGTCATCGTGTAAGCCGATTCAAGTGCTGGCGCCAACGATAGGACTCCCTGATGTAGCGAAGGCCTTCCACGATGTGAAAGCGCAAGCGGGAGAAGATGTGGTGGAGTTGCAAGCGATAACGACGGAGCCGTACCGTCACGGACTCGCTTCCGGAGGCTTGTATAAGAGAGGGCGGCAAGCGCGAAGGGAATAACGCCTGGCGCAGCGAACGCTTCCCCGGAACATGTGCGGACTCTAGCTCCCCTTGGAGCAGCAGATACAGCTTGCTGCCCGGAAAGCTCTGGAGCACAGCGCGGCGTCCGTACAATTCAATCCACAGCTTCGCCGCGGGAGAGAGCGGGCGGACAGCAATTCTTATTAGCGCTTCCGGGGCGAAATCACCCATGACGTTTGTAATGAGCTGCGTAACCACGCCCAGTCCAAGGCAAGCCCTCGGGTCTTCGTCAACTGTTGATTGAAGCTCGCGCCAAAAGGCATCGTCGTCGCGCCGAAACAGCACGTGACGGCGAAACTCGAGCAGATGCGCCGCGCGTGAGAACTCCCCATTCAGGTGTTTGTACGCATGCAGCCCCTGACCTAAAAACAGATCGACATCAGAAAGCACCGGCATGCTTATGTCGCAGAAATCGCGCGTTTCTGTGTGGCCCAGCAATGAAGGGCGGCCGGGGGCCGTCATCTCAACATGCAGCTCCACGCTTCGGCCCGGCAAGTCCTTATACAGATCCGTGATGGAGACTCCGGGAGTTTCGTTGATCTTGAACTCCCAGCTTCTGCCGCTGATTGCATAGAGGCGGTAGCCTCTTCCCTCCAGGATCTGCCGGGCTTCAGCGACGCTTTGCTCCGCTATAAGAAAATCCAGGTCAAACTGGTGGCGCAGCTCTGGCTTCGGTACCGAATACGGAGAGAGCGAAAATCCCTTCACGGTTGCGTAGGAAATACGTGCTGCCTGAAACTCTTTTTGGATGGCGACCGATTCGGCAGCCATGCCGATTGTCCGTACATTATTGTCGCGCTGGTTCTGTTGCAGACGCGCAAGGACGCGGGGCGGCAACAGATCGGTCAGCTCCAGTTGCTGGATTCTGTCGAGAAAATACAGCGCAAGGCCGCTGATATCCAGCCAGTTGTGTAGCTTTTTCCACTGCACCTCAGAGAGGCTCACGAGGCGCAGGCACTGATCGGGCAGGGGGTCGCAGAATGTCAGCAGCACAGCCTCGCGCATCGAGTAATCATCGCTTAAAGAATTCAACGTGACCTCGGAATTCAGAGCCCGCACCGGAGCGGGAGCGAGAGCGGGCCGAGTCTCAGATTCGAGCGATGGTCCCACACTGGATAGCATTGACACCGCGATTGCCCCTCGTCCTCGATCTTCCCTGACATAACGATTCCCCTCCGCCGCCGATTCGGTGAAGAGTGACCTGCGTTTGAGCTTAGCGAGCCTTCAGCCGGGGATTGTCATGTCGCGGTAAGGAAATTGTCACCGTATTGTTCAAGCCGCTCCTGAAGGCGCTACCGTTAACGGTTTTGGGGGAGTTATTCGCGTTCATGCGAGTACATTAACCACCATTCCGTTAGTGCTGCGAAGCAACAATCAATTGACAAACGGCAGACAATCCGGAGACACGCTCGGGTGGTGTAGGTCGCTATAGTGACGTTTATGCCAAGCGCCGTTCTAAATCGAGGTGAGGAAGTGAAGCCGTTTCAGGAAATCCAGGCACGTGATCTAACCCCGTCTTCCATGCGAGACGAGATCGACTCCAGGGGCTATGTGCTGATCCGAGGGCTGTTGACTCGCAATGATTTACGCCCGCTGCTTGGCGAGATAGCGCAAGTAATGTCCAAGGCAGGTTGGCTGCGGCGTGGCCATGATCCGATCGAGCGCTTTGCTGACGTGGGCGCGGCCTGCGGCGATCCCGATCCCTCGTTCAAGCGGACCTACCAGCAAATCTTCAACCTGGAATCATTTCACGCCTTGGCGCATCATCCGGCTCTACAACAGGTCATGCGCATGCTTGTGGGC
>Ga0307476_10002727_pt1 | contig 10492 bp, 10 predicted proteins | sample atmos_gasesECM2C_2_FD_203314 | JGI IMG/M metagenome (GOLD analysis project Ga0307476, IMG submission 203314) | Hardwood forest soil microbial communities from Morgan-Monroe State Forest, Indiana, United States - atmos_gasesECM2C_05 | ecosystem: Environmental > Terrestrial > Soil > Temperate...
TGATCAAGAGCGCTCAGGATGTGCAACAAGGTACTCTTCCCCGCTCCGGACTCGCCCACGATGGCGAGCATCTCGCCTCGCTTCACCTCAAACGATAAATTCTCAAAGAGCACTAAGTCCGATTCACCGGACCGGAAAACCTTTTTCAGCCCCTGGACTCGCAGCAGCGGCTCCCGCTCTTCCGCTGGCTGTTTACTTAGATGCAATCCGCCTCCGTTTTGGTCCATCCTGCCCCGCCCTTAGGTCCATACGGGTGAAAACAGTAGAGCCGGACATCTTCTCACATTAGAACTCCGCTCCCATATGGCCCACTCGAACCATACGGATCTGCCTCATCCTGTTCGTGCTGATTTCCCATATCGGCATGCAAGAATTGTGCGCGCAGCCTCGGATCGGCGTCCGTGACCCGCGTCACAATTTGGATGCACAATCTCAGAATGGAGATTTCCCACCAAACGAACCCAGCGCCGCAATCTATACCTCAACTTTCACCTCGGCCCCGGCCAGCTTACGCAGGGATTCGTCATAGGGCGCCCGCGCAATGCCGCGCTCCGTGACAATCGCCGCTACATACTTCGCCGGGGTCACGTCGAATGCAGGATTCTCGATCAACACTCCATCCGGCACCATCTGCTTCCCCGCAATGTGGCTGACTTCCCTCACGTTCCGCTGCTCAATAGGAATCTTGCTTCCGTCTGGACAAGCCATGTCGACCGTCGAAATCGGCGCCGCCACATAAAAAGGAATGCCATTTTCCTTGGCCAGAACCGCAACCGTATACGTTCCAATTTTATTGGCCACATCGCCATTGGCCGCGATGCGGTCCGCACCCACGACAATCGCCCCAATCTTGCCCTGCCGCATCATCGCCCCGGCCATGTTGTCGGAAATCACCGTGGTCGGAATCCCGTCTTTCATCAGCTCCCACGCCGTCAGCCGCGAACCCTGCAGAAATGGCCGCGTCTCATCCGCATACACATGAATCTTTTTCCCCGCTTCCACCGCCGCCCGAATCACACCCAGCGCCGTCCCATACCCTGCCGTCGCCAGTGCTCCCGCGTTACAGTGCGTCAGCACTCCACCTTCACTTGGCATCAGCGTCGCGCCATGCCGCCCCATCGCCTGGTTCGCGGCAATGTCTTCTGCATGCATGCGCTTGCCCTCTTCCACCAGCGCCTCTTTAATCTGTGTGACAGGACGCACGCGCAATCTTTCGAACTTCTCCTTCATGCGCGCAATCGCCCAAAACAAATTCACCGCCGTCGGCCGCGTTGTACCCATGTTGTCGCATATCGCGTCGAACTCGCGCTTGAGATCTCCAACGTTCTCCGCCTTCGACAACTTCACTCCCAGCGCAATCCCCATGGCCGCCGCCACCCCAATCGCCGGCGCTCCGCGCACCACCATCGTCCGTATCGCGTCCGCCACCTGCTCGTGCGTCTTGCAAGTGAGATACGTCTCTTCCGTAGGCAGCTTCGTCTGGTCGATGAAGCGTACGCCCTGCTCCGTCCATTCAAGAGTCTGAATCATAAGTGAGTCGTTAGTCGTTGGTCCGGCGCCAGTCCCTCCAGCATGCGGCTGCGGTCACGACCAACGCGAAAGCGCCAGCGCGGGCCAGTTTCGTCGCGGCCAGGTCGACCATACCGTAGAGGGCAGCCCAAACAAGGAAGGCTAGCCCCATGATCAATCCATATTTCTTCCAGCGCTCGATGGAAACACTCTGCGACACGAATGATCTAATACCGATTGATGGTCCGCTCATATTTTGCTCCTCGAACGGGTCTTCTATTTACACCCGATGCGCCTCGCATCGGTTCCCCGGAACATTCGTCACCGCCGCTCTCCCGCAGACTTCGCACTTCGCTGCCACCGCAAAAATCGCAGGCGCAGTATCATCCATCTGCAAAACATGCTCAGCCCGCACATCGCTTGCCGTAAACACTGAAATGAACGGAGCCCCTGCCGCCGCCTTCTCCACACTCGGCCGGCCCTTCGCTTCCTCGCGTTCCACCAGGCACATCACGCCCACAATTTCGAATCCAAATTCCCGCGCCGCTTCGATCGCCTGCACCGTCGATGCTCCCGTCGTGCAAACGTCGTCCACAATCACCACCCGCGCGCCCTTTTGACGATAGCCTTCAATGCGCTGACCGGTCCCGTGCTGCTTTTCCGCCTTGCGCACCAGGAACCCGTCCAGCTCGCCGCTCACCACCGCAACCGCCACCACAATCGGATCAGCTCCCATGGTCAGCCCCCCGATCGCTTGCGGCTTCCACCCCTGCTGGCGGATTTCGTCGAAAAACACTTCGCCCGTCAGCCGCGACCCCTTGGCATCGAGCGTCGTGGTCCGGCAGTCGATGTAGTAGTCGCTGGTGCCGCCGGAAGAGAGCTTAAACTCGCCCAGCCGGAAAGACTTGTGAGCGAGCAAGCGCAGCAGATCCTGACGCGAGGATTCCATGAAATCTTACGATAACACGGAGAATCAGCCCTGCGTGCGGCCGCTCCGAAGCTCAGCTTTTGGGCGGCGCAGCGCTTCCAGCGCTGAGAATCGAGCTGCACTTACTGAGGGCTTTAGCCTACTGAGGTGCCTGCTGCGCTCAGCTCCGTCCCTCGCTATCCGTCCTCCGTGGTAACCTGAACCTATTCCCCACAACGACGTTTCGAGGTCTGAACTTGCACAGTCCGCAAAAGTTTTTCTTCTTTCTAAACACCTTCCTTCTTCTGACGTACCTGAGCATTTCCTGTCTAGCCCCTACCGCCTTCGCCGAAGGCACCCGCACCTGGGAACAGTCGAAGTTTGACGAATTGACCAAGGGCACCGCCACCGGCGTCGCCATCCGCAGCGCCGGAGGTCTTGCGCTCGCGCCCACTTTCAAGAGCCTCTACGCCACTCCCTCCACCTTCATTTGGGCCATTGCCTCCGACGATGCCGGCAACCTATACGTCGCAGCCGGCGCGCCCGCCCGCGTCTACCGCATCACTCCCAACGGCAAAGCGACCATCATTTTTGAACCGAAAGAACTTCAGGTCCAGGCTCTGCAAACCGCCCCCGGAGGCGCTATCTACGCCGCCACGGCTCCCGACGGCAAGGTCTACAAACTGGAACACAAGCCCGGCGCACCGTCCGCAAAAGCCGACTCAGCGCAATCTGCTTCCGATAAAAATAAAGATAAAGATGACAAAGATAAGGACAAAGACAAGGACGCCGCCAAGCCTCTCGCCGATCCCTCCTGGAGTTCTACCGTCTATTTCGAGCCCGGCACCAAATATATCTGGGATCTCGCCCTCGACAAGTCCGGCAACCTCTACGTCGCCACCGGCGATCGCGGCGAAATCTATCGCGTCACCCCCAAAGGCGACCACGCAGTTTTTTTCAAGAGCGATGAAACCCATATCCGCGTTCTCGCCTTCGATGCCCAGGACAACCTGATTGCCGGCTCCGACGGCAGCGGTCTGATCTATCGCATCTCTCCCACCGGCGAAGGCTTTGTCCTCTACAGCGCTCCCAAGAAAGAGATTACCGCCCTCGCGCTCGACCGCTCCGGCAACATCTACGCCGCAGCCGTAGGCGAAAAGCGCAATAGCGGCGGCTCGAGCTCCTCCGCAACTTCCGCCGCCCTCATGCTTTCCTCCAGCGCACCCTCCACCACCAATGCGCCTCAAGTTCCAGGCATGACCATCTCTACCGCGCCCAGCGCGCCCTCCGCGGCAGGTCCGTTTCCATTTCCCGGCGGCAACGCCGCCAGCGGCTCCGACGTCTATCGCATCGCGCCCGACGGTTCACCCGTGCGAGTTTGGAGCTCGCACGAGGACATCGTTTATTCCCTCGCCTTCGACTCCCAAGACCGTCTGCTCGCTGGCACCGGCAATCGCGGCCACATTTTCGCCATCACCGGCCTTGATGATTTCTCCGATCTGCTGAAGGCCCCCGCGTCGCAAGTCACCGCCTTCGCCAAAGCTCCCGGCGGCGGGCTCTATGCCGCAACCAGCAATCTGGGAAAAATATTTGTCCTCGGTCCGGAACCTGAATCCCAGGGCACCTATCAGAGCGATGTATTCGATGCCAAGATTTTCTCGCGCTGGGGCCGCGCCGATTTCCGCGGCGCCGGCAGTGTCGATCTCTACGCTCGCAGCGGCAACGTCGACAATCCCGACCGCAACTGGAGCCCCTGGAAAAAGGTCGATTCCGCCAAGGCCGGCGCCACCGAAATTCCACCCGCACGCTATGCCCAGTGGAAGGCCGTGCTGCACTCCGGCGCGACCGCCCCCGGCGTCGACAGTGTGGCGCTCAATTATTTGCCCAAAAATGCCGCTCCTGAAATTGACGACTTGACCGTGCAGGTCGGCGTGAAGTACCAGCCGCTCCCGAAATCCACGGGCAGCAGCCTGGCATTCGACTCGATTGGATCTTCAGGCACGCATTTCGAACCATCCACTCCGAGTTCCCATGATCGCGATTCCATCGGAGTGAAGTGGAGCGCGCACGATGAGAATGACGACCAGCTCGTCTACTCTCTCTACTATCGCGGCGACGGCGAAACCCGCTGGCTGCTGCTCAAAGACAATCTCACCGACAAAGCGTACTCGTTCGACGCCAGCCTGCTGCCCGATGGCGGCTACACCGTGAAACTGATCGCGTCCGACGCGCCTTCGCACTCCCCCGGCGACGCTTTAACAGCCTCCAAAGAGAGCCGCCGGTTTGAAGTGGACACCACCCCGCCGCGTATCGACAATCTTGCAGCCTCCGTCGAGGGCGGAAAAATTCACATAACCTTCCGCGCCGGTGATGGTTTTTCTCCCATCAAGCGCGCCGAATATTCCGTCGACGCTGGCGATTGGAACTACGTCGAGCCGCTCGGCCAGCTCTCCGACGCCAAGACCGAGAACTACGATTTCAAAGTTGCACCGGAAGCGGAGAAAGATGGCTCCGCAACCTCGGCGCACGTGGTCGTGGTGCGAGTCTACGATCGTTACGAAAACATGGGAGCGGCCAAAACCCTGATCCGGGTTAAGTAGGTCCCTGTATTGATTTCGATCGATATTTCGATTGGCGCTTCCCGATAGCGCCGCCAGATTGATTTACTGTATTCGGACTACTGGTGCACTGCGATCCCCGTCCCAATGTTCTTTCCATTTACCTGAGGATTGGTAACCAGCACCGTTGTGCTCAGGCCGCCGGTCGTCGCTGCCAGCAATAGAGTTTGCGATTGGGACGAGCCGGTCTCGCTCATCGTGCCGGTACCGTTAGATTTGATGGAATATATGCCCGTCTGCGTCTTCGTAGAAGCCGCCACGTAGACGACGTGGCCATCATTCACGCTGACAATCTGGCACGAGCTGTTCCACGTTACCGACATCGTATTCGCGCTTGCAGTTTCATTCTCATTCCCAATCGAAGTGATCGAGAGGCTTACGTTGCCGTTCCCGTCAAACGTTGCAGTCCCGAACCCCACATTTTGGCCGGTTAGAGCGGTGCTCGCCGTGTAGGTAACCGATGAGTTGGTCGGACAGGTAAACGTCTTTGACCAGCTATAAGTCTCAGGCGAGCCGAACTGAAACGAGTAGGTTCCATTCAAATTGGCATTCGAGTATGTCTGAGCAAACGAGGTGGCAGATAGCAACAATACCGCAATCATCAATCCTGTCTGTTTCACAAATTCTCCGTGTCGGCATCCGCCGCAAATCTTCGCGCAGTTAATTTTTCGGAACCCTAACGTTGCCGGACTCGCGCGTTAGCTGAAAGGGCCGAAGACCCAGAGTTCGACGGGAGGCGATCAAAACCAGGACCACGCAACTTTACGCCCAAATCTTGTGCGATGAATGAGCCGAACGTGGTAGACGCTCCCACGAACGTGCCATATCACGGCCTCCTCCGCTCGTGGGCTTTCCTCTCGCCGCGCTACTGTGTTCTCTCGGCCGCCTCTTCAGCCTCGTCCGCTACACTCTTCATCGCGCTCATCTCGCCCGCGCGCCGCAGATCCGGAAACCCCCACGCCCACAGCACAATCACCACCAGTGTCCCCACTCCCCCCAGCAAGACCGCGGGCACCGTCCCAAACCACTGCGCCGTTAGTCCCGACTCAAACTGCCCGAGTTCATTCGATGTTCCAATGAAAACCATGTCCACCGCCATTACCCGCCCCCGCATTTCATCGGGAGTGCGCAGTTGCACCAGGGTTGCGCGGATAATCACGCTGATCATGTCGGCCGCCCCCAGAAAGATCAGCGAAATCAGCGACAGCACTAAACTCGTCGAGACTCCAAACAAAATGGTGCACACGCCGAACCCGGCCACCGACCACAGCAGCGTCGGTCCCGCCTTTCCCCGCAATGGACGATGCGCCAGCGCCACCGCCATCACCGCCGCGCCAACTCCAGGAGCGGTCCGCAACAATCCCAATCCCCACGGCCCCGTGTGCAGAATCTCCCGCGCATACACCGGAAGTAGCGCCACCGCTCCTCCCAGCAGCACCGCAAACAGATCCAAAGAAATCGCTCCCAGAATCAGCTTTTCTCGCCAGATAAAGTGCAATCCTGCCAGCACCGTCTTCGCCGAGATCGGCTCCCGCTTCCGCGTTTGCGGCCGCGTCTTGATGCGAAACATCGAGAGCAGCGCCCCCACCGCAGTCAGCATCGCCCCCGCGTAAACCGCCGCTGGTCCGCGAAACAGCGCATACAGAATTCCCCCCAGCGATGGACCCAAAATCGTTGCTGCCTGAAACGTCGTCGCGTTCCACGCCACCGCATTCGCGAAATGTTCTTCCGGAACCAGTTGCGGCAAAATCGACCGGCTCGCCGTCCCATTGAACGACCGCACCACTCCCAGCAAAATCAGCACCACATAAATAGGTCGCACGGAATGCGATCCCCGCTCCGCAATAAACAGCAACAGCCCCGAGCAGACCGCATATCCCGCATAGCACGCCCCCAGCACCTTCCGCCGCTCGAACCGGTCTGAAGCATGTCCAGAAACCAGAAACAGCAGAATCCCCGGAAGAAATTGCGCCAGCCCCACCAACCCCAGATCGAGCGCCCGCTTGGTGATGTCATAAACCTGCCATCCCACCGCCACCGCCTGCATCTCAACCGCAGCCACAATCAGAAAGCGCGCAATCTGAAACAAAACAAAATCCGGATTCGTAAACGCGACACGTCCAGCTTTGGCGTCGGCAGGTGGCGGCATGGATCTTCTAATGTGCCACAGAACGAGCTTATGTGGGGACACCTGCCCCTTCGGCTGGATTCATGTGGGGACAGCCGCCCTCGGCTGTCCAGTCGAGCGAAGCTCGATCGCCTTCGTGTCCCTCTCATCTCGTCGGCGAAATAAAATCTTTGAAAGGGCGCGGCTTCAAGCCGCGCCGTCACGAACAAAAATAAGGAACCGGGCGTTAGCCCCTGAGGGACTTCTAACCCCACCCTCCAGACACCAACCAGTTAAACTGATTACATGTTTCACCAGAAGCCAACGCGATCTGTCGCTGAAAAACTTGAAGCCATCCGCCTCGCAGTGCAATACGAATTCCCAACCGCAGACATCGACATCCTGCTCGCCGAAATTGAAAAAGGCTACGCCGAAACCCGTAGCCCCTCCCGCACTTCACAAAATCAACCATGCCAGGACTAACCACCCTCGCCTGGCTCGCCTGCGTCATCTACTCGACCATCCCCGCATTCTGGCTCCTCATCCATCCGCGGGCACAATATTGGCGCTCCCGCCGCCAATCCCCATACAGAATCCTTCTGCCCCTCTGGGTCGCAATGTGGATTGCAAGCGCCGCCCTCACCGCACCCTGGTGCGGCATATCCCTCTATCAAAAGCGCTGGCCATGGATTCCCGCCGCACTTTTATTCGGTGCAGGCTTACTCCTCTACAAACTGTCGCACGCTCACTTCACCCTGCAACAACTCGGCGGATTGCCCGAGCTACTCCCCAGCCACCGCGAACAGCGCCTCATCACTACCGGCATCCGCGCCCGCCTCCGCCATCCCGTCTATCTCGCCCACCTCTGCGAGATGCTCGCCTGGAGCTCAGGCACCGGCCTTGCCGTCTGTTGGGCCCTCACCGCATTCGCAATCATCACCGGCGCCATCATGGTCAAAATGGAGGATCGAGAACTGGAAAAAAGATTCGGTGAAGAATACCGCGCCTATCAATCCAATGTCCCCGCCCTCGTACCAAAGGTAAAGCTATAATCCGACTTGGCTGAACGCCGAAGCCCGGAAGCCGGAAGCCCATTCTCCCATGCGCTTTGAACTCTTCATCGCCACTCGCTACCTGCGCGCCAAGCGCCGCCAGGCGTTCATCGGCATCATCACCGGCATCTCCATCCTCGGAGTCGCTGCCGGCGTCGCCTCCCTCATCGTCGCCCTCGCCATCAACAACGGCTTTCGTCAGGACCTGCAAGAGCGCCTCATCGGATCCACCTCCCACGTCAGCCTCCTGCGCGTCGCCGACGACGGCATCAAAGATTGGCCTCCGCTTCTCGAACGCCTCTCCAAACAGCCGCACGTAATCGCCGACGCTCCCGCAATCTTTGAGCAAGTCCTGATCTCGCGCGGTCCCCGAGCCCGCGGCGCCGTCCTCAAAGGCATGATTCCCGCCGACGAAAGAAAAGTCGGCGACCTCCTCAGCACCATCAAAGAAGGTTCAGCCGCCGCCCTGGACGAAGATGAAGCTCTTCCACCGACCGATCAACCCCCCTCAAAAGAGACGCCGAACAATCCCGAAGCAAGCCAGAACTCAACCTCCGACTCCCCCGATTCCCTCGCCGCCGTCCACGCCCGCGTCGCAGCCATGCCCCCCATCATCCTCGGCAAAGATATGGCCGACAACCTCGGCGCGACTGTGGGCTCCGTCGTCCTGGTCACCAGCCCTCAAGGCGAACTCACCCCCTTCGGCATGGTCCCAAAATACAGTCGCTTCCGCGTCGCCGCAATTTTCAACTCCGGCTTCTACGACTACGACTCCACGTGGGCCTTCACTCGCCTCGCCGATGCCCAGCGTCTCTTCGGCTTGGGTGATTTAATCTCAGTAATCGAATTCAGAATCGACGACATCTACCAAGCCGACCAGGTCTCCCACGAACTCGAAGACGCTGCCGGCAAAGGTTTCATGGCCACCAATTGGATGGAGCAAAACAAAGCTCTCTTCCACGCCCTGCGCCTCGAGCGTCTGGTCACCTTCATCACCATAGGCCTCATCGTCTTCGTCGCCGCCCTCAACATCCTGATTTCCCTGATCATGATGGTCATGGAAAAAACCAAAGACATCGCCGTCCTCATGTCGATGGGCACCCGCCGCGCGCAAGTCCGCAACGTCTTCATCGCTCAGGGAGTCCTGATCGGCGTCATCGGCACCGCCCTCGGCCTGCTCGTCGGCTATGCCATCTCCTACGCCGGCGGCCACTACCACATGATCTCGCTCTCCCCCGAGGTCTACTCCATCGACTACGTCCCCTTCGCCCCACGCCTCATGGATGGCCTGCTCGTAGCCGTCGTCGCCATCGGAGTCTCCTTCATCGCCACCCTCTACCCCTCCTGGTCCGCCGGAAGAACCCTCCCCGCCGAATCCCTCCGCTACGAATAATCTTGTGATGTGGTTGTGTGGCGCGGGCGCTCCCGCCCGCGAATGCGTGCACTACCTGTCCTCCCGAGCGAAGATCGCCCTCCGCCAAGCGAACACAAAATTAGAAGTTGTCATCCTGAGCGAGGATTGTGCTTCGCGGAGCGAAGCACAACCGCAGTCGAAGGACCCCTCTTCCCGTCCCAGACATGCGGCTCCGCAAGGCGTTCCCATCAATGCCCAGCCACTTTTCTAACCAGCGGCCCATCAGCGAAGCATCCTGCAAATCAGCGAAGCGGCGAAAGATCCAGCGCGAAACGGAACTTTCCCCCCGCCCCCTCCGTACAATAAACTACAGAGAAGAAATAAGGAGGTCTCCCATGCTAACGTTCCTCCTCTGGTGCATCCTGTTCGTATTCTGCTGGCCGCTAGCGATCCTGGCGCTGGTCGCCTACCCCTTCATCTGGCTGCTCCTGCTCCCATTCCGCATCATCGGCGTCGCCGTCCACGGAGTCCTCGAAATCATCTTCCTCGCCATCACGCTCCCCTTCCGCCTGCTAGCCGCCCCATTCCGCATCTAAGATATGGTGCTATCTTTGGTTGGGATAAATCCCACGAAGGGCGCCCGGGCACTAGCCGCGGAACCCGGCCACGCATACGGCGATGCTCACTAGCACACAAAATCCGATCGTAAACGCTCGGGATTCTTTTTGCATTCTGGGTGTTATCGGCGGGTAAACATCGATAGGACCTAGCAAAATTCCTTGCTTCCAAATCCGGAACCAATCGAACAACTCACCACGAATCGCTTGCACAATCGTGAGAATGAGACCCAGAACCCACGCAGAGATGAAGACCAATCCAAGTTCCAAGAGCAATCCGTCTGATACGGCGATCAAAGCGCGGAGTTTCAACCAACCTCCAAGAGCA
>Ga0307476_10002729_pt1 | contig 10491 bp, 7 predicted proteins | sample atmos_gasesECM2C_2_FD_203314 | JGI IMG/M metagenome (GOLD analysis project Ga0307476, IMG submission 203314) | Hardwood forest soil microbial communities from Morgan-Monroe State Forest, Indiana, United States - atmos_gasesECM2C_05 | ecosystem: Environmental > Terrestrial > Soil > Temperate...
GGCCGCGACCTGGGCGGCGCCGTGGACGACGCCAAGAAAGCGACCGCCGACCTCTTCCATGCCCCCTACCGCGCCGTCTGGAGCGGCGAGTTCCAGGAGATGGAGGAGGCCAACGGGCGGCTGATGATGATCGTCCCGGCCTCCCTGGCGGTGATTTTCGTGCTGCTGTACTTCGCCTTCCGCAACTTCCTGGACGCCGTGGTGGTAGGCTTCAACGTGGCGGCCCTGTGCATGGGAGGCGTCTGGGCTTTGCTGGCGACAGGAAACAACTTCAGCGTTTCGGCCGCCGTAGGGTTCATTTCCATCTTCGGCGTGGCGATCATGGACGGCCTGCTGTCGATCTCCTACTTCAACGCCTTGCGGGCCAAGGGCATGCCGTTGCGTGAATCCATCCTGGAAGGCGCGGCCATGCGCGTGCGGCCGATGTTCATGACCGGCTTGACGGCCATGCTCGGATTGCTGCCGGCCGCCCTCTCCACGAAGATCGGTTCACAAACGCAGCGGCCGCTGGCGATTGTCGTCGTCGGCGGCATGCTCACGACCCTGCTGCTCAATCGCTATCTGATGCCGATTTTGTACAGCTTCTACGGCCATCGGCCGCCGCCGGCCGGCAGCTCGGGAATGATGCACTAATCCACGGAGGATGAACGGCGAAGGCGGCGGCGACTCGACGCGCTGGCGCTAATGCGATCCCTTGTCGGCGGCCTCCACGCGTCCCTCGCGCAGCCGCACCGTCTGGCGCGCCAGCCGCGCCGCTTCCGCCGGATCATGGGTGACGTACAGCGTCGGTACGTCCCATTCCCGCAGCACCTGTTCCACGTAATCGAGCACCCGACTTTTCAGATCCGCATCGAGCGACGCCAGCGGCTCGTCGAGCAGCAGCAACCGCGGTCCGCACAGCAGCGCCCGGCCCAGCGCCACGCGCTGGCGCTGTCCGCCGGAAAGGGTGTGCGGCGGCCGCTTCAGAGCGCCGCCCAATTCCAGCACTTCTACCACGCGATCGAAGGCGATCGACCGCGCTCCCGGCCGGCGGCGCTTCCATCCGTAGAGCAAATTGTCGCGGACGCTGAGATGCGGAAAGAGCAACTGGTCCTGAAACACGTAGCCGACGCCGCGGGCCTCCGGCGGCAGACAAACCCCGGCGGCCGAATCGAAGAGAACATCGCCGCCCAGGCGGACACGGCCTTCATCGGGCCGGCGCAAGCCGGCCGTGATGGACAGGATGGTGGTCTTGCCGCTGCCGGAGGGGCCGAGGAGCGCCGCCACAGGCGCGTCCAGCGTGAACGCCGCATCCAGCATGAATCCAGAGGGGTAATGGAGCCGACAGGCGAATTCAAGCAGACTCACGGCGCGCTCCGCGGCGTTCCAGGTATTCGCTCACGGCCAGGGCGCCGGCGGCCAGCACGATGGATGCAATGACCAGCAGCCACATTCGCAGCTCGTACCCCGGCTTTGGTTCGGTCCAGAGCGTGTAAATCTGCAGCGAGAGGGTGCGGTGATCCGGTTGATTGGCGGCGAACATCAGCGTGGCGCCGAACTCGCCGAGACTGCGGGCGAAGGCCAGCACGGCGCCGGCCAGGACGCCGTTGCGCGCCAGCGGCAAACTGACGCTCCAAAAGGCGTCGAACGGACGGGCGCCGAGGGAGCGGGCGGCCTGGTAAAGGCGCGGGTCGGTCCCCTGGAAGGCAAGGCGGATCGACCGCACCATGAGCGGAAAACCCATCACGGCGCCGGCCAGCACCACGGCCGACCAGGTAAAGGCAATGCGGATCCCCCATGTCCGGTCCAGGATGCCGCCGATCCAGCTCGTCCGGCCCAGCAGCGTCAGCAGCAAATACCCAGTGACGATCGGCGGCAGCACCAGCGGCAAGTTGAGGAAGGTTTCGACGGCCCATTTTCCGCGGAAAGGGCGGCGGGCCAGCATCCAGCCGAGGGCGAGCCCGAAGGGGAGGCTGAGCAGGACCGACGCGATGGACGCGGCGGCGCTGGCGGCGACGGCGTTCCAGTCTTCCGCGGCCAGTCCCAGGAACATCGGCGCCACGCCTGGCCTTTCACGGCAACATCGTAAATCCCGCCTTGCGGAAGACGGCGGCCGCCTTATCGCCGGCGAGGTACTCGTAGAATCTGCGCGCCTGCGGCTGGATCGGCTCCCGGTCCAGCAACATCAGCGGATAACGGATCGGCTGATGCAGCTCGTCCGGAATAATGAGGATCGGGCGCACCTTGTCGCCGGCGGCCCGGGCGTCGGTTACATAGACGATCCCGGCGTCGGCCTCGCCCTTGACCACCAAGGCGAGAGCGGCCCGCACATCGCCGGCCTCCACGACGCGGTCCTTGATCTTGTCCCACACGCCGGCCTTTTCCAGCGATTGCCGGGCGTAGCGGCCGGCGGGCACGGAGGGGCCGGCCAAGGCCAGCTGGCGGACGGCCGGCGTCACAATTTCCGCCAATTCCGCTAGCTTGAGGACCGAATCGCCGGGCGCCGCGACGACCAGGCGGTTGCCGAGCAGATCGCGCCGCGTCTCGACGAGCTTGCGATCGGCGAGATAATCGGCCCACTCCTCGTCGGCGGAAAGGAACAGGTCGGCGTCGGCCCCTTTTTCGATCTGCTTCGCCAGGACAGACGACGCCGCGGGCGTGACATCGACGGCGATTCCGGTTTCGTCCTTGAATGAGCGAGCGATTTCCTCCACGACGTCCACGGTGCTGACCGCGGCGGCCATGTGGACCGTCGGCTGGGCCGGCGGCGCCTGGCAGGCGATCCCGAACAGGGGGACGATGCAGAGGAGGAGACGAAAAGGCGTCATGGCGGTGTTTTATCGGCGCCGCGGATGGGGAGCAAGCGCCGGCGAACCAGGACTCCGGACGTGAGAACAGTGCAATGCGGCTGCCGGCTGACGAATTATGCCAGGAAACGCGACGCGCGATCTGCAGGCCGCCTCAAGCCGTCAAAATCACCGCCGACCGCCCCGACGCCAGATAATGATCCCCCGGCCGCAGCGGCACCGCGTCCTTCTCCTCGACGACGTCCTCCGGCGACGGCAGGTTCGTGTCCACCAACCGCTTCCACGCCCGGCCGTGCGGCAATGTGAACTTTTGCGACTCCGGCCAGGCGTTGAAGACGACGTAGAGATCCGGCTGACCGTTGCGGCCGTGCAGCTGGAACGCCAGCGCCCGTCGCTGCCCCGTCCAGTCCGGCTCGTTCGGCTGCGCTCCGTGCCAGCTCACGCGCTGCACAAATCGATCGCGGCTGCCGGCGAAGTGCCGCGCTCGAAGCGCGATCATCATCCGGGTGAACCGCACTAACCCGGCGTTCTTCTGGGCCAGCGACCAGTCCACCCACGAAATCTCGTTGTCCTGGCAGTAGGCGTTGTTGTTGCCGTGCTGCGTGCGGCCAAACTCGTCGCCCTGCGTCAACAGCGGCACGCCTTGCGAGATCAGCAGGAGCGTCAGGAAATTCCGCACCTGGCGATGGCGCACCGCGTTGATCCAGCCGTCCTGAGTCGGACCCTCATGGCCGCAGTTGGAGCTGAGGTTGTCGTCCCAGCCGTCGCGGTTGTGCTCGCCGTTGGCCAGATTGTGCTTGTGCGTGTAGGAAACCAAGTCCCAGAGCGTGAAGCCGTCGTGGCAGGTGATGTAATTGATGGAATGGTGCGGATGGCGCGATGCATCGCCGTACAGGTCGAGGCTGCCGCAGATTCGCTTGGCGACCGAAGCGACGGCGCCCATGTCGCCGCGGATGAAGCGGCGCACGTCGTCGCGGAACCAGCCGTTGAACTCCGCCCAGCGGCCCCAGGCGGGGAACTTGCCCAGCTGCGACAACCCGGCGCCGTCCCACGCCTCGGCCAGCAGCTTGGTCCCGGCCAGCACCGGATGCTCCGCAATGTGCTTGAGCAACGGCGGGTCGTCCAGCACTTTGCCGTCTGGGCCGCGGCCCAGCGCCGCCGCCAGGTCGAAGCGGAAACCGTCGACGTGGAACTCGGAAACCAGATGCGCCAGGCTGTCGATAATCAGGTCGCGGACAAGCGGGTGATTGCAGTTGAGCGTGTTGCCGCAGCCGGAAAAGTTGTAATAGCGTCCTTCGCGGTCCAGCATGTAGTAGATGGCATTGTCCAGACCGCGGAAGCTAATCGCTGGACCGTTGTCGCCGCCCTCGCCGGTGTGGTTGTAGACCACGTCGAGGATCACCTCGATGCCGGCCTTGTGGAAGGCCTTCACCATCTGCTTGAACTCTTGCACCTGCCGGCCGACATGGGCGGCGTAGGCCGCCTTCGGCGCGAAGAACGACAGCGGCGCATAGCCCCAATAGTTAGGGAGCAGTTCGCCGGATGGATTGCGCTGATGACAATCCTGCTCGTCAAATTCCAGAATCGGCATCAGCTGCACGGCCGTCACGCCGAGCGACTTGAGGTAGGCGATCCGTTCGCACAGGCCGAGGAACGTGCCGGGATGGGACGCGGCGGAGGACGGATGCTGCGTGAAGCCGCGGACGTGCAGCTCGTAGATCACCGTGTGCGACAGCGGCGTCGCCGGCGGCGCGTCGCCTTCCCAGTCGAAGTCCTCCACGACCAGGCGGCTGCGACGCGGTCGCCTGCCGTCGCCCCAGCGGGCGCCTCCAGCGACGGCCGGGGCGTACGGGTCGAGCAGGACTGCTTGCGGATGAAATCGGTGGCCGGCTTTCGGGTTGAACGGACCGCGAACGCGATAGCCGTACTGCAGATCGGGCGTGAAACCGTGAACGAAGACGTGCCACACGTCGCCGGTTTTGTTGAGGGCGGGATCGAGCGCGATTTCGGCCAGGGGTTCGTCGTGGCCGTCCCGGAAGAGCACGAGCGAAACGGCCTCGGCGTGGCGGGAGAAGACGGCGAAGTTGACGCCGTCGGGTCCGGGCGTGGGGCCGAACGGCCGGCATTGGCCGCGACTGGCGGTAAACGTGGGCCGAGGCGGCGCAGCAACGGCCGCTCCCACTTTTAGCAGCGACGGCTCCAGAACCGGCGCGACGTCACGCAGCATGGCTTACCCCGTTGGCTCAATCAATCGCATTTAGCGAGCGGCGCGGCCTGAAGCCGTCCGTATTGCCTGACCGGCGGGCTTACGCCGCGCCGCTCGCCCTTCTCACCGGAAATCATGCGCCAGGATTTCCATCCCCCGCCGGCAGATCTCCTGCCCGTAATCGGTCCAGATTCCTTGCCCCCAATAGCGAAAACAGCTCGTCTGCGACGCCAAGAGGTGGAACAGCGCGTTGCGGTAGGCATGGCTGTTCCGGTCCACCGGCTTGCCGTCCAGCACCTGGTGGAACGTCGCGCTTAACTTATTCATCGGCGTGAGCAGGTTCTCATATCCAGCCACCCAACTGATATTATTAGTCCACGAACCGCCGTCCAGCGAGAAGTGCGGCTTTTCGCGCTTGATCTCCGCCAACGCCTTGTCGGCCGCGCCGGGTTCCCACTTCGTGATGCGCGCGAACACCTGTCCCTGGTGGATCGGGCGACAGGCCGACAGCTGGTGCGGCTTGACGCCGGCCTGTTCGATCATTTCCAGGTACTCCGTCACGTTGACGTTGACCACGCCTTCGGTCCCGAACTGGCGGATCGCCTGGCGGTAACCGCTCGGGAACTCGTTCATCATAACGCCGCCGTTTTCGCCGTCGCCGATCTGCGTCACGAGCGGCGGGATGGAGATTCCACCGACGTCGCGGCGCTGCAAGCCTTTCGCCTCGTAATACGGCTGCATCTGGGCGACCAGCTTGGTGTCGGAGCCTTGCGTCTTAATGACGGCGATGATCGTCGCTTCTTCGCCGGAAGAGTTGCGGGCGATCAGCCGATGCGGCACGTGCTTGTAACCGAGGCCGTGCCCTTCCAGCGTCTCGACGGTGTGTTCCTGCACCAGCAGCCATTTGTAGCCGCACTCGCGCAAGGCCTTGACGTACTCGAAGGCGGCGTCGGGATGGTTGGGTATGTGCATTTCCGGCGGCGAGAAGCCGCGCACCCGGCCCAGGGCGTCCCAGCCGTAAATGGCGGCGAAATGGTGCTGCCAGGCCCGCATGTGCAATTTCAAGTCCGGCAACGGCGTGGAGGAGGCGACGGCGTGGCCCCACATTGTGCCGAGCCATTCGACGTGACGACGGAGGTTCGGATCGCACGTGATTCCGCGCAGCCTATCCAGAACATCGCCCCGGCCCATCTTGCGCAGGCCATAGAGCAACTCGCCGGAGTAATCGAACATGACGCGCGGGTTTTTGCCTTCGCGGATCAGCTCGGGGATGATGTCGCCCATCCGGCCATAACAGTCGGCGAAGACCGTGGCATTGTGGTTGTCGCCCGTGCCGGGGTTGCGCATCATGAAGTCGAGGTTGCTGATGAGGTCCGCGGTGCGCAAGTCGGCGCCGCCGGCCGGGATCAGCGGCTGCTGCATGTGCAGGGCGATCGCAAAGACGGCCTGCAGCCGGTCAAGACGCAGATTCGTCTCGGACAGATAAACGGGGTTGCGCGGGCGCGTGACTTCCTCGACCTGGGCGTCGGCGCCGCACAGGTTGGGCAAGCCGTTGACGATCTCCGCGATAGGGCTGCGATCCATGTCCGTCCTCCTCCTGAGCGGCGGCGCCGCACGTTTGTCGATTCCTTTATCACGTCCTCGGGCGAAAATCAGCGCGCAGTCGTCTCGCAACGGCCTATCGCCGCCATGCACCAGGGGACCTGTGAGCATGGAAACCGGGCGACCGGAGAGGAGCGCCGGCGGGGCGGGGCGATTCGCTGTTCCTCAAAAAGCAAATTGCGCGCCTAAAGCGGTCGCCCTCGCTTGCGCTCGGGCCGCCGTCAGGCCCTCGCGAACAGATGATAATCCAGCTCCGGAAATAGCGCATCCATCTGTTCCAGCGCTTCCAGCTTGCGCGCGTCGATTTCGCGGCGGTCGAGGTCGCCAAGCAGCTCGTGGAAGCGGTGGACGTGGTCGTGGAAGCGGCGGCGGGCGTATTGGTCGGCGGTGCCGTTGGTGATGATGAACGGCCAGTCGGAGCTTTGCGCCAGCATCAGCTCCCGGCCGGCCTGACGCAGCAGCCGATCCTCCAGGCCGCCGCGCGGCGCCGCCGCATGACCCCGCACCGCATGCCGCATCCGCGACGCCGCCTCGTGCAGCGGCTGCCACATCCATTCGGTCGCCGGGTTGACCCAGTGCTCGCTGTAGCCGTTCTTGCCCCAGCTGCTGGGCGCCGGCGTCGCTTTCTGCTGGATCGGGAAGGCCGACAGATATTCCGCCGGCGTGCCCAGCTCCAGGTCGCCTCCGCCCGACAGCTCCCGCAGGACGTAATAGATCCACTGCGGCCCCTCGAACCACCAGTGGCCGAAAAGCTCGGCGTCGTAAGGCGACACGATAACGCACGGCTGCGGCATTCCGGCGCGGGCGCGGCAAGCCTGGTCGCGGCACCGGCCGACGAAATCGCGCGCGTGCTTTTCCGCGGCCTCGCGCGCCCAATCAGGATTATAAAGATGCTTGTTCTCAGTTTTGCCGGTGATGCGGTGATATTTGACGCCCGTGTTGGTGCGAATCCCCTTTGCGTACTGGAACGGTTCCAGATACCCCTGATCGAGTTCGTGGCCGATATCGCGGTAGTATTCGCGGTAGTTGTAATCGGCGGGGTAGCCGACGTTGGTGCACCAGACGAGCTTGGACGTCAGCGGATGGCGGCCAAAGGCGGCGACGCCGCTGGGCGTGCAAAGGGGAGCGCTGACGCCGAACAGCGGCCGCGGATCGGCATGGTCGATGGCGTGCGCGTCGCTGACGAAGTAGCGGACGCCGGATTCGGCCAGCACGGCGTCCAGGCCGGGATAGAACGCGCACTCCGGGACCCACATCCCCTTGGGCTTGCCGCCGAAGAGGCGCTCGTGTTCCTGGACGGCGGTGAGGACCTGGGCGCGGACGGCGCCCGGTTCCGACGCCAAAAGGGGCAAGAAGCCGTGCGTGCCGGCGCAGGTGATGAGTTCCAGCCGGCCCGCCTCGGCGTGCTCGCGGAACGCGGAAACCAGCCGCGTGCCGCAGCGCTCGACGAGGGTGTGCCGCGCCTCCTCGAACAGCTGTTTATACATTCGAGAGAGGAAATTCACCTCCGGCCAGTGCCGCGTGCGCTCGCATTCGCATTCGGCCAGGCGGATCATCAGGTCGAGATGGCGGACGCAGCGCTGCCGCAGCAGCGGGTCTTCCATCATGTTGGCCAGCGTCGGCGAAACGGACAGCGTCAGCTTGAACGGCGCCTTTTCGTCGCGGAGCCGATCGAAGAACTTGACCAGCGGGATGTACGTCTCCGTCACCGCTTCGAAGAACCAGCGTTCCTCCAGGAAACGGTCGTGTTCCGGGTGGCGGACGTAAGGCAGGTGGGCGTGCAGGATCAGAAACAGGTATCCCTTCGGCACGATCGCATCCTCTTGAAGTTCTTTGTTCACGAGCCCGCAGCCGGCGTCCGCAGCGCTGGCTGCGGGCTCTATTTGGGCAGCCCTTGCTGGCGCTGCGGGCTACCGCGGCTTCGTGACCCCCATGATCTCCTGCACCTGCTCGGCCAAGATGTTCCAGCCGAACCGCTCCTCCAATTTCGCGCGGCCCCTTTCCGCCAGGTTCTTGCGCAGCTCGGCGTCGTACAGAACGCGCTCGACGCCCCAAACGAGGCTGTTTTCGCTGGGATAGCACAGTACGGCGTCCTGCTCATGCTCCAGCAATCCCGGAGCGGCGTTGTGCGTGGCGACGACCGGCCGGCCGGCGGCCCAGCCGGCGAGGATCGGCCACCACGGCGTCTGCTGGCGGCTCGGCACGACGATCATGTCGGCCGCCGCCGTCAGCTCGGCCAAGGCCTGGCCTTCCATGTGACCGGGCAGCCGCACCGCGTGCTCCAGGAGCAGATAGCGAGTATAAACGCGCAGCGGCCAGTAGATCGAGCCGTCGCCGACCACGATCAGGCGCGCCTGCTGGTGATTCTTCAAAATGCCGGGCATCGCCTTGACGACCAGATCCTGACCATACGGATCGCTCAGGTCGCCGACGCAGACGATCGTTGGATCCACCGGACCGACTTGAAAGCGGGCCTTGACCGAAGCGGGGTCCAGGCCTGTCTCGAAGCGCCAGACGGGAAACGGCGGGCGGGCGGCGACGGCACGATTGCCGACTTCGGGGACCCAGTATTTCGCGATTTCGGCCGAGGCCGCGTCGTGGAACAGGACGGCCCGGGATTCGCGCAGCGCTTGCCGTTCGATCTCGTCGATCTTGCGGGCCAGCTCGCCGGTCAGGTCGCTGCGCTGGCGCTCCAGCGAGTGGAACGACTGCACCGCCGGCAGATGACGGACGCCGTGCAGCAGCGACAGCGCCGGGGCCGTCGGCCACTCGAATCCCAGCAGCGTGACGGGCGGCCCGTCGGTCGGGAAGCAGCGCAGGAACGCGTTGGCGGCCCGGTGCGTGAACTCCTCGACCTGTTCCGGCAGCCCGGCGCCGTCGCACATACCGAGCGTATGAACGGTCACGTCGTCGCATTCATCGAAATCGTGCTGCGCGAAGACGTGAACCGGCGTGCCGCGCCGCGCCAGGGCAGGCAGGAGTCGGCGCACCTGGCCGCCGACGAAGCCGTCGGGCGAGTCGAAGCAAAACAGCGCCAGGGCGTGGCGCTCGTCGGGCGGCGGCGTGCGGTAGTTCGGCCCGTCCGCGATCATCTCAACTGCGGCGGCGCCGTTGCGGTGGACGACAGGCTCGCGCTCCGTCGCGATTGGAAATCCGTTCTGGGCCAGCGTCGTCGATGTCATTCCCAGTCTCCTCGTTCGTCGATCGGTGAAATCTCCTTCATTCGCCTTGCCATTGCGTCTCCGCCAGCTGCGGGAACAGGATCGCGCACAGTTCTTGGTACATGCGGGCCACGTCGCCCCAAACCGGCGTCGTTCCGCCGCCGTCGCGTTGGCCGTTGCGCCCCATACGCTCGGCGTGGGCCGGGTCGCCGATGATGCGGTCCAGCGCCCAGACCATCGAGCCAGGGTTGTCATAGGTGACGACGCCATTTTCCTCGTGCCGCACCAGGTGAGCCGGGCCGCCGTGCGTCGTGACCACCGGCCGGCCGGCCCGGCGGGCCAGGTCCACCACGGCGTCGTCGAACGGATAGCGGTAGCGCGACGGCAGCGCCAGCGCCTCCGCCGCTCGCAGAATCCGGGTCAGCCGCGGCCCCTCGACGTGGCCGAGCGATCGGACGGCATAGCCGACGCCCAGCTGACCGGCCCGATGTTCCAGATGGCCGGCCATGCCGCCCAGGCCGACGAAGGCCAGCCGCAGCTGCGACGCTCGCTGCAAAAGGGTCGGCAGCGCTTCGATCAGCAGGTCGGGTCCGGCCCAATGCTCCATCGGACCGACGAACGCGATCAGCCGATCCAGCGGGCCGAAGCCGACCTCCATCTTGACGCGTCCGTAATCGAGCGGCGCCTCCCACTCGTTGGGCAGCCGGCCTTCCATCGGGAAGGCGCGGACGCGGTC
>Ga0307476_10002730_pt1 | contig 10487 bp, 8 predicted proteins | sample atmos_gasesECM2C_2_FD_203314 | JGI IMG/M metagenome (GOLD analysis project Ga0307476, IMG submission 203314) | Hardwood forest soil microbial communities from Morgan-Monroe State Forest, Indiana, United States - atmos_gasesECM2C_05 | ecosystem: Environmental > Terrestrial > Soil > Temperate...
CGGAGTGAACATACATCGGCGTGAACACTCGTTTGAGAACGACGACCTCGCCAGCATCGAGGTCATCGGGTCGTCGGGCGAGAAGCTCGGCGGATGACAGTGGGCTAAGGTCCGTGCCTGACGCGCGAAAGGGCTGGATCGCGCTGAGCCGCCCGATCGCCTGCGGTTATTTGAGTTTTCGGAAGACGTAGTAGTTGCCCGCCAATTCGGTGAGCAATTCGCCGGAGCCGAGCACGAGAAGCTCACGAAAGGGTCCGAGAGAGGGGGCCGAGCAGCCGGTCTCGATCACGTCAACGACTTCTTCGTGAACCAGATCCTGCAAGTTTCCCTGATACCGCCCAAGGTCCCAGGAGCCGATGGTCGTCTGGTGAACCGCCAGCGACCGGCCAGGTTCGCCAAAGAGGGGTGTATATCCGCAAGTGTCTGCGGGGTCGCGCTGCCGACATTCGTGGGCCGCGCTTGCCCCGAGGGCTGAGGGGTGACGACGGGCGAGATGCTGGCGGACGCAACCGTGGGGGTGGCGGCCGGCGGAGCCGCAGAAGGAGATGGATTTTCGCGCGAACACGACGAGCCAAGTGCAAAGACGAGACCCAGCCAGGCCCCCTCCGAGATGCGCGCGGAGCGTCTTCGCATGGGTATTCTCGTGTCCACGGTATCTGAACGCTGCCCGAGGGACGCCGCATTCCCGCTTGTGCGGGTGCGTCGATGCGTCAGGTCTCCACGACGATGGACGCGCGTACTTGTGGCTCGGACTCCTCGCAGTAGCGCCGGAAGCCGGGGATGTAGCGCTCGCGGTAGACCGCTTCGAGTTCGTCCAGGTCGTGAGAGCGCTCCTGATTTCGGGCTCGTGCGCGGACGAGGCAGGTCTCGTACGGAGCGGACACGAAAATCGTGAAGTCGAAACACCCCGCCAAGCTCGAAGAGTGGAGGAACAAGCCGTCGAGCAGCAGGATGTCCATCGGGTCCGCGACGTGCTCGGGCGAGAGCCTCGGGCGCGAGGCGTACACGTCATAGGTGGATGTCCGGTAGCGCCGCGTCCCGCCCGGACCAAGCGGCTCCAGCAGGTGTGAACGAAGAGCGACGAAGTCGATCTGGTGGCGAAGGAACCCGACCGACGATCGATCACCAAGCTGCCAGCGAATCTCGGGCGGGTTCTGGAAATCGTCCGTCGTCGCGTGAATGATGCTGCGCCTGCCGGCCTCGATCTCCACACCGACCGCGCTGGCGAGCGTTGTCTTTCCGGCAGCGCAGAAGCCATCGATCCCAACACGGATCGGGTGTCCCGGCCTCAAGGCCAAGATGGTCGCTGCAAGGCGCTCGACGTTCGGTGCATTCACGTTCACTCAACGGAGCATGAGGGAGCGAGGTACGCCACTCGAGGAATCCGCCACCGCAAGATCAAAGCGGCCCGACGACCGAGTGGTGTGAAAGTGGCGTGATCGCCTCCCCCGCGCTTCGCGATTCCCCCTGTTTTCTCGCGCTTCCGACTCCCGCGACAACGTTGCCAAGGTGGACGTCGAGCCGGCGAACGGATCCATCCTTCACTGGTTGCGCACGATCGCGAATAGCCCATCGTGGCCGCGCCGTAGGTCGACAGGCTCGGTAGCCAAGTAGATATGAACGCTCGGGGGGAGCGTTCGCATCGACTGCGCAGCAGCGTCACGAGCTCCGCGACGTACGCCGAACCGAGCGCTCCGCGCACGCGCAGCACGGTGTCGCCGACCACCAACTCGATCACGGCCTCGTCGTCGGTGGTGCCGGCGGCAGCCCAGGCCGGACGCTTACGTTCGCGCGGTGAGCTGATCGCCGAGAACGCATTTCTGCGCCAGCAACTCATCGTCGCATCACGCGGCGTTAAGCGTCCCAGCTTTCGTGACGACGAGCGCGCTTTGCTTGTCTTGTTCGCCCGGTTTCTTCCGGGTTGGCGGCAAGCGCCGCTCTTGGTCAAGTCGGAGACGCTGCTTCGGTGGCACCGCGAGGGATTTCGGCAGGAATTGTCCCATCACTCGGGGCGAGCCTCACGGCCAGCTTGGCGAAGACGCTCGTGCATGAGAACATTATCGTACGATGAAGAGTTTGGTGCCCGCATTCTCCGGCGTCGCTGCGTCAGGTCTCGTGTTAGCTATTGCCTGCTCGAGCGGAGGGGGACGCCAGGGCGGGAGCAGCTCCGGCGGCAGTAACTCCGGCGGGGGGAACATGGAGGGCGGAGCATCAGTGACCGATGACGGAGGCTCTGCAGTGGACTCCTCCTCGGACGTCGACACCAGCCACGTCTATCCGGTCTGCGTAACGACCCTCGACGGGCAGAAGATGCGATGCGGTGGCATAGTGGGACAGGGATCACCGTTTGCATCGACTTGCCTCGGATCCAACCAGTTTTGCCAAACGGCACCGTTCTCAGCCACGTTCAAGATCGACTCCGGGTTCGCAGTACCATTGACCGCCTCGCTTTGGATATGTACCGGGGCGAGCGAAGCGTCGTGCGTGCCGGCCACGAACGAGTCGCCCGGCACTCCGCTGGCTGTGCAACTGACGTTCGGCGCTCCTAACGGCAACGTCGGTCCCCATACGACGCTCATGTTGCAGCAAGTCGGCACGAGCGTGGGAGCGTCGTGCCCGAACACCACCGTGGCCGTTGCCACCCACTTCAAAGTCGAGGACAGCTACGGAAACTATGTCTACATATCGTTCAATCAGTCGGCCTGCTGCCCGCCGTATCCCGGTTGCCAGTAGCGGCTAGTAGGGACGACATCCCGATCTCCCCGCTCGGGCAAGCGCATCCGCTCCTCGTCGTCGGAGGCGAGTAGGCATCATAGGGAGGTGGCGTTCGGGTCTCTCGCTTTGAGGCGGCGCCGCCTGCGAGAGCCCCCATCACGAACCCGGCAGCCGGACCTCCCGCGTTGCCTCCGTCGGCGTCTGATCAGCGACAATTACTTTTGCCGGGCTCGTGTTGCCATCTCGCACGAGGGACACGTTCGCGAAGAAGGGCGTCACGCCCCAACTCCTCTCGATGAGAGGGACTCGAGAGATCGCGCGAGCAAGGGGACGAGGACGCCGGTGAAGACCTCGCGCTGCGCGAGTCTCCTTCGACCGCCGTCGATCGGATCAAGCTAGAGGCCAAGCCTCCGTACGCACGGATTCTGCGGCAAGCCACTGCTTTGCTTGATGGATCCGTACGGGCGATCCAAGATTCATGCGGGAGGTAGGCAGATGACCAAAGAGAGGGGCAGGACGTCGAACAGGCGTGGGCGAGCGATGCGGCTACCCCTTCCGATGAAGCCACGCGAGTCGCGGTGCGCCGGTTTCCGAGCCGCGACCCCGTCGCATCCGCCACAGAGCGGCAAAAGGCAATTCGACGCGCGAGCAATCAGCAGTCATGGTTGAATTCGGAACGCGTCCACAGTCATGCGGCTCCCGCTGTTTTTCGTGATCTTCAGGACATGGCTTCCCGAAGCCAACGTAGGGCTTGCGAAGATCACCTGCTGCGCCTGGCGTGCCCCTGCGGAGGACGTATCGGCCGTCTGCGACACCTGTCCGTCCACCGACCAGGCGATTTGGCCCTGATCGGAGCTTTTCTCGCTGATGAACGACACCCCGGTGCCGGTGAAGGTGAGCGTCACAGTATCGCCGTTGGTGGACGTGGTGTGGACGTTGTCCTCGTAGTCGCCGTATCCGCGAAAGCCCGCCGCAGACCAGTTGCCCGTGAAGCTGAGCGCCTGGTTGTCGTCGTCGATCATCGTCGCCGGCATGACGTATGCCGACTCGAGCCCCGCCGCGCTCATCACTGCGAGCGCGCCCGCCGGCCAAGTTCCCCCGGTGACGACCGTCGGCGCCGTGTACGTGATGTTCGTACCGTTATTCAGCGTGTTCGGGTTGTCGGTCCAGTTGGCGGGTCCCACGGTGATGTCGTGGATGCTCGACGTCCACATGCCGATCCAGTCCTGACCGCCAAGGCTCGTCACGTTGTCGTGCGTATCCCAGTAGGAGCTCCCCTCGTCCTGGTAGAGCATGTTGTTCGTGTTGTTCCCCGCGGTAACGAAGTTACTCGAGAGCGTCGACATCGAGCGGTTCCCGGCGCCCTGTCCGCCGTTCGTATAGATGGGACCCCCATCGTGCAGGTAGCCCATCACGTCGTGAACGTGGTTGGCGACGATTTGGTTATCCCCGGCGTAGTTGGTCCCAGACCGGGAACCCGCCGCGGAGGCCCATCCCCATCCCCAGCCGAGCGACATTCCCGAGTACGGCGTGTGGCCGATGTCGTTGTGCGCGATCGTCGCCGTGCGAGTATATCCTCCCCAGATCCCGACTGCATCGTGGTAGTCGAAGCCGACGTGGGCGATCGTGTTGTTGGCGATCGTGTCGCCAGACGTCATCAGCGACGTCTCCGTTTGGAAGTAATCGTCCGCCTCGCCGATGGAGATCCCTCCGCCCGAAGTGTCCCGGATGGTCGAGCCTTTGACGGTGGACGTTTGCGTTCCGTCCGCAAGGTCTAGTGCCGTCGATCCGAGCTGGCTGAACGTATCCCCAATGAAGGAGATGTTTTGACCGCGATGGACCTGCAACGCGCCGGGAATACGAATCGGCGCCGGCACTGTCGTGGTCGTGTCCCAGAGAACGCCCGCCTGGTTGTCGATGTACCCGACCGTCTGCGGCAAGTTCCAGGTCGCGTATGCGAACGTGATGCCCGAAAACGTGATGTCGTGAACGGGGGCGATCGCGTCGGCAATGACGACGAAACCGTCGATGACGGTGTACTGAGACCCGGCGGCGTTGTTGACGACCTTGACGGTGTGCGCTCCGCTGCTCAACCCGAGCTCCGAGAACATGACCTGCTGCGCCAGCCGAGACGATCCCGCTTGCGTGAAGGAGTCCTGGCTCAGGGTGCCGTCTACGAACACCTGAAAGACCCCTTCGTCGCTGTTCGTTTCGCCGAGGATCTGGATGCCCGTGCCGTTGAAGGCAAACGTCGCCGAGTCGCCGCTCTGATTGGTCGAGTGCACGTCGTCGTCGAAGTCGCCGTATCCGCGCGACGTGCTAGGGGCCCAAGTCCCCGTGTAGGTCACTGCGGAGTCGGTGTCGTTCTTCGGCGCAAGGTGCCCGGGAGTGCCAGTTAGCGACACGAGCGTCTCGAGCACCGGCAGCTCGACGTCTGCGGTCGAGAGGTCCTCGCCTGACCGAGGCATGTAGTAGACATAAGCCGCGGTCGGGTCGAGATAAAACTGTCCCGGCTGCGTGAGCAGCTCGTAGGCGTTTTCTACCCACGAGATCCCCGACATCGCCGGCAGACCCGCGCCGTTGAACGGAAAACCGACGTTGGGCACGCTCTGGTTGTTGCCGCGCCAGCAGCTCGCCAGCACGTTGAAGGTAGAGCCGCCGCTTCCGCTCGTGATGCTCTGCAGCGGACAGCGCATATGCTTCCAATCGTTGTCCTGAACGACCTCGATGCTCGACTGGTTACCGAATGACGCGTACGAGCCATCGCTCGTCGCGAAGCCCGTCGACGCGGTCGTCACGCCGGCTGGGCTGCCGACGCTGCGCGCACGGACCGCGCGCACGCCGTTGACGAAAAGCTGCCGCCCGAGCGCGCCCGAAGCTCCTGCAGGCAGCGTCGCGCGCCAGATGTTTTTTGTCGGGTCGTACTTGGTGAATCCGGTGACCTGTACTGCACCGCTCAGTACAGGCAGCTCGCCCGGATACGCTTGGTACACCACCTGGTGACCGTTACGGCCCGAGTCCTCGGGACCGAACGTAAGGGTCGACGCAAGCCTGTAGGTACCTCCGCGAAGGTACACGTCGACGTCTGCGGCGCTTGCCGCTGCCGCTCCGCGGGCTGAGGTGACGGCGTTTTGGATCGTGCACGGCGCAGCCTGCGTACATGCGTTGCCGCTGCCGTCAGGCGCCGCGAAGATCGCGTTGGTACCGGCCTCTAGTTGAACTTGCGCTGCGTCGACCGCAGTCTGTGCGCCGGAGCCATCCGGGCTCTCGTTTCCCGAGGATCCCTCGTTCGGCGGCGGGGTCATCATCACCGTGGCGCCACTCGAGGAACCAGACCCCGGCTGCTGCTGGTTGTTCGGCTGCGGCGTCATCGCGGCGCCAGAACTGCTCGTCACTGCTGGTCGTCCACTGGTGCACGCGGAACCGACGAGTGCCACGATCAAGACGAGCCTCGCGCTGTCCCCCAAAGCCTTCGAGCCCAGTCCCTTCACGAATGTCAAATCGGACATTTATCTTTTCCAAAGAACCTTTTGAATCGCCGTCCGGCATGATCCGGTCCGTTGGCTTTTTTTTCCCAGGGCCAGAGCCAGAGATCTGTACCGTGGCGAGACCGAGAACAGGCTGAAGCCCTCCAGGCGGCCACGAGGGCGGCGTCTCCGGGGAGGCGGCGACGAGACCAACCCCAGGTCCACCATGTGGTTCACATGCTCGCGCTTTTGCTCAAATAGATCGGCTCCTTCAGCGAGAAGTCGAGTAGCCCCGGGCGCTTACTGGCCCCGGGGCCCTCACCAGATCCGGACAAGGAGATTTCCACCATCCGGCTCTTCCGCCGAGAGCGGCTCACGGAGTCGTCCAGATCTGGACGCGGATCGTGGGCCTGGGCAGCGGGAAGCTCCGCAACAGGTCGTGGAACCGGGTCCAGGTCATACGCGCACGCTGGCTCCGCCGGCCCAGCCACTTGCGCCAGGCCCTCTCGGAGTGACGTATCAGCATCGCCATGCTGCGGGCGTTGCCGTTCACGCCGAAGTAGTTGCAGTGCCCATCGATGCGACGTACGAGCCCGGCGTGCTGCTCCTTGACCGGCAGATGCCGATGGCGTCGGCACCAGTCGGCGACGGCCGTGAAGGCCCGTCGGAGGCGCGCCTTGCGCGTCTTGAGGGCCGGCACCCAGAATCCCGTGCGGGTTCGACGCCAGTATTGCGTGAAGCCGAGGAAATCGAAGGTGACTGGCCCTTTGCCGCTCGTCTGCCCGCGCGACGGGCGCGCGAACGGCAACAGGTGGGTCTTGTCCGGGTGCAGCCGCAGCCCGAACTTCTCGAAGCGACGTCCAAGGACGTCCATCACCCGTTTCGCGTCGTCCTCCCTCTCGAAGCCGATGACGAAATCATCGGCATAGCGAACCAGGGACGCCTTTCCCCGGAGCCGCGGTCGGACGACGTGCTCGAACCACAGGTCGAGCACGTGGTGAAGGTAGACGTTGCCCAATAGCGGCGACAGGCTCGAGCCCTGCGCCGTACCCTCGTCCGGCGTCGAGTACTGCTCGCCGTCGAGGACGCCCACATGCAAGCACTTGCCGACCAGCCGCAACAGCGACGTGTCAGCGACCCGTTCCTGGAGCATCTCCCCCAGCATCTTGCGAGAGATGCTGTCGAAGAAGGATTCGATGTCGGCCTCCAGGATCCAATTGATCTCTCCGCTGTATAGCGGCCGGTAAAGAGCGCGCAGCGCGTCGTGCGCGCTGCGTCGAGGCCGGAAGCCATACGAGCCTTCGAGGAAGACCGGCTCGTAGACGGCTTGCAGCACTTCGCGCACGGCTTCCTGGACTACCTTGTCCTCGACGGACGAGATGCCGATGGGCCGTGTTTTGCCCTTCTCCTTCGGGATGTGCACACGTCGGACGGGTTGATGCCGCCAAGTCATCATCCGCAGTCGTTGATGCAGACTGCGCACGTTGGCCTCCAGTTCCGCCCCGTACTGCTCCTTCGTGATGCCATCCACGCCAACGGCCGCGTCCTTGCGGAGGCGACCGAAGGCGCGCTTGAGCGCCTCCTCGTTGATGAGGTGCGCCAGCGAGAGGAATCGGACCTGCGGGTCTCGCTTCGCTCGCTCCGCTACCTTCAGAAGTCCCGGTGACATGATGCTTTTCACCATCTGTGTGGCGGCCATGATTCCCTCCTGAAGCTCGTTCTCGACACGGGCCGCCTTCGCTCGGCCGGGTCCAGGTGCCATCCGTTCCCCGACGTCGTCGCTCGTATTCGGCCCTCCGACTCCCTCGTCTCCTTCGGCCTCGGCTCGGTTCCCCTCGCCTTTGGCCTACCGCGAGGCTGGCGGCTTATTCTTTGCGGAGCCTTTCGACTCGGCCACGTCGCGCGCGCGCCGGCATGCGCCCGTCGTGTGCGGGGATGGGTCACCGGCTCCCCGTTGCAGCCGGAGTGTCCCGCGGAGAGACGAGGGTCTCCCAGGTTACCGGTCCGTCCTCTTCGTGCGTGCCGTGGTCGATGACCCCGCCGGGTACGGCGCGTCCTTGGCCCGCCTCGCGGCCGCGACGTCATGGTCTTCCAGCGCTCCAACGCCTTGGACACCCGGAAAGTGGTGCTTTCGTGGCTGACCACCCACGGCCCACGCGCTTGCGTGCCTACGCATCGCCGGCTTCGTTACCGTCACCGTCGCAAGGCTCGCTACCGACCCGGCCGGGCTCGGCCCTGGTCGAGCGGGATTCGCACCCGCTGGACGACGTACAGGATTTCACGAGGTCATCGCACTCTCATTCCTTCCTGACCCGCAGTGCCTGGTCGCACTGGAACCGCAAACCCATTTTCCGTGAACTCGCGCCTTTCGCGCCTCTTCGTTGACCGAAAGGCTTTGCGCTGACTACTCGCACGCCGCCGTCGGGCAATCGTACTGCTCTGCGTATTCGGGCGCGGCATGCAGATCGGCATCCGCTTCGAACCAGAGCTACCTGATCATGCAATGCGGGATCGAAGTGGGGGCGGCGCAGGCGACGAGCGCCTGTCGCTAACGGCCGCTCGAACAGTCTGGCAAGAGAGCCGATGACGTCGATGCTGGCGATGCCAGTCGTTATTGCGGATCTTCATGCGAGGTCGATGGTCGCGGGCAGCGGCGGTCATGCGGCCACTTATAAGCACTGCGAAAGGCCGTCGGTGCAGCAGTCCCACTGGCCGGAGTCGCCATCGATCTGGACACAGGCCGATCCGCCCGCGCAGATGTTGACGTGCCCCGCGTCGGCGTCGGGCACTGCTGCATCGATTGGTCCGAGGTTGACGGAGCACATGACGGCCCCGGCGTCCGCAGGCGTTGGAGCGGGATGGCTCGAGCACGCGCACGTAAAAGCCATCAGGACAAGAGTTGCCGATCGCACCTTGCGATTCTATCACCACATGATCGCCGTGCCCGCATGGCACGCTGCGCGGCAACCGTCGGGGCGAACCCATCGAATGACTTCCGTGACTTGCACTCGGCTTTCGCAGTGCCACGATTCGCAGTGCCACGATGGGCTGGCTTCTTGCACGGAAGGTGAGTTCGATGGGCTCCATCGCCGTTGCGACCTTGGCTATTGGTTTCACCCTCCCGGCCGCCGGGTGCTCGACGAGGACAACCAACTGCGATCTGATCGCGGTGGCGCCTCCTCAGATCACGGTGACCGACGCCTCGACGGGGCAGCCCATTTGCGACGCCACGGTCGTGGCTGCGCGTGACGAACGGCGTGAAGCTCACCGCGCGCTCTACCTGCTTTTCTGCGAGGCCTGGGCCCCTATTTCCTTCGCCAATTCGTGGTCGTTACGGGATACCCCGCACTCCGCACCGCTTCGAAGTGTGAGGTGTTTCCCGTCACGACGAGCAGTTTTGCCGCGATCGCGGTTGCGGCGATCATTACGTCCGGGGCGTCGATAGGCGTCCCGACACGTTCGAGATCGGCCTCGATTCGCCCAGCAAGGAGAGCCGCTTCGGCCTCGAACGGGATCACGTTGCAAGTGCGTCGGAGCGTGTCCTCAAAGTCGCGCAGCTGTTTCGTGCGCACGGCACGGTGCAGGCCATACGCGATCTCCATGACGCTAACCACGGAAACCGTGAACTCACCGTACTTCGCGAGATAACCCTCTGCCTCGCGGACGACCACGGCATCGTGGTTTTTTAGGACTTCCGAAAGAATGTCGGTGTCGAGGAGCGCGCGGCTCATGCGATGGGTCGGATACGCCATTTCTGGCGGTGGGCCCGCACGTGGCCCATGGCTTCGTCCACGACTTCAGGCTCCGCAGCGAAGAGACCAAGTAGGCTCTTTTCGGCGCCGGCACCGTTCGGTTGCTCGTCAACGAGCACGATAACCTCGGCCGGCCCTACCGGGACTTCTTCCGGGAGCGTGAGGTTATGGTCGGCCCCGACTTGCACGCGCAACTTGATCGCCGTCTGCCTCGCCATCTCCCGTAATGATAGCACGCGGAGGGTGTCCGCCTGGACCTCGCGAACGAGGACAACCGACGTGCGGACTTGTACGTGTCGTCGAACGCGGGTGGGCGCAAGACGGGGTATTTTTCCCGCGCATGGCCAGGGTATCCCTGTCTTCGGACTTGTCGACGCTGTTCAGCACCCCCGAGGAGACGTGCGTGTACCGGAGCGTTGGTCATCAGAAAGATTCCCGTCCGCCCTGCTCGACTGGAGGCGCCAAATAGGGTCGGCTCTTTCAGCGAGAAGTCGAGTAGCCCCGGGCGCTTACTGGCCCCGGGGCCCTCACCAGATCCGGACAAGGAGATTTC
>Ga0307476_10002731_pt1 | contig 10487 bp, 11 predicted proteins | sample atmos_gasesECM2C_2_FD_203314 | JGI IMG/M metagenome (GOLD analysis project Ga0307476, IMG submission 203314) | Hardwood forest soil microbial communities from Morgan-Monroe State Forest, Indiana, United States - atmos_gasesECM2C_05 | ecosystem: Environmental > Terrestrial > Soil > Temperate...
GCGAGTTCGTCCTCGCCTGCGACATGCGCTTCGCGTCGCGCGAGAACACGCGACTCGGCCAACCCGAAGTCGGAGTGGGACTGCATCCCGGCGGCGGCGGTGCGGAACGTCTTCCACATCTGGTCGGCCGCGGCCGGGCCCTCGAAATCATTCTCGGCGCGAACGATTTCGACGGCGTCACCGCGGAACGATACGGATACGTCAACCGCGCACTTCCAGACGCCGAACTGGACGGCTTCGTCGATGCGCTCGCGCGCCGGATCGCCTCCTTCGACCGGCGTGCCATCGCCGCCGCGAAAAATCTTGTTAACCAGGTCTCGTTGCCGTCCGCCGACCAGCTCCTCGACGCCATCACCTCGTTTGAGACTGCACTGACATGGCCTGAAGCGCAGCAGCGAGTCCAGAATGTGTTACAACGCGGACTCCAACGAGACAGCGACTTCGAAACTCACTGGCCCGAGGTACTCGGCACGCTGCTCGAGACGTAGTCAGTTTGTAGCCGTGCGCAGCGTCAACCCCGCGGTCGCAAGCTTTTTTAGAGTGTGTGAAAGGAGAACAAAATGAAACCTACGCAAACTAAACCCAGCATCGTGTTTTGCCACGGGCTCTGGGCTGACGGCTCGTGCTTTAGCAAGCTGATCGGTCCTCTTCAGGCGGAGGGGTATGAGTGCATTGCAGCGCAGTACGGCCTCAACACAACGGCAGATGACGTCGCCTTAACAAAAGCAACGATCGGCCGGGTCAGCGGCCCTGTCATCCTGGTCGGCCACTCCTACGGCGGAACCGTCATTACCGGCGCCGGAACCGACGACCGCGTTGCCGGCCTCGTTTACATCTGCGCGCTTGCTCCAGACGCGGACGAGACATCGCAAACACAGCAGGCCAACTTCCCAACGACAGACGTCTTTTCCCACATCGAAGTCGTGGATGGACGTATCTGGCTTCGTCCCGACGGTACGAAGTATTTCTGCGGAGATCTTTCGGAGCAGGAACAGAAACTCGTTTGGGCGACTCAGGGCGTCCCAAAACCCGACCTGTTCAACGCGAAAGCCGGGGGAACCGCTTGGAAGACGAAGCCAAGTTGGTACATCGTCGGCAAAAACGACCACACCGTCCACCCCGATTTGGAACGGTTCTTTGCCAAGCGCATGGGCGCCAAAGTGACTGAGGTCGCCAGCAGCCATGTGCCGATGCTCTCCCAACCAGAACGCGTCATCGATGTAATCCGCGCCGCCGCGAAAGCGGTTCAAGAAACCACGGTAGCAGCGTAACGCACATCCACACATCCCCACTCAGGTCAAAATCAGGCTTGAGTGGGCGACCCTTCGAGTTCTACAATCTCCGTAATCAGACGCGTACATTCCCACTCAACCTAAGACCGGGCTTTGAGTGACACCGGTCCTCGCAATAACACCTTCGGGTGAACGCAGTCATGGCAACACAGAAAGGAAAATACGATGCAATTTCAGAGTGACTACTTCAATGCTTATCACAACCTAAAGCTGACACGAGATGACAAAGGCGTGCTGGTTGCTGAAGTCCACACCAACGGCGGGCCGCACATTATGTCCGCGCAATCTCACACGGAATTTGTCGATGGCTTCTACCGGATTTCGCAAGATAGGGCGAACAAGATCGTAATCCTTACCGGCGCCGGTGGGCAGTTCATTACTGATGTTGACTGGTCCTCCTTCGGCAACGCCGCCGATCCCGGCGTCTGGAGCCAGGTTCACGATGAGGGCATTCAGGCTTTGGAAAACATATCCAACATACGCGTCCCCGTCATCGCGGCAATCGAGGGACGCGCCCACGTGCATTCCGATTACGCACTACTTGCCAGCGTAATTGTGGCGGCAGAGGGCGCCACTTTCGAGGATGTAGCCCACTTCTCCCAGGGTGTTGCTCCCGGCGACGGAATCTTCACCACCTGGAGTTATCGCGCCGGAGCCGGACGCGCGGAGGCGTTCCTGCTCAACCCCCAACCGATCACGGCGAAAACCGCGCACGAATGGGGAGTGGTTGCCGAAGTTGTGCCGAACGGTAAGGCGCTCAGCCGGGCAAGGGAATTGGCCAACTTGTACCTGAAGGCTCCCGAAGTCACCCGCCGCAATACCCGCGTGCATTTCATTCAACCCTTGAAGGAACGCATCATCCGGGAAGTCGGCTATGGACTGTCGCTCGAAGGCGCCTCGGCAGCCGCTCTCGTCAAATCAATGCAAGCCAAGAGTGAACCTGTCGCTCCGAAAGGAAAGGTCGCGTAAAGAAATCTGAGCGTCCCCACTCAAGCCAAAACCGGGCTTGAGTGGGCCACCCGCGAAAGGGAGGGGGGGGAACCTGGCGACGAGGAACACAGACGACCCATTGTCAATCGCTGTCCCAGTGTCGTTGCGCAAACATGTTTCGCTGCGTGTGTCCGTCGAGCGAAGCTCGACAGTTTTTTCGTCACGGCCGGCAAACCGCGCCACTGCCCGACTGTTTCCTATTCCAGAATCATGCCGCCAACCAGCTCTGCGATGCGCGTCACCCCGCGCTCCCCACACCAGCGCTGCAGTTCGTCCACAATCTTCTCCGTTGCGCAGGGATCCCAATAACTCGCGGTGCCGATCTGCACCGCGGTTGCTCCCCCGAGCATGAACTCCACCACGTCGGCCGCGGTTGAAATTCCTCCCATGCCGATCACCGGTATGTTCACCGCGTGCGCCGCGTCGTAAACCATTCGCAGTGCGATCGGCTTGATGGCTGGGCCCGACAGTCCGGCGGTCACATTCGCGATTCGCGGCTTGCGCGTGTCGGCATCGATAGCCATCGCCACAAAAGTATTGATCAGCGAGATCGCATCTGCGCCCGCCTCCTGCGCAATGTGGGCCATCTGCGCGATGCTGGTTACATTGGGCGAAAGCTTAACGATCAACGGCCGCCGGGCAACGTGCTTCGCCGTGGCCACCACTTCGTCTAGCGACCGCGGATCGCAGCCAAATTGCAGCCCGCCCTCGGCTGTGTTAGGACAGGAAACATTCAGTTCGTAGGCCGCAATGCCCTCGCCGTCATTCAGAATCTCGATGGTTCTTTCGTAGTCTTCGCGGGTGTAGCCGAAAATGTTGGCGATGACCACGACATTTTTCATCTCCCGCAATTTGGGCAGCTTTTCTTCGAGAAATGCCACGGCGCCAATATTCTGAAGCCCAATCGCGTTGAGCATGCCCGCTGCGGTTTCCCATAAGCGCGGCGGAGGATTGCCGATCATCGGCTCGCGGGAAAGCCCTTTCACCACGAACCCGCCCAATTTGTCGAGGTGTACGACATCCTCGAACTCGATGCCGTAGCCAAATGTCCCGCTGGCCGCAAGCACCGGGTTCTTAAGCTCGATGCCAGCAAAAGTCACGCTGAGATCAAGATTGGAATTGCTTTCGGCTGCAGTGGTCATCGCGGTTGTAGTGTACCGCGAGCGGCGCGTTCCAAGACTTGCAAAATCCTTCTGCTGCAACTCGCCACCCTGGCGCTTCGGGACACTTCGGGTCTTTAGTAGTTCAATCGTGGTTCAATGATTTTTGCCTGACTGTTCACCTCCGCCAGATCTCATTCCCGATTGCAACCATCCCTCATCGAACAGTAGAATTCCGCAGGGCGCTCGGAGAAAAGGCTCAACATGAAAAAACTGGTTGCAACTGTCGCACTATGCTTTCTGTTTTCCGCTGTAGCCTTAGCTCAGCATCGCGCCAGCGTCGGCGGTGGAGCTCGAAACATCCCCGCCCACGGTCCCGCGCCAGCACGCCCTTCGCATGCCGCACCCGCACCCGCGCAGGAGAGTCACTTCAACGACAAGGCCGGTCACCCTGACGCTCCTCACGTCCACTCCAACGGCAAATGGATCGGCCATGACACTGGCCGCGACGACGTTCACTACCACCTCGACCATCCCTGGGAGCACGGACGCTTCACCGGCGGCATCGGCCGCGGCCACGTCTGGCACCTCGGCGGTGGCGGCCCCGGTCGCTTCTGGTTCGGCGGTTTTTATTTCAGCGTCGCGCCCTATGACTTCGGCTTCTGCAACGACTGGTTCTGGGATCGCGACGACATCGTCATCTACGACGATCCCGACCACGAAGGCTGGTACCTCGCCTACAACGTAAGACTTGGCACATACGTCCACGTCCAATACCTGGGAGCGTAACGCCCGTGTGGAGCGGATACTCCTGTCCGCTGCCTTTGACTTTGTTTTTTGATTTTGATTTTGACTCCGGCTGTGCGCACCACCCTGCAAAGGGCGCTCCGCCCTTGCGCGCCCTTTGCGCCAAAGCCTGGCCTTGAGGGAAGGCAAGGGGCCCCGCGACTCAGTCTCTTACCTGTCTCTCAATCAATAGATTGATTCAACCGGAAATTACAATCGAGAGCCGTACAGGATATTCAATCCTCCACCCGCTCTCGCTATGAAGCAAGTATCTCCTTGACGGCTGCGTTTCCCCGCTGCGCTATGCAGTGGTTGAGGGTCGCAGTGATCACGGTTCCTTTCCCATTGGAGCGTATCTCCAACGTGCCCCCAAGCTGCCTCAGGCGCTCTCGCATCCCGCCGATTCCGACTCCTCCATGATTTGATTCAGTCATTTCCCTTTGCTTCGCCCGAGGTATACCTTTCCCGCTGTCCTCCACTCGAATGGTAAGACGGTCGCCGTCCTGCTGTATCCGGATTGCCGCGGTAGCACTCTCGGAATGACGATGAACGTTGGTCAGACATTCCTGAATGATTCGGAAGATGGCGAGTTCCGTGTCATTGGGTAAGCGGCCAAGATTAGCAGGAACGTCCAGATCGACTTTGATTTTGCTGCGCTCGGCGAAGCCCTCCACATACCAGCGAATGGCAGAAAGCAGGCCCGCGATTTCCAGCAGCGGAGGATGAAGAAGATGGGACAGAGTTCGAATTTCGCTGGAGGCTTGTCGTACCAGCAAGTCATTCTCTGATACGGCTCTGGCCCCCTCTGCGTCGAGTTTGTAGGCTTGCGCCTGCACGATCGCCAAGTTCATGCCCAGAGCCGCCAGTATCTGGCCCACGCTGTCGTGCAGTTCGCGCGCCAGTCGCCTCCGTTCTTCATCCTGTATTTTCAGCAGACGACCCGAAAGCGCCCGCAAACTCTCATTGGCATCCCTGAGTTCGCCGGTTCGTTCCTCCACCCGCTTTTCAAGATAATCGCGCGCTTCGCTCAGCGACTGCAGCAATTGACGTTGCTCATCGATGTTCGTGTTGGTGCCGAACCAGCGCGTTACCTTGCCCGCAGGATCGCGAAACGGGCTCACTCGCGTTAAGAACCAGCGATATACCCCATCGGCGCCACGCAATGGAAATTCCATTTCAAACGGCGTTTCGCTCCGAATCGACTCCGTCCATTTTTCCACTACAAGGGGCAGCACATCCGGATCGTGAAGTCTTTCCCAGCCCGATCCTTCCATCTCTTCCAGCGTGGCGCCCGTGTATTCATACCAGCCGCGGTTATACCAAAAGACACGCCCATCCGGGTCTGCCATCCATGCCAGTTGGGGAATCGAATCGGCCAGTGCCCGAAGTTCTTCTTCGCTCTGGCGCAGTCTTTCATCTGCTTCTTTTCGCGCGGTCACATCTCGCGTCACCGCCAGTTGCACCGTCTGCCCGCTCGCAGGATCGCGCATCGGTACCCCATGCGTTTCCATCCACCGCCGCGTACCTTTCAGTCCTACGACTTCAAACTCACCCTCGCTCTTGTTCCCCTGGCACACACTCTCGTTGAAGTCGATGAATTTCTGGCGGAACTCCGGCGCAATCAGATCGTAAACGCTGCGTCCCACTATCTCCACGTCAGCGCCCGCTTCCACCATTCGACAACCGGCGGCATTCATGGCCAGCAGCGTGCCATCCGGCGCCACCACTTTCACGCATTCGGGGGTCGCTTGCACGATTGCCCGGAAGCGTTCTTCACTCTCGCGCAGCGCCGCCTCGGCACGCCTCTGCGCTGTGATGTCACGCGCCACCTTGGACGCTCCGACGATCCGCCCCGAAGAATCTCTCATCGGAGAAATCGTCAGCGAAACATCCAGGATCCCACCATCTTTGCGGACCCGGACAGTTTGGAAATGGTCAACCCGTTCGCCCCGTTTTAGGCGCGCGAGAATATCTGCTTCCTCCCCCCGGCGCTCGTCTGGAATGATCAGAGTGATGTGTCGGCCGACGGCCTCCTCGGCGGAGTACCCGAATATCCGTTCCGCCCCCTTGTTCCAGCTGGTAATCACGCCATCGAGATTCTTGCTGACAATCGCGTCGTCTGAGGAATCCACGATCGCGGCCAACAGTTGTGTTGCCCCTTCGTCTCGCTTGCGCTCGGTGACGTCGACAAAATAGACCGAAAGCCCATCCCGCGCCGGACAGGCGCGAACCTGTAGCCAGGAACTCAGTGGAGGGTAAAATATCTCGAACTCAACTTTCACCTTCTCCGCCACCGCCCGGCGAAAGTTTTTTTCCAGCACTGTGCCCACCAGATCCGGAAACTCCTCCCAATAGCTTTTGCCCAGAAGATTCGTGCGCGATTTCTTCAGCGGCGCCAGAATCTCTTCAGCCTGCGGATTTACGTGGGTGCATCGCCATTCCTTGTCCAAGACCAGGAACGCGTCAGTGATACTTTCAAGAATGTTGGTAATCCGTTCATTGGACTCGCGCAGTTCGCGCTCCGCACGCTCCCGGGCAAGAAAAACCGCCTGCGCATTTTGCAGCGCCACCGAACGCAGTAGTTTCTCTTCGTTGTCGTCGAGTTTCATCGCCGTTTTCCGAGAACTTCTTCCGCCAGTTGTGTGCCTTCAACGCGCGCCCGGATTTTCGCAAACGCTGTCTTGCGGGTCGTCGACATATCGTCGCTGAACGGAGCGAAACCGCAATCATCGGTGGTGCCGAGCTGTTCCAGCGGAATGTATTCCGCCGCTTCCAGCACCCGGTCGCGAACTTCCTCCGCCGTGTCCACATGCGGATCGATGGGTGAAACCACCCCTACAAACACGCGCTGCTCTGGTTTCATATACTGGCGAATAATCTTCAGCACGCGCGTGCGATCTTTCTCTCCGGCCAGCGCAACGTAAAAATTCCCCGCGCGCAATTCGAACAAGCTGGGCAACAGATCAGCGTAATCCACATCGGCGCTGTGCGTCGAGTCGCGATCGCCTCCAGGGCAGGTATGCACTCCTATGCGCTGCCGCTCTTCGCCGGAGAACCGCGACAGTGCCAGATTATTCAGCCCAATAAAACTGTTCAGCAAATCACCCGTCGGATCAAGTTTCACCGCCAATCGACCCTCTGTGAAATCGATTTGCACTTTCTCCGCGCCTTTCTCGAAACATCGTCGAATCTCCCTCTCGTGCTCGCGCAACAGATCGTCGATGAATTCCTGCCGCGAATAGTCCGCAATATCTTCCGCCGGGTACATAAGGCTGAGCGCCGAGGGCGAAATCACTGCCTGCTTCAGCGGTCGGTGCGCGTAGCGCTGGGCCGTATCCAGGTAGCGATCCGCATACACCCTGTAGCGAAACGGCCCCGCCGTCAGCCGCGGCATCCGCCGCACATGGCCCGCGGAGAACGGAATCTTGAAACCATCCGGCGCCGTATTGGGCAATCCATGCACACCATACGTCCAGAAATTGTGATATTTCCTCTGCTCGCCATCGGTTATGACCGGCGAGCCCGTGGCTTCAAACTCTTGAATCGTGTCCTGGATCGCCTCTTCGTAAAGCCCATTCAACTTCGGATCGGCATAGTCGCCGGCCTCGGCAATCGCTTCAATCAACCCGACAGGTCTCGGAATGCTTCCTATGGGCTCGGTCGGAATTCTCATAAATGCAAGCCTATCCCTCTGTTACCCGCTGACGAGTGAGTCGTTCTTTGCCTCCGCTCCAGTCGCCGCACCCTTCGAACGAAAGCCTCGAAGTTCCCGGCATCCTGCGCCCGGCTCGCATGCCTCTCGCGCCCCGCTCAGAGTCAGAACAAAAATCCTTTATCCAAGGGAAGGAATCCATACGGTATTCGCTGTATGCCAAAGGGGCATTCCGCATGACGATCAGCTGTCCTGCCTCGTGAACCCCTCTGGCCAAGGCCGTTAGCTCTTGTCTTGATCCCTTGCCCACGGGGAACAACAATATGGTAAAGCCTGCTTTGTGATGCTAAAATGTATCACATGAAGAAAGCTTCGGTACGGGACCTGCGCTACGAATTCAAGAAGATTGAACGTCTCCTGCAGCAGGGCGAAGAGATCCAGATTACCAAGCGCCGCCGGGTCATCGCCCGCCTGGTCCCCGAAGGAACGGAAGCCCCAAAGGAAATCCCTGATTTCCTCGCGCGACTGCGCACCATATACGGAGACAAGGTTCTGGCCGTCACTGGCGCCGAACTGCTCTCCTCAGATCGGAGCCGCTATTGAAGGCTTACGCCGACCCGAGCTTCCTTGTGTCACTTTACAGCCCGGATGCGAACTCCGCCGCTGCCGCGCATACCATGCAAAGTTCTTCCGCAGACTGCTTTCTGACCACCTTCGGTCAGCTGGAAGTCATCAATGCAATGGGATTACGAATTTTCAGGAAGGAAGTTTCAGCGGCCCAGGCCCAATTTTCATTGACCGAGTTCGATAGGGATTTACAAGCAGGAGTCTTCCAACTCCGCGGTTTAACCGATTCGTTCCTTGAGCGGGCAACCCAATTATCCCGGCAAACCACCGCCAAACTTGGCCCCAGCACCGCGGATCTCTTGCACGTGGCAGTGGCGCTCGAGCTGGGTGCCGATTGCCTCTACACCTTCGATCAGCACCAGCGAAAGCTTGCCCAAACCCTCCGCCTCGAACTCAATTAACTCGGCCTGGCGTGCTGTCGAATCGCCCCCTCCGCAAGATCCACACACTCACTGCTTCCAAACGTCCAGAGTTTTTGAGCGATACAGCGGCAGCATCCTGCACATTTCCCTGATTTTTCCCGCCTGTGCCGCACTGAGGTTGAGAAACTCGAAACCGCACAGTCTCCCTAAGCTGCGCCGTACCACTGCCGAAACCGCCCCGCCACCGATCGGGTCCACGTCGACCGAGTCCCCCACTCCCAGCGAAGCGCTGGTCACCGCCGACATGCCGCACTCACTGATTTCCACGCTCATCCCTTGCACCTCCAAGCCATTGGCGGCACGCACAGTAATCGGCGCGCTGTACCGGTATCGAGGAAATTTCCCCCGTTCGCCACCGCTCAGCGCAGCTTCTGTGGCAACAAGATTAGTTCCATCGTCATTAGTTTCATCGTCAGGACCGCTCACCCTTAAGCTCCCTGTGCTTTGCTGGCCCCAAACGCTCCCGGTGGAGGCGCCTCATTGAGCAGCATCCAAAACATCCCGATCTGTCGGACCGCCTCGCTGAACTGCACGAAGTCAACTGGTTTCTGAACATAGGCGCTCACTCCTAAGTCGTAACCCTTGATCAGATCTTTTTGTTCCTTGGAAGAAGTGAGAATCACGACTGGAATCGCCTTCGTCCGCTCGTCCGCCCGAATAGCTTTCAGCACTTCCAGACCATTGATCTTGGGAAGTTTAAGGTCCAACAGAACCAATTTAGGAGGAGCGCCCAAGGGCCGGTCTTTGTACGCACCACGGCAAAACAGAAAGTCCAGCGCCTCCGGTCCATCCTCCGCGACCTGAATGTCGTTGGCCAGCTTGTGGCGGCGCAATTCTCGAATCGTTAACTCCACGTCCTCCGGACTGTCGTCGACCAATAGAATCTCAACTCTGTGCGGCATGCATCACTCCATTCTCAACTGCAATCTCTGGCTGCTTGCTCGTTTGCTTCTCGGGCGATCCCAGCGTAAAGGAAAACGTCGCTCCCTGATCAAGCTCCGCTTCCGCCCAAATCCGCCCCCCGTGTTTCCGTATGATGCGCTGCACAATCGCCAACCCCACCCCCGTGCCTTCGAAATCGCGAGTCTTGTGCAGGCGCTGAAAAACCCCAAAAAGCTTCCCTGCATACTGCATCTCAAAACCCACTCCATTGTCCCGTATGATGATCACCCGCTCCCCCCCTTGCATCCTCTCTCCCACCTCAATTACCGCCCGTTCCCGCTTCCCCGTGTACTTCACCGCATTTGACAGCAGATTCACAAATACCTGTTCCATTAAGCCCGAATCGCATTCCGCGTTGGACAAGTCTCCGATTTTCCATTCGATCTCACGCCCTGAACACTCCGGCGCAAGGTTCCTCACAACCCGCCGGACCAAAGAATTTAGAGCAGTGTCCCCCAGCGCGAGTTCCTGTAGCCCCACCTTCGACAGACTCAGCAAGTCATCCACCAGTTGTCCCATCTTTTCAGCCCCATCCGCGATTTTCTCAAGCTGGCGCCGCGCTTCCACATCCAGCTTCGGGCCGTAGTCTTCCAGAACCACGTTCGAATATCCGGCCATGTGCCGCAAGGGCGCGCGCAGATCATGCGCTACCGAGTACGTAAAACTCTCCAGCTCA
>Ga0307476_10002732_pt1 | contig 10481 bp, 7 predicted proteins | sample atmos_gasesECM2C_2_FD_203314 | JGI IMG/M metagenome (GOLD analysis project Ga0307476, IMG submission 203314) | Hardwood forest soil microbial communities from Morgan-Monroe State Forest, Indiana, United States - atmos_gasesECM2C_05 | ecosystem: Environmental > Terrestrial > Soil > Temperate...
CGGGACGCCAAGTCGCTCGAGGAGCGACGGCAAAACGTTGATCGCCGGAAGTGATCCAAACGGAAATCTCCGGACTGCCGTTTGACATTCCGTTGCCGGACGCGGCCTTTTCGGTTGCCGCGGCTGCTGGCCGGACGACGTCGGGCACAACCGCTGCCGCCAATCCCAGAGCGGATATTCCGAGAAAAGTTCTGCGCGAAGTTTGGGTTGTCATAGGCGTCTCCTCTAAAGAGTTGTTGCGGTTACGTTCTTATTGCGGCGTCGATAGCTTGGCGGACGTGGCCACCGGTGGATCTCAGAGCGCGTGTGGCTTGCGCGCGGCTTACTTTTGCTTGCAGCATGACCAGGGCTACGGGAACGTCGTTGCCTGCCGCTTGCAAGGCCTGCTCTGCGGCTTGGCGACTGATCCCTGCGGCTTGTTGCAGAATGGTTAGGCCGCGTTCGCGGAGCTTATAGTTCTTCACATGGACATTGATCATCAGGTTGCCGTAGACGTAGCCCAGGCGCGTCATGGCGCCGCTGGAGAGCATATTCAGGATCATCTTTTGGGCGGAGCCGGCCTTCATGCGGCTGGATCCAGCGATCACTTCCGGACCGACCTCGGCCACGATGGCAAGGTGCGCGGCTTTCTCCAAGGGAGATGCCGTGTTGCATGTTACCGCGATGGTCTTGGCGCCGTGGCGGCGGGCGTATTCGACGGCCGCGATTGTGAAGGGCGTGCGGCCGCTGGCCGCGATTCCAACTACGACGTCATTTTTGCCGGGTGTTCTCTTGGCCATTTCACGTTCGCCGAGTTGGGGGGAGTCCTCGCTGGCTTCGGTGGCGCTGTGTAGGGCTTTGATGCCGCCTGCGATGATGAACTGCACCGTCCGGGGATCGCTGTTGAAAGTGGGCGGACACTCGGAGGCATCGAGCGCGCCCAGGCGGCCGCTGGTTCCTGCGCCGACGTAGATGAGACGACCGCCTTGTTTCAGAGCTTTCGCGATCAGATCGATTCCGCGCGCGATCTGCGGTAAAGCGGGTTTCACGGCAGCGGCGACTTTGGCGTCCTGGGCATTGATGATGCGGGCGATTTCGAGGGAGGATTTCTGGTCGAGATTCTTGGCTGCGGAGTTGGATTGCTCAGTGGGCAGGTGGCTTAGTTTGGTCGCCTGTTTCTTGGTTACACGTCTCAACAGTGCTGCCTCCCTGGCTCCGGCAACCCATCAATGAGGGCTAAAAGAGACTGGACACAAGTAATCTACCAACTTGAGGTTCCAGATTAGCAGAGGAAATTGACTTTCGTGTGTAGCATGCTGCGAGCGTGTTCAAGTGGTTACAGCGAGATACGGACGTGCCCGCATTTCGGAAGTCTACGGAAGCGAGTTAGTGTTGATGGTTGGTCAGTGTACAAAATTGAACATCCTTCCCCCTGCGGATTCATGCATCATCAAGAGCACCGAATGGTGACGACGCTTGATTTCCCATAGCGTAGTTCGAGACGAGATGACGGCAGATGCAAACCTTGCTTCTCGCCCGTCGAGCCGCCCCCTCATCGCCCCAGGCTGGCATACGATTCTGTTTATTGGGATTTTTGTTGGGATTTCCATCGGTGGCGGTTTCTTTCAGCATGCCGCAAAGCAGCACCCGCAGACAACAGCGCCGAGCGGCAATGCCATCCCGGGTTACGTTTCCGTACTCGTCTTTGAGTGGCTTCTGGTGCTCTATGTTCGCAGGGGCGTGCACAAGCGCGGGGTACGTTTGCGCGATCTTGTGGGCGGCCGGTGGGCCACTCCGACGGCGGTGGTAAAGGACATCGCTCTAGGCGCAGGGCTCTGGGCGGTGTGGATCGGTTTAATGGATGCTCATATTCTTGGCGGCGGAACAAATGCCGCGCAGGGGCTTCTTCCTCACGGAATTCTTGAGAGCCTCGCGTGGCTACCACTTGCGCTCTCAGCAGGGTTTTGTGAGGAGCTCGCATTTCGCGGCTATCTGCAGAAGCAGTTTCAGGCGATTACGGGTAGTGCCTGGTGGGCGGTTCTAATCCAGGCGATTGTATTCGGAATTGGCCATCTGTACGAAGGGGTGGGTGCGGTAGCAAGAATCACTTTGTTTGGCGTCCTGTTCGGGCTACTCGCTCTATGGCGAAAAAGTCTGAGACCGGGGATGATAGCGCATGCATGGACTGACATTTTTGGCGTAATAATTTTTCGCGGAATGTAGATAACGGCGATGGTTGCCCATGGGTTGCTTGTCGGAGAAGGTTCGGCAACGGGTTTGCTACCGAACTGCTCGGCTGCCCGCACGTGGGCCTCCGGGGCTACGTGTTTGTCCGTATCACTTGCCTTCTAGTGATTCAATCACTGCGTCGTGGAACTTGGGGCGTAGTTGCTTGATGGCTTGGTTGCTGCACTCTGGCCAGGTGCGGTTGGTTAGCAAAGTTATGGACAGTTGGCGTTCGGGATCGATCCACAGCGACGTGCCGGTATAGCCGAGATGGCCAAATGAATTTGCGGAGAAATATTTTCCGGATTGCGAGGGGGATGACGGCGTGTCCCAACCCAGTGCGCGCGAAGTTCCTGGCGGAGAAGACTCGCGGCGGGTGAAAAGCGCTACGGTTTCGGCGCGAAGAATAGGGCGTCCGCCGGCGAGCATGGCATGGGCGAAGATGGCGAGGTCTTTGGCGCTGGCAAAAAGGCCCGCGTGTGCTGCGACGCCACCCATCACGCTGGCATTTTCGTCCTGCACTTCTCCTTGAATGATGCGGTGGCGGAACGACTGATCTTCGGCTGTGGGGGGGATGAAAGTTCGCCACGCCGCTGGAGGATTGAACGTGGTGTGCGTCATGGCCAATGGCCCGAAGACTTCCTGCTGAGAGAAGCGGTCGAGAGATTGGTCGGAGATGCGCTCGAGCGCGACTCCCAGGATGATGAAACCGATGTCGCTGTATTCGGCTCTGGCGCCGGGGTTGGCGGTGAGTGAAGTCGCGAAGGCGGCGGCGAGAAGTTGGTCTCGCGTGTGGGCTTGCAAGAAAAGTTTTTCGTACGCGGGCAATCCCGAGGCTTGCGCCAGCAGCATGCGCAGGGTGACGGTGTCGCGGCGGGGATCTTCTCCGGCGAACTCTGCCACTACCGCTGTAACGGGCAGGTCGAGGTCGAGCAGGCCGCGTTCGTACAGAATCATGGCCATGCTAGTGGTGGCGACGACTTTTGTGACGGACGCCAGATCAAAAATAGTGGTGGGGACGACCTCAGGAGAATCGGGTTCGTGGGTGAAACGACCGAAGGCCTTCAGTGCGACGAGGTTGCCGTGGTGCGTAATGGCAACCGAAGCTGCGGGGAAGGCATGATCAGCGATGGCTTGTTTCATGAGTTCAAAGGCGCGAGCGAAGACGGCGTCCTGGCGCTGATGCATCGGAGTTGGTAAGCATGCTGCGCCTCCGGCGGTGGAGTTCAAGCCGGGAAAAGTTTTCGGAGAAAAGGCCGTATGCTCGATCTTCGGTTTATAACAAAGTTTCGCAGGCGGGTAAAGATGACAACTCGCCCTGCACTCCAGATTCCGCGTTTGCGCCACCAAGAAACGATTACCGTGACCGGATGCCGGTGACCATCTGGCCCGTTGACCGATCCCATGGATTGCCATAGATTCCTAGCGGCGGCAGTTATGAAGAAGAAGCGAGTCAACAAATCGAGATGCGCGGTTGAGATTGACGCCGAGCAGATGGAATACCTACGGTATTACCACAAGCTGACCGGCCAACCAATTGCGAGCATCCTGCGGGATATGATCGCGCAGTGGGTGGCGCTGGAGTATGCGACACGCGTAGCCACGCCTGAACCGACGGGTAAAGGTGCGAAGGACCGCGCGAAGCCACGTCGGGTCACCCAGAAGTCCTAGGCGAAACCCTGCTTTGTTTCTCCCCACCTGTGACCTTGCTACGACTGGACGAGCGAGACCCCGTCTTCCATTTAGTTTGGCAGAGATGGTTCCCCCTTACTTCAGTTTGTTGAGTGGTTTGCTGGGCTTGTGTAGAGTCAGAGTATCCACATGACTAATCAGATTTTTCGCGTGGCGTTGTACGTCGCGCGCGTGGTGTCGATGACTTGTTTCATGTGTGCCCTGTTCCCGTCTGCGCTCACTGCAGCACAGAAGACCGCTGCCCAGTCTGGCAGTCTTGGTGTGCTTGACGGAATTGTGCAGTGGGCCATCCGCGAGGAACAGATTCCGGGAGCGGTGGTGCTGGTCGGGCACGATGGCCAGGTGATTTATCGCAAGGCTTTCGGGCAGCGCTCGCTCGAACCGCGGCGCGAGGCCATGACCTTGGACACGATTTTCGATCTGGCTTCGCTGACCAAAGTAGTTGTGACTACCACGGCAGTGATGCAGTTGGTGCAGCGCGGGCAGATTCGGGTGAATGAGCCGGTGGTGAAGTACATTCCGGAGTTCGGGGAAAATGGGAAAGAGGAAATCACGGTTCGCGAGCTGCTCACGCATCACTCCGGTCTGCCCAAAGACCTTGATTTATCGCAAGCGTGGGAGGGACGGGAAACGGCATTGCGCATGGCGTACGCGGAGAAGCCGATCTATACGCCGGGGTCGCGGTTTCTGTATAGCGACGAAAACTTTATTGTGCTGGGTGCGCTGGTGGAGCGGGTATCAGGCGTGTCTTTGAACGAGTACTGTCAGAAGAATATTTTTGTTCCGCTGAAGATGACGCATACACGTTTCTTACCGCCGGCATCCTGGTTGCCAGAAATTGCGCCCACGCAGTATGACGACCATGACAAGATGCTGCGGGGCGTGGTGCACGATCCCACGGCGCGGCGGATGGGCGGAGTGGCTGGGCATGCAGGGCTGTTTTCCACTGCGGATGATCTGGCGAAGTTCGCGCAGGCGTTGCTGAGTGGTGTGTCGATTTTGTCTCCGTTGATGATCGAGAAAATGACCACGCCGCAGCAGCCGCCGACATCGCCGGTGCTGCGCGGGTTTGGCTGGGACATCGATTCGCCCCTCTCCAGCAATCGCGGGGATTTATTGCCGGTGGGATCGTTTGGCCACACCGGGTTCACGGGGACTTCGTTGTGGATTGATCCCACGACGCAGACGTACATCATTGTGCTGGCGAATGCGGTGTATCCCCGGGGGAAGGGAAGTGCGGTGGCATTGCGTTCGAAGATTGCAACCGCGGTGGCTGCGGCTTTGCCATTGACCGCGTCGGAAAAGGATGCGCTGCGCTGCAAGAGCATCACGGGATATAACGAGGCGGAGACGGCAGGGCGCCGAGTGGCGGCTCGCAACGGGTCGGTGCAGACGGGAATTGACGTGCTCGAAGCCCATGGTTTCGAGCTGATCCGGGGCACGGTGCAGAAGAAAAAGATTGGGCTGCTGACCAACCAGACGGGAGTGGATTCGCAGGGACGACGCACTATCGATGTGTTATTTCAGGCGCAGGGGATTTCGCTCGAGGCGATTTTCAGCCCCGAGCACGGAGTCACGGGCACGCTAGATACGACCGACGTTGGTAATTCGAAGGATGCCGTTACCGGCGTTCCGGTTTATAGCGTGTATGGAGGAACCGATGCAGCGCGGCGGCCGTCACTCGACGTTTTGAAGACGTTAGATGCAGTGGTCGTCGATATCCAGGATGCGGGGGTGCCGTTCTACACGTACGAAACCACGCTGGGATATTTTCTTGAAGGGGCGGCCAAAGCGGGAATTGAAATTATTGTGCTCGACCGGCCTAATCCGATTACCGGATCGTTTGTGCAAGGGCCGGTTTCTGATCCGGGTCAGGAGAGTTTTACTCACTATACGTCGGTGGTGATTCGTCATGGCATGACCATGGGCGAGCTGGCCAAGTTTTTCAATGGCGAGCGCGGCCTGAATGCGCGGCTGCAGGTGGTGCCGCTGGAGGGATGGCTGCGGGGCGACTGGTACGATTCGACTGGGTTGGTTTGGATCAATCCGTCGCCGAATCTGCGCAGCCTTACCGAGGGGACACTCTATCCCGGCGTGGCGATGGTCGAAGGGACGAATGTTTCTGTGGGACGAGGCACCGACACGCCCTTTGAACTGGTGGGCGCGCCCTGGATCAATGCGGGAGAACTGGCGCAGTATCTGAATGCGAGAGAGATTTCCGGTGTGCGCTTCGTGCCGGTGAGCTTTACCCCAAGTGCGAGCGCGTATGCGGGGCAGAAGTGTCAGGGAGTTAACATTCTTGTGGTCGAACGAAATGCTTTTGATGCGCCGGAGTTGGGAATTGAGTTGGCGTCCGCGATGCACAAGCTTTATGCCGAGCAGTTTCATTTGGAGCGGATGATCGAGTTGCTGCTGAACCAGTCGGTGTTCGATTCGATTGCGAAGGGCGAAGATCCGCGAAGGATTGCTGAAGAGTGGCAAGACGGGCTGGAGAAGTTTCAGCAGCTGCGGCAGAAGTATTTGATCTACAAGTAATTCGAATCGCGGCCTGATCGGCGGGACGGAATCGCACTCCACTCAGCAATTGGTAGTTCGGAAATTGCGGAGTTCCGATAAGCCGCCGCGATTGTTGACCGCAACGCGCATAGCCCCATAGAATCAGAACGGCGGATTGTGCCGCGCAACATGCCACTCTGCCCCCTCGTTCAATGGTAGGACAGCTGACTCTGGATCAGCATATCGGGGTTCAAATCCCTGGGGGGCAGCCAAACATTTTCAAGCACTTCCACGCTTTCCCGTCCTACATCACCCTCGGATGGTTGCGCCTAGGTTGCATTCTGTTGCTGAGTTTACCTTGGAATGCACCCATGCCAGCGATGCACCGTCCTGGATGAGCAGGCGACTGAATGTATGCCGGAGGTCGTGGAATCGGAATCTGCGCAAGCCTGCCTGCTCCAAGGCTGGCTCCATGTAGCGAGGCACAATGTTGTCGGGCTTAATTACCGTTCCGGCCTGCGACGGAAACACGAGGTCATCAGAGACGCCGATACGCCCGGCCATCATGGCGATCAGCAGTCGGGCATCTCGTAGCTCCAGACGCGCGAGGCTGCTTCGACAAGTCCACCCGTCGCGATTTCTTACTCTTCGGACTCGTGAAACGACCGCATGACCAATTCCGCTGCACCAGGATGTAGCGGTTGAAACCAATTGGGGTAGATATGCTTCACGGCGGCCAGGAATTCCTTCGCCTCATTTCGCGACATGGCACAAGCCTGGCGGGCCGGCCTTTCTGTGTTACCGCCGGGCCCAGCGTGCTTGAAACGAGGGCACTATTGTTATCCGCCATTCTCCGGCTGTCAATACGCGCAAATAGTTGCAGTTCAGGTGTTTGTGAGGCAGCGTGCCGGATGGTTGGCGAAAAATCTCGTTTACAGTCTTTGATGGAGAAAGGTGTACGAACGGAAAACCCGGGGATCATCCACTGACGGACATTTTGATACACAAGCTCAAAATCTATGGACAAGAAGCCGACGACTTAATTCGGAAAATTGCTGAGCTGTGCGGCCGCTGAGAATTGGACGAATGGTGGGAGCACGAGATCGGCTGGTCGAGTGACAGTCAGTCGGTCGTTCGCAAGGCCCGGGTATGCTTCGACGAGTTGTTGCAGCGGGCAAAGGAAGGCAGCTGGGAGACACATCGGTAGGCACGGTTCATACCTAATCGCCCATTTTTCGTGCGATGGTTGGCGAAAAATCCCAATAGCACTCATCATTGTCGTCTTGCGCTGGGTCTTGCGCTGGGCACTTGAGTTCTTCCATGAGAACGCCGGCCTAGGTCAAGTGGATTTTGATTCGCCCATCCCCGCACGAGCGCAAGTGGCTCCGGCTGCTTGTGACTACCGGCCTGTGTTCAGCAGAATCGAGACATGGTCGTTGTTGCCGACGGCCAGGTCGGGCAGCTTGTCGCCGTTGAAATCGCCGACGGCAACGCCGTAGGCGTCGTTGTCGACGAAATAGTCGTGCGGAGCCTGGAATGTCCCGTCTCCATTTCCCAACAAGACAGCCACTTTATTTCCGCGTTCGCCTGTATCGGGAACGACGACGTCCAACTTGCCGTCACCATTGACGTCGCGGACTTTCAGCAGGCCCGAAGCCCCGGCGGGATAGTTGACGGGCTTCTTAAATGTGCCATCTCCGTTACCGAGCAAGACGGTGATATCGCCGTCGGTTCCGGCAGTGGAGCAACCGACTAAGACAATATCCAGTTTCTTATCGCCGTTCAGATCGGGTATGGCGCCGAAGCAGCCGCCGGCATTGATAGCAATGGGCGAGCGGAAGGTGCCGTCTCCGTTTCCCAAGAGCAGATTGATGGTACTGGTGGCACTGCCAACGAGCAGGTCGAGCTTGCCATCTCCATTGAAATCGCCGGTCAAGACGAACCAAGTAAATTTTTGCGTAGTGGGATAGTTGATCGGCGACTGAAAGGTACCGTCGCCGTTGCCGAGCAGTATCGCGACATTCCCAGTGTTTCCATCATTCACCACGGCGACATCGAGGTTGCCGTCGCCGTTGAAATCGCCGACCGTAGCGTAGGTTGGCCCTCCCTGCCCCGTATTGAAGGATCCAGCCAGGCGGAAGGTGCCATCGCCGTTTCCGAGCCAGACAACCAGGAATCCTCCATACTCACCAAAGGTGATCAGATCCGGAATATGGTCATTGTTAACGTCCGCGACTACTCTTGGGCCTCCCATAGTCGAGATGGTGATCGGCGCTTGGAACGTGCCGTCTCCATTTCCCAGCATGACGAAGTTAAACCCGGCCACGTCCAGTTTGCCATCTCCATTGAAATCTGAGGACAACACGCTTCCAACGCTTCCAGCCTGATTGAAATCCCTGGGAGCGCGCAAACTGCCGTCGCCGCTGCCGAGGTATACAGCCACCCCGGAACTGAAGGACGAACCGGTTACGACGTCCAACTTGCCGTCGCCGTTGAGGTCGCCGGTCACTGGAACAATGACTTCGCCCATCTGCACGTAGTCGGCGGAAGGGGTGAAAGTGCCATTCCCGTTGCCCAAAAGAACGAGAAGGTCGTCGGTGCCAACAAGAAGATCGGGTTTGCCATCACCGTTCAAGTCACCCACAGCGATGCCACCCCTAATTTTCGAACCGGAAAAGGCCAGTCTGGTGAACTTGCCGTTGCCTTTACCCAGAAACACTGCAAGGCCCCGGTTGGAGGCGACTGCCAGATCGAGATGGCCGTCGTGGTTAAGATCCGAGGCAGCGAGCTGACCAAGATTCGCGGCTGTGCCCGCGATCAGTTTCTGGGTGAATCCGCCTTTTCCGTCGCCGAGAGCGAGATAGAGACTCCGGTTGAATACGCTCGCCAGATCAAGCTTGCCATCCTCATTGAAGTCCCCGACCACGAGGAAGCGACCTAAAAATTGGGAATTCACTGCCTTCTGGAAGGTCCCGTCACCCTTGCCAATCAGCACGGACAGCTCGCCGCCGTCCACGACCGCGAGATCCAGGGTGCCGTCTCCGTTGAAATCAGCGGCTACGATTGCAGTCGGGCCGATGCCGACGCCGTAGCTTCCGCTGGTCTGGAAGGTCCCGTCTCCTTTGCCGAGCAGGATGCTTACGGTGTTCAAGTCGAAGTTAGCTACGGCGACATCGGGCTTGCCGTCGCCGTTGAAATCGCCGACCGCGAGGGCGTCCGGCCGCTGCCCCACACTCGTGTTCTTGGCCGAGCGGAAGGTCCCGTCTCCATTGTTTAGAAGCACACTCACGGTATCGCTCCCGGCATTGGCGGTGACGATGTCCAACTTGCCGTCATTGTTGAAATCCGCCAGGGCAACGGCAATCGGAGTCTTCCCGGTAGGGAAAGTCGCGACTTGTTGGAATTCTTTCGCAGTCGCTTGAGCGAAGCTTGATAGAGCCAGCATTGCGCATGTGCAGAGGAGGGGGGAATGCGAAGGTCGATGCATGGGGCTTGCTCCTTACCGCAAATCCTACCACGAGACTGCCATAGTTTCGGACACTGCTCCATACCTGGCGCAACATCGTCGTTACACTTATTAACCAAGGTCGTGAGCTGGAAAACACTCGACCGAAATAGTCAAAGGCTGCCGCGGGAATTCTGGATTGGGGCGACCTTTGGATATTTGACCTCTCGCAGCCAAGCTGCGCAAATCACCCAAACCAAGTGTCTATCGTCGGCCAACCGGAGACCGTCGCAGCAGTCCCCGATTCGGCGCTGCCTGCGTAGCTGTTGTAAAATCGCATCAATTGCGCTCATTGAGGCGTTTTGAGCGCTACGCCTGTTCGTGCTAGGTATTCTTGGCACGAGGTCTGGGCGGGTTTGAAGCTGTAGCGTTTCAAAACCGCTGAGTTATGATGTCTCGAGGGCTTCTTGATTCTCTAATGACGACAAAGAAGAAAGCAAGAACCGCCAAAAACAATCGCTCCCGCAAAGGACGTCTATGTGTAATCCACGGCAGGCCTATTCGACCGAGTCGGTGGCGCTCAGGTCACCGCACTACAGGATGCGCCGATTGTTACAGGACTCAGGGGAAAATGCCGCCGCCA
>Ga0307476_10002733_pt1 | contig 10481 bp, 9 predicted proteins | sample atmos_gasesECM2C_2_FD_203314 | JGI IMG/M metagenome (GOLD analysis project Ga0307476, IMG submission 203314) | Hardwood forest soil microbial communities from Morgan-Monroe State Forest, Indiana, United States - atmos_gasesECM2C_05 | ecosystem: Environmental > Terrestrial > Soil > Temperate...
CTTCTTAAGAACTCTGGCGACTTGCTTCCGCTTGATTCGTCGAAGGTCCACACTCTGGTTGTCATCGGACCGAATGCTGCCGTGGCCAGAACCGGCGGCGGTGGCAGTTCGCTGGTGACTCCAAAATATTCCATCGCCCCGCTGCAAGCAATTCGGGATCGAGCCGGCCAGCGCACACGAGTAAGTTATGCCCTGGGCGCTGTGATGGAGGGGGAAGATCCGAGCAAAGACACTCCGGAGGCGCGCGAGCAACTTAGAAATGAAGCGGCGAACGCCGCAGCCAAGGCCGATGCTGCTGTCATTGTCGTGGGCCGATCTCCGAAACTCGAGTCGGAAGGGTTTGACATTAAATCCCTCGATCTGCCGGCTGGGCAGGATGACCTCATCGAGGCTGTCGCGAAAGTTAATAAACACACTGTAGTCGTGATCAATGCGGGTGGCCCGGTTCTCATGTCCAAATGGATTGACGAGGTTCCGGCCATTGTGGACATGTGGTACGGCGGGCAGGAAGGAGGAAACGCGATTGCCGATGTCCTGTTCGGCGAAGCAGATCCTTCCGGAAAACTTCCCGTCTCGTTTGTAAAGGAGTGGAAAGATTCTCCAGCGTACGGACATTACCCCGGCGAGAACTTGCAAGTTGACTACGCCGAAGGCATCTATGTGGGCTACCGATATTTCGACAAAGAAAAGATAGAGCCGCTGTTTCCCTTTGGCTACGGCCTTTCTTATACGAAGTTCGATTACAGCGATCTAGAGGTTTCACCAAGCGAGGTTTCCTCGGATAAGCCCGTGGAAGTTAGCCTCCGAGTGCGCAACGGTGGGACGCATGCAGGAGCCGAGGTCGTGGAGCTCTATGTTCACGACGGACACGCGAGTGTGGATCGCCCTATCCATGAGCTGAAAGGTTTTCGCCGGGTGGATCTGGCGCCCGGCGAATCCAAGGATGTACGCTTCACGCTTGACCGTAATGCAATGGCTTTCTACAGCACTACCAAAAAAGACTGGGTGACGGAACCTGGCCGGTTCGATGTGCTGGTTGGAGCTTCGTCGCGGGACATTCGCGTGAAGGGCTCGTTTGTCTTGAAGCAGTGAGCTGCTAGAGAGGCACACAATTTCTCCATGCGCTCTCGGCTGCATATCGGTTCCGACCTGAGTGATGGCGTGCGGCCACTTGGATTCAACTCAGACTGTCTGTGTTTTTCTGGAGGTTTCTCTTGGCTGGTCTTTCCAAAATCGCTCCGGCACTCAGAAAACGCGCCGCTCAGATAAAACTGCTGCTCATGGACGTGGACGGCACGATGACAGACGGCGGCGTGACCCTGCTGTCGCAAACTGACGGCACCGCCCTCGAAATCAAAACTTTTGATGCGCACGACGGGCAGGGCCTAACTCTGGCGCAGACGGCGGGACTACGCACGGGTTGCATTACCGGCCGCGAGAGCGCAGCACTTCTCCGCCGCGCCCACGAAATGAGGATGGAATTTATTTACATGAAGCAGCCCCTGAAGATGCCCGCTTACGAGGAAATCCTTCAGAAAGCGGGCGTGACCGATGCGGCCGTCGCCTACATCGGCGATGATCTGCCGGATATTCCTTTACTGCGCCGCGCCGGCCTCGCCGTTGCCGTCGGCGACGCTGTCCCCGAAGTCAAAGATGCAGCGCATTACACGACGAAGGCGAATGCAGGCCGCGGCGCGGTTCGCGAAGCTATTGAACTCATTCTCAAATCCAAAGGCATCTGGAAGGAAATGATCGATAAAGCACGGGCATGATCGTCGGAAATTGATGTCGGCTTGACAGGTGTTCATATTTCTGCAAATATCGAAATATGGCATTCGCGCCGAGTAAACGAACTACAGAGCAGGTCGCGAAGTTTGCCGACATGCTTTCCGCAATGGGTACTGAACCACGCCTGCGCATTATGCGGTTGCTGTTATCTGCGCATCCCGACGGCCTGGTCGTAGGAGATATCCAGTCAGAGCTCGACATTCCAAACTCAACGCTCTCCCACCATTTGGAAAAATTGAAAAATGAAGAACTAGTAAACGTGTGCCGTGAGAGCACATTCTTGCGCTACACAGCAAATACCGAGGCTCTTCAGCAACTTCTGCAGTTCCTTTATGCGGAATGCTGCACTCGAAACAAGGCGATCGAACCGCAGAATATCGTCCAACTTTGTAAATAGAGGAGGGAGCGGGCTATGAGCACCATCGACATCAAGGAAGTTGTCAAAGAAAAGTATGGTCAGGCAGCTTTGCGCGTGAAGACGGGTGGAAGCAGTTGTTGTGGGGCGAGTGCGGCAAACGCCATAGGTTGCGATCCTATCACTTCCAATCTGTATGACGCTTCGCAGGCCGGACAAATCCCCGAGGCAGCAATGCTCGCATCTTTGGGGTGTGGAAATCCGACTGCGTTAGCACAGTTAAATCCAGGAGAAGTGGTTCTCGATCTGGGTTCTGGTGGCGGGATCGATGTTTTGCTTTCAGCGAAGCGAGTCGGGCCCACCGGCAAGGCCTACGGTCTTGACATGACCGACGAGATGCTCGCGCTCGCCAACGAGAACAAGCGCAAAGCTGGAACTAAGAATGTGGAGTTTCTGAAAGGCGAGATCGAAAACATTCCACTGCCGGACGACTCAGTCGACGTGATTATCTCGAACTGTGTGATCAACCTTTCCGCCGACAAAGATCGCGTTTTGCGGGAGGCTTTTCGCGTCCTCAAACCGGGCGGGCGTTTTGCAGTTTCCGACGTTGTGACTCGCGGCCAAATCGCCGCGGAGGTTCGCCAGAACATGCTTTTGTGGGTAGGGTGCGTCGCAGGCGCGCTAGCGGACGACGAGTATCGCAGCAAACTCTCGGCGGCAGGTTTCGAGAAAATAGAGATCGAGCCGACTCGGATTTATCGTGCGGAAGATGCCCGCGAGTTTCTTTCCGCAGCAGGCCTGGATACAGATGCGATTGCGGCGGGCATGAGTGGGAAGTTCATGAGCGCGTTCGTTCGAGCTGTCAAGCCATTAGAACATGCAGCAAAAGCCTGCTGCGGGCCGACCTGCTGCAACTAGGCGAAAATGAGCACACCACCGCATTACAACGTCTTATTCCTGTGTACAGGTAATTCCGCTCGCTCCATCATGGCTGAGGCAATTCTGAATTACAAAGGCCGGCCTCATTTTCACGGCCTACAGCGCCGGAAGTCATCCCACGGGCGAGGTCCGGCCTGAAGCGTTCCGGCAGATCGAAACGGCACACCTACCGACCGACGGGCTGCGCAGCAAGGCGTGGAACGAATTCAGTTTGCCCGGTGCTCCAAAGCTCGATTTTGTTTTTACGGTCTGCGATAACGCGGCGAAGGAGGTTTGCCCGACTTGGCCGGGCCAGCCGACGACTGCTCACTGGGGCGTTCCGGACCCTGCGGCAGTTCGCGGGAGCGAAGCGCAGGTGGAGAGAGCTTTTCGCGAAGCATTCTTTATTCTGGATCGCAGAATCAGCTTATTCCTGAGCCTTCCGCTGAAAACTCTCGAGGGTCTGGCACTGAAGAAGCAACTCGATAACATTGGCCGAGCGATGACTCCGGTTACGCAGGAGTAGGAATGAAGCGGCGTTGGCCACCACCCAAATCGAAAACGGAAATTAACCGTTCGCTAGCGGCCGAGAGTTGTGCAAAGCCTCCGTCGAAGGCGCATAACACGTCGCCGAGGATTGAAATGGTGGAGCTAGTCGGGATCGAACCGACGGCCTCGTCGTTGCGAACGACGCGCTCTCCCAGCTGAGCTATAGCCCCACATCGCAAGGATTACTCGATTACCACGCTATTTTACCAGCGTTCCAGAATCAGTACCAACGGTGCTTGACCAACCCCCCGGTGCCGCGTCTAACCTTACAGATAACAACTGCTGCGGGAGTTTTCCGAAATGTTTGGACAACTGGATTCCGGACGATCGGCTGCCGATCGGAAAATCCTGGCAGCTTCGCTCACGCTGCACGCACTATTGTTCGCCTGGCTGCTGCATGCGCCCGAGCCCCAGTTGTTGAATCCTACGTCCGTTGCGCTGGGACACAACGGACAACTAGTCACCCGCATTTACTTTCCCACGCCAACGCCCGACGACAGCACCACCAGTTCGCCGGCCCGCGCAACTGAGGTTTATCGTCATCAGCGGCTCGGCCACGAGAAACTCATTCTGAAACAGAATACTGCGCTGGCAAAACTGCCGCTGCCGCAAGCTCCCCTCACCACGTCTTCCGCCGAGGACAAATCGAATACTTCTACGCTGTCAAATCTCGGTCATGGTGCACCTGCGGGATTGCCTTATGGAAGTCTGCCCGGCGGTCCCGTGTACGGAGACGAGGTTCGTCCGGCTCTGCCGGTTGCGACTGCCGATCCGGCTATCTATCCATGGCAACGGCCAGATTCGGAAGGCAAAGTCGTGATCGAAATTACGATCGACGAACGAGGAGAAATCGTCCGCAAAACCGTGTTGCAGAGCCTTGGTCCCATGATCGACCAAAAATGCCTTGCGGCGCTCGAAAGCTGGCATTTTCGCCCGGCCACCCGCAACGGAGTTCCTATCCCCTCGAAGCAGGATGCCATTTTCCCCTTCAAAGCGCGCGGCTAGATCAGTTCCGCACGGCCCGCACCTCTTCGCGTAACCGCTATAATCGAGATGTGACCAACCAGAATTTGACCAACCAGGCTATTCAGCAAATGGCGTCCGCGGATTTTCCCAGTCGCTGGGGAAATTTTCGCATCCATGGTTTTCGGGGAGAGTTCGGCTCCGACGGAAACCGCCGCCTCGAGGAAGCTGTAGCCCTGGTGATGGGGGATGTGCAGTCCTCGCCGCCGCTGGTGCGGGTCCATTCGCAATGTCTAACCGGCGATGTTTTTCATTCTTTACGATGCGATTGCCGGCAGCAACTCGAGATGGCGCTCGGCATGATTCGCGACCTCGGTGCCGGGATCCTGATCTACGAGCAGCAGGAGGGCCGTGGTATCGGCCTCATGGCCAAGCTGCAAGCGTATGAACTGCAGGACTCGGGTCTCGACACAGTTGAAGCTAACGAACGGCTGGGCTTCAAGGCCGACCAGCGCGACTTTGCCCTACCCGGTCAGATGCTGAAGGCACTCGGGGTAAGCCGGGTGCGCCTGCTTTCCAACAATCCTGAAAAGGTGGATGCTCTGGAGCGTGCTGGCATCGAGGTGGTTGAGCGCGTGCCTTGCGAGGTAACAGCGAGTCCCCACGCCGAAGAATACCTCAAGACCAAGAAGGAAAAGCTTGGCCATCTGTTCTCGTCGCGATAAAGCAATCCTGTTCGGCCATCTGGAATCCGCCCTTATTTGGTGAGGAAGTTTTTGCCTTCCCTGGCCCCGCGTGCTTAAATCGTCCACGGCATTTTCTTCATGTCCAACTCTGCGGCTGCATGGCGATCTGGCGGCATTCTCGGCATCGTGATTCTTTGCGCCGCGTGCATGGTCTATTACCATCTCGTACTTTTTGTTCCTCGAGTTTCACAGGTACGTGCAGCCGAGGGATTTGGTAATGGATATTCGTTCGGCGCAGATTTCTATCCCATCTGGCTGACCGCGCGCGAGGGCCTGCTTCATCGTCGCGATCCCTACAGTCCCCAGACAACGCGTCAAGTTCAACTCGATCTCTTCGGGCGCACCGTGGATGCGCGAGTATTTGGCGCTCCTCCGGACTATTGGACGTTCGCCTATCCCGCTATTGCGGACGTTCTGCTCTGGCCGATCGGGCTGCTGCCATTTTCTCTGGTTCGCATCGGATTTGGATTACTTCTCGGCATCCTAACTGCGTTCAGCGTCGTCCTTTGGTTGCGAATCGTTTATCCTCGCGCCCGACCTTTAACCGTTGCCTCGTCGGTGATTCTCACGCTGTGCAGCTATGCCGTCCTCGAAGGTTTGTTCGCGGAACAAATGGGACTGCTCGTTGCATTTCTTCTAGCTGCCTCGCTCACGGCACTCGTCCGGCAGAAATTATTTTTCTCTGGAAGTTTGTTGGCGCTCGCTCTTGTCAAGCCGCAAGTAATGTTCTTGATCACGCTGTATCTTCTTCTCTGGAGCATTGCGGGGTGGCGTGCTCGATGGCGCTTCGCCGGCGGTTTTTTCCTGATGTCTTCGGTGCTAGGCGCCTCTTCCCTGCTGATTTGGCCGCACTGGATTTCGGAGTGGCTCGGCGTAGTATCTTCTTACCGCCGGTATTCCGACCCGCCGCTCGTAAACCATTTCATGGGCAATCAAGTCGGTCGGCCGCTGGGTCCAATTTTCGTCATAGCCCTTCTTGTGAGTGCAGTCGCGCTTTCCTGGCGAATGCGGTTCGCTCTCACCGACTCTCGTGACTTTCGATTAGCGATCAGCCTTCTGCTTGCGGTTACGACCATCGCAGTTCTGCCGGGACACGCGGTATATGACCACGTCGTTCTCTTGCCCGGAATAATCTTGATCGCGTCGTGCTGGCGGGACTTCGCCCCCAGCAAGCCCTTTCGCATTACTCTGGCCGCAGGCGCATTGGCGTTGTTCTGGCAATGGATTTGTGCTCCGGTTGCAGTCGCGTTGTGGCCGATGGTTTCTCGGGAATCTGCTTCTATTTTCTTATTGACGCTTCCCATCCGCACCGCCGCTTCAATACCCTTCGGCGTATGTGCGCTCCTCGGACTGATGCTGTGGCAGGGACACAGAAAAAAACTCACGCTGATAGAAAAAGTGCGGATTGCGAAACCGGAACCGACTACTTCTTGAGGATCTTTTCCAACCCCACACGATTCTTCGCGGGCAAGTCACGCAGTGCTGTCCGCGCCAGAGCAATGTACATGTTCCGCGCTTCGGGAATTGCACGTAACACGCTCAAATGTTTTTTTACGGTCTCGACATCTCCGCGCGCGATGGGGCCGCTGAAAGAGTGAGCTGCACCCAGGGCCGCGTAGTTGGTTAGCGTTTGCCTGAGAATCGGGAGCGCTCGCTGTTTCGCCGCGCCTCCGCGGACCCCGGCGGCTGCCGCAACCCTCTCGCTTGCCGCCAGCAGCGCGGTCAACAGCGGAGAAACAAACATCCCCCAGGTGTGATAAGCCTGCTTGTTCCGCTTGCCGATGGGGAATGGCCGGCCTCGCAAATCCAGAACAATCGCACGCGCGGCCAGCGCTGCTTTTCGATCGCCTTCGATGGCAAAAGGGACTCCCGCAAGCGGAGGCCGCGATCCTGGGACGAACGTCATCAGCGGATGAACCGAAGAGACGGAGGCGCCTCGGCTGCGCAGTTCAGCCAGTTCGCCACTGGTGAGAGCTCCGCTGGCATGTAGCGCCACTTTGCCGTGCCAGTCGTTTGCGCCGCTCAGCGAAGCGGCGGCGCTGGCGATGGCTCCATCCGGGACGCAAAACCAGACCACACCCGCGCGAATTCGTGCTCGCGTCACGGTAGCAGCAGAAGCGCCCACTTCCATAGCCAGTCGTCGGGCTTTCCGTACAGATGCAGGGCGCGCACGGGAGATAATTTCGTCAATTGCGTAGCCCGCAGTGTGTAACGCCAAGGCGAGCGAAGTGCCCAGGCTTCCGGCCCCGACGATTGTAATATGCGGCTTGACCACTCGCCTCGCAGCTGGCCTTTCGGGCATGCCCGGCAGAATAGCAGAATCGGGTCCTACGATTGATCAGGTTGTCGTCTGGCTGACTTTCAGGAACCGACGCCCTAGGTTTAGACCCGGTGTTTTATATTGTTCTGATGTCGAAGATAGCTGTTAGCCGACCTAAGTCGAAGCAATCGAACCGCAGCCCGCGAGCAAAGGCTAAAATTATTTCCTCCCGCATCGTCTATCGCGGTCCGGTTTTTTGGGTGACGACGGATGATGTACGGGAACCAAACGGAATCCGGGCGCGTCGCGATGTCATTCACCACACCGGATCGGTGGTAATTCTGGCGGTGGACGACTCTCGAGCGACGCCGCGTGTACTTTTGGAGCGACAATATCGGCATGCCGCAAATGACTATCTGTGGGAGATCCCTGCCGGACGCATCGATAGCGGAGAACAGGCGTTGCCGGCGGCTAAGCGTGAACTGCTTGAAGAAACTGGATATAGCGCAGCCCGGTGGCGCCGGATTTTCAAGTTCTTTGCCAGCCCCGGCTTCGTCTCTGAAACCATGTCCGTGTATCTGGCTACTGGTCTTCAGGCGGGAAAAGCCCAGCCCGAAGCGGATGAAGTGATTCAGCAGCGGATGGTTCCATTATCGACGGCGGTCCGCATGGTGCTGAACGGGACGATTCGTGACGCAAAAACCATCTCCTCTGTGCTGTGGCTGGATCACGAGGTGGCGCACCATCACCTACTACATTCCTCACGTTGACTATCTAAACGTGGCCTTGTGCGAGAAGGACAAAAATAGATTCCGCCTCAGGTCCTAGCCTCAGATCATCGAGGTATGTACGGTATCTGACATACAGTAGTTACCCTGCGTACATATTTATCTTGCTACTCCATCCTAATTATTCCAGAATGCATCCTAGTGCGTGTTACGCCTGTGGTGGAGCCCCCGCTTTTTAGACGTGGGGAAAAGGGGGTAAGGGGAAAGTGAAAGGCACGGTCAAGTGGTTCAATAACGCTAAAGGCTACGGGTTCATCGGACGTGAGGATGGTCCCGATGTATTTGTGCACTACAGCGCTATCACATCCGAGGGCTATAAGAGTCTTCAGGAGGGTGATGAAGTAGAGTTTGAAATCACGGAGGGACAGAAAGGGCCGCAAGCGGCGAATGTAAGTAAGAGCGCTTAAGCCTGTACCTGACTCAAATCCTTGATCGAGGTTCCGCTGTCAACAAGATAGAGGGAAGTTCTGTTCTCGGAGAGTTCAATCGGCAAGCGCTGGCGTAACATTCCATTCTTGTTTTATCTTTGACCCGTGGACAATAAATCCATCGCCACGGTTCTGTATGAAACCGCCGACCTGCTGGAGATCGATGGGCAAGATTCCTTTCGCATTCGTTCCTACCGCAACGCTGCCCAGGCTATTGAAAATCTGACTGACCAGATTCGCGACATCATCGCCGAACCCAAGAAGGTTCTCGCGATTCCCGGCATCGGCAAGGGAATGCTGCTCAATCTGCAGGAACTACTCCGCGACGGCGCCCTCAGCATGCAGGCCGAACTGCTGAAGAAGTATCACCCTTCAATGCTTCAACTGTTGAAAATCCAGGGTTTGGGACCAAAGACAATTGCGTTGATCTGGAGCGCGTACCAGGTCAGTGACGTCGATGGGGTGGAAAAGCTGGCGCGTGAAGGCAAGATCCGCGAATTGCCTCGCATGGGTGAGAAGCACGAGCAGAAGCTCTTGAAAGCAATCGAAGACTATCGCCGCATTTCGGGACGGTTTCTTATCGACGCCGCCGAGACCGAGGCTAAAAAGCTCAGTGACTACTTGGCAAAGTTTCCCGGCTTTGATCGGATCACTCCCGCAGGTTCGCTGCGCCGCGGGCGCGAGACGGTAGGCGATCTCGACATTTTGGTTACCGGTGCGGCCTGCTGCAGCGCGGAGGAGCGCGAAAAGGCGGTGAAATATATTGCGCAGTATCCTCCGCTGATGAGCATCATCGCACAGGGCGATAACAAAATCAGCTTTCGGCTACGCACCGACATGCAAGTGGACGTTCGCCTGCTTCCCCCCGAATCGTTCGGCGCAGCCATGCAGTATTTCACCGGATCCAAAGCGCACAATGTTGCTTTGCGGCAGCGCGCTCTCAGGATGGGTTACACGCTAAACGAATACAGCCTGGCCGATCTCAAGACGGAGAAGCCTGTCGCCGGCGCGACTGAAGAAGAGATCTACGCGAAGCTCAATCTCGATTATGTTCCTCCCGAGCTGCGTGAAAATCTGGGCGAGATTGATGCCGCAGAAAAACATACGCTGCCCGCTTTGATCGCTCTGGATGACCTCCAGGGCGACGTGCACATGCACACGGTTGAAACCGACGGCCGCAACACCATCGAAGAAATGGCCGAAGCGGCCAAGGCGCGCGGCTACCAGTACATGGCGATCACGGACCATTCCAAGAACCTGGCCTTCGCGAACGGACTCGACGACACGCGGGCGGTGGCGCACATTCAAAAGATTCGCGAAGCCAATGAGAAGATCAACGGGATCACCATCTTCGCCGGAATCGAAGTGGATATACTCGCCGATGGCGACCTTGATCTTTCCGACGACGTGCTGGCCCAGATGGATGTGGTTATCGCCAGTGTGCACTCGGTTTTCAATCAGGAACCAGCGAAGATGACCGAGCGCCTGCTGAAAGCCGTCGGAAATCCCCACACTTCAATCATCGGCCATCCCACCGGGCGCCTGCAGCTTCGCCGGGACGCTTACCAGTTCGACATGGATGCAATCCTGACAGCCGCGGCCAAGCACAAAGTCGCTATGGAGTTGAATTCCTATCCCGATCGCCTTGACCTCAACGACGTGCACCTGCGCCAAGCTAAACAGCGA
>Ga0307476_10002734_pt1 | contig 10479 bp, 3 predicted proteins | sample atmos_gasesECM2C_2_FD_203314 | JGI IMG/M metagenome (GOLD analysis project Ga0307476, IMG submission 203314) | Hardwood forest soil microbial communities from Morgan-Monroe State Forest, Indiana, United States - atmos_gasesECM2C_05 | ecosystem: Environmental > Terrestrial > Soil > Temperate...
TGAAGAAGATCGCCGAGCACAAGCCCGATCTGATCGTTCTCGACGTTTATATGCCCGGCTACAGCGGGCTCGAAGTCTGCCAGCGCCTCAAAGAAGCGCAGGAAACCTCGCGCGTTCCGGTGCTGCTGACCGTGGGCAAGCTGGAGCCCTTTAAGCCCGAAGAAGCCAAGCGTGCCCGCGCCGACGCCTTCATCGTCAAGCCCTTTGAAGCCAGTGAGTTGTTGAGTGCCCTCAGCAAGCTCGAAGACAAGATTGTGCCCCGTCCTGAGGCCTCAAAACCAGGCCGCTTTGCCCGCGCCAATGCCGCGCTCGACGAAGCCAAATACGACAAGACCGTCGCGGTCGAAGAAGACTCAGGATGGAAAAACCGCATCGTCTTCCCCAAGAAAAAAGACAAGGCCCAGGTTGCACAAGAACAAGAGGAAGCCGACGATTCCGCGTACTACAACCCCATGAACAAAGACCTGCGCACGGTCATCGAGCGCAGGCCGATCGACGAGCCGCATGAGGCGCGACCGGAGGCAAGCGGTTTCGAAGAAGCCCGCGTCGATCTTGGCGCCCTGGCGCCCGAAGGTCTGCCCAAGGACGTGACTCCGGAAGAGATTGCCGCGCTAGCGGCAGCCGCTGCCCAGGTAAAGGGCAAGATTTCCGAAGCCCGGTTCGATGAACCCCCGGTCAACGAAACCAAGGTCCACGAAACCAAGACAGACGAAACAAGGTTGCACGAAACGCGGTTCGTCGAAACGAAGGTTGCGGAAGCAAAGTTCGTCGAAGCCCAGGTTGCCCAGGCGAAGTTCGCCGATGCAGAAATCGCCGAAGAGAAGTTCGCCGAGAATAAGATCGCAGAGCCGGTTCGCGCCGATGGCAAACCTGAGCCGAAGCCGGAAGCCGCCTCGCCCGCCGAACCCCCGCAGGAAGTCTCTGCGCCAGCGCCGTCAGTCGCCACCTTTGCCGAGCAAAAGTCCGAAGAAAAAATCGACGCGAACATCGCAGCAGAGATCGAAGCGAAGGTCGAAGCCAAGATCGAAAAAGAAAAGATCGCAGCAGAGAAGATCGAGGCAGAGAAATCAGCCTCGCCGACCTCCGAGGATCTGATGGCCGCCATTGCTGCCCTCGAGCCGGATCCAGTTCCAGTCACATTGTCCGGCGCAGGCTCCGGCAACGGATCCTGGTTACATGACGCGCGCAACTCGAACGCTGACGAGCCGGTAACCATGGCCCTGGCCGCGGCAGTAGCGGCAGGCTCTTCGGCAGTAGCTTCCCGTTGGACGGCGGTTGCCGTCGCAGTCGCCCCAGAGGAATCTGCGATTTCTCTCGAACTCGAGATGCAGAAGGCCTCTGCAGCATTGGCCGCAGCTGAGGCCTTTCGTGTTCCAGTGGTCACGCCGGTTCCGGAGCCCCAGTCACCGACAGCTCCGCTTCAGGAAGCCCAGCCATTGCCGGCTCAGTCCGAGCCGGTAGTAGAAGCCTCCGCTCGCGCAGAAACGGCGCCAGCCGAGACCTCGAAGCCGGAGCCAGTGATCTCGATTCTCGCGACTCCCGCTCCGAGCGCTGAGCTGGAAGCAACCACGACATTGAGCAGCGCGAGCAACGCTGCCGGTACGAATGACGCTGTCACGAACGCTGACGTAGCCGCGACAGTATCGAACGCTGCCGCCGAAGCCATCACTGAGGCGGTGAAAGAACTGGAAGCCAAAGCTGCGGCCTACGCCGAGCAGATCAGGCCGCCGGCATCGGCGCCCGAACCTGCTCCCGTAGAGGATTTCAAAGTGGCGTTTCCGCTCGATGTGCCGGTGCCGGTTGCAGCCAGCGTGGATGCGCGCGCCGAAGCCGGACCTGCGGTCGAGAGTTCCCATGCTGCCGAGGAAGTTCCCAAGCTCGAGTCGGCCAAGCCAGAGGCACCAGAAACCGCACACCAGGAACTAAACCAACCGGCAATCGAAGCCCCGAAGCCCGAAGAAGCGTCCCGGGGAAAGAACGAACAGAAAGACGAAGAAGCAAAAATCGAAGCTGCCTCTCCGGTCATCGTGCCCGCCGCCGCAAAAGAAGATGCACCGGCAACGCCCGCAGCAACGCCTGAGAGTGCTCCAGCCCTCGTCAACGAGCTTTCCGCGGAGTCATCTTCCACCCAGCAAGTTTCTTCGAACGCGACTGCGTCAGCGACAATTTCTTCAGATGCGTTTTCGAAAGACAAGATTTCACTACACATGGCAGCGGCGCTTGACGAATTGGCCGCAGGAGGCATGTTTGATATGGCGAAAAAAGAATCTGAAATAGCAGCGACCACTGCCGCGGCGTGGGCCAGTTGGCGGCGCATTCGCGAAACTGGAGACAAGACTGCAGACTCCGCTCAGAAAGAAGAGTCCGGCCCTCAGGATGAAGCGGCTATGGCCGTCGCCGCCGGCGCCGAGAAGGCTCCCGAGGGCGCGCACACCGCATCTGAGTCCGAGTCGGACGACATTGCCGGCATCGTCGACAGCGTTCTCGCCGACCTGCGGCCCAAGATCGTCGAAGAGATCTCGCGCAAGATGGGAAAAAAGAAGTAACTTGCGTCGAAACGCAGACACCCGCCAGCGCCGGTCAGTTGCACGCTGAAGGGAAAAATCTCAAACCACAAAGCACACCAAATCCCACGACTTCCGCGCATCTGCGGCGCTGGCGAGAACTTGGTGGACCCGGCAAGATTTGAACTTGCATCTGCGAAGCGGCGATGGAGAGCGCCGCCCGCCGTGTTCCTTACACCACAGGCCCAGTCTTCCAATCACGCAACTTGTCTGACCCGAGCAAGCAGCCCTAGTCGACGTGTTCCCCCACTTCGAACCCTTCTTCAGCCGCAGGCAGCACATCACGTTCGCCTGCAATCCACACGTAAAGTGTGGGCAGCAGAAAGACGCTCATGATCAGAGCGGCCATCAGTCCTCCCACAATCACGATGGCAAAAGGACGTTGTGAATCCGAGCCGATGGCATGCGAGGTGGCCGCTGGCAGCAAGCCCAGAGTCGCGACCAGCATGGTCATCATGATCGGGCGGAGACGCAGCACGGCCCCTTCCACCGCTGCCTCTTCGACGCTGTAGCGCCGCACGCGCAGTTGGTTAATGTATTCCAGCATGATGACGCCGGTTTGCACCGACACGCCGAACAGAGCCAGGAATCCGACTCCCGAAGAAACGCTGAAATTAGTGCCCGTAAACAGCAGGGCGAGCAGGCCGCCGATGGGCGCGATGGCAACGTTGGCCATGATAAGCGCCGCCCACTTGAACGATTTGAACATCGTATACAGAATGATGAAGATCAGCAGGATGGTGATGGGTAGAACGATCAGCAAGCGCTCGTTCGCTCTTTTCTGGCTTTCGTATTCCCCCTCCCAGTCGATGTGATATCCGGGAGGCAGTTTGACCTGTTCGTTGACCTTCTTCATCGCTTCTTCAACCGCGCTGCCCAGATCGCGCCCGCGCACGCTGTACTTGATGGCAATGTAACGTTGATTGCCTTCACGATAGATTTCAGACCCGCCGTCCTTCTCTTCGATTTTCGAAAGCTGTGCCAGCGATACTCGTTCTCCCGAAGGCGAGAGCAGACGAATGCTCTCAATCGCTTCCTTTGTGTCCCGGTATTTCGGCAGATAGCGCAAGACTAGGTCGTATCGTGCCTCGTCCTTCAGAACCTGAGTAAGCGCATTTCCGCCGACCGCAGTTTGAATCGCATCCTGCACGTCTGCAGTATTGATCTGGTAACGGGCGGCCGCATCGCGGTTCACCGTCACGTTGAGGTTAGGCTGGCCCAGCACATGAAAAACCCCAAGGTCCTCGACTCCCTGAACACTGGCCATAATCCTGGCAACCTGGTCGCTTTTTTCTTCCAGAGTCTTCAGGTCGTCGCCGTAAACTTTGGTGGCGAGTTCCCCCTTAACTCCGCTGACCGCCTCCTCCATGTTGTCTTCAATGGGCTGCGAAAAACCCCAGACCACGCCTGGAATTTTGTCGAGTTCGCGCTGCATGGCGGCGATCAATTCGTCTTTGTTCTCATGAAAAACTGGCCGCCATTGTTCTTTCGGCTTTAGGTCGACGAAGTATTCGGTATTGAAAAAGCTGGTCGTATCCGTGCCGTCATCGGGCCGGCCGGTTTGACTGGTGCACTGCGGAACTTCAGGGAACGAGCAAAGTATCAGCCGCCCTTGATTCGACACCCGGATTCCCTCATCCGGCCCTGTGCTGGGCGCCAGGGTTCCGCGCACCCACAGAGCGCCTTCGTCCAGATGAGGTAAGAATTCAGAACCGATGGCGCCGCTAAGCGCAAGGTATAGACCGATGCAAAGCCCGAACATTGCCGTTCCCACCGTGACGGCGCGATGCTCAATCGCCCACCGCACCGCAATCCGGTAATACTTGATCGCCAGTTCCATCACGGGATTGCGCCATTCCTTCGCCCCCTTGGCGAAGGCGAAACTCGCCAGGACCGGCGCAATCACAATCGCGAACAACAATGCCCCAAGCAGCGCAAAGGCCACGGTCCAGGCCATGGGATGAAACAGCCGGCCCTCGACGCGCTGCAGCGTGAAGATCGGCAAATAAGCGGTAATGATGATGGCGATCGCGTAAAACACCGGACGCTGCACTTCGTGCGACGCGTCACTGATTCGCTCGTTCGGCGTCTTCCCATTTTTTTGGTCCAGGTGGCGCACGATGTTTTCGACCATCACCACCGAGCCGTCGACCACCATGCCAAAGTCCAGCGCGCCGAGAGAGAGAAGATTCGCCGGAATATGCCGTAACTCCAGACAAATCGACGCAAACAAAAGCGAAAACGGAATCGTGGCCGCCACAATCAGCGCGCCCCGGACGTTGCCCAGAAATATGAGAAGAATGATCGATACCAGGATCATTCCTTCCGCCAGGTTGTGCAGGACTGTGTGGCTAGTGAAATGAACCAGGTCGCTGCGATCGATGAAGGGAACAACCTTCACGCCCGGAGGCAAAATCTGATGGTTCAGTTCCACCACTTTCTTGTGAATGCCCTGCAAGGCTTTTTCCGCCGCCGCGTTCTTTCGCAGCAGCACAATACCCGACACCACATCGTCGTTGTCGACGATTCTTCCGTCTTCCCGGTGAATCGCTTTGGCAAATTGCCCTAGCCGAATTTTCGGGCCCTGCGAAACCTCCGCAATGTCCCTCACTCGCAACGGCGTGCCATTCTTGGTCAGAATGACAGTTTCTTCGATGTCGCGAACATGATCGACCAGTCCGACAGACCGCACATTGATCTGCTGCAGTCCTTCCTGGATGAAGCTTCCGCCTGCATTCACGTTGTTGTTAGTCAATTGCTGCTCGACCTGCGCCAGGCTCAGTCCATACGAGACGAGTTTGTTCGGATCCAGCCGAACCTGGTATTCGCGTGTAGGGCCGCCGAAGCTGGATACGTCAACTACATCTGGCACCGCTTTGAAATTCTTCTCGACCACCCAGTCTTCGAGCGATTTCAATTCCATCGCGTCATAGGCGGGATTGGTGCTGCGCAGCGTGTAGAAATAAATCTGACCGACTGGGCTCCAGTCCGTCCCCATTTGCGGCACAACATTTGGCGGAAGAGTAACCTGGCTCAATCGCTCGAGCACTCGCTCGCGGTTCCAGTCGTTGTCCGATTCGTCGTCGAATATCAGCTTCAGGTCAGAGAGTCCGAACAGCGAGAACGACCGCAGATGCACAACATGCGGAATGCCGTTCATCACTACCTCAAGCGGAATGGTCACCTGCTGCTCGATTTGTTCCGCCGAAATCCCCGGCCACTGCGTAATCACCTCGACGTAGTTGTCGGCTACGTCGGGATAGGCCTCAATGGGAAGATCGCGGAAGGCGACGATGCCCCCGGCAAAAAGCAACAGCGCGAAACCCAGAACGAGCAGGCGATTGCTCAGCGCGAAATCAACGACTCTACGAATCATTCATGCTCCACGCACATCGCCCCACCCATATCGCTCCACGTAGTCGTGAGAGCGTCTCGGCCGCAATCAATGAACGGGCACAACGCCTTCCGATCCAGGGATTCGGCTGAGATAGTGTCGGTGCGACGGCAGAGGTCGACTGGTTCGGCTGGACACCCTATCGGTCCCAAAGATGCGGCACTCGCTTGCAGGTAACGAATATTGTGCAAGCGCTGCGGGCGGAGAGGCACTCTATCTTTCGACCTCTAGCACTATCTTTCGGGGAGTACACCCTATCTTTCGGCCATTTTCCTGGGCCAGACATTTGTCACGCGGCGGGAACGTAGGGCACCAAGCGTAGCGCAACGTTAGAATAGGCAGAAGGCCCGATCGTCCCTCATGCACAGCACACGATGCTCGCCCATGATGCTCGACCCATGATGTTCGACCGATGAAAGACCTTCTCTCCATTTACGCGCCGTCCCACCGCGTTCGGTTGATCGCGCTCTCCGTTTTCTTGATCTCTGCCATCGCCGTGATCGACTGGGCGACGAAGCCCTATTTTTCCCTGGGATTTCTTTATCTATTTCCCATCATGATTCTTGGCGGGTTCTTGTCGAGGACGCAGATTCTGAGCGTGGCTCTGGTATGCGCGGTTCTGCAGGAAGCTTTCAGCAATTTGCCCGAAAACGAAGCTGTGATCCGCTTGTTGCTCAGCTCCGCCGGATTTGTTGGAACGGGCCTATTCATCTCAGAACTGATTCGCAATCGCCGCATCACGATGACGCACGTCGAAGAACTCGAAGGGCAGATCAAACTGCGCGAGGATGCCGAGGAGCAACTGCGCTCTCTGGTCGAAAGCAGCCCCGCTGCCATCGTCACCGTCGATTCTGCCGGCAAGATTCACCTCGCCAATGAAGCAGCTCAACATCTGCTCGCTCCAGAAGGCGGGCCCTTGCAGGGTCAGGAAATCAATTCTTATCTTCCAGCCCTGCAGACCGTACTGAAAACCCAGCAGCCGCGAATCTTTCGGACCACTTTGCAGTGCACCGGCAAGCGTAGTGATGGAGAGGTTTTTCTGGCCGGCGTTTGGTTTTCAACCTATAACGCGATTTCGGGTCCGCGCCTGGCAGCCATCGTCGTCGATCTTTCCGAGGATCTGCGCAATCGCGAAGATCTCAGCCTCGACTATCTCTTGAAGAACACGAGAATTCTGATGAGCGCGGTTGCCCATGAAATTCGGAACCTATGCGGCGCGGTGCTAGTCGTGCACAAGAATCTCTCGCGTGTGAAAGAGCTGGAGTCAAACGAAGATTTCAAAGCTCTGGGGAACTTGATCCAGAGTCTGGAGAGAGTATCGGCACTGGAATTAGGTTCTACGGCAGCGCAGAATGGTGAAGTCGTCGAACTCACGTCGGTACTCGACGAATTTCGCATACTGATCGAGACCGCCTATCACGAATCCGCGATCGATGTGCAGTGGGACGTTCAACCCTCGTTGCCGCTGGTCTGGGCTGACCGCTACGGGCTCATTCAGGTCTTCTTGAATCTGGCCAAGAACAGTCGGCGGGCCATGGCGTCGACCGGAGCTAGGCAACTTCGGATTGCCGCGCGGGAAGGGAAGGGAACGGTCACAATTCGATTCGAAGATACGGGTACCGGAATCGCGTCTCCAGAAAATCTTTTCCGGCCGTTTCAACGTGGGGCGGAATCGAGCGGCCTCGGTCTCTACGTTTCACGGGCAATCATGCGCAGCTTTGGCGGAGAACTTTCTTACGAGCCCGCATCGCAGGGCTGCTGCTTCGCCGTGATTTTGCCCCTCGGCATCACACAGGAGGCTGCGAGTGACTGAAACTGCGGCGAGCAGCGTCCACCTGCTGTTACTGGACGATCACACCTTGTTTCGAGAAAGCGCGACGCGGCTGCTCGCAGCCGAGCCCGGATTCGAAGTGACGGCTCACTGTGGCACTATCGCAGAGGCGCTGCAAATTTTGAAACACAAGGCCATCGACGTCGTGCTCCTTGATTTCGATCTGGGTGAAAAAGATGGCAGGGAGTTTCTCGATCTAGCCAAGGCGCAGGGATTCCAGGGAAAGGTCCTGCTCGTGACTGCCGGGGTCGATCCAGCCGTGGCGGCGGAAATGATCCGCTCGGGAATTTCTGGAGTCTTTCGAAAACACGACTCCGCCGCCCTGCTTGCACAAGCCATTCGCGATGTGATGGCCGGCAAGGTCTGGCTCGACCAGGAACAATTGCAGACGGCTCTCCGAACTGATGCCGAAACCGCGCCGGGAAATCGCGCGCGCACTTTTACCGAGCGCGAGCAGCAGGTACTCTCATGCGTGTTCGAAGGATTGGCCAATAAGGAAATCGCGTCGCGAATCGGAGTCTCGGAAAGCTCGGTCAAAGCCACTCTTCAGCAACTTTTCTCCAAGACCGGTGTCCGCACCCGCAGTCAATTAGTTCGCATCGTCTTGGAACGCCATCGCGACCAGATCTAGCGATGAGACCTCTAGCACCCACTCTGACCCCCGCTCCACGTTTGACCCTTCTTTTCTCGCGCCTATAAGATGATGAGTTACTCTCCCGCTGGCGGATTCCCTGTGCCGAATCTCGTCATCGCTCACAAAGATGCCTCACGAACTGCCCAAAGCCTACGAGCCGGGCGCGATTGAAACGCGCTGGGCCGACTACTGGATCAAAGAAAAACTCTTCTCCGTGCCCACGCCACCACAGGGTGAGACGAGGCCCGTGTTCACGCTGCTGCTGCCACCGCCCAACGTTACCGGGCAGCTGCACATGGGGCACATGTTCGGGCAGACGCAAATGGACATCGTCGCGCGCTGGCATCGCATGCGCGGGTTCATCACGCTGTGGCTGCCCGGCACAGATCACGCCGGTATCGCCACGCAGATGATGGTCGAGCGCGACCTGGCCAAAGAAGGCAAGACACGCCGCGAACTGGGCCGCGAAAAATTCATTGAACGCGTCTGGGAATGGAAAAAACTCTATGGCGGCGCGATTCTCAACCAGATGAAGCGCCTCGGCGCCTCCGTTGACTGGGACCGCGAGTACTTCACCATGGATGACGATCTTTCGCACGCCGTGCGCGAAGTATTTGTTCGTCTGTATGAAGAAGGCCTGATCTATCGCGGGAAATACATCGTGAACTGGTGCCCGTGGCACGAGACCGCGATCTCCGATCTCGAAGTCATGCACGAAGAAGTAACCGGGAAGTTGTGGGAGATTCGCTATCCTGTGGTTGGCTCGGACGAGTTCATCACGGTTGCGACCACGCGCCCCGAGACGATGCTGGGCGATACCGCTGTCGCGGTAAATGCGAAAGACGAGCGCTACACGCATCTGCATGGGAAGAAAGTTCTGCTGCCGCTGATGAATCGCGAGATCCCGATCATCACCGACGAACTCGCGCAGCCCGAGTTTGGCACCGGCGCGGTGAAAGTAACTCCGGCACACGATCCCAACGATTTTCAAGCCGGCCTGCGCCACAACCTGCCGCAGATCGACGTCATGGACGAGCACGCGCACATGAACCAGAACGCCGGCCCCTACGCCGGACTCGACCGGTTCGAAGCACGCAAGCGGGTGCTGGCCGATCTGCAGGAGCAAGGATTTCTGGTCGGCGAGAAAGATCACACTCTTTCCCTCGGCAAGTGCGAGCGCTGCGGAACCGTCGTCGAGCCGCGGCTGTCGGAGCAGTGGTTCATCAAGATCAAGCCGCTGGCCGATCGCGCCATCAAGGCGGTTGAGAACGGCGAAATTACGATCGTCCCCGACAATCACCGCACCATCTATTTGAACTGGATGAACAACATCCACGACTGGTGCGTCTCGCGGCAGTTGTGGTGGGGACATCGCATTCCAGCCTGGACGTGTAGTAGTGCTGCCTGCAAAGAAGTGATCGTAGCCCGCGAAGCCCCAACGAAGTGCACAAAGTGCGGCGGCGGCGGCAAACTCGAGCAGGTTCCCGATGTGCTCGATACGTGGTTTTCGTCTGGCCTGCTGCCTTTCACCACGCTCGGCTGGCCGCAGAAAACCCGCGATCAGGAAGTGTTTTATCCCACGACGCTGCTGATCACTGCCTACGAAATTCTGTTCTTCTGGGTGGCGCGCATGATCATGTTCGGCTGTCACTTCATGCAAGGCCACCATCAGGATCCCGCAATCAAAAAGGCCAGCGGTTGGGGCGATAAGAAGGACGACAGCGTGCCCTTCCGCCAGGTCTACATTCATTCCCTGGTGCGCGATGCCGACCGCCAGAAAATGTCGAAGGTCAAAGGGAACGTGATCAATCCGCTAGAAGTCATCGAGCGGTACGGCACCGACGCGACACGCTTCACGCTCGCGGCCATGGCCGCGCCCGGCACCGACATCGCCTTCAACGAAAGCCGCACCGAAGGCTACCGCGCCTTCGCCAACAAAATCTGGAATGCCGCCCGCTTCATGTTCATGAACGTGGACAGAATCGGCTTTGTGTGGGACCGGGTCTCAGACCCGGTCGGGCCGGGACAACGTCCCGGCAGCCCTGCCCCAGGTGTA
>Ga0307476_10002735_pt1 | contig 10479 bp, 9 predicted proteins | sample atmos_gasesECM2C_2_FD_203314 | JGI IMG/M metagenome (GOLD analysis project Ga0307476, IMG submission 203314) | Hardwood forest soil microbial communities from Morgan-Monroe State Forest, Indiana, United States - atmos_gasesECM2C_05 | ecosystem: Environmental > Terrestrial > Soil > Temperate...
GCAGATCGCGCAGCAGACCACGTTCAACGGCTTGAACGTGCTCAACGGCTCGAGCGGCACGACGGTGTACCAGGTCGGCGCCAATGTCGGCGACACCATCGCCGTCAGCTTGCAGCAAGGCGTGGCTGCCAATCAGATCGGTCAGTACGCCACCGGCACGGGCCAGGTCACCGCCGCGGCGTTGACCGGCGCCAACACGGTGCAGCTGAGCGACGGCACGACCACCGTGGCGGTGGGACCGACGGCGAGTTTCGTCGGCAGCAACGCATCGCAAAGTGCGGATTCAGCCTATGCCAAGGCGGCGGCCATCAACGGTGCCGGCCTGCAGGGCCTGACCGCCAGTGCCTCGACGCAGGTCATCGACACGAACGTGTTTTCGGTGGGCGGCGACGCGGTAGCCAACACGGCTCCGACCACGGCCTCAACCTACGACCTGAGCATCAACGGCGTGGCGATCTATTCCGGCGCCAACAACGTTTCGATCGCATCGGGCGGTCTGACCGGCAGCGACGTTGCCGCGCAGATCAATCAGTTCAGCGCACAGACGGGCGTGACGGCGAGCATCAATTCCAATGCCGCCGCCGGCACGGTGGGCGCCATCATCCTGACTGCCGCGGACGGCAGCAACATCTCTGTCGGCCAGACAGTGACGGCCGGAACGGGCGCGACAGGCACGGGCCTGGCGGGTACAACCGCAGGCACTCTGGTAGCTCCGGTGACGACGCGCGGTACGGTCACGTTGACCGACTCGAAGACGGTGTCCATCACGGACATTGGCGCCGGCGGCTCGGCGGCGTTGGGCTTCACCAGCGGCACCTCCACCGCCCTGGGAACGGCCAGCCTGGCGAACCAGGACGTGCTCACGGTGCTCGATGCCAATAAGACCATCTCCTCGGTCGATGCGGCCTTGGCGACAGTTTCGGCCTTCCAGAGCCAGCTGGGCGCCATCCAGAACCGCTTCACGGCAGCGGTCAGCAATCTGCAGTCCACGGCGCAGAACCTGACCCAGTCGCGCAGCACCATTCAGGACGCCGACTTCGCCGCTGAAACGGCGAATCTGACCCAGGCTCAGGTGCTGGAACAGGCTGGTATCTCGGTGTTGGCGCAAGCCAACCAGCAGCCCCAGCTGATTCTCAAGCTTCTGCAATAACAGTCGATAGTTGAAAGAGAGTTGAAAAATCCCACGGCTCGACCTCCTTAAGGTCGGGCCGTGGTCTTAGGAGCTCGAAACGAACGACTGAGGGTTTGCGTTAGGTAATAGGTGTAACCATGGCTAGCGATGGACAGCCGGTAAAGATACCGGCGGTGAGCCTCGTGCAGGGAAGTCAGGCGCCTACAACGGTAGTGGCTCAACGCAGCGGCAATGTTTTGCCGCCGCGCGGCAGGCCCGCGGCGCCCCCGGCCGCCCCAAGCCTGCAAGCGCAGGTTCAGCTGCTCAATAAGTATCTCAACGACTCGGGTAAACCGGACCAGTTTCGCGTCGCTCCGAACTCGGACGACAAGCTCATCCAGCAGATCAATCCCGCAAACGGCGAGGTTCTGGCCGAATTCCCGGCCAGCGAGTTCGCTGCGCTGGCACGCAGCGTCGGCATTTCAGGCGTCGTGGTCGATAAGCTCGCCTGATAGCGCGCCCTTTTTTGGCCGCTCTTGGTACGCCGCTTGCTTAAGTTCGGTGAGATGTTGCCGATAAATCGGGCAACGTAACGCGGACGTAAACCTATGAGTTCAGTCATTTCGCCCAGCTCGTCGAGCGGCACCCCATCGAGCAGCAGCGCCTTGATCACCTCGACCGGGATCGGCTCGGGACTGGATATTGGCGCCATCGTGTCTTCGCTGACCGCGGCGTACGGCGCGGCTCAGACCACCCAGCTGACGAATCAACAGAACACGCTCGACTCTCAAGTCTCGGCATACGGAACCTTTACCGCCGCGCTCGATACCCTGCAACTCGCGCTGCCGGCGCTCGAGGATCCCACCCAACTGGCGGGATTTGCCGCCAGCGTAGCCGACAAGAACATTGCGTCTGCCACCACGAGCTCGGATGCCGTCGCCGGCACCTACTCATTGCTGGTGAACAATCTGGCGACGGTCGCGACCGCGACCTCGGCGCCCCTGTCGAGCACCGCTGCGGTGGGCACCGGGACACTGACCATCGCGGTCGGCAGCTCCTCGACCGCGATTACCATCGATTCGACCGACAACACGCTTGCCGGCATCGCCTCGGCGATCAACGCGGCGCCAAACGTCGGTGTCAGCGCAAGCGTGATCACGACGACCGACGGCTCACGGCTGGTGCTGACTGGAAGCAACACCGGCGCGGCCAATCAAATCACGGTTACCCCGTCCGGGGGCGACGGCGGCTTGGCGTCGCTGGCACTGACCAGCGTTCCTGCGCAAGACGCCAGTTTCTCCATCAATGGTTTCCCGGCTACCAGCGGCAGCAACATCGTCGCCAATGCCATCAGCGGTGTGACCCTCAATCTGCAGCAGGCCTCGGCCCCGAGCACGCCGACGACATTGACGGTCAGCGCGGACACCTCTTCGGCGCAGTCGTCCATCGACAAGTTCGTCACGGCCGTGAACGGCGTTCTCTCCAGCATACAAACTCTGACGAGCTACGATCCGTCCACGCAAACGGCGGGTCCGCTGAATGGCAACGCGACCCTGGAGTCGTTTCAAAATCAATTGCAGAGCATACTCGGCCAGTTCAACAATTCCGGCGGCAGCGTCAAATCGCTGACCGACCTCGGCATCACCGCCGGCACCGATGGCACTTATTCCAGCAATGACACAACGCTCGGAAACGCCTTGAGCGCAAGCCTCGCATCGGTCGGCAATCTGCTCGGCGGCACGAATGGGATCGCCACGCAGATTAGCAATTTGGTGAACGGCTATACCGAGCCCGGCGGGTTGCTCGATTCCATCAATCAGGGTCTGCAAACCAGCCTGACCAATGTCTCCACGCAGCAAACTGCGCTCCAGGCGCAACTGGCCACGTATTCGGCCACTCTGACGGCCGAATACAACGCGATGGATGCGGCGGTCGCGCAGCTCAAAGAGACCCAGACATTTCTAAACGCCGAGTTCAATCCGAGCGCTAACGCGGCGTCCGGCACCTCCCAGGCCAATACCAGCCTGGGCAGCGGCACCTTAAGCACCGGCGGCTAACCATGTACTCGCAACGAGGAGCGGCTCAGTACCGCTCGGTGCGCAGCCACGGGCTGGTCGCCGCGGCCAGTCCGGCGAGACTGGTTCAGATCATGTTCGAGCAAATCCTGGAGCACTTGGCGACGGCGCAAGGCTGTATGGGCCGGATTGAAAACAATCAGCCCGTGAATGAAGTGATTACCAAGGGCCGGGCGCTGGGCAAGGCGATCCGGCTGATCGATCAGCTCAACAACACCCTGGACATGGAACGCGGCCAAAAGATTGCCGAGAACCTGCGTGCCTTGTACGTGTACATGCTGGCGCGCCTCACGCTGGCGAATGTCACCAATGATTCGCAGATCGTTGCCGAGGTGGCATCGCTGGTGCAAAAAGTGAAAACCGGCTGGGATCAGATCGTCGAGCCCCGATGAGCAGCGACAAAATCAACCCAGGCTTGGCGCGGGCGTTGACCCTGTCGCATGACATGGTGAGCGCCGCGGAAAAAGGCGACTTGCAATCCTTGGCGTCGCTCGACCTGGAGCGAATGGAGCTGCTAAAGTCTTTCCGCAATGGCACAAAGCAGGTATCTGCGCCTGACCAGGCGGTGCTTGCGCAAATTAACGCAACAAACGAGCGTGCGATCGGACTGGTGGAGCATTTGCGGCGCAGCAAGGGCCGCGATATTGATATGGCGGCAGTGGGCCGGCGGGCGGTCGCGGCCTATGCCGACAACCGGCCGCGGCGCTAAAACGTATTTCGCAAGGTTGGGGAGCCATGCCTGAAGCCTTTCTGGGCGATGGTTTGATATTCGAAGAATCCCTGCCGGTGGTCTTTACCCCCGGGATTCTCACCGACGGGGTGCAGCTCGCACGGCTCAACGCGGACAACCACCAGTTGCTCGGCGCCGAATCTTCCCTGGACGACGTGCGGGTGCATGAGGCTCTCAAGGACGAATCGCCCGCGCTGCTGCATGAGCTGCAGCGCCTCGAGTACAAGGTCAACATCCTGTTGCGGCTGACCGCGGAACTGGCGCTGCGCAGCAGCGGGTTGCCGGCCGCGGAGCGGGTGCGCATGTCCTCCCGTGCCTTGGAATGGTTCGGACAGCATGCCATTCAAAATGAGGCCACCGGTCTGCTGTCGATCTATATCAATTCCGCATTGCCGCAGCCGCTCAAGATTCCGAGCATCGTCGCCGGCGAAGCGGCCATCGATGGCGCGCGCGCCACGCGCTTTCGTTTCGTTGGTCTGAGCGATTCGGTCATCGACATGCTCGAGAAGCTGATCTTTCGACATCATCGACGCTTGGTGGCCGGCGCAAAACACGCGGGCGCGTAGATCCCCGAGTGCCTTGAGGGGACAAACACTGCAGGTCTATTTGCGGGAAGTCCCTACGCCCTTTGCGGGGGTTTGCCAACTGCTTTTCTCTCAAGTTCATCAGTTAGTATGTCCGTGTGCTCGGAATTGATTGAGCTATGTCAAAGACTTAGACGTAAAGCTTAAGACGGAACGAGAGATTTGTGCACTCCGTCACACTTTGGTCCATGGGAAGGAGTCCCAGTCGTGGTTGAAGCGAAAGTTATTGTGATCGAGCCCTCAGAATTGGAGGCGACAGCGCTCCAAGCTCTATTGCATTTTTTGGACATAGAAGCGGTCCTGATCCGCGATCTGGCGGAATTGCGCTCATCGACGCACTGCAACACATCCGATTGCGTGGCGCTGATTGCGCGGCGTGAGACCGTCACGGCGCTGGGAGCAGAGCTCGTGACGCATCTTCGTGCCATGCGCCAGCCGCTCCCCGTCATTTGCATCAGCGCCGATGGGCTCCCCAAAATCGCCGAGACCAGCAGTGATGTCGCCTGGTTTCACTTGGAAACGCCCGTCAAGCAACGGCGCCTGTCTGCTGTACTGCATCAGGCACAAAATGTGCGCAGCGGCCACCCGACGCAACCGGGCGCCCATCGATTCCGCCCGAGCGGCGCATCGAAAGCGATGCGCGCCGTGCACCGCTTGATTGAGCAGGTCGCGCCGTTCGATACCAATGTCTTGATCCTCGGGGAGTCCGGTACCGGCAAGGAAATGGTGGCGCGCCATATTCACGAGCTGTCCGGGCGCGCGGCGCATCCGTTCGTACCGGTGAACTGCGGCGCCATACCGGCCGACCTGTTGGAGAGCGAGTTATTCGGCCATGAAAAAGGGGCGTTCACCGGCGCGCTATCGACGCGGGTCGGCCGTTTCGAGTTTGCCGAAGGCGGCACGCTGTTTCTGGACGAGATCGGCGACATGTCGCTGCAAATGCAGGTGAAACTGCTGCGCGTGCTGCAGGAGCGCAGTTTCGAGCGGGTGGGCAGCAATAAGACCATCCGCTGCAATGTGCGCATCATCGCCGCCACCCATCGCGACCTGGATGCGGCCATCATCGCGGGCCGTTTCCGCGAGGATCTGTACTACCGCCTGAACGTATTCCCGCTGCAGATGCCGCCGCTGCGGGAGCGCCTCGATGATTTGCCGGTGCTGATCGAGCACCTGGTGCAGCGCCAGGGCCAGTGCGCCGGGCGAGCGATTCAGTTCGATCAGAGCGCGATGAATTGCCTTGCCCGCAACCGCTGGCCCGGTAACGTGCGCGAACTTGCCAACCTGCTGGAGCGGCTGGCGATTCTGTTCCCCGCGCAGACGATTACCGCCGCCGACCTACCGGACCGGTATCGCGGTAGCGCGGGGGTCTGGCTGGGCAGCGAGGTGCGCATCGACGCCACGCAAGCGCAGGAACCGGAGCGGGAGACGGAACCGGAGACAGAAGTCGTGCAGGAACGGGAATCCGACGCAGTGGTCTACGAAATGATGGATGCCGAGCTGCCGCGCGGCGGCATCGATTTGAAAGACCATATGTCGGCGATTGAAATCGGTCTGATCCGCAAGGCGCTCGAGGAAGCTGACGGCACGGTTGCCGGCGCCGCGCGGCTGCTGCGCATCCGGCGCACGACGCTGGTCGAGAAGCTGCGCAAGTACCGTCTGAGCGCCTGACAAATTATTGACGCCGAAGTTTCGAAGGGGCGCAGGTCACTTCGTAACTAGTTGATAGGCAGAGCAAATACTGCCGAGGCACAGAAGTTGCTTTCTTCCTTGGCATGGCAGCCACAAAACTCGAGCTGATCGAAAACCGTCGCTCCGAACTTCAGGCGGCATTCCTGGCCTTCGGCTCGGTTTCCGACCAATTATCGGGCGCCTTCGATTCGTTGCGCGGCGAGGTCGCCCAGCTGCGCGCCGATCTGTCGGAAGCCCACGCGGGCAAGGAGCATCTTGCCGCGCGCTTGTCGGCCTTGATCAAAGGCCTGCCCGGCGGTGTGCTGGTGCTCGATGCACACGGCGAGATCCAGGAATTCAATCCGGCGGCCCTGACGCTGCTGGGCGAGCCGCTTCTCGGGCAGCCCTTTTCAGCGGTGCGCGCCCGCGCGACCGTCACTCCCGTCAAAGTGGGCGAGCATACCGAGCTGCGCAGCGGCCGATTCGTCAATATCTCCAGGCGCGAGCTCGACAATGGCGGCGAAGTCGTGCTGCTCACGGACGTGACCGAATCGCACCTCATGCAGGTGCTGCTGGCGCGTCAACAGCGCCTGCTCACTTTGGGCGAATTGGCGGCGGGACTTGCGCATCAGATCCGCACTCCACTGGCCGCCGCCTTGCTTTACGCCTCGCAAATGACTCTGGCCGACCGCCATCCTTCAGATCTGTCGCGCTGCGCGGCAAAGACCGTCGGCAGCCTCAAACAGCTCGACAAGCTGGTGAATGACATGCTTGCCTTCGCGCAGGGCGGCGCCGCGCGCGAACCGGTCAGCGTAAGCGCGCTGTTGGAGCAAGTGGCGCAATGGCTTCGCCCCGCATTGCGCGACGGAATCCGCCTGACCATCCGCACTCAGGCGCCGGACCTAATGGTGCGCGCCAGCGCGCCATCGCTGGTGTCCGCGGTATTGAATCTCGCCACCAATGCCTTGCAGGCCGCGACGGCGCCGCTGGACTTGGAACTCATCGCGCGGCGCACGGTGGACGGGCGCGCGCAGATCGTCGTGAGCGACAACGGACCCGGTGTGCCGGCGCAAATCCGCGAGCGCATTTTCGAGCCCTTCTTCACCACGCGAGCGCGCGGTAACGGCATTGGACTGTCGATCGTCAAGTCCGTGGTCGAAGCGCATGGCGGCAGCGTGCAGCTCGCCGACTCGGCCCGCGGCGCCACGTTCGTCATCGAACTTCCAGAGGACAATTCATGAGCAAACTGAACGATGCGGTACTGGTGGTCGAGGACGATGCCGCGCTGCGTGAAGCATTGCTCGATACCCTGCGCGCCGCGGGTCTCGCGGCGCTCAGCGCGGCGGATGCCCAGGCGGCACTGCAATTGCTGGCGAGCGAAGACATCGGCCTGGTCATTTCCGATGTGCACATGCCGGGCGCCAACGGCTACGAGCTATTGTCGTCGATCAAGCGAGCGCGGCCCTATCTCCCGGTGGTGCTGATGACGGCCTATGGCACGGTCAGCCAGGCGGTCGCCGCCATGCGCGACGGTGCGACCGACTACATCGTCAAGCCTTTCGACGCGCAGGCCCTGATCGACATGGCGCAGCGCCAGCTGGCCGCGCGCGTCGCGCCGAACGAACTGATCGCGGTGGATGCTGAGTCGAAGCGGCTGGTCGGTCTCGCGCGCAAGATTGCCGAGAACGACGCCACGGTGCTCATCACCGGCGAAAGCGGCACGGGCAAGGAAGTGTACGCGCGCTTCATCCGCGACAACTCGCTGCGCGCCGACAAGCCATTCGTGGCCATCAATTGCGCCGCCATCCCCGAGAACATGCTCGAGGCCAGCCTCTTCGGCCACGAGAAGGGCGCCTTCACCGGGGCGCTCGCCGCGCACGCCGGAAAATTCGAACAGGCCCAGGGCGGCACGCTGCTGCTCGACGAAATCTCGGAGATGGACTTGGGGCTGCAAGCCAAAATTCTGCGCGTGCTGCAGGAGCGTGAGGTGGAACGTCTCGGCAGCACCCGAACCATCGCCCTGGATGTGCGCGTAATCGCGACCTCGAATCGCGACCTTCCCGAGGAAGTGCGCGCCGGGCGATTTCGCGGCGATCTTTTCTACCGGCTCAATGTGATGTCGCTGCGGTTGCCCGCCTTACGCGAACGCCGCGGCGACATTCTGCCGCTGGCGCGCCGCGCGCTGCTGGCCTGCGCGCGCCCCGGGCAAGCGGCCTTGAGCTTGTCGGCGGATGCGGAACTCAAATTGTTGAGTCACGACTGGCCGGGAAACGCGCGCGAATTGAACAACATCGTGCAGCGCGCGGCGTGGCTCGCCGCAGGCGGCCGCATCGATGCGGCCGACCTCGATACCGGCACGGCCGGCGCATCGGCGGCGGCAAGCGCGTCAGCGGCGACAACCGGATCGACGCCGGCAAGCGTGTACGCGGCGGCAAATGTGCCGGCGCCACCGGCCGCGGCGCCGGATGCGGGTTTGGACCGCGACCTCAAAGAGCGGGAACGCGAGCTGATCCTGGCGACGCTGCGCGTCACCGGCGGCAACCGCAAGCTCACGGCGGAGCGCCTCGGCATCAGTCCGCGCACCCTGCGCCATAAACTGCAGCAGTTCAAAGCCGCGGGCGTCAGCGTGCCGCGCGTCCCTCAGCAATTCGTGACGGTGTAACCATGAGCAGCATGCAAATCTCCCAAGTGCTGGCCGAAATGCGCGCGCTGCAAGCGCGCGCGTCGGGCATTTCCGAAGCGCCCGCTGCGGCGGCGCAACCTTCGGATTTCGCCAATCTGTTGAAAAATTCGGTGGACCAAATCTCCAGCATGCACAACCAGGCGACCGCCCTGGCGGATGCCTACGAGAGCGGCGACAAGAGCGTCGACCTCACGAAGGTGATGTTGGAAGTTCAAAAGGCATCGCTGGCGTTTCGCGCCATGACTGAAGTCCGCAACAAGCTCGTCGATGCCTACACGCAAGTAATGAATATGTCGGTCTGACGACCGCGAGGTTTTAATCCATGGCTGACATCGTTCCCACTTCCGTTCCGGCGCGCGGCCTCGCCGACATTCCCGGTATCAAACAGGTCGGTTTGCTCGCCGGCGTCGCCGCGGCGATTGCGGCGGCGATCTGGCTGGTCCTGTGGTCGCAGGGGCAAAATTACACGGTGCTCTATGGACAGCTTTCGGAGCGTGAAAGCGGCCAGGTCATGGACGCGCTGACGGCCGCGGGCATCGAATTCAAGCTCAATCCTTCAGGCGCGGTACTGGTGCCGGAATCCAAGGTTCAGGAAGCCCGCATTCGCCTGGCGAGCCAGGGGCTGCCGCAGAGCGATTCGATGGGAATCGAGATGATTCAAAAGGATTCGGCGCTCGGCAACAGCACCTTGATGGAGAGTGCGCGCTATCAGTCGGTGCTCGAGACCGAATTGGCCCGCACCATCATCAAGGTGCAAGGAGTGCAGAGCGCGCGCGTGCATTTGGCTTTGCCCAAGCCCTCTGTCTTCCTGCGCGATGCCCACAAGGCCACAGCCTCGGTCATGCTGCAGCTCTATCCTGGCAGGCGCCTCGACCCCGGACAGGTCACGGCCATCGTGCACCTCGTGGCCTCGAGCGTGCCCGAATTGTCGGCGAACGATGTAACCCTGGTCGATCAGGCCGGATCGCTGCTCAACTCTCCGGACGAAAACGCGGAAGCCGCCGCCAGCACCCGGCACTTTGAGCAAACCCGCAAGCTCGAGGAGAGCTACCAGCAGCGCATCATCGAGTTGCTGGAGCCCATGCTGGGTCCGGGCCGCGTGCGTGCCACGGTCACCGCCGACATGGATTACACCGTCACCGAGGAAACGCGTGAAAACTACGATCCGCAGAAGACGGCGGTGCGCAGCGAGCAGACCAGCAATGAAATGCGCAAGAGCGGCGACGGCGCCGAAGGCATCCCCGGGGCCTTGAGCAATCAACCACCCGGAACGTCGGGTGCCCCGGTCATTCCGGGCGCCGCGACGCCGGGAAATCCGCTCAACCCGCCGAACGCCGCGGCAGGCGCCGCCGGCGCCGTCAGCTCGGGACCCACCTCGAGCGCGCAGCGCAGCACCCGCAATTTCGAGGTCGATCGCACCCTCTCGTATGTGAAGCAGCCGGTGGGCACCCTGAAGCGTCTGAATGTCGGCGTGGTGCTCGACGATTGGCAGAAAGTCGATGCGGACGGCAAGGTCACGACCTCGCCGATGAGCGATACCGACATCAAACGCTTCACTCAGCTCATCAAGGAGTCGATCGGACTCAAGGCCGATCGCGGCGATCAAATCAACGTGATGAATCAAGCCT
>Ga0307476_10002736_pt1 | contig 10479 bp, 10 predicted proteins | sample atmos_gasesECM2C_2_FD_203314 | JGI IMG/M metagenome (GOLD analysis project Ga0307476, IMG submission 203314) | Hardwood forest soil microbial communities from Morgan-Monroe State Forest, Indiana, United States - atmos_gasesECM2C_05 | ecosystem: Environmental > Terrestrial > Soil > Temperate...
CGATCCTTGAAAGCTCGCCGGCCCGGAGCCGTCATAGACGACATGCACGCCTTCGCCACGGGTCAGACGCAGGGCCTCCTCGGCGAACCGCCCTTCGGTATCGACAATCACATGATCGGCGCCAGCGTCCTTGGCCACGGCGACCTTCTTCTCCGAGGAGACACGCCCGATGACACGACCGCCTCGCAGCTTGATTATCTGGGTCAGCAGCAATCCCAGGCCACCCGCCGCCGCGTGGACGAAGGCGATGTCGCCGGATTGCACCGGATAGAAGTCGGTCGCGAAGTGGCTGGCGGTCAGCCCCTGCATCATCACCGACGCCGCGGTGCGGTCGTCGATCGCGTCAGGAACCTTCACCAGGGACGTGGCCGGGATGGCGATCCGCTCTGCATAACTGCCGGGCGCGTAAACCCAGGCGACGCGGTGACCGGGTTCGATATCTTCGACACCATCTCCCACCGCAACGACGCGGCCCATTCCCTCGACGCCCAGAACCTTAGGGTTGGGAACGTCGGTGCCAAGCACGCCACGGCGTACACCGATATCCATGAAGTTGACGCCGGCAGCGGCAACCTCGACCAATGCCTGACTTGGCCCCGTCACCGGATCGGGGCGCTCGACGTGTTCCAGCGTCTCGCAGCCGCCGGCGCCGTTTATCACGATAGCTTTCATCAACTTGCTCCTATATTGAATGATCGTTCCATAATTAGCCAAAAAAAGGGCTATCGCAGCGCCCTCAGCGCCATGTCGGCCAGACTAGTCAGAGACGCACGGTTGGCGCCGCCGCGTCCGGCGACGCGGATGCCAGCGATGTTCGCAATCAGAAACTCGGCAACGGCTTCGGGGTTGAGGCCTGCGGCGACGTCGCCTTCCCGCTGCGCATCACGAACGCGGGCGGTGACGGCTCCGCGAAAGCTTGTTGCCAGCACCGCGTTGATCTCCTTGAGGTCAGGGCGGGAGGCACCGAACTCATAAATCGAGCTGACGCCGAGACATGGTTGATCGGCCGTCTCAACGACCCGACGCAGCATTGCGTATATCCCGTCGATAGCGCGCGCGCCGCTTCGAAGCGCGTCGAAATGCGCAGCACACTCGCCCATGCCATAGCGGCGCACCGCCGAGCAATAGAGCTGCCACTTGTCGCCAAAGGCAGCGTAGAGGCTCTGCCGGCCGATCCCCATGGTATCGACGAGAATCTGAGCCGACGTCCCCTCGTACCCATGCTCGCGGAACACGGCGATCGCACCGTCGAGCGCCAGGTCCGGATCGAATTCTCGTGGTCTCGCCATAGGAGAGGACTAGCATTTATGGAATGATCGTTCAAGATCATCAATCCACCGGATTGCGAGCATGGTCCCATGTCGGGTCGACCATCATGACCCCTGGTATTCGTCCTCTTCAACGTCCGGCAAACTTCCGGCTCACGCGCCGACACAGTGGCGGCACGGCCCAAAAACAAGAAAGCCGCCCAGTGGGCGGCCTTCTGAAAACCTCTACAAGTCAGAGGGTAGTTGGTTGCGGGGATAGGATTTGAACCTATGACCTTCAGGTTATGAGCCTGACGAGCTACCGGGCTGCTCCACCCCGCGATAAACCTTGCGCAATCTTCCCGAAGAACCGAAACGGCTGCACCAACGCCCCGAGGGCGTCGCTTCCGTCCAGAGGCTTCCTGAGAAGGTAACCCTTGAGGCCACAAGGCCTTGAGGTCGCGGGCGGTATGTACCAACGCGGATGCGCTTTGGAAAGGGCCGCCGCACCACTTTTAAGGATTTTGTGACGGCCAAGATCCGCCAAATCGCGCCTTTCGGTACCAATCTGGCCCGAAACGACGCCCTTGCCAGACATCGGGTAAAAGCCGAGCCTTGGGGCTGGCTTTCCTCGGCTTGGACGGCCCAAAAACCGGACAAAATTAGGACGGGGGAATGCATGGAGAGCTTCGATTTTGTCGTCGTGGGCGGCGGTTCCGGGGGCTGCGCGGTCGCAAGCCGCCTGTCGGAAGATCCCGCAACATCGGTCGCGCTGCTGGAAGCCGGCGGCACCGACGACAACTGGGTGGTGACCACGCCCGGCGCCATGATCCTGCAGATCGCAGGCAAGATGAACAACTGGGCCTTCGAGACCGTCCCGCAGAAGGGCTTGAACGGCCGCATCGGCTATCAGCCGCGCGGCAAGGGTCTTGGTGGCTCGTCTGCCATCAACGCCATGGTCTATATCCGCGGTCACCGCGCCGACTATGACGAATGGGCGGGGCTCGGCAACACCGGCTGGTCCTATTCGGACGTGCTGCCCTATTTCAAACGGTCGGAAAACAATTCCGAACTCGATGGCGCCTATCACGGCAAGGGCGGCCCGCTGCACGTCTCCGGCGCGCAAAGCGACAATCCGGTCCGCGCGATCTATCTGCAAGCCGCGCGCGAGGCGCAGTTCCGCATCCGCGAGGACTTCAACGGCGAAGAGCAGGAAGGTCTCGGCACCTATCAGCTGACGCAGAAGAACGGCGAGCGCTGGAGTGCAGCGCGCGGTTATATCCACCCCTTCATGACCACGCGCAGCAATCTGCACGTCGAGACGCAAGCCCATACGACGCGCATCCTGTTCGAAGGCAAACGCGCGGTCGGCGTCGAGTTTCGGCAAGGCAAGGAGACGAAGCAAGTTCGCGCGCGCCGTGAAGTGATCCTGTCTTCCGGTGCATTGCAGAGCCCGCAGCTCCTGATGCTGTCGGGCGTCGGCGATGCAGCCGCACTCGGCAAGCACGGAATTGCGTCGGTGCATCACTTGCCCGGCGTCGGGCAGAATTTGCAGGACCATCCAGACTTTGTATTCGGCTTCACCTCGGATGCGCCCTACTTCGCCGGTCTCTCGTTTGGCGGCATCGCGCGGATCATCAAAGGCATCGCCCAATATCGCCGCGAGCGGCGCGGGCCGATGACTTCCAACGTTGCCGAATGCGGCGGCTTCCTGAAAACCCGGCCCGATCTCGATCTGCCGGACATTCAAGTGCATTTCTGCATGGCGCTGGTGGCCGATCATGGCCGCAAGCCGCGCTGGGGCACCGGCTTTTCCTGTCACGTCTGCATGCTGCGCCCGAAAAGCCGCGGCAGCGTGTGGCTCAACAGCGCCGATCCCCTTGCAGCGCCTGCAATCGATCCGAATTTCCTTGGCGAGGAAAGCGATCTCGACACGATGGTCGCGGGTTTCAAGACGACGAGGCGCCTGCTCGATACGCCGGCGCTGAAAGCCTTGCAGACCTCCGATACCGTAACCGCAGGTGTCGAGACCGATGCGCAAATTCGCGACGTACTACGCAACAACGTCGATACCACCTATCACCCGGTCGGCACCTGCAAGATGGGCGTCAACGATCCGCTTGCCGTGGTCGATCCAAAGCTCAAGGTATATGGCCTTGAAGGCCTGCGCGTGGTCGACGCCTCGATCATGCCGACGTTGATCGGCGGCAACACCAATGCGCCGACGATCATGATCGGCGAAAAAGCTGCCGACATGATCAAGGCAGAGATGCGCTAGTAGGGCGGTTCTACAGCATGATCCGGAAAAGTGTGCAGCGGTTTTCCGAAAAGATCATGCTCAATCAAAGAACTAAAGCGGGATGACGATTCATCGAAATCTCATCCCGCTTTAGTGTCCCATCGGGTTATAGCCGCCGGAGCCCATTGGACGGTAACCGCCCCTTCCCGCTGGCTGATAACTGCCGTTACGGCTGATGGTCGTGGTGTAGCTGGAGCTGCCCTGCGAGTGCGAGAGTTGCGTAATGGTCGTGGTGGTGGTCGGCCCCGTGATCGTGATCGTATCACCTTCGCGTTTGACGCTTGTGGCGTTCTGCGCGTTGGCAGCCGTTGTCGCCAGCAAAAATCCCAAACAAACCATAAATCTCATGGCGGTGCCCTTGCGATAACCCGTCGGAGGCTGGATAGCGCAAGGATTTTAAGGAACGGCTGTCGGATCAATTCAAATCTTACACGTACAGGTTTAAGTCAGTAAAAAACCACCATCTACGGTGACAACGCTACCGGTCATGTAGCGCGAGGCGGGTGATGCGAGCAGCATGATGGCGCCGTCGAGATCGGACTCGGTGCCGACGCGCCGCTGCGGAATCCGCTTGGTCAGCTTTTCGCCGCCCGGCGTCGACCAGAAGTCGTGATTGATCTCGGTATCGATGTAACCGGGGGCGATCGCATTGACGCGGATGCGGTTGCCGGCGAGTTCAAGCGCCATCGCTTTGGTCGCCTGCACGATGCCGGCCTTCGAGATCGTATAGGGCGACAGGAACTTCATCACGCCGAAGCCGAGTACGGAGGCGACGTTGACGATGTTGCCCTCCTGTTTGCGTGCGATCATCCGCCGCGCCATTTCGGTCGCCGTGAAATAGGCGCCCTTGAGATTGGCGCCGATCACGGCGTCCCAATCGGCTTCGGTCTGCTCGATCGCCAGCTTCTCGATCGCGATGCCGGCATTGTTGATCAGGACGGTGACCGGACCGAGCGCGGCCTCCGCCGCGTCGATCGCTTTCACGATCGACGTGCCGTCGGTGACGTCCATCGCGACCGCAGCGGCGCGGCCGCCTTTGGCCTTGATTTCGTCTTCGAGGCCCTTCAGCTTGGCGGTTTGCCGCGCAGCCAACGCCACCGCCGCGCCGTGAGCGGACAAGACCCGCGCAAACTGGCGGCCGAGCCCCTGCGAGGCTCCGGTGACGAGGATGACTTCCTTGCTGACGTCGAACATGGCCGACATGAGACAATCCCTCAGAGAAGCGCTATGCGCCCATCAATACAGACCATTTCTGCCAACGCAAAGGCACACCCTTTGACCTGACCGAGCGAGGACGGCTAAAGTCGCCGCGCAAAGGCAGAGCTATACGGGAGTGAAACTGTGGATCTGGGTATCAAGGGCCGCCGCGCCATCGTCTGCGCATCGAGCAAGGGACTGGGGCGCGCCTGTGCGATCGCACTCGCCAATGAAGGCGTGCATGTCACGCTGACGGCGCGCGGCGCAGAGGCGCTGAAAAAGACCGCGGATGAAATCCGCCATAACAATCCCGGCGTCACCGTGACCGAGGTCGTCGGCGACATCACGACGCCTGAAGGGCGCGCGGCGGCGCTGAAAGCCTGCCCGGAACCGGATATTTTGATCAACAATGCCGGTGGTCCGCCGCCCGGCGACTTCCGCAACTGGACGCGCGACGACTGGATCAAGGCGATCGACGCCAACATGCTGACCCCAATCGAACTGATCAAGGCGACGGTCGACGGCATGATGGCGCGCAAGTTCGGCCGCATCGTCAACATCACTTCTGCCGCCGTGAAGGCGCCGATCGAGGTGCTCGGACTTTCAAACGGCGCGCGCGCCGGCCTCACCGGTTTTGTCGCAGGCATTGCCCGCAAGACCGTGATCAACAACGTCACCATCAACGGTCTGTTGCCTGGTCCATTCGATACCGATCGGCTGCGCGGCGCGGTTGCCAAGGCGGAAGCCGAGAAGCGCGGCGTTTCGGTGGAGCAGATGATCGCCGAGCGCGGCAAGGCCAACCCTGCCGGCCGCGTCGGCGACCCCGAGGAATTCGGGCTCGCCGGTGCGTTTCTTTGCGGCGCGAAGTCCGGCTTCATCACCGGCCAGAACATCCTGCTCGACGGCGGCGCCTTCCCCGGCACGCTGTAAAGGCTCGCTGTGACCGGCGCATCTCGTTCGATGCGCCGGTATGAGGCCGTAGAGGATTACGCCGCATGCGCTGGACCATCGGCAACGTCAAAATCACCAAAGTCGTCGAACTGGAAACGGTCGGCCACACGCGATTCATTTTGCCCCTGGCCGGCCGCGAAGAAATCCAGGCGCTGCCGTGGTTGATCCCGCACTTCGCCACCGAAGAAGGCCGGCTGAAAATGTCGATCCACTCGCTGGTGGTGGAAACGCCGTCGCGGCGGATCCTGGTCGACACCGGCCTCGGCAACGACAAGCAGGGCCGCACCGTGCCGACCTGGAACGACCGGCACGGGCCATTTCTCGACGACCTCACGGCGGCAGGCTTTCCGCCCGACAGCATCGACACGGTGCTGTGCACGCATCTCCACGTCGATCACGTCGGCTGGAACACGCACCTTGTGGACGGCCGCTGGGTGCCGACCTTCGCGAAGGCGCGCTATGTCTTCGCCGCAACTGAATACGCTTACTGGCGCGACCACAGTGTTGAACCCGACAAGGCAGCGATCTTTGCCGATTCCGTCGCGCCGATCATTGAGGCCGGAAAGGCCGATCTCGTCGCCAGTGACGCGCAAATCTGCGAGGAGATCACGCTGATCCCGACGCCCGGCCACAGCCCGGGCCATGTCAGCCTTCATATCCGCTCGGCCGGCCAAGAGGGCCTGTTAACCGGCGACGTCGCCCACCATCCCTGCCAGATGGCGCATCTCGATTGGTCCTCGACCGCCGATTCCGACCCTCAGCAGTCGGCCAAAACCCGCCGCGAGCTGTTCTCGCGCTTTGCCGACCGGCCGGTGCTTGTGATCGGCGGGCATTTCGACGCCGGCCATATCCAGCGTGACGGCGATGCCTTCAAATTCATCGCAAGCGGCGCCTAAGACCTATCTGGGCGGACCTTGCCACAGAGCGGGTGCAGCCCTGCTGCCACCCTCGGGCAGTTGAATTTGCCCGCCGCCTGTTCCATGAAGCGTCCCAAGCGTAGAAAACCATCCAGGGAGTGATGAGACATGAAGCTTGTTCGTTACGGGGAGAAGGGCAAGGAAAAGCCGGGCCTGGTCGATAAGTCAGGCCAGATCCGGGACCTGTCGGCGCACGTCCAGGACCTCGCCGGAGAGGCCTTTTCGCCGGCTTCGCTGGCCAAGCTCGCCGCCCTCGATCCTGCCTCGCTTCCGGCCGTCAGCGGCAAGCCGCGCATTGGGGCGGCCGTCGGCGGCTCGCCGAAATTCATCGCCATCGGCCTCAATTATTCCGACCATGCGAAAGAAGTCGGCCTGGCGATCCCGACCGAGCCCATCGTTTTCATGAAGGCCAATAACTCGCTGTGCGGCCCCAATGATGCGGTCGAAAAGCCGCGCGGTTCGACCAAGCTCGACTGGGAAGTCGAGATCGCGATCATCATCGGCAGCCGCGCCAAGTATATCTCAGAAGCCGACGCGCTCAATTATGTCGCCGGCTACAGCGTCTGCAACGACGTCTCCGAACGCTTCTTCCAGATCGAACGTCTGGGACAATGGACCAAGGGCAAGTCGCACGACACCTTCGGCCCGCTTGGCCCCTGGGTGGTCACCAAGGACGAAATCGCCGACGTGCAGAAACTGCCGATGTGGGCCGACGTCAACGGCAAGCGCTGCCAGACCGGATCGACAGCGACCATGATTTTCGGCGTCAAGAAGATCGTGTCGTACCTGTCCGAGATCATGACCTTGATGCCGGGCGACGTGATCGCAACCGGCACGCCGCCCGGAGTCGGCATGGGCATGAAGCCGCCGAAATTTCTCAATGTCGGCGACGTCGTCACGCTGGGCATCGAGGGCCTCGGCGAGCAACGCCAGGAAATCATCGCGGCGTAACGCGCTCCCGTCATTGCGAGCGAAGCGAAGCAATCCAGTGCCGAGGTAAGACTGGATTGCTTCGTCGCTAACGCTCCTCGCAATGACGACCCTCTGCCCATAGGGACATTGCAAAATGAAACTCACCTTCTCGCCTGCTTCGCCGTTCGCGCGCAAGGTTCGCATCGCCGCGATCGAGCTCGGCCTGATCGATAGAATCGAATTCGTGCCGACGACGGTGGTGCCGGCGCAGGCCAACGACGACTATTCGAAAATCACGCCGCTGAAGAAACTGCCGGTGCTGATAACAGACGACGGCAGCGTGATCCTCGATTCCTACGTCATCGTCGAATATCTCGATGAACTCGCGGGCGGCGGCAAGCTGATCCCTGCAAACGGACCCGACCGCTGGAAGGTCAAGAGCGATCATTCGCTGCTGCAAGGCATGCTCGATTCCATGCTGCTGTGCCGTTACGAGCGGATGGTGCGGCCGAAGAAATTGCATTGGAAAGGGTGGGCTGACGATCACTGGAACCGGGCCTGGATCGGCATGGCGCGCTTCAACACCAAGCCCGAGGTTCTGTCGCGTTCGCTCGATATCGTGCAGATCGCGCTGACGTGCGTGCTCGGCTATGCCGATTTCCGCTATGCCGATTGCGGCTGGCGCGAAGCCTATCCGAACCTTGCCGTCTTCCACGAGCGGATGCTGCAACGGCCTTCGGTGACGATTTCCTTGCCGCCCAAAGCGTAAATCAACGGAGCGCGCAAATGAGCCTGAAATTCAACGTCGGCGATCTCGGCATTCATCGCATCATCGAGCAGGAAACCACATTCCTGCCCGCGCTCGACCTGTTTCCGCAGCTCGCGCCTGATCTGCTCGCGCAGAACAAGGACTGGCTGCGCAAAGCGGGCGCAATCGACGACAACGACACGCTGATCCTGTGCTTTCAGTCCTACATCGTGCGCACGCCGCACCACACCATCCTGATCGACAGCTGCATCGGCAACGACAAGGCGCGGCCGCTGCGCCCGAAATGGAACATGAAAACCGACAACACCTATATGCGTGCGCTCAAGGCGTCAGGTTTTTCGGTCGAGGATATCGACTTCGTGATGTGCACGCATTTGCACGTCGATCACGTCGGCTGGAACACGCGGATGGAAGGCGGCCGCTGGGTGCCGACCTTCCCGAACGCGCGCTATGTCTTTGGCAAGGCCGAGTACGATTACTGGACCGAGCAGCACGCAAAGACACCGGTGCCGCCCTTCGGCGACAGCGTACTGCCCGTGGTCGAAGCCAGGCGGGCCGAGATGGTAAGCAATGACTTTGCGCTCGGCGATCACGTCCGCATTCTGCCGACGCCGGGCCACACGCCCGGCCATGTCGCTTTCACCTTCGGCAAGTCCAGGGATGATGCGGTCTTTGTCGGCGACATCATGCACACGCCGCTTCAGTTGCAGCATCCGGAGTTGTCGCCGCGCTTCGACGTCGACCCGGCGCAGGCAGCCGTGACGCGGAAGAATTTCCTGGAGCGCTATTGCGACACCGACACGCTGTGCTGCACGGCGCATTTCCCCTCGCCGTCGACCGGCAAGATCCGCCGCAAGGGCAATGGGTTCAGTTGCGAGATGGTTTGATCGCCGCAGGCGGTGCTCTTCACCTCTCCCCGCTTGTGGGGAGAGGTCGGATCGCGTCGCAAGATGCGGTCCGGGTGAGGGGGTACAGGTTTATTAGGGGGTCCTTTGGGGGGGGGGGGGTGGGGGGCCACAGGTTTATCAACCGATACCTAGCCCGAAGAAGCAGCCCCTCACCCCAACCCTCTCCCCGCAAGCGGGGAGAGGGAGAAAAAATTTCAATCGAACAGGCTCGGCGTGTGATTGACTGCCGCGCCCTCGATCGCGAGCATTTTCAATTTGGTGTCGACACCGCCTCTGGCGGAAAATCCGCCGGGCTTCTTGCCCGCCGCCAGCACGCGATGACAGGGCACCACGATCGGACAGGGGTTGCGGCCGAGCGCCTGGCCGACATCGCGCGATAGTTCGACGCCGCCGAGTTGCTTGGCGATATCGCCGTAGGTCATGGTCTGACCCGGCGGAATGGTGCGGGCGATGTCGTAGACGCCGCGGCTGAACTCAGGCACGCCGTCGAGATCGAGCGCGATGTCCCTGAGATCGTCGTGATCGCCCGCGAGCAGCCTGACGATGCGATCGATGGCGCGTTGCACCTCTTCGGTCGGCGCGGCTTCAGCAATATCGCCGCGGCGCTGGCGGATGCGGGCGCGGGTCTTCTCGTCGCTGCCCATCGGCAGTTGCAGCCCGTTGATGCCGCGCGGTCCCCATTCGATGCCGCAGATGCCGATCGGGGTGTCGAACAAGGCAAAATGCTGGTCGGTCATGGTTGGCTCCGGATCGTTGGCCCCATCTCACTGTTGATACGGAATCTAGGCTTGGAGATTGTTGCGATCCACCCGGATTCTGCCAAATCCGGATGCGTTTTGGCGGGGTGATTTCCACCCCCTCGCCTGCTATTCTGGCGCCAGATCGCGCACCGGGCGCTCGCCCCGAAACGACGCGAAGTGGAACCGGAAAGAGGAAGCCCGCCATGAAGCTGACGCAGCAGCAGATCGACGATTTCAACCGCGAAGGCTGGCTGTTTTTGCCCGAGCTGTTCAAGCCGGAAGAAGTCGCTCTCCTGGCGCGCGAGGCCGTCAGCATCTATGACGCCAACCGGCCTGAAGTCTGGCGCGAGAAGAGCGGCGCGCCGCGCACCGCTTTCGCCGCGCACCTTTACAATGAGGCATTTCGATTGCTCGGCGCGCATCCGCGCATGATCGACCCGATCGAGCAGGTCTTCGGCGAGAAGGTCTACATGCATCAGTTCAAGATCAACGCCAAGGCGGCCTTCACCGGCGACGTCTGGCAGTGGCATCAGGATTAC
>Ga0307476_10002737_pt1 | contig 10479 bp, 7 predicted proteins | sample atmos_gasesECM2C_2_FD_203314 | JGI IMG/M metagenome (GOLD analysis project Ga0307476, IMG submission 203314) | Hardwood forest soil microbial communities from Morgan-Monroe State Forest, Indiana, United States - atmos_gasesECM2C_05 | ecosystem: Environmental > Terrestrial > Soil > Temperate...
GCTGCGCAGCGGCAGCATGCAGGTGACGGTTGCGATGTCGGACGTGCTGTTGAAGTCGGTGGACGTGATGCGCGCGATGCTGCGCGCCGTCCAGCAGAAGCAGCCCATCGACGCGCAGCGCGTGTCGGATCTGCAGTTCGACCTCGAGTTGATGATTGCGCAGAAGAATGCAGCCCCCGCGCCAGCTCCTGCACCCGCGGCCCCTGCCGCGGTTGTTGCCGCCCCCGCTCCAGAGGCGCCAGCCGCGGCCGGCGCCCCGGCGGCTGTTGAGGTTGCACCGGCCGCTGCCGCCTCACCCGCGCGTTGGGAGATATCCTTCCGTCCGTATCCGGAGTTGTTCGCGCGGGGCAACGACCCGCTGCGCATGCTGCGCGAGCTGGCGGAGCTCGGCGAGCTCGAGTCGCTGCCCGACCTGGGCAAGCTGCCGGCCTTCGCCGACCTCGACCCGCAGTCCTGCTACCTGACCTGGGATCTGCAGCTGACCGGTGATGTCAACGAGAGCGCAATCCGCCAGGTGTTCGAATGGGCCGAGGGTGACTGCGCCCTGGAGGTCAAGCTCGCCGGTGGCCGCGCGGCGCAAGCGGCGGCTCCGGCGGCCGCTTCCGCTGCCGGAGCATCCGCCACGACGGCACCGGCGCCTGCTCCTGCCGCGGCGGTCGCTCCGGTTGCTGTGACGACAGCGCCGGCAGCGAATGCCGCTCCGAGCGCACCTGCCGCGCCAACCGCCGCCGCAACGCCGGCGAAGGAAGGTGCGGCCAAGGCTGACGCTCCCGTAGCGCCCACCGACTCGGGCTCCATACGTGTCAGTGTCGAGAAGATCGACGAGTTGATGAACACCGTTGGCGAGCTGGTCATCACACAAGCCATGCTGAGTCAGCTCGGCTCCAAGCTCGAAGGCCCGACGGCCGAGAAGCTACGCGGCGGCCTCGCCCAGCTCGAACGCAATATGCGCGAGCTGCAGGAGAGCGTCATGCGGGTCCGCATGTTGCCCATCAACGTGGTCTTCAGCCGCTTCCCGCGCATGGTGCGCGATCTCGCGCAGCGACTGGGCAAGCAGATCGAGCTGAAGCTCACCGGCGAGCAGACCGAGCTCGACAAGACCGTGCTGGAGAAGATCGGCGACCCACTGGTGCACCTGGTCAGAAACAGCATCGATCACGGTATCGAATCCCCGGCAGTGCGCACCGCGGCGGGCAAGCCGGCCGCCGGCACCGTGCATCTGGATGCCTGTCATCGCGGCGGCAACATCGCCGTGGAAGTCAGCGACGACGGCGGTGGCCTCGACAAGAAGCGCATTCTCGCGAAGGCGCGCGAGCGCGGCCTGGTCGGCGCCAGCGACGTGCTGACCGATGAGCAGATCTACGACCTGATCTTCCTGCCCGGCTTCTCGACGGCGGAGAAGACCACCGATGTCTCCGGTCGCGGAGTTGGAATGGATGTCGTGCGCCGTAACATCAAGGAGCTGGGCGGCAAGATCGAGCTGCGCAGCGACCCGGGCAAGGGATCGAAGACGATCATCACGCTGCCCCTGACCCTGGCCATTGTCGACGGCCAGTCAGTATCGGTCGGCAGCGAGACCTACATCGTACCGCTCATCTCCATCGTCGAGTCCATGCAGCTGAAGGCCGCGAGTGTCAGCCGGCTGTCCGGGCACGGCGAGGTGTTCTCGTTCCGCGGTTACTACCTGCCGATCGTGCGTCTCTACGAGCTGTTTGGAGTCGAGCCGCGTACCAGGGTTCTGGATGAGGGTCTGGTCGTGGTTGCCGAAGGTGAAGGCCACCAGCGCATCGGACTGTTCGTGGACGATCTGCTCGGCCAGCAGCAGGTCGTCATCAAGTCGCTGGAAGCGAACTATGGGCACGTCGAGGGCGTCTCGGGAGCAACCATTCTCGGTGACGGCTCGGTGTCCCTCATTCTCGACATACCGGGCCTGATCCGCGCAATGTCCCTGCGCGCGGCGGCCTGACACAAGACGTATACAGGAACCCTCACCATGTCATCCCCCGCGTCCGCGACGAGTGTCAAGAAGCCAGGCAATTCTCAGCAGGTTCTGACCTTCGTGCTCGGCAACGAAACCTACGGGGTGGACATCCTGCGCGTACAGGAGATCCGGGGGTGGTCCGCGGTGACGAAGCTCCCCCATGCCCCCACTCACGTGCTGGGTGTGTTGAACCTGCGCGGCTCTATCGTCCCGATCGTAGACCTGCGGATGCGCTTCGCCCTGGAACGGGCCGAGTACACGACCGTCACGGTGATCATCGTCGTGTCGGTCAACTCGGCTACCGGCCGGCGCGACTTCGGTGTCGTCGTCGATGGCGTCTCCGACGTGGTTGACGTCGATCCCGCCGAAGTCAAAGCGGCGCCCGAGCTCGGAGCCAAGGGCGCGACCGACTACATCCGCGGCCTGGTGCCGGTGTCGGAGCGCATGATGGTGTTGCTGGACATCGACCGCCTGATCGACGGCGACATGGCCGCACTCTCCGGTGGCGCCGCCGAAGAGACCGTCTCGGCGGCCTGAGCGAGCGAGCGAAAAAGGATGAGCGCCTCGACCAACGCCGTGAGCTTCCTGGGCCGTCTGCAGATGTGGCAGAAGCTCGCACTGCTGGTTGCTGCCCAGTCGGTGCCGGCGGTGCTGCTGAGTTGTTTCTACTTCAGCCACACGATTGCCGCCGCATACCAGGCCCGCAGCGAGCTCGACGGAACACGCTTTCTGAGGGGCCTGGGCGCGGTGTCCGCGGAGTTGCTGACGCATCGCGGGCGGGAATACGCATTCCTGAGCGGTGACGCCAAGCGCCGCAACGATGTGATCGCCCAGGAGGCTGAGGTCGACAGGCAGATCGCCCTCATGGACCAGCTCGATGCGCAGCTGGGCGCGAAGTTCGACGTCAGCCGGAAGTGGCAGGATGTGAAGGCACAGTGGGCAACGCTCAAGACCCAGGGGTTGCAACAGTCGCCCGAGCAGAACGACCAGGCGCACGCAGCGATCTTCGCGCGCATGAATGAAATCTCCGATGCGGTCGGCATCCACTCGATGACTTCATACGATCCGGAGTTGTCCGCACGCACCCTGGTGCGCGTGGCCTCCGACTACGCCATGAATCTCAGCCAGTATTCGGCCACGCTGCGCTGTCACGCAGTGCGCGCGGCCTCGAAAGGCTATCTCGGCGGCGACGATCGCATGGGCATCCGTGTCTTGCGGGAGGAGCAACTCGCCATGATGGGGAGCCTGCAGCGTTCCCTCGACGATGTCGCGCCCGAGGACCGGGCGGCACTGCAGGAGGCGTTCGATTCGGCGAAGGCTACGGCCGATCAGTTCTACAACCTGGTCCAGACCAAGCTGGTGAACGCGAGCAACATCGAGATCTCCGGTGGCGGCGTCTACGATGCCGGCGTACCCACCAACCGGGCTCTGAAGCGGGTCTCGCTGACGGCTTACGACTCCCTCGAGGCCACAGTGAGCCACCGACTCGCCCGGCTGAATCAGCATCTGGCCGTCAACGGTGGGTGCACTGTACTGGCGCTGGCGTTGGCGATTGCCCTGGCACGGCTGATCACGCGCTCGCTTTCGCGGCCGCTCGAGCGGGCGGTGGCTGCATTTGCCGGCATCGCCCGCGGCAACTACCACAACCAGATCCGGGCCAACGGCTCGGATGAAGCCGCGCAGGTGCTGCGCGCTCTGGAGGAAATGCAGGGCAAGCTGCGCATGCAGATCGACACTGAGCGCAATGTCGCGGCGGAAAACTCGCGGATCCGCGCGGCGCTCGACAAGTCCTCCACCGGCGTAGTGCTCGGTGACGCCAATCACCGGATCATCTATGTCAACGAGGCCGCACAGGCAACCTTCACGCGTTGCGTGAGCGAGATACGCAAGTCGCTGCCGGCCTTCGATGCGAACACCCTGCGCGGCGCGGGCCTCGACGCCCTCGCAACCGATCCCGCTCGCGAGCGCCGGCTCCTCGATGCGTTGCGCGGCTCGGAAGCCCAGGAGAGAACCCTGGGCGCATCGACCTTCCGGATCGTCGCCAGCCCGGTCGTCGATGAGACCGGCAAGCGCATTGGCACGGTCATGGAATGGACCGAGCGCACGCAGGAAGTGGCCATCGAGCGGGAAATGCAGAGCATGCTGACCGCGGTTGTAGGCGGCAATCTGTCGAGCCGCATCCCGCTGAGCGGCAAGGTCGGATTCTTCGAGGTGGCGAGCCGCGGAGTCAACCAGCTGGCGGACAACCTGGCCGAGATCGTCTCCAGGGTGAAGGATGCCGCCGGCGAGGTCTATCGCGGCTCGAAGGAAATCGCCAGCGGCAACGCCAACCTGCAGCAGCGCACCGAGCAGCAGTCAACCTCGCTCGAGGAGACGGCGTCATCGATGGAACAGATGACGACCACCGTCAGACAGAACGCGGACAACGCCAGCGAGGCAAACCAGCTCGCCGTGGCCGCGCGCGATCAGGCCGAGCGGGGTGGGCAGGTGGTCGGCAAAGCTGTCCACGCCATGGCTGACATCAACGCCTCCGCGCAGAAGATCGCCGACATCATCGGCGTGATCGACGAAATCGCCTTCCAGACCAACCTGCTCGCGCTGAATGCCGCTGTTGAAGCGGCCCGTGCCGGCGAGCAGGGACGCGGCTTCGCCGTCGTCGCAAGCGAAGTCAGGACGCTCGCCGGCCGCTCGGCGACCGCCGCGAAGGAGATCAAGGAACTGATCAAGGACAGTGTCACGAAAGTGGAGGACGGGTCGGTGCTTGTCAGCCGCTCGGGGCAGACACTCGAACAGATTGTTGCTTCAGTGAAGAAGGTCTCGGATATCGTGGCTGAGATTGCTGCAGCATCCCGCGAGCAGTCAGCGGGCATCGGCCAGGTCAACCAGGCCGTCGTGCAGATGGATCAGCTGACCCAGCAGGACGCGGCGCTCGTCGAGCAGGTGACTTCGGCCTCGCAGGCCATGTCGCACGAAGCGCATGCCCTGCACGGGTTGATGAGTGGCTACCAGCTGGGCGATCAGACTCGCACTCCCCTGGCGCTGACCGGGAAGCGGACAGCATCGCCGGCAACCGCGAGTCGGGAAACCGAGCCGGCACCGGGTGCTGAGCGCCGCCCTCCCGGTCGGCCCGGAAGCTCCGGTTCGGGCGCCGCTCGCAAGACGAATTTGCCCGCGCGTGCGCAGCCGGTAACAAAGGTGGCCGTCGCAGGGAACGACGCGGCCGCAATGCCGCAGTTGCCGGCCGGGGCCGCGGCGGCCGCTGACGACGACGGCGAATGGCAGGAATTTTGACAGGGTGGTCTCGGAAAAGGACTAACGGACATGAACTTCCTCGGTCGGTTGAAGCTTTGGCAGAAACTTGCCCTGTTGGTGGCGGCCATGGCGGTGCCCAGCGCGCTGCTGGGTGTCTTCTACCTGAGCGGAGCCAACGCGCAGGTTGCTCTCGCTCAGGATGAGATCGCGGGAGCCCGCTACACGCAGGGGATCGGCGCCGTGCTCGGGGAGCTCGCCAATCATCGCAGCCGACTGTTCGCGGTGTTGACGGGCGACACCACGGGACACGAGGCGCTCGCCGCCTCCGAGTCCGAAATGGACCAGCACATCGCGGCGGTCAACTCCAGCGACGCGCGGGTCGGCGTGCGGTTCAAGTCGAGCGAGGCCTGGGAATCCGTGAAGTCGGACTGGGACCGGCTGAAGGCCGAAGAGTCCAAGCTCACCCCCGATGAGGCGGTCGCGCGCCACAACACGTTGCTGGATCGTATCCAGAAGATCGGCGAGACCGTGGCCGCCCGCTCCGGCATGACGGTGGACCCCTCGCCACAGACCGCGGTTCTGATCCAGATTGCAACCCGCGACGTTCCGAGCGCCTTGATCGCCTCGGGCAACGTCCGCTGGTATGCGGCCCGCGCCAGCATCAAGGGCTATCTGGGCGGCGATGATCGCATGGCCATTCAGCTCTACCACGATGCCTTCGCGGAGTATTTCGACGCGGCCGCTCGCGAGCTGGCGCGGGCTTCGGACGATGCCCAGACTCAAATCCGTCCGAAGGTAGACCGCGCGCGTGCCGGCTTCGACACCTTCTACGGGATCGTGAAGAGCAAGATTCTCGACGCCCAGAAGATGGAGATCACGAATGCGGAGGTCTACTCCGCATCGCGTGAGGTGACCTCCACGTTGCAGGAGCTGTCGGACGTCAGCTACTCGGCGATGAACGCAGCTGTCCAGCATCGGCTGTCGCAGGTCACGACCGCCCGCAATCTGACCGCGGGCGTCACGGCCATCGCCCTCTTCTGCGCGCTGGCCCTGTCATGGCTGATCACCCGCTCGCTCGCGCAGCCGCTGTCGGAGGCGATCGCGGTGTTCGGCAATATCTCGGCCGGCCGGTACGACAACGAAATCACCCAGACCGGCAGCGACGAAGCCGGGCAGGTACTGACCGCGCTCGGCGAAATGCAGAGTCAGTTGCGCACTCAGATCGAAAGCGAACGGGCCGCCGCGGCCGAGAACACGCGCGTGCGGCAAGCGCTCGACAAGGTCTCCACGAGCGTGGTCCTGGCCGACGGTCATCATCAGATCATCTACCTGAACGAAACAGCGCTGGCGACGTTCACACGCAACCAGAACGAGATTCGCAGGTCCCTGCCCGGATTTGACGCGAATCGGCTCCGCGGCGCGAGCCTCGACACCCTCAGCGCGGACCCGGGCCGCCAGCGTCATGCGCTGGAAACCCTGTCCGGATCCAACACCGAGGAGCGGGTGCTGGGCACCTGCACCTTCCGCACGATCAGCAATCCCGTGGTCAATGACAAGGGCGAGCGCATCGGCACGGTGGTCGAGTGGAGCGATCGCACGCCCGAAGTTGCGGTCGAGAACGAAATGCAGAGCATGCTGACGGCCGTCAACGGTGGCGACCTCGGCAAGCGCATCGAGCTCGCCCGCAAGGTGGGCTTCTTCGAAGCCATGAGCCGCGGCGTCAATCAACTCGCGGACAACATGGCCGAGGTCGTGCAGAAGGTCAAGAGCGTCGCCGCGGAAGTCCATCGAGGGGCTGACGAGATCTCCGCGGGCAATGCCAACCTCTCGCAGCGTACCGAGGAGCAATCCTCCTCGCTCGAAGAGACTGCCTCCTCCATGGAGGAGATGACCACGACGGTCAAGCAGAACGCCGACAACGCCGGCCAGGCGAACCAACTGGCGATAGCGGCGCGCGATCAGGCGGAGAAAGGTGGCGCCGTCGTCAACCGGGCCGTCAAGGCCATGTCCGAAATCAACGATGCGTCGAAGAAGATCGCCGACATCATCGGCGTGATCGACGACATCGCCTTCCAGACCAACCTGCTGGCCCTCAACGCCGCCGTCGAGGCCGCCCGGGCCGGCGAGCAGGGCCGGGGCTTTGCGGTCGTGGCGAGTGAAGTCCGCAGTCTCGCGGGCCGCTCGGCGACCGCGGCGAAGGAGATCAAGGAGCTGATCCAGGACTCGGTGCGCAAGGTCGAGGACGGCTCGGTGCTCGTGACCCAGTCGGGTCAGACGCTCGAGAAGATCGTCGCGTCCGTCAAGAAGGTTTCCGACATCGTGGCCGAGATTGCCGCGGCGTCGCGCGAGCAGTCCTCGGGCATCGAGCAAGTCAACCGCGCCGTGATGCAGATGGACGAGCTGACACAGCAGAACGCTGCGCTCGTGGAGGAAGCAACCGCAGCCTCCCAGACCATGGCGGAACAGGTACGCGGATTGAACGAGATGCTGGATCGATACCGCGTCGGCGAAGCGATCCTCGCAAACGGGACTTATACGGCGCCGGCTTCCGCCGCGCCGGCACGCACGCCGACTCAGCCGCGACCCGAGCGTCGCAGCGCCGAACGTCCGTGGGCTGACCGCAGCAAAGCAGCTGCCTCCGTAGCGCGTGCAAACGGCACGCTCGGCGCAAAGGGCGCCGATGCGAACAACGATTCCGAGTGGCGTGAATTCTGAGCACGCGCCCGACGCGGGAGGAACAACAGCAATGGCGAAGATATTGGCGGTAGACGACTCGGCGGCGATGCGGCAGATGGTCGGCATCACACTGACAGGCGCGGGTCATGAGGTCGAGCAGGCCGCTGACGGCTGCGAGGCGCTGCAGATGGCCGCGCGCGCCAGATTCGATCTGGTGATCACTGACGTCAACATGCCCAAGATGGATGGCATCACCCTGGTGCGGGAGTTGCGTGGGCTCGCGAGTTACAGGTACGTGCCGCTGCTGGTGCTGACGACCGAGGCGACTGCCGAGCGCAAGCAGGCCGGCAAGGCTGCCGGCGCCACCGGCTGGCTGGTGAAGCCATTCAACCCCGAGCGGTTGCTGGCCACGATCGCCAAGGTGCTCGCCTGAGCCCGGCCAGGAATTTGCAACATCTAACTTGGAGTGAGGACGACGATCATGAATTCACCGCAGCGGATACTTCTGGCCCTGGCCGTGGCGGGCGCCGGGATCCTGCAGGCGCACGCTGACTGCGTGCTGCCGCCGGCACCCAGCAAGATTCCGGACGGCAAGACGGCGAGCGAGCAGGAAATGCTCACCGCGATGCAGACCCTGAAGGAATACAACGGCGATGTCGAGACCTACAGCAAGTGCCTGGCATTCGAGGCCAAGCAGAATCATCTGAGCCAGATGGATGTTGCAAGGATGCAGAACGACGCGGTCGAGACGCTGCAAAAGATCGCGGCGAGGTTCAACGAGCAGGTACGCACCTTCAAGGCGAAGAGCGGCAGATCCGCTTCGCTGCAACGGTAATCCAACTCTCCGGCGCGGCGGCACACCGCGCCGGAGCTTGCAACGCGTACGGGACGGAGCATACGCGCGGAACGCCGGCACCGAAGTCACGATCGACAACCATGAATCGACACACAGACGTCTCGCGCGCACGCGCTGCGGTCACGAGCACCGCCGAGACCGATGCGCGACCGGGTTGCGCCGCAGCAGTTGATCGGGCAGCTGTGCTGCTGGTACACGGCATCAAGGACTCCGAAGCTCCCATCGCGGAGCTCGGCGGCGCCCTGGCACGCATGGCCCAGACCCTGGCGGACAACGGCGCGCCGCTGTTCGGCGAGTCCGCGGCGCGCCCGGCCGGTGACTTCCGGCTGGTGCGGGAAGCCTTCGCGCGCGACATCGCCGTGTGCATCCGCAGCCTGCAGTTCCATGACCGGGTCATGCAGCAACTGACCAAGGCCCGCGACCTCCTGACCGGGCTGGCGCCGGAACAGTTGCTGGCCCGGGTGGCTCCCGAAGCGGCCGGCGAGGGCAGCATCGAGCTGTTCTGAGCACATGACTCACCCCCTCGTACACGACACTTCGACGATGGCCCGGTTGCGGGAGTTTGCATTCGGCGACGAAGACTTCAACGCGCTGCGCAAGCTCGTCAAGGAGCTCACGGGCATCAACCTTTCCGACCAGAAGCGGGAGCTGGTTTACGGGCGGCTGGCGCGGCGGCTGCGCGCCCTGGAGCTCAGGACTTTCGGCGAATATCGCGAGCTGCTCGCGCGGGACGGCGGCGTGGAGATCGTGCAGTTTTGCAATGCGCTCACCACCAACCTGACCGCATTCTTCCGCGAGCCGCATCACTTCGAGTACCTGCGCGAGCACATTCTGCAGCCGCTGATCGCCAACAGCACCCGGTCCCGGCGGCTGCGTATCTGGTCAGCGGCCTGCTCGACCGGCGAAGAGCCCTACTCGCTCGCGATGACCGTGCTCGAAGCGATACCCGATCTGGGGCGCTGGGACGTGCGCATCCTGGCGACGGACCTCGATTCCGACGTGCTGGAGCGCGCCCGCCGGGGTATCTATGCCGAGGAGCGCCTCAAGAATCTGAGCGCGGAGCGCCGCGCCCGTTTCTTCAGCGAGCGGCCTGGGCGCGACGGACCGGCCTACGAGGTCTGCGCGGAGCTGCGCTCGCTGATCACGTTCAAACAGCTGAACCTGATGAGCTCCCTGCCGATGCGCGGGCCGCTGGAGGCGATCTTCTGCCGCAACGTGGTGATCTATTTTGACAAGGACACGCAGCGCGAGCTGTTTGGCCGCGTCGCACAGCTGCAGCGCCCCGGACACCTGTTGTTTCTGGGGCATTCGGAGAGTCTGTTCAAGGTGAGCGATGAGTACACGCTGATTGGCAAGACAGTGTACCGGAGAGGAGAGTGAGCTCGCTGTCGTTTGCCAACCGCCCGCAGCAGCCGCCGATGCTGCCGGCGTTTGCGCACATGCAACGCTTCTGGGATCCCGTCACGGATCACTGGACAGTCAAGATTCTGCCCGGCGAGTATTACGTCACCCACGGCGATGAAGCCATCTCAACGGTGCTTGGCTCGTGCATCTCGGCGTGTGTCCGCGACCCCGTGCGCAACGTGGGCGGCATGAATCATTTCATGTTACCCGAGGACGCCTCCTCGGGCCCCAACAACTGGCTCGACCCGGCGGTGGGACTTGCGACCCGCTACGGCTCGTATGCGATGGAAAGCCTGGTGAACGATCTGTT
>Ga0307476_10002741_pt1 | contig 10465 bp, 9 predicted proteins | sample atmos_gasesECM2C_2_FD_203314 | JGI IMG/M metagenome (GOLD analysis project Ga0307476, IMG submission 203314) | Hardwood forest soil microbial communities from Morgan-Monroe State Forest, Indiana, United States - atmos_gasesECM2C_05 | ecosystem: Environmental > Terrestrial > Soil > Temperate...
CAGCGGCACATAGACCAGATCGGCGACAATGGCGTGACTGGGCAAGCGCCCAATATCGGCCTCGAGTTCCGGCTGCCCGGCCATGCCGAGCGTGGTGGTGTTGACGAAGAGCGTGGCCTCGCCGAGCAGGTCGTTCAACTGGTCCCACGGGGCGACCTGCAAACGCTCGAGGAAGCGCTGGCGCAAAACTTCGGCGCGGTGCGGAGTGCGATTGACCACCGTAATGCGCTCGATCCTGCGCGTCAGCAGCGCGTAGACCACCGCGTGCGCCGCGCCGCCGGCGCCGAGCACGACCGCGTTGCCAGTCTCGCGGTCCCATTGCGGCGCGCAGGCGTCGAGATTGTTCAAAAAGCCTTCGACGTCGGTATTGGTCGCGTGCAAAAACCCGCCGGCGATCCACAGCGTGTTGGCGGCGCCGACCGCACGCGCCCGCTCGTCCGGCAGCGAAAAGGCCAGCGCCTTCTCCTTGTGCGGCACCGTGACGTTGGCGCCGACATAATCGCGCGCGGCCAGCGATTGCACGAAGCTCTCGAATTCGTCCGGCGGCACCGCCTCGCGGCGGTATTCGCCGGCAATGCCGTAGGTTTTCAGCCAATAATTATGAATGAGCGGCGAGCGTGAATGTTCGACCGGCCAGCCGATGATGCAAGCGGCGCGGACGGGCGCGGTCACGCCTCATCCACCACGGTGTTGCGCAAAATGCCGATCTGCGGGCACTCGACCTCGATGGTGTCGCCGGGTTTCAGCCACACCGGCGGATCGACCTTGGGCCCCTGCTTCACCGGCGTGCCGGTGCAGATCACGTCGCCGGCTTTGAGCGTCATGAATGTGGTGGTGTAGGCGATGATGTCGGCGAACGAGAAGATCATGCTGTCGGTGGTATCGTCCTGGGTCACCTCGCCGTTCTTGCGCACGGTAAGATGCAGCGGCTTGGACCGGTCGAACTCGGTCTCGATCCACGGCCCGATGCCGCCAGTGGCGTCGAAGTTCTTGCCCTGGGTCACGTTGAACTGGCCGTGCCGCGTCCAGTCGCGGATGGTGCCCTCGTTGGCGAGCGTGATGCCGGCGATCAGCGACAGCGCCTGCTCCTTCGGCACATGCTTGCACTCGCGGCCTATCACGATGGCAATCTCGCCCTCGTAATCGAGCTGCTCGGAAATCTTCGGCCGCACCAGCTTTTGGCCCGAGCCGACCATGGAATTCGGCGCGCGATAGAACATGCTGGGATATTTCGGATTGTTGGTGACATTATAGTCGGCGCCGCGGTTGGCATAATTGATGCCGATGCAGAGGATTTTTTCCGGCGCCAGCAGCGGCGGCAACAGCTCGACCTCGCCGAACGGCACGTCGGGGCGCACGCCGGCGGCGGCGGATTTCGCCTCGTCCAGCGCTTGCGCCCGGAACACGTCGACCAGAGTGGCAAAGCGGCTCAATCGCGAGCGCAGATCGACGATGCCCTCGCCGACGACCGCGCCGAAGCTCGGCCGGCCGCGCATATTGTAGCTTGCAAGGCGCATGTCGCTTTTCTCCTTAAAATCGCAATACAGCGGCCGGCCCGCGGCCTTCCGCCCAACTTCTTCGGGCATGATCTTATCCGAAAACTGGTGCCCACTTTTCGGGATCATGCCTTGGGCGATGTGTTAGAAGTCATCGCCCAAACCGTCAACGGCCATGAAGCGGCGCGATGCCCGTCCACAAGCCGGTTTTCGACCCGCCATTCAATGTGGTGCGCTCGAGCCATGTCGAGCTTGGCGTGCGCGACATTGGGCGCTCACGCGCCTTTTATGTCGATTGCCTCGGCCTCCTGGTCAGCGACGAGACCGATGACGCGCTTTACCTGCGCGGCGTCGAGGAGCGCAACCATCATTCGATCGTGCTGCGGCGCGGCCGCGGCGCCGACGTGCGCGCGCTCGGCTTCAAGCTTGCCAGTGAAAACGACGTCGACCGCGCCGCGGCCTGGTTCGCGCGCCGCAATCTGCCGACCGCATTCCCGGACGTGCCGCATCAGGGCCGCACCTTGCGCACCACCGACGTTTTCGGCACGCCGCTCGACTTCTATGCGCAGATGGATCAGCGCCCCTCCATGCTGCAAAAATACGCCACCCATCAGGGCGCGCGCATCCAGCGCATCGATCATCTCAACTGCTTCACGCCCGACGTGCAGGCGAGCTACGACTTCTATGCGGCGCTGGGCTTCCGCCTCACCGAATATTCCGAGACCGACGGCGCCGACCCGAAGCTCTGGGCGGTGTGGCTGCAGCGCAAGGGCAATGTGCATGATCTCGCCTTCACCAACGGCGTCGGGCCGCGGCTGCATCATGTCGGGGTGTGGACCGCGAGCGTGCTCGACATCATCCATATCTGCGACGTGATGGCGACGTCGGGCTATCTCGCCAACATGGAGCGCGGCCCCGGCCGCCATGGCATTTCCAACGCCTTCTTTCTTTATATTCGCGACCCCGACGGCCACAGGGTCGAGCTGTTCACTTCGGACTACCTCACCGTCGATCCCGATCACGTCCCGATCCGCTGGTCGCTGACCGACCCGCAGCGTCAGACCCTGTGGGGCCAACCGGCGCCGGCCTCCTGGTTCGAGCAAGGCTCGCCGTTCACCGGCGTCGCGCCGCGCGAGCCCACGCTCGCTGCGCAGCCCATCGTGGCGCACTAACATGTCTCCTTCTCGCCGCTCGTGGCTCCCTCTCCCCGCGTGCGGAGAGGGTGGGGTGAGGGGGCCTCGACGCATGCGCGGAGCAAAAGTAACGAAAACCGCATTGGCCAGACGCCTGCGAAAAACCTCGACATTTGCCGATCGTAAGCTTTGGAAATACTTACGCTCGCGAGGACTATCCGGATTCAAATTCGTCCGCCAAGAGCCCATCGGCCCCTATGTCGTTGACTTTGTGTGTCGCGAAAAGCGGCTTGTCATCGAAGTCGACGGCGGCCAACACGCGACCGACAAACGCGACGTCATCCGCGATCGATGGCTCGCCGATCATCGCTATCGTGTGCTGCGCTTCTGGAATAATGAAGTACTTGGAAATATCGAGGGCGTTTGGGAAACCATCTTCGCCGCAGCGTCCGCGGCGGCGCCCCCTCACCCCAACCCTCTCCCCGCACGCGGGGAGAGGGAGTCGCCAAGCCGGCCCACTGAATGAATTCGCTTTTCATCGATTGCAACGATCAGCTGGCTCCCGTTTGGGAAAGCGTCGTGCGTGCCGCCGATCCGCCGATCGACGTCAACCGCACGCCGTTCGAGCGGGCCGAGCTGCCGCGGCTGCTCAACGGCTACGACATTTGCATCGACGATCACTCCTACATGCCGACCGAACTGGTCGCGCAGTGCGACGCGCTCAAGCACATCGTCTTTCTCGGCACCGGGCCGTCGAGCTACATGAATGTCGCCGAGATCGAGGCGCGCGGCGTGCGCGTCCACACCATCAAGGGTTACGGCGACACCGCGGTCGCCGAGCACACGATTGCGCTAATGATGGCCGCGAGTCGCGACATCGCGCGCATGGACCGGCAGATCCGCGCCGGCACCTGGCTGACCCGCGAAGGCGTCCAGCTCAACGGCAAGACGCTCGGCGTCATCGGGCTCGGCGGCATCGGCCGCGAGGTGATGCGCATCGGCCGCGGCCTTGGCATGGAGGTGATCGCCTGGAACCGCACGCCGCAGGCCGGCGAGCCGCTCGTCGCGCTCGATGAGCTGTTGGCGCGGTCCGACGTGATCACGCTGCACCTTGCGCTCAACGACGGGACGCGCGGATTTCTCGGCGCCGCGCAGGTGGCGCGCATGAAGCCCGGCGTCGTGCTGATCAACACCGCGCGCGGCGCCTTGGTCGACGAGGACGCACTGATCGACGGCCTGCGCAGCGGCCGCATCCGCCATGCCGGCCTTGACGTGTTCCATGCCGAGCCGCTGAAAGCCGACCATCCGCTTGCCGCCATGGAGAACGTCACGCTGTCGGCCCATGCCGGCTTCCGCACGCTGGAAGCCTCGCAGACCCTGTTGCGGCGGGCGATCGATATCGTGCGCGGAATCCTGGGAATGCCGGCGGTGGCATAAGCGGCCCGCCGATGCTATCAGTACGTGTGTGACGCCGCGTTGCCGGACCCGCATGAAACGTTATCTCGACATCAGTCTGCGCGTGAATGGCGAGGACGTGCGCGAGCGCGTCGAGGCGCGCAAGACGCTGGTCGATTTCCTGCGCGATGACCTCGGCCTGACCGGCAGCCATATTGGCTGCGAGCAGGGCGTCTGCGGCGCCTGCACGGTGCTCATCGACGGCGCCGTGGTGCGCGGCTGCCTCGTGCTGGCGGTGCAATGCGACGGCGCCGAGGTCGAAACCATCGAGGGCATGTCCGATTCCGGCGCTATCGCCGACCTGCAGGACGCGTTCCAGCGCCGCAACGCGCTGCAATGCGGCTTCTGCACGCCTGGCATGCTGATCGGCGCAAGCGATTTGCTCGGCCGCGGCGGGGTGCCGAGCCGCGATGCCATCCGTGAACATCTCGCCGGCAACTACTGTCGCTGCACCGGCTATCAGGCTATCGTGGACGCAATCGAATCCGTCGCCCAGACGCGGGCGGGAAAGGCAGGCTGACCATGAACGAGCACGCAAACCCGGCGACGCTGTCGGCGCAGGCCGACGAGCTCGAAGAGCGCATGATGAACGAGCTCGGCGAGCGCATCGCCACCAAATCCGTGCTGTTCGGCCTGGCCGACGGCAAGATCGAGATGCAGAGCAGTCCGGCGCTGCGGGCCGCCAACCCCGACAAATACTTTTTGATGGGCGCCGACCCGCGGCTGCCGGCCATGCCGAAGAAACCGACGTTGATCGATTTCTTCAACAACCGCTTCGCCTCGCTCAATCACCTTTTGCAGAGCGCGACGCACGCGCTCAAGGGCGGCCACAGCGAGAAGGTCATCCTCGCCTGCCTGCTGCACGACATCGGCGTCGCCGGCTTCATCCGCTGCGATCACGGCTACTGGGGCGCGCAGATGATCGAGCCCTATGTCGACGAGGAAGTGAGCTGGGCGGTGCGCACGCATCAGGCGCTGCGCTTCTTCCCCGACCGTTCCGTCGGCTACGAATATCCGCAGATGTACATCGACAATTTCGGCGCCGACTATAAGCCGGAGCCCTACATCGTCGCCGAATACGAGCGCGCTAAGAATCACAAATACTACATGACCTCGCGCATGATCTGCGTGAACGACATCTATTCGTTCGATCCCAACGCCAAGGTCGATCTCAACGACTTCGTCGACATCATCGGCCGCAACTTCAAGCAGCCCGAGGAAGGTTTGGGCTTCGACAACTCGCCGTCGGCGCACATGTGGCGCACCCTGATGTGGCCGACGCGGTTTCTCTAACCTTCACCCTCCCCTGCAGGGGGAGGGCAGGCCGCGCAGCGGCCAGGGTGGGGAAGTGCATGCACAGCCCCACCCCGCGTCGCTTCGCGACGCGTCCCTCCCCCTGCAGGGGAAGGTATAGAGGGGCGAAATGAAAATCGCCGACGACCAGCCGTCCGGCCTCACGGCGCTCGACCGGCCGAACTCCTATATCGGCCGCTCGGTGCCGCGGCCCAATCTGGCGCGGCTGACCCACGGCCGCGGCCAATATGTCAGCGACGTCGCGCTGCCGCGCATGGCCCATGTCGCCTTCGTGCGCTCGCCGCATGCGCACGCCCGGATCGGGACCATCGCGACGGCGGAGGCGAAAAAGGCGCCCGGCGTAGTCGCGGTCGTCACCGGCGCCGAACTGGCAAAAGTGATCACGCCGTGGGTCGGCGTGCTGACCCATCTCAAAGGCATCAAATCGGCGCCGCAGCACGCCATCGCGGTCGAGCGCGCCTGCTGGCAGGGCGAAGCGGTGTGCGCCGTCGTTGCCCGTACGCGCGCCGAAGCCGAGGACGCCTGCGCTCTCGTCGGCATCGACTATGAGGTGCTCGCCGCGGTGACCGACGCGGAAACCGCGCTGGACGCGGCGACGCCGGTGATCCATCCCGAGCTCGGCGACAATCTCACGTTTGAGCGGGTTTTGAACGCCGGCGATCCCGACCAAGGTTTTGCCGAAGCCGACGTCATCGTCGAACAGACGTTTGTGTTCGGCCGCCACACCGGCGTCACCAACGAGGCGCGCGCCATCGTTGCCGATTGGAATCCGGGCGAGCGGCGCCTGACCGTGTATCAGGGCACGCAGGCGCCGCACATGATGCAGAACCTGTTCGCCAAGCATCTGGGCCTCGAAGAGCACCAGGTGCGCGTGCTCACCAAAGACGTCGGCGGCTCGTTCGGCATCAAGGTGCACACTTATGCCGACGAGATGGCGGTGGTGGCGCTGGCGAAACTCTTGAAGCGTCCGGTCAAATTCATCGCCGACCGCTTCGAGAGTTTTGTTACCGACATCCACGCCCGCGACCATCGCGTCAAGGCGCGCATCGGCGTCAAGAAAGACGGCGCCATCACCGCCTTCGAGATCGACGACCTGACCGGCATCGGCCCGTATTCGGTCTATCCGCGCACCAGCGGCATCGAGGCCAACCAGGTCGTCAATCTGGTCGGCGGGCCATATGCTTGCCCGAACTATCGCGCCCGCGCCCGCGTGGTGTTCCAGAACAAGAACGTGATGTGCCAATACCGCGCCGTCGGCCATCCGATCGCGACCGCGGTCACGGAAGGCCTCGTCGAGCTTGCCGCGATCAAGATCGGCATGGATCCGGCCGAGCTGCGGCGGCGCAATCTGTTCGCCGATAATGCCTATCCGGCGGTCAGCGCCGCCGGCCTGAAATTCGAAGGCCTGTCGCATCACGCGTCGCTCGACAAGATTCTCAAGATGATGGACTACGCCGCATTGCGCGCCGAGCAGGCGCGCTTGCGCGAGCGCGGCGTCCATCGCGGCATCGGCTTTGCCTCGTTCATCGAGGTGACGAACCCCTCCGCGGCGTTCTACGGCGTCGGCGGCGCCCGCATCACCTCGCAGGACGGCGCCACCGTGAAGCTCGATGCCACCGGCGCCATCTTCATCCATTCCGGCGTCACCGAGCAGGGCCAGGGCGCCGAGTCGGTGCTGGCGCAATGCGTCGCGACCTCCTTTGGCGTGCCGATCGAGCGCGTCCGCGTCATCACCGGCGACACCGACAACACGCCCTATGGCGGCGGCACCTGGGCGTCGCGCGCCGCCGGCATCGGTGGCGAAGCCGCCTGGCAGGCCGGCAAAGCCTTGCGCGGCAACGTGCTCGCCGCCGCCGCCTCGATCCTGCAGGCCGATCCGAAGACGCTCGACATCCGCGCCGGCGTGGTGGTCGATGCCGAGAGCGGCCGCGAGCGTATGGGGCTCGATGAGGTGGCGCGCGTGGTCTATTTCCGTCCCGACACCTTGCCGCCCGGCTTCCAGGCCGAGTTCCTGGTGACGCGCCATTACGTGCCGCGCGCGTGGCCGTTCGCCTTCACTAACGGCGTGCAGGCGTCCTATCTCGAAGTCGATACCCGCACCGGCGCGGTCAAACTGCTCAAGCACTGGTGCGTCGAGGACTGCGGCACCGTGATCAATCCGCAACTGGTCAACGAGCAGATCCGCGGCGGCATCGTCCAGGGCATCGGCGCCGTGCTGTTCGAGCATTGCCGCTATGACGAGGCCGGCCAGTTCCTCAACGCCACCATGATGGACTACCTGGTGCCGATGGCCGGCGAGATGCCCGACATGGAGATCGGCCATGTGGTGACGCCAACCGCGGATTCCGAGCTCGGCGCCAAAGGCGCAGGCGAGGCCGGCACCGCCGGCGCGCCGGCCTGCATCATGAATGCCGTGAATGACGCATTACGTCCGCTTGGCGCCGCGGCGATCACGCAGATGCCGATCACGCCGGAACTGGTGTTGCGCGCGCTGCAGGGGTAAAGCCTCCCCATATGCCGTCCGTTTCCAAGCCCAAAATCGTCGCCATGATCGTCGGCTCGGCGATCATCATGCAGCAGATCGATTCCACCGTGATCACCACGGCGCTGCCGCAGATGGCGATCTCGCTGCATTCCGATCCGATACGCTTGAGCGTCGCCGTTACCGCCTATCTGCTCAGTCTCGCGGTATTCGTGCCGGTGAGCGGCTGGGCAGCGGACCGGTTCGGCGGCCGCACCATCTTTCGCGCCGCCATCGCGCTGTTCACGCTGGGCTCGATCCTGTGCGGGCTTTCCGGCAACATCGTCGAGCTGACCGCGGCGCGGGTGCTGCAAGGCCTCGGCGGCGCCATGATGGTGCCGGTCGGACGCCTCGTGCTGTTCCGCAGCGTGGAGAAGGCCGCGCTGATCGGCACCATGGCCTATCTGCAAGTGCCGGCGCAGCTCGGCCCGGTGCTCGGGCCGCCAATCGGCGGCTTCATCACCACCTATTTCTCCTGGCGCTGGATATTTCTGGTCAACGTGCCGCTTGGCATCCTCGGCATAATTCTGGTGACGATGTTCTTCGACAATCCGAAGGAGGAAACGCAGCGGCCGTTCGACTGGCTCGGCTTCGTGCTCACCGGCGCGGCGCTGTTCTGCCTGATGTACTCGATCGAGGCGTTCGGCCGCGGCCGCGGCAACATTGCCGAGCTTGTCGTCCTGCTGCTGCTCGGCGTCGTGTTCGGCACGCTGGCGCTGCGCCATCTGTGGCGCTCGCCGCATCCGTTGCTCGACTTGTCGGTGTTCCGCATCGCCACATTTCAGAGCAGCATCACCGGCGGCTCGCTGTTCCGCGCCGGCGCCGGCTCGCTGGTGTTCCTGCTGCCGTTGTTGCTGCAAGTGGTGTTCGGCCTGTCGGCCTTCGCCTCCGGCACGATCACCTTCGCCACCGCGCTCGGCTCGATCTCGATGAAGCTCACGGCGCGGCCGATCCTGCAGCGCTACGGCTTCCGCATGGTGATCGTCGTCAATAGCGTGATCAGCGCCGCCACCATCATCATGTGCGCGTTTTTCACCGGCGCGACGCCGATCCCGGTGATTTTCGCGCTGCTGCTGATCGCGGGCTTCTTCCAGTCGCTGCAGTTCACCGCGACCCAGGCTATGACCTACGCCGACGTCGAGCAGCCGCAGATGAGCTCGGCGACCAGCATCGCCAGCATGTCGCAGCAATTGAGCCGCGGCTTCGGCATCGCGTTCGTCGCAGCGTTGCTGAATCTCTCGCTTGCCTGGCGCGGCGCCGAACACCTCGGCCTTCCCGATTTCACCGTGGCCTTTGCCGGCGCGGCGCTGCTCGCGCTGCTCAATTTTCCGTTCGGCTGGGCCTTGCGCCACGACGCCGCCGCCGAAGTCAGCGGGCATCGGCCGAAAGTCGTCGTTTAACCGAACTGCCCGATGCGATTCGGCAACAGCTTGAGCGCATTATCGCGCGCAATCATCGCGATTGTCTGCGGTGGCAGAAAATCCGGCGCGGTGAAATCGGCGACCTCCTCGGTCACGACGCGATCGTTGCAGAACGGCCAGTCGCTGCCGAATACGATGCGGTCCGCCGCCGCGATGTGTGACAGCGCGCCCATCGGCGCCGCGCCGGACGCCAGCGCGTTGTCGTACCAGAACGTCTTCAGCCCGGCGAAAATCTCTTCGCGGGTTCTTTGTTGCAGCCGCTTGTCGATCATCGGCGCCACCGACAACCGCCAGGCGAGGTAGGGCAGGGTGCCGCCGCCATGCGACAAGATGAAGCGAATGTTCGGAAAGCGTTCGAGCGCGCCGGAGAACAGCAGATTGACCGCCGCGCGCGTGGTGTCGAACGGATATTCGATCATGAAACCCGGCCACGGCAGATCGAGCGACTTGCTCGACGGATGCAGGCTGGGATGGACGTGAACCACCGCGTTACGGCTGTCGAGATAGCGCAGCAGCGGGTCGAAAGCGGCGTCGCCGAGGAATTTCTCGCCGTAGCTTGCGAACAGCGAAATGCCCTCGAAGCGCAGCGTCTCGAGGCAATAGTGCGCTTCGGCGATGGCCGCGTCGCTATCGTGCATCGGCAGGAGACCGAAGCAGCCGAAGCGTTGCGGATGCCGCGCGATCAATTCGGCTGAGTAATCGTTGCAGCGCCGGCCGAAGGCCGCGGCCTTGTCCGTCGGCAGGAAACCGACGCCGGGTTGCCCGAGCGACAGCATTGCCAGCGCGATCCCGTGCCTGTCCATGAGCTCGAGCGCCAGCTCAGGCGTCCAATCCGGGTAGCGGCCGATCGCCGGCCCGGTGCCGGCCCCGTACACCGCCTCGCGATAGAATTGCGGAATGAGATGAAAGTGCACGTCGATCATGCCCGCCGCCATGGTGCGCGCTCCTTTTTCCCTCCCCCTAGCTTTTCCCCTCCCCCTTGTGGGAGGGGCAGGGGTGGGGGTCGGGAGGGAAGTCACGTTTGGTCGACGCATGCGCGTCACCTCTCGACCCCCACCCCATCCCTCCCACAAGCTTGCACTCGGGCGCGCGCAGGCGCGACCCGGGTGGGGGAGGGAGCAGCTA
>Ga0307476_10002742_pt1 | contig 10461 bp, 10 predicted proteins | sample atmos_gasesECM2C_2_FD_203314 | JGI IMG/M metagenome (GOLD analysis project Ga0307476, IMG submission 203314) | Hardwood forest soil microbial communities from Morgan-Monroe State Forest, Indiana, United States - atmos_gasesECM2C_05 | ecosystem: Environmental > Terrestrial > Soil > Temperate...
TGGGACTGGCGGTAACTGGAATCGCTCTGGTGATTGGAATATTCGGCTCCGGAGGATTCCGTCTGGATGCGATTGGAGTGATGGCGGCTCTCGGGGCGGCATTTTCATTCGCGTTCTATAACATCGGTGGCCACAGCATTCTTGCCCGCTATGACCGCTGGACGGTGCTGATGTACGTCATCTTGAGCGCGTCCTTATTCTGGATCATCGTGAATCCCCCGTGGAAGATCGTGGCCGCTCACTATTCCGGGAACCAGTGGCTCTTCTTGCTGGTGTTTTCGTTATTATCCGTGCTTGCGCCATTCGCGCTTTATTTCGCTGGATTGCAGCACCTGGAGCCGACACGGGCAATCGTGGTGAGCTGCCTGGAGCCGGTCTTCTCCATTGTGATTGCTGCCGGCGTGCTGGGTGAGGTCATGCGACCCCTGCAGACGATTGGAATCGCGCTCGTGCTGGTGGCGATTGTCGTGGTGCAGTTGCCGGGTCGGGGGTTGAACGGAGAGATCACGCTGTTCGAGCCCATGGAGTGATCCCGGGTAACAGCACCAAGGTAACCACCACCGAGGATTTCTTCTAGTTTTTTGTAGAAGGAAGCGGGATGCTTTGAAGAGGCCGTTCTTTGGGGTGGAGTGTTGCTATGAAGCGTTCTCGCGTCTACTATCTGTTTGCTTTCATGATGTGTTCACTTCTTCCTTGCTTTGCGCACCACATGGCAGTGGTGGTCAACAAGGACAATAATGTGGGCGAGGTCGGCTCTGCCCATCTGGCCAAGATTTTTCGTTTGGAAATTAAGAAGTGGCACGATGGCAAGGACGTGATTCTTGTTCTGCACAAAAACTCCAGCGGAGAAATGGCCACGCTGGAACGGCTGGACAAGATGTCGTCCAGCGAACTGAAATCATTTATTGCGGCTCACCAGGGATCGATCACTACGGTTGATTCCGATGAAGACGTGCTCAAACTGGTGGAGACAACGCCGGGCGCCATGGGCTTGGTCGATGTCCGCTCAATTAATGACCAGATCAATGTGGTAAGGGTCGACGGCAAGCTGCCCATGGAAGATGGGTATTTGCCGCACTAGAGCGTTCTTAGTTCCATTGTTGTCCCGAGCAGAGCGAGGGATCTAGGCGTTGCTGCTCGGGGTGCCGGCCAGAACCGAGATCCTCGCGGTGCTCGGGATGACCAACTTGTTTTAGATTTACTTCAGGAAGTCTGCGTGCGATCTCGCAGCTTCAATAACCGAAAATAACGTCCGGCCTTCCTCACATCCTTACCAATTTGTTCGCGCAATGCTTCCACTGACGGGAATTTGATTTCGTCGCGCAGCCGCTGCAGAAAATGAATTTCGACTTCCGTCTCCGGATTAAGTTCGACGGGATGAAAATTGAGCAAATGAGTTTCAATGGCAAATAATTCAGTCCCGAATGTGGGACGATTGCCCACGTTGGTCACGGAATCAAAGCACTCCGCGGCCACACGAGTACGAGTCACGTATACCCCGTCCATAGGGACAAGCTCTTCGTAGCGGCTCAGGTTGATGGTGGGGACGGTGTACTTGGAACCGTATCCGCGCCCGCGCCCGGCGGTCGATAAAATACTGAAGGGACGTGCCAGCAGATGGCGCGAGCAGCTCACCCGCCCGTGGGCGAGCAGTTTGCGAATTTGCGTGCTCGACACCGGCTCTCGCCGCAGTCGCAACTCGGGAAACAGCTTTACCTCAAAACCCATCTCGTGGCCGAGTTCGGCCAGCAACTTCACGTCGCCTGCCGCCTTGTTGCCGAAATGGAAATTGAAGCCTTCGTGCACCTCGCGCGCGTGCAAACCCGCTTTCAGGATGTCATGGGCGAACGTCTGCGGAGTCATCAGAGACAGATCGCGGGTAAAAGGGAGAAGCAGAACCGCGTCGAGGCCGGTAGCCTTCAGCAGGCGAAGCTTTTCGGAAGTGGGTGTCAGCAGCTTCAGTCCGGAATCGGGCCGCAGGATCCGCATGGGATGCGGCTCGAACGTGACCGCGACGGCCTTAAGCCCTTGCTCCCGCGCCCGGGAGACGATGTTGGCGAGCACTCGAGTATGAGCGCGATGCACCCCGTCAAAGTTCCCCACGCTCAAGAGCGTGGGACCGAATCCGGCAGGAACCTCTTCGAGTTTATGAAAAATCTGCATTGGCTTTGTGTGGTGCGGGTGCCCGCGCCACATATAAACCTAAATTTCGAACTCGAGCTTCATGCCATCGTAGGAAAGCCGCACATTTGGCGGCAGAGACGCATTGGTCGCCTCATGCGGCAAGTCGTGGCAAATATGAGTAAAAAAAGCACGCTTCGGCTGCAGACGTTCCACGATACGCAAGGAGTTCTCGACGGTGGAATGCGTGGGATGCGGAATGTGTCGTAGCGCATCCAGAAATAAAATGTCGAGATTCTGCAGTTTTGCCAACGAGGCTTCAGGCACGCTGCTGTGATCCGTCAGATACGCGGCGCTACCAAAGCGGAAACCATCGATCTCGCTCTCCCCGTGGATCACCGGAATGGGTTCAAAGCGCGCGCCGAATAACTCGATCGGGCCCTGGAACGATTTGAGTTCGACTTGCGCCAGTCCGCCGAACTTGTAGTCCGCGTCGAAAATGTAGCGGAACGTGCTGCGGATAAAATCAGCTGCCTCCGGCCGCGCGTAGAGCGGGAGCTTGTTAGGCTTGTGGCGATAGCTCAGTGGCCGCAAATCATCGAGGCCCAGGATGTGATCGGCATGGCTATGGGTGTAAAGCACGGCATCGAGTTTGAGAATATGCTCGCGGATCGCCTGTTCGCGGAAGTCTGGAGTGGAATCGATGAGCACGGATTTGCCGCCATACTCCACCAGAACGGAGGGCCGGGTACGGCGGTCGTGCGGATCGGACGAATGGCAGACGGCGCAGTCGCATCCGATCGTGGGCACACCCATCGAGGTGCCGCTGCCCAGCACCGTAAGCGTGGCCTTCATCGTTTTGTGGTTGCGCCGCTCGCGGCCGGAGTCTGCGGTGGACGGGCCAGTGTGTTGGTTACTTCCACGTACGCCATGCGCAGTTCGTAAAGACAATTCTGCAGGAAATTTTCCTCGGCGCTGGTGAGATTGCCTTTGGTTTTTTCAGACAGAAGACTCAGCGTGTCGATGGTCTGACGGGCTCCGATCAAATCCACTCGCGGCTGGCCGCCCTGCTCGTGCATGAGGCCGAGTTGCAGCATGGCGGACATGTAGAGCGAAGCCATGAAGCGCTCAAACGTCATCTCCAATTCCTTCGTGGAATGTCCGCTGAGTTCCACACGCGCGTCCAGATCCTTTGCCGACTTGCGGTACGCGTCTGCCTGTTCCTTCTGCTCAGCAACTGTCGGAGTGGGCGGCGCGTCGGCTTCATACTGCGGCGGAGCCGCCTCCTGCTGAACTTGTGGCGCGGGCTGCGGAGTGGGTGGCGCACTGGAGACTTCCTCTGGGGAAACCTCCTGGCGAATGTCGCCTTCGGGCGTAAACAAGCGCCGGTCGGTGACGGTAAAACTTTCCTGCTTCTTTTCAACCATAGATTGTCCCTTCAATGATTACAGGTTTTCGCGTTGGAATATTTCCGAAAACGGCAGCGCTGCGACCGAAAGCTGCGCGCTGCCCACTTGAAATTGTTTGCCCGGAGTTGCGATTTCACGCCGGATGTAACCCAGCGCCACTGGACGCTCGGCGCTGGCGAGGGGAAGGGAAGCGGCACTGGTGATCTCGCCAATGTCTCTGCCGTCCAACTGAATCTTCGCACCGACAGCAGGCAAAGCACCCTGAACTTCGAATCCTGTGAACTTGCGATGCACGTTACCGCGAGAGCGAATGCGCTCCACGATCTCTTGTCCGATGTAACATCCCTTGCTGAAATGCAAGGCGCGCTGCTGCTCGGTTTCCTGCGGCAAATCACGCTCGCGGATGTCCTGTCCATAACGCGGAATTCCGGCCGCGATGCGCAAGCGTTCCAATGCCGCTGTCCCGGCAGGTGTTGCCCCAGATTTTATAAGTGCATCGCGGAGAAGCGTCGCCTGATCGGGCGATAGCCACAACTCATAGGTTTCGATGCTCGCGTTGTCCCCTCGCACCACCGTGACGGCCGCGTTCTGCCAGGTGACATCGACAAATTGCAACGGCTCCAGTTCCGATATTTCAAATTCCGCCGCGCGCAATACGTCGCGTACTTTCGGCCCTGCGATCGCAATTGCAGTCAGCTTCTGGCTGACGTTGGTAAGCTCCACATCGTCCATGATGATGTAATGGTCGAAGGTCGCCAGCAGCTTTTCCGTTTGAGACTGATCGGTTTCAACCAGCATAGAGTCGCCGCGGTTGTAGGCGTACAGATCTCCCAGAATGTGTCCTTGAGGATTCAGTAAAAAAGCATAAACGCCGTGGCCTGAGGCGAGGTCGCGGATATTATTTGTGACCATGCCGTTGAGCCAGCGCACCCGGTCGCCGCCCGTGAGCGTGATCTTGGCTCTTGCGCTCAAGTCATAGACACCGCAACCCGAGAGCAGTGCCCCAAATTCGGCGCGCACGTTCCCGAAATCCGCGACAGAGGGAACCGGATCACTATGGATCGCTGTGAAAGTCATACGTTAAGCTTTGATTATACAAGGCCCGGAGAGGGAGCAGGATCACGCGGGGAGCCTCTGACGTCCGTTTAGATTCTTAGTCTTACCCGGATTCCACAGCTACGGCCTAAAGTTTCTTCCTGAACGACCGATGAACACTGCGAAAGGGAGGTACTAATGCTCGCGAATCCAGTACAAAGTTCCCCAGCTGTCCAGAATGAGGCAGCCGCCAAGGCAGCGCCACGCCAGAATGCCGCACCACAGCAGACGTCGGTCCCACAGGACAAGGTTACGTTGAGTCCTCAGGCGCAGGCTCAGGTGCAGGCGCAAGCCCATAGCCAGCAGGCAGCTTCCGCAGACAAGAACCACGACGGAGATAGCAAATAAACGCTGTCGCTGTTTTCCCGAAACCCGTTTGTCAGATAGGCGAAGCCGAGCTCAGAAGGCGCAATCAGGCATATTTTGGACTCGGCAGTGCCTAAGCAACCAGTTGGAATTCGAGCGGCTCCGTAATCTCGAAGTTCCGCTTTCGCCACTGTGAGGCAAATCTCGCACCGACTGTGTTACCTTTCCTGCCGTGACTCTGAAGAAGCGAATCGCCATTATTCCTGGAGACGGCATCGGGAAAGAAGTGATCCCCGCAGCGGTCAAGGTCATTGCCGCTTCTGGCGCGGACGTCGAAATTTCTCAGTTTGACTGGGGTGCCGACCGTTATCTAGCAGACGGTGTCACCGTCCCGCCGGAGGGTTTCGCCCTGCTGGAGCGCGACTTCGACGCGATTCTGGTGGGTGCCTTTGGCGACCCGCGCGTCGCCTCGAACATTCATGCGAAAGAAATCCTGCTGGGCATGCGCTTCAAAATGGATCTCTATGCCAACGTGCGTCCGGTCCGCCTGCTCGATGCCGCGCTGTGCCCGCTCAAGGGCGTCGAACCCAAGCACATCGATTTCGTCGTCATCCGCGAAAACACCGAGGGCGTTTACACCGATGCGGGCGGAGTATTTAAACAAGGGACGCCGGATGAGATCGCAGTGCAAGAGGATATCAATACCCGTAAGGGCGTGGAACGCATAATTCGCTATGCATTTGAGTACGCGGAACGCCATGCAAAGCTCGACGGCAGCCCCCGCAAACGCGTCCTCATGTGCGACAAGTCCAACGCTATGACTCACGCCGGTGGGCTCTGGCAACGCGTGTTCAAAGAAGTGAGCGGCGAATATCCACAGATCAAGACTGAACACATGTACGTGGACGCCCTGTGCATGCAGATGGTGCGCGACCCGCGCCAGTTCGACGTTATCGTGACCAATAATATGTTCGGGGATATCATCACCGATCTCGCCGCTGGCTTGCAGGGAGGATTGGGCATGGCCGCGAGTGGCAACATTCATCCGGGAAAGACTTCGATGTTCGAGCCAGTGCACGGTTCCGCGCCGACGATTGCGGGAAAGAACGTGGCCAATCCGTTCGGCGCAATTCTTACGGCGGCGATGATGCTCGCCCACTTGGGCTTGACCGGAGAAGCCAGCAAGATCGAAGCCGCCGTGTTCGAAGCAGTGCAGCAGAAGCGAATGACGCAGGATGTAGGCGGAGCGCTGGGCACGAGCGAAGCGGGCGAGTGGGTGGCGAAGCGGGTTAGCCACGGTATGAACTCAGACTAGAGTGCATTCCTTTCGCCGCCTCTGCGTGCCAAGGTCTATCCGTGCAGATCCGTAGCGACGAAGTTCTCAATTAAACATCGCCCGCAGCCTTTGCAATCCGGCTAGCGCCGCTACGTATCTTTTATCCAGCGAGTAGGCCATGGCGTAGCAGGCTTTGGCTTTCCCCCAATTTCGTTTGTGCTCGTACACGCGGCCTAAATTGAAATGAGGATAAGGGCGAGCCTCATAACGGGGCGCGATCATGGCTTTTTGAAACCAGGGGATGGCTTCATCCCATTTCGCTTGTTCAATCAGGTAAGCCCCGATATCGTTGTAAGGATTGCCAAACTCTGGATCCAGGTTGATGGCCTGCAGGCACTCCGCGATGGCGCGGTCGTAGTCGCCGAGAAAAGAATACGTCCAGCCGCGGAAGGTGTAGGCCTCGGCGGTCGCAAAGGTCTCGATGGAGCGGCTATAGAGTTCGAGCGCTTGCTGGTACTCGCCTTGCATTTGCAGTTCGTAAGCTTTTTGAAAGTATTCGGCCGCAGTTTGGCGAGGATCGTCTTCGGACATAAATGGACCCAATGACTGAATTGAAGAAATTGTATCGAAAATCGTGGTCGGTGCTAACGGTTGCAGCGCTGGGACTGCTCTCGGTCTCGTGGGTATGGGCGTCGGCGCCGGCGCAACCTCCGCAATCCAGCGTCTCCACGTCGCCGGGGCCGGAGCAGGACCAGAAGAAGACCGACGCCGGCGCCACTTCGCAGGAACAGAAAATTTCCGCCAAGGAAGCCGAAGAGCTCTTCCACGACGTTGATGAGATTTTACGATTCGCCAGCAAGGATACCGGCCTACCCATCAAGAAAGAAGTCAAACGCCGCCTCACCAGCCGCGATCAGGTCGTCGAATATCTCGAAAAAAGTATGGCCGAGGATAAGGATGCGCAGCGCCTGCGCCGCTCCGAGTTGGTACTCAAAAAATTTGGACTGCTGCCACGGGATTTCGATCTGCAGACTTTTCTGGTAGCGTTGCTGCGCGAGCAAGTGGCCGGCTACTACGATATGAAGACCAAGACTGTGAACCTGTTGGACTGGATCGACATTGAGCAGCAGCGTCCAGTGCTGGCGCACGAACTCACGCATGCGCTCCAGGACCAGTCTTTCGGCCTGGAAAAGTGGATGAAAGAGGGCGACACCGACCTCGAAGAAAAGAAGCAACCTACGGGTACGGACATCGAGAACGACGAGATCAGCGAAGCCCGCCAAGCCGTGATTGAAGGTCAGGCGATGGTCGTGCTGGTTGACTATATGCTTGCGCCCACCGGGCAATCACTGTTGGCTTCGCCGCAAATTGCCGATGCCCTGAAAGAGGGTATGCTCGTTGGTACGTCGGATTCGCCGCAATTCAAGGACGCTCCCGTCTTTCTCAAAGAAGAGTTGACGTTCCCTTATCGCTACGGTCTGGATTTTGAGGCCGAGCTGCTGCGCAGCGGCGGGAAAGAAAAGGCCTTCGCGGCGACTTTGGGTAATCCACCGCGAACCACGCGTCAGATCATGGAGCCGAAGACTTATCTCGTTGGCGAGTCTCTCGAACCCATGCGCCTGCCCGACTTTCAGCGGGACTTCAAGAATTACGAACGCTTCGATGTAGGAGCGATCGGAGAATTCGACGTGGCCATCCTAGTCGACCAATACGCCGGCACGGAGGCTTCGCACACTCTGTACCCCAGTTGGCGCGGCGGATACTATTACGCGGCCCGGCCGAAGGGAGATCCAGCGGCGCCGCTGGCGCTGCTCTACGTTTCACGCTGGGCAAGTCGTGAAAAGGCGGCCGCGTTTGCCGCCATCTATGCTGAGTCGCTAGCCAAACGATACAAGCATGTGCACGAGGTGTTGCAGGACGGCAAAGATCCCTCCGTCGATCTGCAGAAGCTGGAATCGCTGGCCGGCACTCACACCTGGCTGACCGAGGAGGGGCCAGTCGTCATTGATGTGTCGGAAGACGGCGTACTGATCACGGAAAGCCTGGACCAGCCGACCACGGAGCAGTTGGAACATGAGCTCTTTGAACCCGCAACCGCTTCGGTTTCGATGAAGCCGTAGAATTATCTAGGGCGTCGTCTTAGGGTTTAACGCCTCCCACTGGCTAACAACCTGATCTCTGTCGATAGGGTTCTTGGCGGCGTCCAGAACGTCCTTTGCCTGGACTAAGTCTTCTCGAATGGATTGCGCCGTTGATGGTTCCGACGCACGCGGGGGAACGTTCGTGAAATTGGGATCAAGTTTGATTTGGCAGACGGCACGTGCAAACTCGTAATCCCGCCATGCTGGCTCTCCTGATCGATCCCGAATCCGGATGGCATCGTTCAATAGACTAAGGGCCTGACTCCAATCGTTGTTAGAGGTCTTGGAATCTTTCTTTTTCCCCATCAGGGCCAGCGCGAACTGGCTTCTGTTTCGGTGAAAGACGCCTTCTGAATCAGCGTCGACCAGTGCCTGGAATACGGGAAGCGAGCGCTCGTTCGCATCTTCGGTGGCCGACTTGCGATATTCTTCTGCCTGAAGGAAAATCCGTATTCTCGCCGTTGAAGAGGCGTTCTTGACGGCGTCCATCATGTTTGAACACGTCTGGCCATTCGGGGTGGTGGGACTGTTCAGCCAGAGATTTACTAGGGCCGCGGCAGAAGCATCGCCCGCACCGTAGGAGGTCACCGCATCTTCATAGCGTGTCCAGAGATAGCCATAGAGAAGACCGCAAGCGGAGAAAAATCCCATGATGGCTAACGCCATTGGCGGGTTTGGCTGTTCCGGTGGCACGGAACCCTTCACCACTCCTTCCGCCATAGCGCCCGCAAACCTCCAAATCGGACCGGTCGGACTTGTCAGGTTTGTAAGTTGGACAAGACCCGCTCCCAGAATGACCTTCGTAAGCCAATCCGCAATCTCCACGAGATTGGTCTGGGGGGGCGGGTTCGACGGCTGATTTGCTGAATTTTTGGAATTGTCGGTGGGGCGAAGTCCGAAAAGGTATCCTGCGAGCACCCCTAAGATAAACGCGGACCCCGCGATTAGAATCCCGTAGCCGATCGCCCGAGCCACATTAGCATGCGCCCAATATTCCTGTCGGGTAGCAGCGGAGAGCATCGCAAACATTCCGGCGGCGACGCACCACAACAGCTTGCGGAGAGCTCCGTGATATATCCTGGCCTTCAGTGGGAGCTCTCGAGTTTTGTGTTTTTCACGCCAGCAAAAGCAGATAGTTATCGCCGTAAGGAATAGGGCTGTTAAGAGGCAGGACTGGGCTACGTGCCAGTTTCCCCGTTCCTCAGCCTTGACGACCACATAAACCAGTGCGGCAGACACAAGCAATAGCAGAGGGTAATACTTGCGTAATTCCGTGGTAAGGTCGGCTTTCTTGGGGGGCTGATCGGGCGAAGAACCAGCAGGCGTGTCCCCGGCGGCCCACAAAACTGGGAGCCGAAGAAAAAATGGAATTTTCATAATGCCTCCACGGCGCGAGAAATAAACTCGCAGCGGAGGGAGCCTACGCTCGGACACCCTCGGGGGAAGGCTGCCGTTCCCCGTACATTACACCATTCTTGGCGCGATGCAATAGCGACGGGAGTTTTTTTGTATAATCCGGATTCCACTGATTCAAGCGGTGTGACTTTGGGGGATCTTTGTCGCAAACGGAAATCGGCATCATCGGCGGTAGTGGGCTCTATTCCATGCCGGGCCTTACTGGGGTGCGGGAACTTCGGCAGCGGACTCCGTTCGGGGATCCGTCAGACGCCTTCGTTTTGGGTAGCCTCGAAGGCCGCAAGGTTGCCTTTCTGGCGCGTCACGGGCGCGGGCACCGTATTCTGCCCACCGAATTAAATTTCCGCGCGAATATTTACGGATTCAAGCAGCTCGGCGTCGAACGCATCGTCTCCGTTTCTGCCGTCGGCTCGTTGAAGGAGGAGCACAAGCCGCTGGATTTCGTTATCCCCGATCAGTTCTTCGATCGTACACGCCATCGTGTGGACACTTTTTTTGGCGAGGGTATCGTAGCGCACATCGCCTTTGCCGATCCGATCTGTCCCGAACTTGCTCGCGTCGTGGAAACTGCTTGCGCGAAATCAGGAGTGACTAGCAAGCGTGGCGGTACCTATCTGTGCATGGAAGGGCCGCAGTTCTCGACCAAAGCGGAATCCAACGTGTACCGCAGTTGGGGCATGGACGTCATCGGCATGAC
>Ga0307476_10002744_pt1 | contig 10457 bp, 4 predicted proteins | sample atmos_gasesECM2C_2_FD_203314 | JGI IMG/M metagenome (GOLD analysis project Ga0307476, IMG submission 203314) | Hardwood forest soil microbial communities from Morgan-Monroe State Forest, Indiana, United States - atmos_gasesECM2C_05 | ecosystem: Environmental > Terrestrial > Soil > Temperate...
GCTAAATCCCGTGGAAACACCGCCCTCCGTCCGAGATCAGATCGCCGCCGAAGCGGACGAGTGGCTGTTGAAACTGCAGGCCGCCGATCCTTCGCAGGCGCATTGCGAGGCCTTTACCGATTGGCTGATGCAATCGCCCGCTCATATCGAGGCGTACCTGGCCGTGTCGCGGGCCTGGCACGTGCTGGCGGTGCCGAATCAGCATCAGTGGTCGACGCAGGCGCTGATTGCCGCCGCGCAACGGGAGACCGAGTCCGGCAATGTGATCCCGCTGCGGGGAGTGGATCGCTCGCGCGTCTTCACGGAACGCCCAACGCGGTTCGCCCCATCGCGCCGGCGCTGGCCCGCTCGCGTTGCGGCCGCCACTCTGGTGGCCGCGGCCGCCGTCTGGCTTTTCCAGGGATACTGGCCGTCGGCCAATGACATCAAGACCAGCGTGGGCGAACAGCGCAGCGTGACCCTCGCCGATGGATCGGTGGTGTTCTTGAACACAAATACCGAACTGAGGCTGCACTGGACCAAAAGCGAGCGGCGCATCGATCTATTGCGAGGCGAAGCCCGATTCCAGGCTGCGAAAAACTCCGCGCGGCCCTTCGTGGTGGCCACGCAGGAGGCGACGGTTCGGGCCGTCGGCACCGTATTCAACATACGGACCGGCGAAGCCATGACGCAGGTTGCCGTGCTCGAAGGACGGGTCGAAGTGAATGCAATCCCCCGCGTACAGGATGCGAACCACAATCCGACGCGCGACACCGGGCGGCCGGCCGCCCAGATGACGCCCGATTTGCTGCTGGCGGCGGGCCAGCGCGCCGCGGTGACCCGGCGCGGCGTGGAGCCCAATGTCGGACCGCCCATAGAACGGGTCGCGGCGTGGACCGAGCGTCGACTGGTGTTTCGGGGCGAGCCGTTGAGCGCGGTGGTGGCGGAATTCAATCGCTACCGTCTTCAGGCGCTCATCGTCGATGATCCGAGCCTCGCCGAAATTCGAATCAACGGCGTATTCGATCTGGACGATCCCGCTTCGCTCGTTGCCTATCTGCGCAACTTCGAATCGGTTCAGGTCGAACGACGGGGCGATGGGAGCGAGCATTTGACTCGCGGGACGCGCTAGCCCGGTTGGAGTTAGTATCGAACGGAGATCGGTGACCCTATCCGGGGGGAACGTATTGAGGGAACGGTGCATCGCGCGGCGAGCAAAATGGGTTTTCATATCGGTCGCGCTCGCGACCACGCTTTTCTGCACCGCCGCGCCCGCCCGTGATCTGCCGGACGCGATTCCGCCCCAACCGCTGGCGGACGCCTTGGAGGCGTTTGCGGCGGCGAGCGGATACCAGCTCGTGTACCGCACGGATCTGGCCGCGGGTTCGGCCAGCCGCGGTTCGGATGCCCATCTCCCGGCGTTGGATGCGCTCGAGCAGTTGCTGCGCGGAACCGGACTGGCCTTCAATTTCGTCAATGATCACACCATCGCCATCATCAAATCGCCGCCCGATTCACCGAAGCCGCCGTCCGCTCGGCCCTTGAATCAGGCACCGGCCGTCGATCGAGATGCCGGGGGCAATCTCAAGTCAAAGGAGGGCGTGCTTGCGCGCCTCGCGGCCCTATTTCAAGGCTGCACCGCTGCGCAGGCCGCACCCGGGTGCGACGGCCGGCCGAGCGGCGAGGCCCAGACGGCGCGTGCGGAGGCATCGATGGCGGAAATCATCGTCACCGGCACGCGTCAGGGCGCGATGCAGGCGGCCGACAGCCCCGTACCGATCCAGATCATATCCCGCAATGCGTTGCAGCTGGCCGCCTCCGGCGCTGACCTCATGAGCACGCTGGCGCAGCTCATTCCCTCGATGACCATGCAGGCGTACGGCGTCGACATGGCGGCGCAGACGCTGCAGGCCAAATTGCGCGGGTTGAATCCCAATCACGTGCTGGTGCTCATCGACGGCAAACGGCGCCACACCACCGCCAACATCGCGGTGGCGGCGGGCTCCGCTTATCAGGGCGGAGCGGGGGTCGACCTTAACTTCATCCCCCTCGATGCCATCGATCACATCGAAGTACTGACCGAGGGCGCGGCGGCGCAGTACGGTACGGATGCCATCGCCGGCGTCATCAACATCATCACCAAGAAGGGTTATCGCGGCGGGGGTCTCGTCGGGACGTACGGCAGCTACGATGGGGGCGGCGGCGAGACCGGCGATGTCAGCGGCAATCTGGGGTTCGAGCCGTCGAACGCGGGCTATCTCAACGTCACGGGCGAGGTGCGCAGCCACGGCCGCAGCAATCAAGGCGGCATCGATGAGCGCGTCATCAATCCCAGCAACCTCGGGTCCTATCCCGGCTCGAACATGCCCAGGGTCCCCGGCTACCCCTACATCAATATGATCGAAGGCGACGCCGAGATTCATACGGCGCTGGCCTCGATCAAGGCCGGCTGGGAGATGGCGGGCGGCACGGAGCTCTACCTATTCGCCACCTACGGCGACAAACGAGCCGCGTCCTATGAGAACTACCGGCTGCCCACCAAGCTTCACTACACCGATCCTGTCACCGGCATCACCCGCTATCCCTATCCCTTGGGCTTCAATCCGCAGGAAGCCACGCGCGAACAAGACTTCTCCCTGACCGGAGGCGCCAAGGGCGCGGCCTCGGGCTGGCGCTGGGACTTGAGCACGGTGTACGGACGGGACCGACTCGAGCTGTATACCCGCGACTCGGCCAATGCGGGCATCTACAACTCCTCAGGAAGCGCCACGCCCTCGACGTACTACGACGGGACATTGCAGATGACCCAGTGGACCACGACGATCGATGTGGATCGCGACTTCGATGCCGGTCTCGCGGCGCCGTTGAATGTGGCATTCGGCGGGGAGTATCGCCGCGAGACCTACGGCATCGGCGAGGGTATACCAGCTTCCTATGAGCTCGGCGGGGCCCAGTCGTATCCCGGGTTTTCTCCCGCCGACGCCGGCAGCAACGGCCGCCGGAATGTGGCGGCCTATTCGGATCTGTCCGGCAAGCTCCTGGATCGCCTGAGCCTGGATGCGGCCGGGCGCTTCGAGCACTACAGTGATTTCGGCAGCGCAACGGTCTTCAAGCTTGCCGGACGCTGGGATGCGAGCCCGGCATTCGCGATCCGCGGCACGTTGAGCGACGGCTTCCGGGCGCCCACCATGGCCGAGGAATTCTACTCATCGACCACGGTGACGCCGACCACGGCCTTCGTGCAAATGCCGCCGAATTCAACCGGCGGCAAGCTGCTCGGGCTCGGCAATGGACTGCGGCCCGAGAAGTCGGTCAATTCAAGCCTTGGGATCGTGTTCCGCCCTTCCGCGAGACTCAACATGAGTCTCGATCTGTATCAAATCTCGATCAGCAGCCGCATCGTCGGCAGCGGCCATCTCGTGGGCTCATCGTATGGCGTCGTCGTTGCGCCCAATATCATCGATGCCATCGCTGCGAACGGCAATCAGCTCGACCCGGACGTGATGGCCAGGGGCGTGACGGGAATCAACATGTTCACGAATGGCATCAACACGCGAACCCGCGGCTCCGATTTCAACCTGACGCTGCCGACCGAGTTGAGCCTCGGCCGCCTGACCTACTCGATCGGTGCGACCTACAACGACACGTCCATCACGCGCGTGCGGGCGACCCCGCCGCAGCTCGGGAGCACGCCATTGTTCGATGCCACGGCCATATCGGATCTCACGACCGCCAATCCGAAGTACATCGTGAACCTGGGTGCGCTGGCCCAACTCGGCGATGTAACCCTCAATCTCGTGGAGAAGATCTACGGACCTTCCTCGGAGTACGAGAACGATGACGGCGATAATCCGACCGGCCTGTTGCAGTACTTCCGGACGCGGATGGGCGTCACGCCGATCACCAATGTCGACCTGTCTTACCAATGGACCCCGCGGCTGAAGGTCACCGTCGGCGCCGACAACCTCTTCAACCGGTTTCCTCCGACCTTGAATGCCACGCTGCTCGCGCACGTGAATAGCTTCGACTACGGCGACAACTTGGGCGTCCAGCACTACCCGTCGTTTTCCCCTTTCGGTATCAACGGCGGCTACTACTTCGCCAAGGCCTCCTTGCAGTTCTGATGGCGGACGGGCCGGCGCGGCCTTAGGTGCCCGGTTTCCACCGCGAACCTGTCTTAGGACAGACGATGCTCGCGAGGGAGCCAATGGGGCGCGAAGGGGGAGCTATGAGCACTCCGGGCATCGGACAGCCAAGTAAATCAAAATCTAGGGAGACAACGCATGAAAACACTGCTGACACTGGGGGCCGCTCTGGTCCTCGCGGGAGCGATGAATGGCGGCACTGCCAGAGCCGCGGCGGCGGGCGCGGAAAATGCCGCTCCGAGTGAAGCGGCCACCGAGCTCGGCGAAGTCATCGTCACGGGTACACGCCGCACGGACCGCACGGCCGCGGAATCCTCGGCACCCATCGACATATTGAGCGGCTCAGAGCTCGCGGCCCAGCCCACCGGTAATATGCTGGACACCCTGTCCAACCTGGTGCCGTCCTTCATCGTCGGACAGAACTCCATCTCCGATGCCTCGAGTCTCGTGCGATCGCCCTCCTTGCGCGGTCTGCCGGGAGACGAGATGCTGGTGATGCTGAACGGCAAGCGCATGAACCGTTCCGCGCTGGTGCAGGTCTACCAGGGCGGCGAGACCGAACTGGCTTTCGGTTCGCAAGGCCCGGACCTGGCCTCCATCCCGTCGATCGCCGTCAAGTCGCTGGAGATTCTGCGTGACGGCGCCTCGGCGCAGTACGGATCGGATGCCATCGCCGGCGTGCTCAATTACCAGTTCAAAACCGACTCCACAGGCGCTGAAATCACCGGCCGTTATGGCGAATACTTCCCGAAAGGCTACGCGCGCGACGGCGGCGACGGGCAGATCGCGCTCAACGTCGGCCTGCCGCTGGGCTCGCAGGGCTTTGCCGATTTCAGCATGGAATTGGCCAAGAATGAGCAGACGGTGCGCAACCCGACGCGGCCCTCGGCAGTGGCGTTCGCCGCGGCCTACCCGAACCTGGCACCGGATCTGCCGCACTACCCGGGTCCCGTGCAGCAGTGGGGCACACCGCCCTCGAAGAGCGTCAAAACCTTCCTCAACACCGGCGTCAGGCTCGACAACAATGACGAAATCTATTTCTTCATGAACTGGGCGGAGATTTATACCAACGAGAGTTTCAATTACCGCCTGCCCAAGACGGTGACTTACCAGGGGACGACTTACGCCAATCATCCCGCCTTCAACAATATTTACCTGGATCCTTGCACGGCCGCCTACACCGGTTGCCCGGCGGGCGGATGGATTCAGGACGCCAACACGTTCAACTTCGACTCCATTTATCCGGCCGGCTTCACGCCGCGCTTCTACGGCAAAGTCGACCAGTTCTTCGGCGCCGTCGGCTACAAGGGCGTCAATCGCTGGGGCATGAACTTCGACATCTCGGGCTCGACGGCCACGAACTCCCTCGCCGTGTCCCTGCAGGATTCCATCAATCCCTCGCTCGGGCCGCTATCGCCCACCAGCTTCTACGACGGCAAGTTCCAGCAGGGCGAAAGCAACTTCAATGTGGACGTGAGCTATCCTTGGGCGGTCTCCGGGTTGGCGAAACCGATCTCGCTGGCCGGCGGCCTCGAATATCGGGTCGAGAACTACAAGCAACTTCTGGGTGACGCCGCGTCTTACGCAGCCGGTCCGTACGCCTCCCAGCAGCTTTACACGTGCGTGGCCACGGTCTGCACGCCGAGCGGTTCGGCCTCGCAGTCGACGGCCTCGAACGGCTATGGCGGCATCAGTGCCCCGGTGGATGCCTCGCAGGCGAGCTACGCCGGCTATGTCGATATCGAGGCGGATGTGACATCGGCTCTCACCTTAGGGGTGGCGGGCCGCGTCGAAAACTACGCCTCCTTTGGTACCACCGAGCTTGGCAAGTTCCAGGTTCGCTTCAAGGCCACCGACTGGCTGGCGCTGCGCGGCACCGCCAGCAATGGCTTCCATGCACCGACTCCCGGCCAGTACAGCGTGGAGACGCTGAGCACGACCTTCATCCCCGGCACCACCACCCAGGTGCAGATTGGCACGTATCCGGTGACCAGCGCGATCGCCAAGTACTATGGCGCGGTGAATCTGAAGCCAGAGAAGTCGACCAATTTCAGCGCCGGCCTGGTGTTCACGCCGTTGCAGGATCTGCTGGTGACCCTCGACGGCTACAGCATCGCGGTGAAGGACCGCATCGGCATTTCTCAGACCTTCGCGGTGACCCAGGCGGACATCAACAAGCTCGCCGCCCTGGCCTATGTCGGCGCCGGCGGCACGGTGCAGTACTTCACCAACGGATTCGATACCAAGACCAAGGGCGCGGACCTGGTCGGCACCTACGCGTTCCACATCGGCGATGGGCACCTCGACACGTCGTTGGCGTACAACTACAACAAGACTGACGTCACCAACTACAATCCGAACGTGATCAGCCAGGCGCGGATCATCGACATCCAGCACTATGCGCCAAACACCCGCATCAACCTCGCGGCCAAGTACACGCTGGGCCCGTTCCACGCCTCATTGCAAGAGAACTACTACGGGACGTATCGCGATCAGAATGACTACCCGGGTCAGTTATTCTCAGCCAAGTACACCACCGACGTCGATTTCACCTACAACATATGGGAGAACGTCACAGCGGGCATCGGCGGGAAGAACATCTTCAACGCCATGCCTGATGTGGTCCATGGGGTGAGCCCGCTCACCGGAGGCTTGGGTGATGGTGAACGATATCCGCGCACCGGCGGCCCCTTCGGCTTCAACGGGGCATTCTGGTACGCGCACATCGGTGCGAAATTCTGACGAGGACGAGGGCCGCCCGGACGCGGGCGGCCCTTATGCCAGGCGCACCTCGACGCCGCGACGCCTGAGTTCGGCAACCACGTCGGGATTGGCGCCCGAGTCGGTGATCAGCATGTGGAGCTGCTCGACTCGGGCGATGAGCGAGATGTTTCGACGCATCAGCTTGGACGAATCGGCGACCGCGATGACCTGGCGGGAGATCGCGATCATCTTGGCATTGAGCAGCGCTTCGGGCAGGTGGGGCGTCATCACGCCGCGTTCAGGATCGAGGCCGTCGGCGCCGAGAAACAGGCGATCGGCCTGAAGATCCGCGAGCGCCGCTTCGGCCATGTGGCCGGAAAGGGAGTTCGATTCGGGGCGCAGGATGCCGCCCGGCATGATCAGGCGCACCGACGGCACGTCGGCGAGCAGCACGGCGACGTTCAGGGCATTGGTGATCACGTTGATCGAACGGACCTCGAGCTTGCGAATCTGTTTCGCGATCTCGGCCGTGGTCGTACCGGAATCGAGGATCACCGTCTCGCCGTCCTTGATCAGCGCCACCGCGGCCTTGGCAATGCGGACCTTCTCCGCATGATGCAGCGTGCGTTTGACGTTGAGCGGCTGATCGTCGTCATCCTGCCGCAGCAGCGCGCCGCCGTGCGTGCGCTCGAGCGCGCGCTCGGCTTCGAGCGCGGCGAGATCGGTGCGGATGGTGACGGCCGAGGTGACGAACCTCGCCGCCAGCGCCTCCACCGTGACCCTGCCGTGCTCGCGCAGCAGCTCCACGATGCGGTGTTCCGCGACCAGGAGCCCGGGTTCGGCGTCGCCGCCCCCGGCCGCGTGCGACCCAGGGTCTTGCAGGTTGGAGGGATGCATGGAACTCATGCCGGAATGGCCTCGAGCAGGAGAAAGTGTTCGAACTCCACCGGCAGCCGGCCCGGCGCGCGGGATACTGATCCGAGGTCGCGATCATTGACATAGTCGCGGATCCGGTATGACCCGTTCGCCAAGCCGCGAAGCACCACCGCACCCTTCCAGCGATCGGCGAAGAGCGCGTAGTACAGCCGGCCGTCCTTCTCGATGGCGTGTGTCTCCGGGCGGTCGAAACCGATGTCGTAGAGCTCGCCGCGATAGGTCCCGAGCGGCAGCATCTTTTCTTTGTAGATCGCTATCCAGCGCCGCCATTCGCGCTCCTTCTCCGGGGTCAGCAAAAACGAATCCTTCGGCTTCGGATCGATCGGCCAGGTGAACTTCGTCGACACCACCGCGCCGACGCCCACCGTGGAGGCGAAGTCATCGTGCCGGTCGCTGAGCTCGACGTGGTCGCCGGCATAGGCGGCGCTCGGGCCCATCAAGGCTTTCAGCGTCTTGCCCTTGTGGCGCACCTGCCAGGAAGACTCGGGATCGGATGCGGGCGCTTGATTCATGTACGGGAAATTGAATGCCGAGTAGGCGGTGCCGCACGGGCACAACTCTATCACTGCATCCGGATCGATCGCCGTCGCGCTCTGGTAAATCGCGCGGAAAAACGTCTGCAAGCCCTCCACCGATTCCTCCGGACGGGCGTGGTGATGTGCAGGATTGAAGCAGGGCGCGACATTGTTCAAATGCTGGCCGTCAATCTTGAGCCCGGCAAATCCCCAGTCGCCGATGAACTTCTTGATCAACGCTTGCGTGTGCCGCACCGTCGCCTCGTACGCGGGACAGAGGTAGAAGCTGTTCCACCAGGAAATGTTCTGGACTGCGCCGTTCTTGTCGAGCAGCAGCATGTCGGCGTGATCGTGCAGGAAGTCGGATCCCGGCGCGACCGACAGCGGCGAATACCAGAGCCGCGGCTTCAAGCCGGCCGTGCGAATGTCCGAGACCAGACCGCGCATGTCGGCCTCGCCGTTCGGATAGTTGGCACGATGGGGACTCCAATCGCCGATCATCGCCTGCCAGCCGTCGTCGATGACGGCCCACTGCAAACCCAACTCCTTCACCTTGGGGAGCGTTCCCTCGATTAATGCCGTGGTGCAGGCGCGTTCGTAGCCCCAGGCACACCAGATGGGCTCGTAGGACGCCGCCGGCGGGACGGCCGGCGTCAGGCCGCGTTCGGACATGAGGCGTCGGTAGGCGCTGAGCGCGGCGAAATAGTCGCCGCTGTGGACGGCCACGAAGGTCTCGGGCGTTTCGAACATGTCGCCCGGCTTGAGGTTACGCTTTTCGCGGCCGCAGACGGCCACGCGGACGGAGCCGCGTTGCCCCTGCACGGGAAGCGAAACACGCTTCGGCGTGCTCTCCGCGTGGCCGACCGCGAGCCCGCCGTCGCGCCGCCAGACATCGACGATGGGCGTGCCGCCGCCGTAGTCGGCGGCTTCCATGCCGAGAAAGTTGTCCTGCGCAAATCCGGGTTCGACCGGTTGCACCCAGTCGCGGCGATCCTCGTACGTCGCTCCGGAATAGCACCAGAATTCGGGAGAGCGCGTGCCGGAGGCGAGCACCCGGGAATCGCCATTGGACCAGCTGCGAAAGCTCAAGATCCCGGCGCCGGTGTTGCGATACGTGACGCGCACCAGCGCGATGCCGGGATGACGCTCGTACAACGTCGCCTGCATGGTCTTCTCGACGCCGTTGACCGAGGTTCCAGACAACGTGATCCGTGTGCCCGGACCGTTGGCATCGGCGATGCTGCTACGCGCCTGATGACGGATCGCGAAGTCGGTGATATGCCGGGCGTCGCCACGCCGGCCGTCCGCGTCCAGCAAATACTCGCTCGGACCCCAGGAGGTCATCGCAATCCGCTGTGGTCCTGCGGTACGCGATACCCTCGTGTGAAGCTTCGCATCCCACTCGATGCGCAAAACCGAATCCTCCAGAGTGGCTACCCCGCGAGCCTCGGGCTGGGGTGCGTCGGTTCCCGCTTGCGCCGGCAGCAGCCCATGGCGTAGCGCCAGCGCGAGCCCGCCGGCCAGCCGAACAAACTGTCGACGCGAAGTCTTGCCGCGAGTCAGTGGGCCTTTGTTCATGGACGGTTGCGCAACGACTATTGACTTGTTCGAAAATAACAATAACATTAAACGCAAGAATACGAAAGTTAATGCTGGGATAGATGTTTCATTTTCTTTCGTTTGAAACTCTATCGACGTATCAAAAAACCATCTCGTCAATGGTACAGGGAGACGAAGCGTGCCGAGCCTCAAGCCTACTTTGATTGCGATTTGGCTGCCATTCGCGGCAGGGACGGGCGCGATCGCCGCGGGCGCCGACGGGTCCGCGGCCGAGGGCACAGCGGCGGCGAACTCTCCAGCCGCCACAGCGGGCGCAAAAGACCAGGGGCCGGCGCTCGAGGAGATCGTCGTCACCGGACTGCGCGCGAGTCTCGAGAAATCTCTCGACATCAAGAAGAATGCCACCGTAGTGCTCGATTCCATCAACGCCGAGGAGTTGGGCCGCTTTCCGGACGCTGATGTCGCCGACTCGCTGGAGCATCTGCCCGGCATCACGATCAGCCGCACCACGGGCGGCGAGGGACAGAAAGTCTCGGTGCGCGGCTTCGGGCCGCAATACAACATCGTCACCTTGAACAACCGCATTCTCGCCACCGATGATGATGCCCGCGACCTCGCG
>Ga0307476_10002745_pt1 | contig 10456 bp, 8 predicted proteins | sample atmos_gasesECM2C_2_FD_203314 | JGI IMG/M metagenome (GOLD analysis project Ga0307476, IMG submission 203314) | Hardwood forest soil microbial communities from Morgan-Monroe State Forest, Indiana, United States - atmos_gasesECM2C_05 | ecosystem: Environmental > Terrestrial > Soil > Temperate...
GCCGGATGGGGGCGCTACACTCGGGACAGGTGCCCGGGACGTGGGGAGTTCGTCGCGGAGTGTGGGCCGCAGTCGGGAGCGTTGCAGGGTGCAGTGATGGTGTGAAGGACGACGGTCCCGAACGGGTGGCAGACCCGAGCTGCGATTCCTCTCCGAAGAAGACCAATACAAGGCGTGCGACCAGGCATCTTAAGTAGTAGGGTAAAAGCACCATGCGCGACCACATCAGTGCTCATGAGGCGGCCGAGGAGCGGCGACTCTGGGCTGACTACTATGAAGCTACTGCGCGCACGCTGGAGATCATGCGCTGGGAAGGCACCACGGAATCGACGCTGTCGAGAATCGTCGCAGAGGATGCGAAGGCAGCGGCTGCAATCAGGCGCATAAAAGAAATTCGCGGAATCGAGGGATAAGCCCTCGCGCCGTCTTCGACCCGTCGAACGGTTCTGCCGACGCCGTCACGCGGGCAGCTGCACCCTTCCATCGAAGTGACCGATTCAGCGGACTAGAGTCCCTGATTCATGGCCCCGGTGGGCGTTCCCGGCGTGCACCGTGCCGCGGAGCACCGCCGGAGCTCAAACCGAGGCCAGATGAAGCCGAACTGTGAAGTGCGGTGGATCACATCTCACAATTCTTGTGCCGTCTCCCGACGCCGACGGCATCTGAGAGATCTTGCACAGAATCCGCGACCTACGAGGTCCACTGTGACCCTGCTCGCGTTTTTTTGTGGTGGAGCGCGCTCTCGCGTCGGGAGCGCGCTCTCGCGTCGAAGGATAAGCCGTGCGAACGCTGAGTTGCTTGCTGGTAGGGCCGTACGACCCGCACTGCGGGGAGTACACGTTTCTGGCCCCCCCGCTCGGGGTCTGGCGGCTTGCAGGAACCCTTCAAGGGGCGGGCATACACGTCCTGGTATTCGACCCAAACTGTGATGGCGGCAATGTCGATGCCGCGTTCGAGGAAACTCTCCAATCGCGCCACTGGGACGTCATCGGGATCTCCACCACGGCGATGACTCTGCGCTATGACTTGGCGCTGGCGCATCAGGCCAGGCAGCTCTGCCCCGAAGCGTGCATCGTCGCGGGCGGTATGGAAGCCACCTTCAAGCCGGAGCGGCTTTTCGAGCTCGGACCGCGCCTCGACCTGGTCGTGCTCGGGGAAGGCGAAAAGCCGCTCCTCGAGCTCCTGCGCCGGCTGCAATGTGGTGCGCCTCTCGAGGGCATCCCGGGCACTGCGCTCCCCGCGGGCGGCGGCGCCGCCGCGCGCTTCCACCAGAGGGCGATGACGAGCATCGAGCTCGCTGCGGCGATTGAGAGCACACCGTACGAGCGGATGCCGTATCGGACCTACTGGAGGCGCCTCGAGCAGGCTTATCGAGTGGGCGCCCTGCCCCACAAGGCGGCGCGCGAAGCGCGTCTGGCGGAGATCCGCGCGCTGCGTCTCATCACGCTCAACTACTGCCCGATGGCTTGCAGCTTCTGCTCCTCGACCAACTTCCTCCACGAAGCGCAGGGGGGCGTGGCCCGACTCGCGCGCCTCGATGCCGAAGAGTGTCTGACGATGGTGACGCGGCTGCTGCGTGCACAGCCGGAGGCGCGCACCATCATTTTCCAGGACGATATCTTCGTCTTCACGCAGGATAATCGCCTGCTGCCGCTCTGCGACGGCATCGTCGCGGCTAAGAAGCGGGGCGAGTTGCCGCAGGACCTGCAGTTCATCAGTACCAACCGGATCGATGCCATGACGCGCGAGCGGCTGACCGCCATGCGACGCGCGGGGTTCAGAGTGCTGGGCTTCGGCGTCGAGAACTTCTCGGCTTCCGTGCTGCGGGAGTTCAACAAGGGGCAGATCCATCGCCATATCAACTCCGTGTTGGGAGATGCACTCGAGCTCGGCATCACTCCGTTCCTCGACCTCATTCTGACCTCGCCCGGCAGCACCCTTGTCGACCTCGCTGACAACGTACGCCAGGCCTATCGCTGGCTGCGACAAGGTTGCGAGATCGGCATCTACCCGTACGTCATCCCGTTCTCGGGTGCGGCGGTGGCGCGCGATCCGCGCCTCGAGCCGCACACGGTCTACGAGACTGTCACGGTGCCCGGGACCGCCCTGCGCTGGCGGCACGCGACCAAGATCCTGCCGGGGGACGCGCGAACGCGTGATGCGATCCTTGCGATCGAAATGCGCTTTGAGAGCATTTGCCGCTCGCACATGAACGTCGGCGCGCATCTACCTTCGCGGGTGCGGTCGATCTTCTGGCTCGCGGCCGCCCAGTCCGTGCTGGCGATTACCGGCGAAGAGATGCCGACGATCGAATCGCTCATGAGCTGTCTTACGGGGAAGATGGCACCCGGCAGCTCGGTCAGCCTGCCGCCGACCGAGGCGCTGCCACTCGATCTCTCGGCGACGACGCCATCCCTTCTGGGACAGACGGCATGATGGCGCACGGACCGGGAAGCGCGATGAGAGCAAATGTGATCGGCGCAGCCGAGGCCGCGCGCTACTGGGAAACGCGTGCGCAACAGTTCGCCGGCCGGGGCGCAGGACTTGCAGCCGTGTGCTCCTACGGTATGCCAGCCTTCTACAATCGCGCGATTGCGCTCACTCAGCAGCGCGCGCTCGCGCCCTGGCTCAGGCATCTGGCTGCCGGATGCCACGAGGGGCGGCGCGTCTCGGCGCTCGATATCGGTTGCGGGGTCGGCCGCTGGAGCCTGCGGCTCGCACGGAGCGGCTGCCGCGTGACCGGCGTCGATATCAGCTCTCGAATGGTCGAGTGCGCGCGAGCGCGCGCCGCGGCGACTCGCGGTGACTGCGAGTTCATCGTCGCGAACGCCATCGATCTCGACCTCGGGCGCCAGTTCGACTTCATCCTCTGCGTTACGGTCCTGCAACACATCCTCGATCCTGTTGGCGCGCGCCGGGCAATTGGACGCATGACGGCGCACCTCGCTCCGGGCGGCACTCTAGTGTTGCTCGAGGCGGCCCCCTCGCGCGAGTGCGCACGCTGTGACAGCGCCGTGTTCAATGCCCGCCCCGCCGACTGGTACCTGAGCGCGCTGCACTCCCACGGCCTGCGTGTGGTCGCGACGCGCGGCGTAGACCCGATGCCGCTCAAGACCTGGCTACTGCCCTATTACCGACGGATGCCGCAGCTCATCCGGCTCGGCGCTCTGGCCCTCACTACCGCTGTCTCTTTGCCGCTCGATCTCGCTCTGGCGCCGCTTGCGACCGGGCGCTCGTGGCACAAGGTGATCGTAGCTCGCCGGCTACAGGAGACCGCAGGTTGATGACCGAGCCTCTCGCATGCGCGCCCTGCAGGTGCCGCGTCCGCTACGCGGCATGCTGCGCGACGTGCGGGACTGTATGAGTCATGCAGCCCGTCGCCAGCAGTGCGGTCGAGATGCTGCTCCGTTATGCGGCGGAGCCACAGGTGATTGCAACTGCCCTGGCGGCGCTGCTCGTGTTTGGCGGGCTCCTCGGGGCGAGCCTGCTTCTGCGTCGGCGCTTCGCAAGGCTGCTGCGCCACGCTGCGACCGCCGCGGCACGCTGCCACTCCCTGGCTGCCAAGCTCAGCCTGCGGCGTGCCGGCCAGGAGACCGGGGAGAACCAGTACTGGCAGCGCGTGCGCACCAGCGCCGCACCCGTGATTCTCACGACGTCGGACCGCGAGATCGTCGCGGCCTCCGGGCAGCTGCTTGACATGCTCGGTTACCGCAACGAAGAGGATATCAGGCAGGCTCGCACGCCGGATCTGTACGTCGACGTGCGCGAGCAGGAACGGCTGATGGCCTCCCTCAAGGAGCACGGTGACGTGCGCAATGCGCGCCTGCGACTGCGGCGCCGCGACGGCACGCCGATCCACGTCCTCGGGTCCGTGCGCATACACAGCGTCGTCGATGGCAAGACGTATATCGAAGGCGTGCTTGCGGACATCACCGCGCTGGTCGAGACGGCTGAAGAGCGGCAGCGCCTCGAAAGCCAGCTGGCGCTCGCGCAAAAGCTCCAGGCGGTCGGCGAGCTGGCATCGGGCATCGCACACGAGATCAACACGCCGATGCAGTTCATCGGCGACAACGTGCATTTCCTCAAGCGAGCTTTCGAGCGCCTGGGCGCCCTGCTCGAGCAGTATCGCGGACGCGCCGACCACGCGTTCGCCGCCAGGGCCGACGGCGCCGCGGGCCTGCGGGAGCTGCAGGCCGACGTCGCGGAGGCGTTCGACGGCAGTTTCGAGGGGGTCCAGCGGGTGACCGAGATCGTGCGCGCCATGAAGGAGTTCGCTCACCCGGGCGATACCGCCAAGGCGAGCACCGACCTCAACCAGGCAGTGCAGACCACGCTGGTCGTGGCTCGCAACGTCTACAAGGATGTCGCGGAAATCCAGACGGAATTCGGTGAAATCCCGCCGGTCGAGTGTCGCAAGGCCGAGATCAACAAGGTGCTTCTCAACCTCATCGTCAACGCGGCGCATGCCATCGGCACAGCGGTGGAGCGCGGCCGCAAGGGTCGGGGACTCATCTCGATCCGCACCAGCTGCGATGCCAGCCATGTGCAGATCAGCGTTACCGACACCGGCTGCGGCATTCCGCAGGCTGTGATCTCGCGCATCTTCGATCCTTTCTTCACCACCAAGCCGGTCGGCAAGGGCACCGGCCAGGGTCTGGCGATCGCGCGCAGCATCGTGCAGAGCCACGATGGCGAACTGATCGTCGACAGCACCGTCGACGTCGGCACCACTTTTACTATCCGTCTGCCGCGAACCGCGGTCGCGGATCCTGCATCGCCCGCGTCGGAGCTGCCGGCGGCGGACGCCGAGGCGATGATCGGCTGAGGAGACGCTAATGAATGACTTGCGCCACAGGATTCTTTGTGTCGACGACGAGCTGCGAGTGCTGCAGGCGGTCTCGCGTCACCTGCGTGACCGCTTCGAGGTGCTCACCGCGATGAGCGGAGCCGAAGGCGTCGACGTCGTCAAGCGCGAGCGCGACCTGGCAGTGGTGATCGCCGACATGCGCATGCCCGAGATGGATGGCGCAACCTTCCTGCGACACACGCGCGTACTGCAGCCGACCGCGGTTCGCATGCTGCTCACCGGCCAGGCGGACATCGCAGCCGCGATCAAGGCCATCAACGAGGGGCAGGTGTTCCGCTTCCTCACCAAGCCGTGCCCGCCGGAGCAGCTGCTGTCGGTCGTGGATGAGGCGATCCGTCAGTATGAGCTCATAATCGCCGAGCGGCTGCTGCTACAGCGAACCGTCGTGGGAAGCATCAAGGCTCTCGCCGATATCATGAGCCTGGTGAACCCGGCGGTCGTCGGTCGGGCGGTGCGCCTGAAACGCCGCGTCTCCGCGCTCGCGGCGGAGCTCAATCTCGAGGATCGCTGGCAGCTCGAAGCAGCGGCGCTCCTTTCGCACCTTGGTGAACTGTCGCTACCCGAACACGTGACCCGCAAGATCGCGCGCGGGCACGACCTGGAGCCGGCGGAAAGCGCGCGGCTGCAGGCGGCGACGCAGGCAGCCAACCGGTTGATCGCGCATGTGCCGCGCCTCGAACCGGTAAGCGCCCTGTTGTCGGCCGTGACCGGCGGCGAGAGTCACAACGGGCAAGCCACTGACGCCCTTGCGGCAGAGGTCCTTGGCCTAGCGATGGAGGTCGATCGTCTGGAGCTGCAGGGCCTCAATCCTCAATCGGTGCTGGACACGCTGAGAATGCTCGGGAACTTTCCGCCGGCACTGCTGGATGCGCTGAAGAGAGCGACACAGGCGGGCGGTGCCGACCTCGAGCGCGCAGAGATCGCGGTGTCGGAGCTCGAGGTGGGCATGGTGCTCGATGAGGATCTGCACACATCGCGCGACGTGCTGATCGCCCCGCGCGGTTGCGACGTCACACCGAGCTTCCTCGAGCACATCCGGCACTTCGTCAAGGAGCTCGCCAAGCCGAGCGTGGTGGTCTTCCGGCGGCCGCCCCTGGTCGCGGAAGTCGGCGAGCTCATGCCCGGCCAGGGTGCCCTGGCCGGGTGAGGCGCGATGGGGGGCTGGCGGCGCACTCACCGCGGCGGGACCCGCCTGGCCTTGATGCTGGCGCTGGTCGGCTGCCGCACCGCCGCGGCGACAGACGATGCGCCCGACCAACTGTTGCTCACGGTCAACGGCGAGACGCTGAGCGGGACCAACGGCGGGGCCGGCGTGACAGTCGGCTGGCTGCACAACTTCGATGCCCAGACCCTCACTGAGATCGGCGCAGAGCATCAGGCGATAAGCAACGCCCAGTGGAGCCTGTGCCTGCTCGACGGCTCCCTCACCCGCGGTGACCCCGATGCCCGCTATACCTTCTATGCTGACGCGCGTGAGGGCGCGGGCGACATCGGTGCGAGCGCCTTTCACTATTCTGTCCTGACTGGTGGAGTGATCGGCACCTGGTCTCAGCGCTGGTCAGTGCAGCTCGAGGACCGCCAGATCGACGTCTCGAGCACCAATGGCAATCTTCCCAAGATCGGTCTCATGTTCCTGTGGAGCCATCGCTGGCTCGTCGCGGCCTCGTACGCATACTCGGTGGGCGGAAATCTCGGTACACGATTGAGCGCGGCGAGCCTCCAGGAGACCGGGGCGAGATTCAACGCCCTGATCGGCGTTGCCTTCGGTCAGGCGGCACCGCCGCTGGTCGATCTGCAGGCCGGGCTCGTGTTGCCGGGGCGCATGCTCAGGGAAGGCTACGCGGGCGTCTCGACAGCGTTGCCGTCGTGGCACGCGCAGCTGTCAGTGATTGCGGACTACGTGGATCTCGCCGGCACCCGCCGCGCGGCCCTCACGGTGAGCTACGTGCAACGCCTCGGAAGCTCGGCCGGCGCGGTCGGCACGCCCGCCCGCTGATGTCGTCTTTGACATTGCTCTAGAGCCGGTCACCGGACTGCACCTGCCAGCGCGCGCCGGCGAGCGCCTCCCAGTGCTGCCCGCCGTAACCGGTCGGTTGCAGCAGCAGATAGCCGTCGCGCACCCGAAGACCGATGCGCCGCGCCGCAGCCGCTGCGCACGGATCGAGGGTGTACATGAAGAAACGTTGTCGCGCTGCCGCACTCGCCGCCGCAAGTGCCGCGACGCTCGCCGTGCGCTTGCCGTCAGGGCAGGCGAGGTACTGCAGCCGGTCCGTGCCGCGCACCGACTCGATGAGTGCCACCGAGTCGTGGCACAACCGTCTTGCGCGCACCGTGTCCGGGCGGTCAATGAATTGCCGCCGCCAGTCGGTTTCATGCTCGTAGTGAAAGCGTGCCTCCGGAGTGCTCGCGCCGACCGGCCGATGAGCGCGCGGCGGCGCGAGGGCCCGGGCGGCGCTATCGAGAGTGAGCAGCGTCCGGTGGCGAGCGCGTGGGCTGGTGGACAGCGCCGCGCGCTCGGCTGACGCGATGTAGAAGCTGCGGATCGCGTGCGCGCCCATGCGCAGTAAGCCCCGGCCGCTGGCATTGGCGGCGGTGACAAAGCCGAGCAGCGCGACGTAACCCAGCAGGCGGGCGCGCTCGAGTGCTGTCTGCAGTAACTGCGCATAGCGGCCGCGGCCACGCTCCTCCGGCAGCGTCCCTCCGGCGGCCAGGATCGCGACGTCGATGGCGGGCCAGTCGCCCACCATGACCTGCCGGGGAATCATCGCGAGCGCGGCAACGAGCCTCGAGCCCTGCGCCTGGACCAGGACATCGCCGCGGCGGCCGTTGAACGGCCGCGCGATGTACCAGTCGTAGGTCTGGAGGTCCCACTGCCCGGGGAAGGCTCGGTTGAGGAACGCCGTGTGGTCCTCGGGGTCGAGCCAGCTAGGATTGACTTGAGTGGTCATGGGCGGCGCGCATTCGCCACGCAATTTCTGACATATGGGCCCACCACAGCCGGCCGCCGAAGCGGGCGCTCAGGTGGGCGAAGAGCAGATCGAGGTAGTTGCAGTAGAGATCATCGAGTCCGTCGCTCATCACGTGGCCGTTACCTGCCTTGAAGACGTGGGCCTTGACGTGCAGCACACCACCAAGCTCAAGGATCTGGACGGCGCGCTCGAAAGACGAGGTCGCCTGGAAATTGCAGGTGAGATGCACGAGGCCGCGACGGCCGATGCACTCTGGGTAGAGGAGTGAGACTCCTGTGAGTCCGCTGCCGGCCGCGCGGGCTTCCGCGGACACTGGCGTCTCGAGGTCGCGCGCAGAGCTCACGAAATGGAAGTCGCGGTGACTCAGCGCAGTAATCAACGGCGGTGGCACATTCCACGCCGGCGGGGCGTAACCGAGAACGTGTCGAAGCCCCGCCGCGCGGAAGATTGCGAGCCCTCGCTCGATGATGGCGCCGCACTGCTCCTCGGTCTCGTCCTGAAACTCGACCGCGAAACGCGCACCGACGTGGGCATGGTACAGGCCGTGCGGGATGACTTCGCAGCGCTCGAGACGGTTGAGATACTTTACGAACGTTGGATGGCGATCGACGCGGAAGCGCCCGGCAGGGCGCAGCCGGGTCCAGTGAACGTGTCGCCTGAGCCACGGAATGTGACGCAGCAGCAGGGTGTCGGGAACCAGCGAATCGAGGCGCCAGTCGGGCGTGACGGAGAGCGTGGCTTTGAGGGCCGGGTGGCGCTGCTGCAGCCGGCTGAGCCGCCCGAGGGCACCCGCGGCGAGATCACCGCCTGCCTCGCATCCATCGCGGGAACTGCAGGGGTGGATGTCGTCGACACTGAAGCACACCGCGGCCGTCTTGCCGGCCGGCAGCCAGCGACGCGCGGCAGTCACGGTGATCCGGTCGTTGCCCTGGGAGCTGAGATTGAGCGGCGGCATCGTTCGGAGTGCTTACACCTGCCGTGAAAACGCCCGCTCAGCCGCTCGCGGCGCGTTTGACGCCGCTACGGACCCGGCTCAGCCATTCCTCGGCCTGAGCCGCCGGCATGCTTCTGGCGAAGTAGTGGCCCTGGTAGAGGTCGCAGGCGGTGAGACTCAGCAGCTCGACCTGCGAGTCCGTCTCGAGGCCTTCGGCGATCGACTGCATGCCGAGATAGCCGATGAGATCGATGAGTGCCTTGAGGAAGCCGAAATCGCGGGAATCGATGTCAATGCGCTCGATGAAGGAACGATCGATCTTGACCGCCTTGAGCGGCAACGAGCGCAGGTGCGACAGTGAGGAATACCCGGTTCCGAAGTCATCGAGCCAGGCGCCGATGCCGAGCTCGCTGAGACGTTGCAAAGTGCGCGCGGCGCTGCGCATGTCCTGGATGAGGGTCGACTCCGTCAGCTCCACTACCAGTTGCCGACCCGGCACCTCGAGCTCCGCGAGCACCGCGCCGATCTCATCCGCGAGATTGGGCCGCAGGAAAGCTTCGGCCGAGAGGTTGAAGTTGAGAAAGAACTCCTCGTGCCCGGCCCGACGCCAGGCTGCGACCTGTCGAACGGCCTCGCGGATCAGCCAGTCGTTCAGGCGGTGCGCGAGCCCCGCCTGCAGTGCAATCGGCACGAATCGTCCGGGCATCAGCCGCCCCTCGGTCGGGTGATTCCAACGGATGAGCGCCTCGAATCCCACGACCGTGTGTGTGCGCGGAACGATGAACGGCTCGAACTCCAGTACCAGTTGATCGCTGTCGAAGGCGCGATCGAGGTCGGCCTCCAGCTGCAGACGGCTGATCGATTCCCTGGCAGCCGCGGAATCAAACCGGCACCAGCGGGTCGGCGCATCGCGTGTCACGGCGGCGAGCGCGGTGTTGGCATGGTCGAGCAGTGCCTCCGGATACTCGTAGCCGGTGCTTGTCTCCGCAATCCCGATGCTGGGCCGCAGCATGAAAGTGTGACTATCGACTGCAATCGGCGATTCGACCTCGGCGACGATACGGTGCGCGAGCTCTTCGCTCCGTGCGGTCTCGTTGTTGGTAAGCACTAGGGCGAGCTGGTTGTCGCCGGTGCGAAACAGGAGCTCGCGGGACGGCAGAACGAACTCGAGCCGCTCGGCGGCGATGACCAGGACGCGCGAGGCGAACTCGGCGCCGAAGGAGTCGGCGATCTGCTGCAGGTGATCGAACCCGATCGCCATTACGGCCAAGGTCCCCTCCTTGGACTGGCGCATTGAATCGAGCGCGCCCTCGATTCGCCGGATGAGGGAGCTACGATTCGCGAGCCCGGTGACTGCGTCGTAGGTGCTGACCAGATGCAGTCGCGACTCGAGGGTCGCCAGGCTCTCGAGGGTGTTGCCGTAGAGCAAATTCGTTGCGCGGCGGCGCGACTCGGACTCCTCGAGCGCCTGGGCGGCGATGCGCAGCATCGTGCCGCGACGCAGCTCCAGACATGCCCAGAACATCACCGCGACAAACACCAGGAGCGATGAGCTGAGCACGCGCATTGGCACGGTGACGCCATCACGACGTACGGCGCGCAACTCGAGCAATGAGCCACTGAGCCGCACCGGTACGGCCAACTCGCTGGCGAATGGGTCCGCGTCCGTCTGATAGAGGGCCATGG
>Ga0307476_10002746_pt1 | contig 10455 bp, 10 predicted proteins | sample atmos_gasesECM2C_2_FD_203314 | JGI IMG/M metagenome (GOLD analysis project Ga0307476, IMG submission 203314) | Hardwood forest soil microbial communities from Morgan-Monroe State Forest, Indiana, United States - atmos_gasesECM2C_05 | ecosystem: Environmental > Terrestrial > Soil > Temperate...
ATGCCGAGGACGCGGTCGAGCTCGATGGGATGGCCGATGGATTCGTGAATCTGCAACCCGAGCTGAGAGCCGTCGAGGATGATCGTCTTCACGCCCTCGGACGATTGCGCGGCGGAATGCAGCGCGACCGCTTCCTCCGCGACGCGCTGCGCGTGGCTCACGAGATCGAGCGACTCGACCAGTTCGTAGCCCGCGAGCTGATGCTGCCCGCCGAAGCTGTTTGGGTACGAGCGCTTTTGAATTTCGTTCCCCGCAAACGCGGTGGCGACGATTCCCGCGCCCGATTCCATCTTGATCTGGTGGATCGCCGATCCGATGGAGGACGCGAAGAATTGCTCGATGCGGCGGAAGGCCATCGAAGTTTCGGCCACGGTTACGCCCTTGACGCGCGACATCTCGCGATCGGCGGCGAGGAGCAGATCGAGCTGCCGCTCGATGGGAATCCGGAACGGGTCTTTGACGTAGGGATTCTGCCAGGTGTCCTGATACGACTCGACGGGAACCATTTCCACGTCGTGGAGCTTGGCGAGGGCCGATGCTTTGGCGATGGCCACGGCTTCCGCCGCGCAGGCGGAGATTCCTTCGCGCGTGAGGCGGTCGGTGGAGGCGAAGCCCCAGGAGCCGTTCGCGATCACGCGAATGCCGATGCCGTAGGATTCCGATTCGGCGAGCGTGCCGACCTGGCCGTTTTTTGTGGAGAGATCGCGCAGCCGAATGTCCATGACGCGAGCATCGGCGTACGTTGCGCCGCGGGTTTTCGCGGTTTCGAGGGCCCAATTGGCGAAATCGCGCATCATGAGTGGAGAAGAGAAAGGCTGTATGGTTCTACGAAAAAACTTCAGCGGCTAAAGCCGGTCCCGTTAAGCACTTTGCGGCCGGGCTGAAGCCCGGCCCTCCGAAACCGGCTGCAACGGAGCAAAGCGCCGTCCCGAGTCTGTAAGGCTCGACGATCAAAGAAACTTTACGTGCCTTCAGACCAGGACGCGAGGTACAGCTCTTGCTCCGGCGCGAGTTTGTCTATCTGCACGCCCATGGACTCGAGCTTGAGTTTGGCGATCTGGCGGTCGATGGCTTCGGGGACGACGTAGACTTGCGCTTTCAACTCCGAGGCGTGCCGCAGCATGTATTCGGCGGAGAGCGCCTGGTTGGCAAAGCTCATATCCATCACGGCGGCCGGGTGACCTTCGGCGGCGGCTAAGTTGATGAGCCGGCCTTCACCCAGCAGATAAATTCTGCGGCCATCCCTCACCGAATACTCTTCGACGAACGGGCGGGCGATGCGCTTGCCGCTGGACATTTTCTCCAGCGCGGGGATATCGATTTCCACGTTGAAGTGGCCGGAGTTGCAGATCACCGCGCCGTCCTTCATGCGCTCGAAATGTTCGTGGGTCAGAACGGATTTGTTGCCGGTGACGGTGACGAAGATGTCGCCGAGCTTCGCCGCGTCCGCCATGGGCATGACGCGGAAGCCGTCCATCACGGCTTCGATCGCGCGCACGGCGCTGATTTCGGTGACGATCACGTCGGCGCCCAAGCCCTTGGCGCGCATGGCCACGCCCTTGCCGCACCAGCCGTATCCCGCGACGACGACTCTGAGGCCGGCGATCAGCAGATTGGTCGAGCGAATGATGCCGTCAATCGTGGATTGGCCCGTGCCGTACCGGTTGTCGAAAAAGTGCTTGGTCTCGGCATCGTTCACGGCGATGACGGGATACTTCAGGGTTCCGTCCTTGGCCATGGCGCGCAGGCGAATCACGCCGGTCGTCGTTTCTTCCGTGCCGCCGATGACGTCTGGCACAAGATTCTGGTGTTTCGTGAGGAGCAACGTCACGAGGTCCGCGCCGTCGTCCATCGTCATTTGTGGCCTGTGATCGATGCAGGCGTTCAGGTGTGCGTAGTAGGTGGCGTTGTCCTCGCCCTTGATGGCGTATGTCGGAATGCCGAAGTCCTTCACGAGCGACGCGGCGACTTCATCCTGGGTCGAGAGCGGATTCGACGCGCAGAGAACGAGGTCGGCGCCGCCGTCGCGCAGCGTGATCGCGAGGTTCGCCGTTTCGCTGGTCACGTGCAGGCACGCGGACAGGCGCACGCCCTTCAGCGGCTGTTCCTTGATGAATCGCTTGCGGATCAACTGCAGAACGGGCATCTGCTGGTTGGCCCATTCGATTTTTCGCTTGCCTTGTTCCGCCAGGGCCATGTCGCGAACGTCGCCCGCCGTCGTTTGCAGAGTCTTGGTCACGCGAATTTCTCCTGTCGTTCAACTCGCACAAGCCGAGGAGCAAGTGCGGCATTTTCGATTCAAAATGGCCAGCGGCTAAAACCGTCTTGATTCAGATCGAGCAACGGCACGGCTGAAGCCGTGCCCTACAAAGACTTTCTTTGCTTCCGCGAGGACTACGAAGCCAGACGCTTTTTCGCAGAACAGATCGGAATGAAAGCGCTTTTCCTTTTAGCGGCGCGCGACCACTTCGTGGCCGCCGGTGCGGGCTTCTGCGCGAATCGAGTCGGCCTTGTCGGTCAGCTCCCACGTGAATCCGGGGCCGGTGCGACCGAAGTGGCCGAACGACGCGGTGGGTCGGTAAATCGGCCGCCGCAGGTTGAGCGATTCGATGATGCCGCGCGGCGTCAGCTTGAACGTGCCGCGAATCAAATCGGTAATCTTTTCGTCGGGAATCGAACCGGTCCCGAACGTTTCCGCCATCACGGAAACGGGGTCGGCGACGCCAATGGCGTAGGCCAGTTGCACTTCCACCTTGCGCGCCACACCTGCGGCCACCAGGTTCTTGGCCACGTGCCGCGCCATGTAGCAGGCCGAACGATCGACCTTCGAGGGATCTTTTCCGGAGAACGCGCCGCCGCCATGCCGGCTGTAGCCGCCGTAGGTGTCCACGATAATCTTCCGGCCCGTCAGGCCAGCGTCACCCATCGGTCCGCCAACGACAAAGCGCCCGGTGGGATTGATGTGGAATTTCGTGTTCTTGTCCATCAGCGCGGCGGGAACGACTTTGCGGATCACTTCATCGCGCACGGCGTTTTGCAGGTCCATATTGGAAACAGACTCGCTGTGCTGCGTTGAGATGACTATCGTATCCACACGCACCGGCCGACTGCCATGATATTCAATGGTCACTTGCGACTTGCCGTCCGGCCGGAAAAAGTCGACCACATTCTTGCGGCGGACTTCGGAGAGGCGCTGCACGAGCTTGTGCGCCAGCGTGATCGGCAGCGGCATCAACTCTTCCGTTTCATCGCAGGCGAAGCCGAACATGAGGCCCTGATCGCCGGCGCCGCCCGTATCCACGCCCATGGCAATGTCCGGCGACTGGCGCTTGAGCGAAGAGACGACCGCGCAGGTTTCCGCGTCGAAGCCGAATTTGGCGCGTGTGTAGCCCACGTCGCGCACCACATTGCGAGCGATGTCGGAGTAGTCGAGGACAGCCGAGGTGGTGATTTCGCCGGCAACCATCACGAGGCCGGTCGTCACGAGTGTTTCGCACGCGACGCGCCCGGTCGGGTCTTCCGTCAGCACGGCGTCCAGCACGGCGTCTGAAACCTGGTCGGCGATTTTGTCCGGGTGGCCCTCGGTGACCGATTCCGATGTGAAAAGAAACTTGCGATCCTTCTCGCTCAAGCCAGCACCCCTTCTGAAACGGTCCGCGGGGAACAGCCGGAACATCTCATGTGCAAAAATTCTCTTTTACGTCGAAACCGACGCTAACATGCGCCCCCAACGCTGTCAACGAATTGAGGCCAAGAGTAGTGAGACAACCCTAAATAGCGAAAACGCGAGGCCGAAATGCGGGGCGCGACCGCGTCGTGGGCCGTGTTGCAAGCCGTTCGGTGAACCGCCTCGTTCGTTGTAGCCCGCCTCTTTAGAGGCGGGGTTCGGAATTCATAGGCGAGCGTACACGCCAATCTTGTGTAGGGACCCACGAACCCCGCCTCTAAAGAGGCTGGCTACAGCATACGTGTTGCTTTTCTACTCGTCTCCGGCTTCGGCGGCGTTGCCTAGCGCACCTTTTTTCCGCGCTAAGAGGAAATTGCGGATGAAGGGATCGAGATCGCCGTCGAGGACGCGATCGACGTCGCCGACCTCGAATTTGGTGCGATGATCCTTGATCAAACGGTAGGGCTGAAGGGTGTAGGTGCGAATCTGGCTGCCGAAGCTGATGTCGCGCTTGGTTTCGTCCATCTTGCGCGTTTCCGCCTGGCGCTTTTCGATTTCGAGTTCGTAGAGGCGCGAGCGCAAAACCTTCATGGCCAGCTCGCGGTTCTTGTGCTGGCTGCGTTCGTTCTGGCACTGCACGACGATCCCCGACGGCAGGTGCGTGATGCGCACCGCGGTTTCTACCTTATTAACGTTCTGCCCGCCCTTGCCGCCCGAGCGGTACGTATCGACGCGCAAGTCGTCCGGCTTGACGTCGATCTCGATCCGGTCGTCTACCTCCGGAATCACGAACACAGATGCGAACGAAGTGTGCCGGCGCGCGGCCTGATCGAATGGAGAAATGCGGATCAACCGGTGCACGCCGCTTTCCGTGGAGAGAAAGCCGAACGCATTCTCGCCTTCGACGCGCACGGTCGCGGATTTAAGGCCCGCGCCTTCTCCGGGCGTCAGATCGAGGACCGTGGCATTCAACCCTTTTCGCTCCGCCCAGCGGAGATACATCCGCAGGAGCATTTCCGCCCAGTCCTGCGATTCCATCCCGCCCGCGCCGGGCTTGATAGTCATGATGGCGTTCAGTCGGTCGTTTTCGCCGGAGAGCAGCGTGAGCGTTTCGAGCTCGGAAACGTACGCTTCCGCGGCGGTCATTTCGCGGTCGACTTCGTGGAGCAGCGAATCGCGTTGCGCGGAATCTTTCTCTTCCTCGGCCAGATGAAAATACGTCTCGATGTCGCTGGCCATGGTCGCGAGCTTCGCATCCGCGGAGAGAACCGCATCGGCGGCCTTGCGCTGCTGCATTACTTTTTGGGCTTGTTCCTGATCCTGCCAGAAATCGGGTGCCGAGATTTTGGCTGCGAGGGAGGCTAGCGTTTCGCGGCTGCGGGCAACGTCAAAGATAGCTCCGCACAAGCTCGATGCGTTTGCGAAGCTCTTCCTGCTGTCGTTGCAAATCTTCAATGATCATTTACGTTCCTGTGCCGCTTGATTGTGTCTTCTTTCGCGCGAGCGCGTCGCGCGCCAAGTCTAACACTAACACGAGCGCGCCGAGAACGCACAGCCACGGGAGCCAGTCGCCCCAGCGCGCATACACGGTCATGTCCGAGCGAAGGGCATAGGGAGCGTCCAGTTCCCCGCGGGTATTCGGCGCGAGGTGCGCGACGATGCGCCCGTAAGGGTCGACAGAAACGGTGATCCCGTTGTTCGTATCGCGCAGGAGCCAGCGCCGATTTTCGACCGCGCGCACGCGCGCCATGGCCAGATGCTGCGCGGCGGCGCTCGAGGCGCCGAACCAGGCGTCGTCGGAAATATTGATGAGGAGCTGCGCGCCGGCCTGCGTGAAACGGCGAATTTCATGCGGAAAGACTGCTTCGTAGCAGATATAGACGCCGAATGGTCCGCCGTCGATCTTGCCGACTTTGTATCGGGTGCCCGGCTGAAAATCGCCGACGATGCCCGTCAAATCCTTCGCGAAGAAAAACCAGTCTCGCCACGGCACATATTCGCTGAACGGCACGAGATGAATTTTGTCGTACATGAAATCGAGCGAACCGTTCGGGCCAAGCAGCGCCGCGCTGTTCGTCACGCCGGCGCGGCCGTTGCCGAGCGGCTTGAAATCGATCACGCCGACGAGAAAGCCGTGGCCCGATTCCCTGGCGATGCGCGTGGCTCGCATTTCAAAGTTGCGATCCTGTAACGAAAACGGCGCGGGAACCTCCGGCCAAATGACCGGCCCGGGAGATTTTTGCGCCGCGGCAACGCTGATGCGCTCGAGCTCATCCATTTCGCCCGCGTGCGCCTGCATCCAGTCAGCGGAATAAGACGTGGCCACGGGAAAATTGATCTGCACCAGGTGGGCAACGTGGTCCGCCGGCGCTTTCGGGACATAGCGAGGCCCCACAAGCGCAATCACGATCAGCGCGGCGTTAAACCCGATCCACAGCACCGTGCCTGCCTGCTTTTGCCGGGACATCTGGTAGACCACCCAGGCCGCCAGCGCGCTGTACGACGCGACCAGCAGCGAAAGGCCAAAAATTCCCGTGATCGCCGTCAGTTGCAGGAGCACCGGATTCCCGGCGGCCACGTATCCCAGCAGATTCCACGGAAACCCGATCGCCGGCAGGTGCGTAATTCCAAATTCCATCGCAACCCACAGAAGGGGCGCGGCGAGGCACGCTCGCTGCACGCAGGTTCCGCTCATCCAGGCGGTCACCGCGGCGAACGCCGCGTGAAAAAGCGAAGCCGCCACAACGAGCAGCGCGAAAACCGCCCCCGCCTGGACTACCGGAAGCGGCCCATATTGCCTCAGTACCGCGTACACCCAGGGAATGCTCATGCCGTAGTACAACGTTCCCTGCAGCAATCCGAGTAGGAACGCAAATCGCGGCCGCGCGCCCAGCGCCGCCAGGATCAGCAGCGCCGGAGCGGTCCATCCCAAAAGTGGAATATTGAACGATGGATACGCAAGCGCCAGCGCAATGCCGGATGCAAGCACCAGCAGCAGCCGCACGGTCCTCGAAAGGTTCATGACCACGGCATTGTAGACCGCCGGTGCGCCGGCCGCACATCTGGAAAACGCGCAGATACAGGCGCGCCGTCGCCGCCGAGGCGGTTATTCGGTGGTAGGGCTAGTTCGGTACGCCACACGGAACCACATTATTCAAGCCTGATTTTTGTTGACGAAATCGTTCGCGGGGGCATGTCGGGGAAAGCCTTCGCACGCGTTTTGGTCAGCCGTCTTCGCCATGTTTGGCGATTCAGGGCTTCGGTCCGACCGTGACGGTAACCTCAACATGAGCGCCCTTTTTGAGCTTCACATCATCGCCATTTTCGTCGGTTAATGTATTTTCAAAACGTAGATTCCGATGTGAATAGTGGGTCCCGTCAAGGGCAATCTGTGCCTTTTCCGGCCAGCCTAGATGCGGGGGCAGGATAATTTTCTCGACGGTTCCGGGCAGAGTGACCGTTGACTGACCCGGAATTCGCGCAGTATTCAAATTTAATTCCGCGATTCTTGCGGATCTGGCCATGCGCGGCTTCGCCATTTCCTTCCTAACGCTGGAACAGGTCGCGCTGGCGGGTCCTTTCCTACCTTTTTCGTTTGCCATTCATCCATCCTGACGCCGAAATAGAATCCATGCAGTCCAATTTCGAACAGTCGGCAAAGATTCCCCCGCGGATGGTAAAGCCGCACAGACGCATCGATGGCTGGCGCTGCTGCGTGCCCCGATTCCAACGCCGCCGTACGCCCGAAGGTTCCGGCGGTCGCGTGAACGACCGACAGTGAAATAAATGCGCGTAAATGTCCACAATCGAACATCCCTCCGCCTTCCATGCAATTAAAGTGTCGTGCGTGCAGTGATTTCCCGCGCGAAGAAGCATCAGAACCATTTGCAAGAATCAAGATCGCTGGTGACCTCGCACGCGGAAGCAAGGAGAAAAAATATATGCTTGGAGTACTCGCCGCGGTTCTGATTGTCCTCTGGCTGCTTGGATTTTTCGCGTTCCACGTAACCACAAGCTTCATCCACATTGCCTTAATTCTGGGGCTAATACTGCTTGTGATGCATTTCCTGAGAGGCAGCACTGCAAGCGTCTAGGACGCCCGCCAGCTCCGATCCGGTGAAGGGGACGCCCGGATGGCGAAGACAACGAGTTTCGCTGGCGCCACCACTCCACATACCAAGGCGCCCAGCACCAGAAATCGTCTAATGATCGTTTGAGATTCCGTCACGACTTCAGCAAAGGAGAAATATGGGAAGGATCAGACTGTACGTAGCTGTGCTCGCGCTGCTCGGCGCCGGGACCCTGGCGGGATGCTCCGGGACGGCCGCATCACCCGACGTTTCCGATAGCATTCGCAAATCGCTCGATCAAGCGGGTTTCAAAGAGGTCTCCGTCAGCCAGGACCGCGACAAAGGCATCGTGACTCTTGGCGGGGAGGCGGTAAGTGACGCCGACAAGGCCCAAGCCGAGACGATCGCGAAGTCTCTGGCAGGTGCACAGGTTGTCGCGGATCAGATTGCCGTGATTCCTCCCGGCATCGAAAAAGACGCCAAGGCGGTCAATTCCGATTTGGACGGGGGCATTGAAAAAAATCTGGACGCTGCGCTGATTCAAAGCAAGCTACAGAAGAGCGTGAAGTACGAAGTAAAGAGCGGCGTCGTCACGCTGACGGGAGAAGTAAATTCGGAAAACAAGCGCACCCGCGCTGAAAACGTGGCGGCCGGGGTGCCGAACGTTCAGCAGGTGGTGAACAATTTGCAGATTAAGGATCAAAAGGCCAGTTCGGCACGATAAAAGCTGCATGGTTGGTTGAGACACTAAAAAGCACGAACGATTAGAGGGAATGGAGAGTCTTATGCGAATGCGAACGAATTTGAAACAATGTGTGTGGATTGCGGCACTGACGTTGGGATTGGGAATTGCCGGAGGCACGGCGCGAGTTGTGGCCTCTCCGTCACCGCAGGAGCAGCACGACCAGGATTATTCAAAAAATAAGAACTACCAACTCGGTATGCGTGACGGGCGCGACGACAGCATGCATAAGCGCGACCACTCCAAGAAGAGGACCTTCAAGAAAGACGACGACAAGAAAGATTACGAAACCGGTTATCAGGCAGGTCACGACGGCAATCAACAAGACCATAGATAGCAATCCAGGTCGGAAACAGTTGCGCGAAACGCAAATTCAGCTCATTGCTACGCCGGGGTGTGCCGCTTCCGCGCCCGCAGGAGTTTGCCGCTTGCCGGGCCAGGGTGACAGCACACCTGCGCGATCCAGATCGAAACCGACTGTCCATCTATTCCGCGACATAAAACAATGCTAACGCGTTGAAGTCGATTCTGGGGTTGCGGGCGAATCCAAGGGAGGCTGTTATGTCTTCAGATGATCCCATTATTGCGGCCCCAGACGATCAGTTCCGAACCTTAGGAAGTTTTTGGACCGCTTACGGAGTCATTCGCCTGATCATGGTGCTCTGCCTGCTGATCTACGGCAAGACGTTTACCTTAATGTTTGGCGCCCTGCTCAGCCGTGTGCCTGACCCGTTTGCGTTGTTGGATATCTTTCATTTTCTGTACATGGTTACGATCGCTTTGTCGGCGGTCTGCGGCTTCGTTGGGTTCGTCGCTGGGCTGGCTCTGTTCGCAGGGCAGCGGTCGGGTCGCAGGCTCGCCCTCATTGCGGCGGTTCTGTCGGTTTCCGATATTCCGCTGGGCATAACCCTGGGGATTTATACACTCGTGGAATTACTTCCTATTAAAACTACACCTTTGTACGGTCGCGCCGGGCACGCGGCCTAGGCGGCCCCAGTCAAAGAAAGAAGAAAAAATGGTCCGCAATTGCTGGGTCAACAAGTGGCGCCATTCGCGATAGCTTTTCCGTTTCGGCTCAGTGATTCTCGCGGTTCCGGTAAAGCTCGATCACCAGATAGACGACCACGACCACATTGAGAAGCAGCACGATAAGTCGCGGCGCACTAATCCGCTTCGTGATCTCATAGACTTCCAGCGGAAGAAAGGAAGACGTCGCGATAATCGTGAAGTACTCAGCCCAACGCTTGCCCAGTAGCAGACCCGTGCCTTCGGTAAGAAGGAGCGCTGAGTAAAAGAAGGTGCCCACGCTCAGTTCCTTGAGCTTCCGAGCGTCAAGGGTCAGAAATTTTTCCAGCAGGCGGTAAATGTAGCGATTGTTGGGGTCAACGCGGAAGATGTTCGCCCAGCGTTCAACTTCGAATGCCAAGTCCTTGTGCAACAGCTTGACGGCACCGATGCCGACCGCAAACAGAACCAGGCCCTTGAAAAGTTTAAAGACCGCGACGATCTGAAGGCCGCGAGGCGTGGCTGCGGGGCCGCTTCTTGGCTCTCGTTGCCGGTGCCGAAGGGGAGTCACGATGCATTTGGATTATATCGTCGTACGTCCCCATAAGCAGCCACGCTTACGCGCTTCCAACTCGAAACCGCTACTTGCCGGACTCCAGCATCTTTTCCGTACCGAGGAAGTTGGCGTTGTCATCCACGCATACGACCTCCCCGATGTTCCAGCCGGGTTTCAAATCGAAGAGGTGGTGCGCGACCCACGGCTTGGTGTACGCCTTCGGATCGTCAATCGTAAAATCAATCGTCAGGGCGTCATGGCTGGCCCTGCGGATGCGCTCCACGAGGTGCAGCGCATCGCTGTGCGGAAGGCCTTCGCCGTCAAGCCAGGTCTTGTCGTTGAATCCAATCGTATCGACGACGAGCGTATCCCCTTCCCACTTGCCGATCGAGTCGCCCATAAATGAGGGGGTTAT
>Ga0307476_10002747_pt1 | contig 10455 bp, 6 predicted proteins | sample atmos_gasesECM2C_2_FD_203314 | JGI IMG/M metagenome (GOLD analysis project Ga0307476, IMG submission 203314) | Hardwood forest soil microbial communities from Morgan-Monroe State Forest, Indiana, United States - atmos_gasesECM2C_05 | ecosystem: Environmental > Terrestrial > Soil > Temperate...
GTCGAGCCCGGCGCGGACCTGCGCCGCGAGGCTCTCGGCGGCGCGATCGGCGCGGGCGTTGCGCGCCGTGCCGGGCGCGAAGCGCGCCTCGAACAGGCGCACCAGGTTGCGCGCGATTGCCGCGTTGCCGGACAGTGTGCGCTCCATGTAGATCTGGCTGAAAGGCGCGCCGGTCTGCAGCAGGTAGCGGCAGCAGGCGCGCAGCATCACGATCTGGCGCGCGCCGAGGTCCGCGCCGAGTACCAGGCGGTTGAAGCCGTCGTTCTCGACGGCGCCCGCCCAGACGGCGAGGAATGCCTCGCGGAAGCGGTCTTCGACACGGGCGATGTCGATCAGCAGGCGGTCGCGGTGCTCGAGCTCGAAATCCTGGATCCACGCCGCGCCGCCTTCGGGCCAGGCGAGCTGGTAGGGCCGCTCGGAAATGACCCGCAGGCCGAAGTTCTCCAGCATCGGCAGGATGTCCGAGATCGGTACCGGATCGCCGATCTTGGCGACCTTGAGATGCACCCGCTCGGCCCTCTGCGCGGCGGGCCGGTAGAGCTTGAGGCGCAACGCCTGCGGCTCGCGGCGCAGCGCCTCGAGGTCGGCGAGGTCATCGAGCACCGCCTGCGGTGCGACGTCGTCCTGGTAGGCGACCGGAAAGGCATGGCGATAGCGCGCGAGCAGCGCAAGGCCCGCGGCCTCGCCACGCTCACTCGTCAGCACTTCGCGCAGGCGGTCGGACCAGGTGAGCGCGGCGTCGGCGATACGATGCTCGATGGCAGAGAAGTCGGGCTTGTGAGGCCGGGTGGGATCGGTGCGCACCACGACGTGCACGCGCGCGTGGCTCGAGCCCGAGATCTGCGCGTTGCTCTCGACGCTGGTGCCGGCGAAGCCCTCGAGCGTGAGGCGCTCGATGCGCTGGCGGACCTCGGTGTTGTAGCGATCGCGGGGCACGTACACCAGGCACGAGTAGAAGCGCTGATAGGGATCACGGCGGACCAGCAGGCGCACCGTGCGGCGCTCGTAGAGATTGACGACCCCGCGCACGATGCGGACCAGATCCGGCACGCCCGCCTGGAACAGCTCGTCGCGTGGATAGGTCTCGAGGACGTTGAGCACTTCCTTGCCGTCGTGGCTCGCCGGGTCGAGGCCAAAGTGCTCGATGACGCGCTCGACCTTGCGGCGCAGTACCGGGATCTCGCGCGGGCTGCCGTGATAGGCGGTCGAGGTCCACAGCCCGAGGAAGCGGTGCTCGCCATCCACCTGCCCGCGGCTGTCGAAGGTCTTTACCCCGACGTAGTCGAGAAACTCGCCGCGATGCACGGTGGCGGTCGAGTTCGCCTTGGTAACGATCAGCAGCTCCGGCTCGCGCGCGCGCATGCGCACGTCGCCGCGCAGCACCGTCGCGGCGGCCCGGCCTCCCTTGCGGTGGCCGCGCGAGAGCACGCCGAGGCTGGAGAGCATATCGGGCACCAGCCGATCCTCGGAGCGGCCGCGCTCGAGGCGGTAATGGCGGTAGCCGAGGAATACGAAGTGCCGGCCTTCCATCCAGTCGAGCAGGTGGCGCGCCTCGTTCACCTCGGCGGCGGGCACCGGCGGCGGGTCGGCCTCGAGCCGCGCGATGATCTCGCGTACGCGCTCGCGCATCGGCATGAAGTCGTTCACGACGGCGCGCACGTCGGCGAGCGTGGACTCGAGATCGCGCCGCAGTTTCTCGAGCTGCTGCGGGTCGGTGACGCGGTCGATCTCGTAGAGCTGCCACGACTCGGCGTGCGTCGCCCCCGAGCCGTTGGCACCGAGGTCGGTAAGCCGCCCGCGTCCGTCGCGGCGCACCTGCAGCACCGGGTGCACGATCAGGTGCACGGCGAGTCCGGCGCGATTCAGCGCCATGCCGAGCGAGTCGACCAGGAAGGGCATGTCGTCCGTGACGGTGAGCACCAGCGTGTGCGGCGACTCGAAGCCGTCGGTGTCCGCGTCCGGGTTGAAGACCCGTACCAGCGCGCGCCCGGAGGTGCGGCGCGCCGCAAAGGCGAGGTGCGCGAGCGCCGCCTTGGCCAGCGGCCCCGGCGGATGCGCCGCCAGGTCCTCTTCCGCGACGCCGTGGAAGTAGCTGCGCAGGAAACGCGGCTGCAGCTCATTGCGGCCGCCGCGGCCGCCCGCCGCGCGCGCGATGCGCTCGATCAGCGCGACCCGCGCGGCGGGAATGCTGCGCAGCAGCCGGCTGTCTTCGGGAGCAACGTGCGCGTGCATGGAGGCGCGCGATTATACATGCGGGACGCTGCCGGCGGCCTGCATCCCGCGGGGCGCCTATAATGCCCCTCATGAGCGACCTGCACGACAACCCGATGGGCACCGACGGGTTCGAGTTCGTCGAATACACGGCGCCGGATCCGCAGTTGCTGCGCAGCCTGTTCGAGCGGCTCGGCTTTCCGGTGGTGGCGCGCCACCGCTCCAAGAACGTGACGCTGCACCGTCAGGGCGAGATCAACTTCATCATCAATGCCGAGCCCGCCTCCTTTGCACAGGGATTCGCCCGCATGCACGGGCCCTCGGCGTGCGCCATGGCCTTCCGGGTGCGCGACGCGGCGGGTGCCTACCGCCGCGCGCTCGAGCTCGGGGCGAAGCCCGGACCGCAGAGCGCCGGCCCCATGGAGCTCAACATCCCCTGCATCGAAGGCATCGGTGGCTCACTCATCTATCTCGTGGACCTCTACGGCGAGCGCTCGATCTACGACGTGGACTTCCGCCCGGTGGCGCCGCCGGCGCCGGCGGACGGCGCGGGGCTCTCGGTCATCGACCACCTCACCCACAACGTCGGGCGCGGGCGCATGGACCTGTGGGCGGGCTTTTACGAGAAGCTGTTCAACTTCCGTGAGATCCGCTACTTCGACATCGAAGGCAAGCTCACGGGGCTCCTGTCGCGCGCCATGACCAGTCCCTGCGGCAAGATCCGCATTCCGATCAACGAGTCGCAGGACGACAAGAGTCAGATAGAGGAGTACCTGCGCGAGTATCGCGGCGAGGGCATCCAGCACATCGCGCTCGCGACCGCGGATATCTACCGCACCGTCGACGTGCTGCGCGGTCACGGCGTCGCGTTTCAGGACACGCCGGAGAGTTACTACGACGGGATCGCGGCCCGCGTCCCCGGACACCGCGAGTCGCTCGGCGAGCTGCGGCGGCGGGGCATTCTGATCGACGGCAACCCGGCCAAGGGCGAGGGGGTGCTGCTGCAGATCTTCACCCAGAACGTGATCGGTCCGATCTTCTTCGAGATCATCCAGAGGAAGGGGAACGAAGGTTTCGGCGAGGGAAATTTCAAGGCGCTGTTCGAGTCGATCGAGCAGGACCAGATCCGGCGCGGCGTGATTTAGGCGCTTAAAACTAGGGTTTGTGCTCGCGCGCCAGGTACGCGGTGCTCTGCATCTCGATGAGCCGGCTCACGGTGCGCTCGAAGGGCGCGGCCAGGCGCTCACCGCGATAAAGCCCGGGCGCGGCGGCCGCCGCCGAGACGATCAGCCTCACGTTGCGGTCGTAGAACTCATCGATCAGCGCGATGAAGCGCCGCGCCTCATCGTCGCTCGTGGCATCGAGCACCGGCACCCCTGACACGATGACCGTGTGGAACTCGCGCGCGATCTCGATGTAGTCGTCGGCACTGCGGGGACCGGCGCACAGCGCGCTGAATTCGCACCATAGGACACCCGAGCCCGCGCGGATGACGGGGATCGCCCGCCCCTCGATCGGAATCGAGCCGCCGGTGCGCGCGCCGTGGTCGGCGAGCCGCGTGAACAACTGCTCGAGCCGGGCGGCCGTATCGGGTGCCGCTGCGGGCAGATAGACGCCGGCCTGGGTGAGCTCGGCCAGCCGATAGTCGGTCGTGCCGCCGATCCGCCACACCTCGAGGTGGCGTTCCAGAGACTCGATCGCCGGCACGAAGCGCGCGCGCTGCAGGCCGTCCCGATAGAGCTCGCGTGGCGCGGAGTTGGAAGTCGCAACCAGAGTCACCGAGCGGCGGAACAGCGCGTCGAACAGGTTACCGAGGATCATGGCGTCAGCGATGTCGGCGACCTGCAGTTCATCGAAACACAGCACACGCACCTCGCGCGCGATCAGCTCCGCGACCAGCTCGAGCGGATCGCGCTCGTGCCGCAGCTCGGCGAGCCGCGCGTGCACGTCGTGCATGAAGCGGTGGAAGTGCTGACGGCGCCGCTCGGCGAACGGCAGACTCTCGAAGAACAGGTCCATGAGCCAGGTCTTGCCGCGGCCCACGCCGCCCCACAGGTACAGCCCGCGCGCCGGCGCGTCCGGCCGCCGCAGCACCCGGGCGAGCCAGCGCGGCAGGGAGGCGCGCGGCCGGCGCAGCAGGCGGCGCCGTACGCCCTCGAGTCTGGTGACGGCGGCCAGCTGGGCGGGATCGGAGGCGAAGCCGCGGACGGCGAGCGCGCGCGCATAAAGCTCCCGCAGGTCGTCGGCGTCGCGCACGCGTTGCGGATTTCAGCTCGCGAGCTCGGGGAGGTTACGGAAATGCTCGAGCGCCTGCGGGTTGGCGAGCGCGTCGACGTTCTTCACCGGCAGCCCGTGGATCACGTTGCGCACCGCGAGCTCGGTGAGCTTGCCGGAGAGGGTGCGCGGAAGGTCGGGCACCGCAATGATGCGGGCCGGGACGTGCCGCGCCGTGGTCTGGGTGCGGATGGCGGCGCGGATTGCACTCGCCAGCTCCTCGGTGAGCTCGACGCCTGCCTTGAGGCGCACGAACAGCACGACCCGCACGTCGCCCTGCCAGTCCTGGCCGACCGCGAGCGACTCGACGATCTGCGGCAGCACCTCGACCGCACTGTAGATCTCGGCGGTGCCGATGCGCACGCCACCCGGGTTGAGGACCGCATCCGAGCGGCCGTAGATCACGATGCCGTCATGCGCGGTGATGGCGGCGAAATCACCGTGGTGCCAGACACCGGGGAAGCGCTCGAAGTAGGCGGCGCGGTAGCGCGCGCCGTCGGGATCGTTCCAGAAGTGCAGCGGCATCGAGGGGAACGGCGCGGTGCACACCAGCTCGCCGCGCGTGCCGCGCACTGGGCGGCCGTCGTCGTCGAATATATCGACCGCCATTCCGAGCCCGCGGCACTGAATCTCGCCGCGGTATACCGGGCGGATCGGACAGCCGAGGGCGAAGCAGGACACGATGTCGGTGCCGCCCGAGATCGAGCCGAGCAGAAGGTCCGCCTTGACACTCGAGTAGACGAAGTCGAAGCCCTCGGGCAGGAGCGGCGAGCCGGTCGAGAGCAGGGTGCGGAGCGCGGTGAGGTCCACGGTGCGCGCGGGCTCGAAGGCGCTCTTCTCGAGCGAGGCGAGGTACTTGGCGCTGGTGCCGAATACGGTGACGCGCTCCTCGGCGGCCATGCGCCACAGCGCCCCGGGATCGGGGTGGAAGGGGCTGCCGTCGTAGAGCACGAGCGTCGCCCCGGTCGCCAGTCCGCTCATCAGCCAGTTCCACATCATCCAGCCGCAGGTGGTGAAGTAGAAGAGCCGGTCGCTGCGCCCGAGATCGGTGTGCAACAGCTGCTCTTTCTGATGCTGCAGCAGCGTCCCGCCGGCGCCGTGCACGATGCACTTCGGCACGCCGGTGGTGCCCGAGGAGTACAGAATGTAGAGCGGATGATTGAAAGGCTGCGGCGTGCAGCGCAGCGGCGCCCCGCGTGTGCCGAACTGCGCCCAGTGGCTGGCGCGCGCGGCAGCGGCGCCGAGCCTGGCGAGCTGCGGCTGCTCTGCCACGTAGGGAATGACCACCACGCGCTCGATGTGCGGGAGCTTCTCGAGGACTTCGCCCATGGGGCCGAGTGAATCGAGCGTCTTGCCCGCGTAGAAGTAGCCATCGGCGGTGAACAGCACCTTAGGGGTGATCTGCCCGAAGCGGTCGAGCACGCCGTGCACCCCGAAATCCGGCGAGCACGACGACCACACGGCGCCGAGACTCGCCGTTGCCAGCATGGCGATACACGCTTCCGGCAGGTTCGGCAGGTAGCCGGCGACGCGATCACCGGCGACGACACCCGCGGCGCCGAGCCCGGCGGCCACGCGCGCCACCTCCGCGCGCAGCTCCTGCCCGGAGAGTGTGCGCCGTGCGCCGCGCTCGTTGCGGAAGATGAGCGCCGGAAGCTCGTCGGCAAATTTGAGGAGGTTGTCCGTGAAGTTGAGGCGGGCGGCGGGAAAGAAGCGCGCCCCGGGCATGGCCGCCGGGTGCTCGATCACCGGCCCCTCACCCCAGTCGGCGCGCACCGCGGCAAAGCGCGCGAGCTCGCTCCAGAACTGCGCCGGGGAGCTCAGCGACCAGGCGTAGGTCGCCTCGTAGTCGGCGAGCGGCGTACCGGTGCGGGCGGTCACGCAGCGCATGAAACGCGTCAGGTTCGCGTTGGCGATACGTTGTGGGGACGGGCGCCAGAGCTCGGACATGGGCGGACTAGAGCGACTGATAGTTCGGGCCCGAGCCTCCCTCGGGCGTGGTCCAGGTGATGATCTGGTAGGGATCCTTGATGTCGCAGGCCTTGCAGTGTACGCAGTTGGCTGCGTTGATCTGCAGGCGCCGGCCGCCGCGCCCGTCGTCCACCATCTCGTAGACACTCGCGGGACAGAAGCGCTCGCAGGGATTGCCGAACTCGGTGGCGCAGCGTCCCGCACAGATGCTGGTGTCGGCCACCTTGAGGTGGATTGGCTGGCTCTCCTCGTGCGAGTTGCCCGCGAAGAACACGAACGAGACCCGGTCGCGCGGCGGCAGGGTACGCGTCCCCCAATGGCGCTCCGGCGAGAGGAAATCGTCGAGTTTCGCGAGCCGCGACCAGTCGGCGGTGTTCTTCAGCGTCCAGGGCGAGTGCCCGGCGGTGAGCATCTCCCACGCGGAGTTCATCAGCCCGAGCCACATGCCGCGCTTGAACGCGGGCTTGAAGTTACGCACCTTCTTCAGCTCGCGTCCGCCGTCCGAGGCGCGCCACTTGGCATCGAAGCCCGCGCCGCCGCCGGCGGCGATGTGCTCGCCGGCCAGCGCGCCTGAGCGGATCGCCTGGTGCACTCCCTTGATCTTGGCGAAGTTGAGCGTCCCGCCCGCATCGCCCACCAGGATCGCGCCGGGCATCTCGAGCGTCGGCGTCGACTGCCAGCCGCCGGCGGCGATGCTGCGGGCGCCGGCCGAGAGGATCTCGCCCCCTTCGAGCAGCGCCTTCACACTCGGGTGATTCTTGTACTGCTGAAAGGCCTCGAACGGGGCCAGGCGGGGATCCCGATAGTCGAGCCCGACGATATAGCCCACGTACACCCGGTCGTTGTCGAGGTGATAGAGGAAGCTGCCGGCATAGGTGCGCGAATCGGCCGGCCAGCCGAGCCCATGCTCGATGCGCCCGGGACGCACCCGCCCCGCGGGCAGCTGCCAGAGCTCCTTGTAGCCGAGCGCGAAGGTCTGCGGGCAGTGGCTCCTCGCGAGATCGAACTTCGCGATCAGCTGCTTCGAGATCGAGCCGCGTGCGCCTTCGGCGAGCACCGTGAGCGGCGCACGGATCTCGACCCCGGGGGTGAAATTGGGGCCGGGCCTGCCGTCGCGATCGAGCCCCATGTCGCCGATCTGTACGCCCGCGACCGCTCCCTGCGCGTCGATCAGCGGCGCGGCAGCGGCAAAGCCCGCAAAGACCTCCACCCCGAGGCCTTCCGCCTTGGCGGCGAGCCACGCGGTCAGCTGGCCGAGCGAGATGATGTAGTTGCCGTGGTTGTTGAACGGGGTGCTGTAGGTGAGCGAGCGCGGCAGCAGCTTCACCAGGAAGTCCGGTACCGGCTTGAACGAGCCGCCGGGGGTGAGGATGCGGAAGTCGTCCTCGGTTGCCGGGACTTTCATGCCGGGGTATTCGCTTCGCCACTCCGGCAGCAGCGCCTCGAGCGGTCCGGGCTCGAGCACCGCGCCCGAGAGCGAGTGCGCGCCAACCGCGGAGGCCTTTTCCAGCACGCACACGCTCGCCGCGGGCCGCAGCTGCTTCAGGCGGATCGCGCACGCGAGCCCCGCGGGACCGGCGCCGACGATCACCACGTCGTACTCCATACGCTCGCGCTGGATTGCGCCACCTGCGGTGTTGGCTTCGCTCAACACTTACTTCGGCTGCATGCGGATGGCGCCGTCCAGGCGCAGCGTGGTGCCGTTCAGCATCGGAATCTCGAACACCGAGGCGACGAGCTGGGCGAACTCCTCGGGTTTGCCCAGCCGTGCCGGGAACGGCACCTGGGCGGCGAGTGAGTCCTGCACCTCCTGCGGCATGCCGTCCATCATCGGGGTGTGAAAGATGCCCGGCGCGATCGACACGCAGCGGATGCCAACGCGCGCCAGCTCGCGCGCGATCGGCAGCGTCATGCCGGCGACCGCAGCCTTGGTGGCGGCATAGGCCGCCTGTCCGATCTGCCCTTCGAAGGCGGCGATCGAGGAGGTATGGATGAGAACCCCGCGCTCGCCGTCCGCCCCGGGGGAGTTCTTCTGCATGAGGGCCGCCGCGGCCTTGTCGCACAGGAAGGTGCCGATCAGGTTGATGTGAATCACCTTGGTGAAAAACTCCCCCGCCATCGGTCCGTTCTTGCCGAGCACGCGTCCCGCGCCCACGACGCCGGCGCAGTTGACCAGCAGGTTGAGCTCACCGAGGTGCACGGCGGCGGCGTCCATCGCCGCGTTGACCTCGGCCTCGGAGGTGACGTCACAGCGCAGGAAGTGCGCTCGAGCCCCGAGCCCGGTGGCGGCCGAACGCCCGGGGCCCTCCTGGACATCGAGGATTGCCACCGCGCCGCCCTGGGCCGAGATGTGCTTCGCGACCGCGTAACCTAAGCCCGATGCGCCGCCGGTCACGACGGCGCGAGCGTCCTGGATCTTCATGCGACCCTCAATGAGCCGTTCGCAGCCTACTTCATGACCTCGACCGCGAGCGCCACCGCCTCGCCCCCACCGATGCAGAGCGCGGCAATGCCACGCCGGGCGCCGCGGCGGCGCAGCGCGTGCACCAGAGTCGTGAGGATGCGCGCGCCCGTGGCGCCGATCGGATGGCCGAGCGCGCAGGCGCCGCCGTTGACGTTGACGCGCGCATGATCGATATCGATGTCGCGCATCGCGGCCATGGTCACCACCGCGAACGCCTCGTTGATCTCGTAGAGATCCGCATCGTGCGGCTTCCAGCCGAGCTGCTTCAGCACCTTGGCGATGGCGCCGACCGGAGCGGTGGTGAACCACTCGGGCTCCTGCGCGTGGCTCGCCCAGGCGAGCACCCGGGCGAGGGGCTTCACGCCACGCGCCGCGGCCGCCTCGGCGCTCATCAGCACGAGCGCGGCAGCGCCATCGGCGATCGAGGAGGAGCTGGCGGCCGTCACGGTGCCGTCCTTGTTGAACGCGGGCTTCATCGTGGCGATCTTCGCTACGTCACAGGTGCCCGGGGTCTCATCGCGCGCGATCACGGTCTCGCCCTTGCGGCCCTTGACGGTCAGCGGCGTCACCTCGACGTCGAACTCGCCCTTCTCGAGAGCGGCCATGGCGCGCCGCACCGACTCGGTGGCGAACGCATCCTGCTGGGCGCGCGTGAAGCTGTACTTGGCCGCGGTCGCATCGGCGAAAAAGCCCATCGATTTGCCGTCAAAGGGACTCGTGAGGCCGTCGCGCAGCATGTGGTCGATCACCTCGCCCGGGCCCATGCGGTAGCCGCTGCGTGCCTTCGCCAGCAGGTACGGTGCATTGCTCATCGACTCGAGTCCGCCGGCGAGAATGACGTTGGCCGTGCCGGCACGGATCTGCTCGGCGGCCATCATCACGGCCTTGAGGCCCGAGCCGCACATCTTGTTGATCGTGGTGGCCGGCACCGCCTGCGGGATCCCGGCTCCGAGCGCCGCCTGACGCGCCGGCGCCTGCCCGAGGTTCGCCGGCAGGACGCAGCCCATGATGACTTCCTGAATGTCCCCGGGCGCGACCCCGGAGGCCTGTACCGCGGCCTGGGCGGCGGCGCTGCCGAGCTGTACCGCGCTGAGGGGGGTAAGCGCGCCGAGGAAGGCCCCGATGGGCGTGCGCTTGGCGGATGCGATGACGACGTCTGGAGCGGACATGATGGCAGCCTCGTGGTAGTTCAGCGGGTGATGCGCACCCGGCGCCGCAGCGGCGCGCGGGTCGCGACCTGGGCGGCGCTGCGCGGACGCAGACCCCCCTCGAATAAGGTGACGAACACCGCCGCGATCTCGGCGGGGGTCAGCGACTGGTCCTCACGATACCAGTGGGCGATCCAGTTGAGGGCGCCGGCGAGGGCGAACGCGGTCATCTTCGGGTCACAGGACTCGATCGAGCCGTCCTGGATGCCTTCGCGGATCAGCCGCCGGATCCCCTGATCGATCTCGGACTTGAGCGCCTTGATGTGGCGGCTCATGGCGGGGGAGAGGTCCTGGTCCTCGGCGCGCACCATGCACCAGCCGAACTCG
>Ga0307476_10002749_pt1 | contig 10450 bp, 10 predicted proteins | sample atmos_gasesECM2C_2_FD_203314 | JGI IMG/M metagenome (GOLD analysis project Ga0307476, IMG submission 203314) | Hardwood forest soil microbial communities from Morgan-Monroe State Forest, Indiana, United States - atmos_gasesECM2C_05 | ecosystem: Environmental > Terrestrial > Soil > Temperate...
GCCTGGATCGTCGAAGCCGCCGACACGTATCTCTATGTGCGCGACGAATATCCGGAAGTGCGGCTGCTCCTCATCGACGAACTCGCCAAGGTCGAAGAGGCAGGTCTGTCGCAGCACACCAGGATTCATCTGCGCCGCGGCGCCGGCGCTTATATTTGCGGCGAAGAATCGGCGATGATCGAATCGATCGAGGGCAAGCGCGGCCTGCCGCGCCATCGGCCGCCCTATGTCGCCCAGGTCGGCCTGTTCGGCCGTCCGACGCTCGAGCAAAACGTCGAGACGCTGTTCTGGGTACGCGACATCGTCGAGAAAGGCGCGACCTGGTTCACCTCGCAGGGCCGCCACGAGCGCAAGGGTTTTCGCAGCTTTTCGGTGTCGGGCCGTGTCAAAAATCCGGGCGTGAAACTCGCACCCGCTGGCGTCACCGCACGCGAACTGATCGACGAGTTCTGCGGTGGCATGGCGGACGGCCACACCTTCAAGGGCTATCTGCCGGGCGGCGCCTCGGGCGGCATCCTGCCGGCGTCGATGGCCGACATCCCGCTCGACTTCGGCACTTTGGAAAAATACGGCTGCTTCGTCGGCTCCCACGCTGTTGTGATTCTTTCCGACAAGGACGACATGAAAGCGGTGGCGCTCAACCTCATCAAATTCTTCGAGGACGAGAGCTGCGGCCAATGCACGCCGTGCCGCGTCGGCACCGAGAAGGCCGCCCACCTGATGGCCAATGGGCCATGGGACCCGGCCCTCCTCGACGAGCTCTCGGTCCTGATGCGCGACGCCTCGATCTGCGGGCTGGGCCAGGCCGCGCCGAATCCGTTGCTTTCTGTGCTAAAATATTTTCCCGAAGAACTGACCAAGCCGCTGGGACATTGGTGAATTTTCTTACCGGAGCAAGCCAAAGGTTTGATGCAATGACTAACGACCAAAAACCGGCCGCCAATACGTTCCTGATCGACGACCGCGAAGTCGATATCCGCCCCGGCGAGACCATCTTCAACGCCGCGCGGCGCCTCGGCATTGAGCTGCCGCATCTGTGCTATTCGCCGAAGCCCGGCTACCGGCCCGACGGCAATTGCCGGGTCTGCATGGTCGAGATCGAGGGCGAGCGCGTACTCGCGGCAAGCTGTATTCGTACGCCTGCGCCCGGCATGAAGGTCAAGACCGCGACCGACCGCGCCAAGACCGCGCGCAAGATGGTGGCGGAGCTGTTGTTGACTGATCAGCCGGCTCGCGAAGTCGCCCACGATCCGGATTCCGAGTTCTGGAAAGTCGCGACCCGCATGGAGCTCATGCCGGGCCGCTTCCCGCGCCGCTCTGCGCCCGCGCCGGACCGCAGCCACGTCGCCATGGCGGTCAATCTGGATGCTTGCATTCAATGCAATCTGTGCGTCCGCGCCTGCCGCGAAGTGCAGGTCAACGACGTGATCGGCATGGCCGGTCGCGGTTTTGGCGAGAAGATCGTATTCGACTTCGACGATCCGATGGGCAACTCGACCTGCGTGGCCTGCGGCGAATGTGTGCAAGCCTGCCCGACCGGCGCGCTGATGCCGGCCACGATGGTCGACGACAACAACGTCTACAAGGGCAAGCCCGACCACACAGTCGACAGCGTCTGCCCCTATTGCGGCGTCGGTTGCCAGCTCACCTATCAGATCAAGGACGACAAGATCGTCGCCGTCGCCGGCAAGGACGGCCCGGCCAACCAGAACCGGCTCTGCGTCAAGGGCCGCTTCGGCTTCGACTACGTGCACAATCCGCAGCGCCTGCTCAAGCCGATGATCCGCAAGGACGGCGTACCGAAGGTGCCGCACGAATTCATCGATCCGTCCAATCCGTGGACGCATTTCCGCGAGGCGACCTGGGACGAGGCGCTCGATCGTGCGGCGTCAGGCCTGAAGAAAATCCGCGACCGCGACGGGCCGCAGGCGCTGGCCGGCTTCGGCTCGGCCAAAGGCTCCAACGAGGAAGCCTATCTGTTCCAGAAACTGGTGCGCACCGGCTTCGGCACCAACAATGTCGATCACTGCACCCGGCTGTGCCATGCCTCCTCGGTGGCGGCGCTGCTCGAAGGCGTCGGCTCGGCGGCGGTGACCGCGACCTTCAACGAATGCAAGAATTCCGACGTCATCATTGTCATCGGCGCCAATCCGACCGAAAACCACCCGGTTGCCGCGACCTTCTTCAAGCAGGCGGCCAAGCGCGGCGCAAAACTCATTGTCATGGATCCGCGCGGGCAAGCCTTGAAGCGCCACGCCTGGCGCATGATGCAATTCAAGAACGGCACCGACGTGGCCGCGCTCAACGCCATGCTCAACGTCATTGTCGCCGAAAAGCTCTATGACCAGCAATATATCCAGACCTATGTCGAAGGCTTCGACGCCTGGAAGGAAAACATCAAGGATTTCACGCCGGAGGAAATGGCGCCGATCTGCGGCATTCCCGCCGACACGCTGCGCGAAGTGGCGCGCACCTATGCGCGTGCCGAGAGCGCCATCATCTTCTGGGGCATGGGCGTGTCGCAGCACACCCACGGCACCGACAATGCGCGCTGCCTGATCGCGCTGTCGCTGATCACCGGCCAGATCGGCCGGCCCGGCACCGGCCTGCATCCGCTGCGCGGCCAGAATAACGTGCAAGGCGCTTCCGACGCCGGCCTCATTCCGATGTTCTTCCCAGACTACAGGTCGGTGGAGAACCCCGACATCCGGGCGCAATACGAGAAGGCCTGGGGCGTCAAGCTCGATCCGAAGAAGGGCAAGACCGTGGTCGAGATCATGGACGCGGTACACGCCGACGAGATCAAGGGCATGTATATCGAGGGCGAGAATCCGGCGATGTCGGATCCCGACCTCAATCATGCCCGCCAGGCGCTGGCGCATCTCGAGCATCTCGTGGTGCAGGACCTGTTCCTCACCGAGACCGCCGTCTATGCCGACGTGGTGCTGCCGGCCTCCGCCTGGCCGGAAAAAGACGGCACCGTCACCAACACCAATCGCCAGGTGCAGATGGGCCGCCAGGCGCTGCCGCTGCCGGGCGACACGCGTCATGACCTTTGGATCATCCAGGAGATCGCCAACCGCATGGGCTGCGGCTGGACCTACAAGCACGTCAGCGAGGTCTATACCGAGATGGCGTCGATGATGCCGGCGCTCGACAATATTTCCTGGGAGCGCATCGCGCGCGAGGACGCCGTGACCTATCCGTCCGACGCGCCCGACCAGCCCGGCCGCGACGTGGTTTTCGACAAGGGCTTTCCGCGCCCGGGCGGCTTCGGCAAGCTCGTCGCGGCAAAACTGCAGCCGCCCGACGAAGTGCCGGACGAGACCTATCCGTTCATCCTCACCACCGGGCGCCAGCTCGAACATTGGCACACCGGCGCCATGACGCGCCGCGCCACCACCCTCGATGCGCTCGAGCCCTCGGCGGTCGCTTCGGTGTCGCGCGGTACGCTGAGCAAGCTCGGCATCAGGCCGGGCGACATGATCCGCGTCACCACCCGCCGTGGCACGGTCGAGCTCGCTTCGCGCCAAGACGACGGCATTCCCGACGGCGTGGTGTTCATTCCTTTCGCCTATGTCGAGGCGGCGGCGAACCTGCTCACCAATCCAAAACTCGATCCGTTCGGGAAAATTCCCGAATTCAAGTTCTGCGCGGCGAAGGTCGAGGCGATCGACCCGGCGACGCGGGTGGCTGCGGAGTAGGCCGAAGCAAGAGCGGCGCGACCGCGATGGACGAGGTCGACTCCCACAACGAGATCGAGCGCCTTGAGGCGCAGATCGAAGAGCTTGCTGCCAGGATCGAGAACTGCCGCAAGTTCATCCTGGCGGCACGGATTGCCGTGGCTGCCGGCGGCATCCTGCTGGTCGCGCTACTGCTCGGCGGAATCCGGTTCGATCTGCAGCTCATGATGTTTGCCATGGCCGCTTTCCTCGTCGGCATCGTGGTGTGGGGCTCGAACGGCGCGACCGCCAAAGAAGCCGAAAATGAATTGGCCGCGGCCGAGGCGAACCGCAAAGCGTTGATCGGATTGATCGATCTGCGTGTTGTCACCGAGCGGCCGACATTGCATTGAGTCGCATTGTCCGGCCTCGCGCCGCCGAATATCATCCGGCAAAATAGTTTTGGAGAGGAATGCGCCATGGTCTCATCGCACGTGTTCGCCGGCGTCGGCGGTTATTACGGCGGCAATCAAGGCAATCTCGCCGGCGTGTTCCGCCGCGACGCCGAAGGCTCAGACTGGCAGCACGTGCTGAGCGAGCCCGAGGCCTATACGGTGTTCGTGCATCCGCGCGATCAAAACCTCGTTCTTGCCGGAACCAAGGACGGCATTTATCGCTCGACCGATGGCGGCGTGACGTTCAAGCGCGCCAATTTTCCCGACAGCGGCGTACAGGTCTGGTCGTTTCTGCCGGACCCGGCCGATCCGAAACGGCTGTTGGCGGGCGGCTCGCCGGTCGCGGTCTATCGCAGCGACGACGCCGGCGAGAGCTGGACGCGGCAGGCGGTGCCGCAACTGCCGGATCGCGGCAAAGCGCCGTTCGCCATGCGGGTGATGCGCTTTGCCCGACACCCGCGCCGGCCGGACGAAATCTATGCCGCGCTCGAGGTCGGCGGCGTGATGCGCTCGACCGACGGCGGCGCAAGCTGGAGCGATTGCAGCGAGCATCTGATCCGGCTGTCGGTCGAGGAGCCGCGGCTGCGCAGCAAGATCGTCAGCGACACCGAGGCCGAAGGCATGCTCGACGGCCACGCCATCTGCGTGAGTGCCGCCGATCCCGATGCCGTCGTGCTCGCCGTGCGCATGGGCCTGTTCCGGAGCCAAGACCAGGGCAAAACTTGGGAAGATTTGCGGGTCGACCGCTTCTCGCCGTTCACCTATGGCCGCGACATCAAAGTGTCGCCGCAGGACCCGAGCACGCTCTATGCCTGCCTGAGCGTCGCGGCGTCATCCAAGGACGGTGCGCTCTACCGCAGCCAGGATATCGGCCGCACTTGGCAGCGCTTCGACAAGGTGCAGCCCCACGGCACCTTGATGTCGGTTAGCCTGCATCACGCCGACCCCAAGCAGGTCTACATCGCCGCGCGCTACGGCGAAGTGTTCGGCACGCAAGACGGCGGCGAGACCTGGCGCGAAACGCCGCTGCCGCCCGGCGTGCAGCACATCTACGCGCTGGCGTGCGGGTGAAAATCGCGTCGGGAGGCGCGATCATAGGGCCTGGAAAAATCTGAACGAGGTCCGAGAAAATCCGAGCCTCTGGTAGAAGCGATGCGCGTCAACGCGCCGCTCACTGCTGGTGAGTTCAATTCCCGCGCAATGGTGCCGTCGAGCGAAGTCGGTAACGGCCGCGAGCAGCTTCTCACCAAGACCGCGGCCTCGATGCGGCGGCAAGACGACAAGCGCCGTAACTCTGCAAATCGTCGAGCCATTTGGAAAATAGGGGACCAGTTCGGCACTGATCAGGCCGATGGCATCGCCCGCCGACTGGGCAACGAGACAGCAACTGGCGTCGTTGTCCTGCGCACGATCGAGGCGCTCCTGGACATCCACCTCCGTCGAGGGGTAACCGAGCTCGGTTAGCAGCAATGCCACGTGCTTCGCATCGTTCATTGTCGCGCGCCGGAGCGTGATCGTCATCGCGCTTGCCTCGCTGCAATCCGGTTCTTCGCGGGCAAGACGTATAACACGATAGGTGCCGCCCGCAGCACCGGATCGACGGATTAGGGGCCGCACGGGCGGTCCGATGAGCTTTGGCGGATTTCGGGACGGAGCCGTGTTCAGCTCCAGTCTTCATGCCCGCCCTACGATCTGAAATAAGGCTCGACCGTGCCGGAAAGCTTGATGGTCAGCGGGTTGCCGAAGCGGTCCTTGCCCTTGCCGGCCTCGACGCGGATCCAGCCCTCGCTGACGCAATATTCGGCGACGTTGGTTTTCTCGACGCCCTTGAAGCGCACGCCGATGTCGCGCTCGAGCAGCTTCTCATCGTAGTAGGGGCTGCGCGGGTCGGTGGAAAGGCGATCGGGCAGGGTGTCGGTCATGACTTCTCTACTCACTCGATACTCACTCGATCGACATGCCGGCGGCCCGCAGCGGCGCGCCGTTTTTCTCGATCTCCGGACCGATGATGCTTTGCAGATAGGCGGTCGAGCGATGCTCCGGCGGCACCACGAAGGTGCCGGTTGAGACCAGCGCCTCCTGCACCGACGGCGTTTCCATCGCCGCGGCGGTGGCGTCGTGCAGTTTTTTGATGATCGCGTCCGGCGTGCCCTTGGGAAAAAAGAAGGCGAACCAGGTCGAGGCGTCGAAATCCTTCATGCCCTGCTCATAGGCGGTCGGCAGGCTCGGCAGCGAGGGCAGCCGCTCGCGCCGGAACACGGCGATGCCCTTGACCAGGTTGCTCTGGATCGGCGGCACCGCGGTCGGGCTCAAGGTCATGAAATAATCGTACTGGCCGCCGATCAGATCCTGCAAAGCCGGGCCACCGCCGCGATAGGGGATGTCCTGGACCTTTACGCCGATCGCCTGATTGAACAGCGCGCAATCGACATAGCCCGTGGAGCCGATGCCGGCCGAGCCGGTGCGCATGGTCGCCTGGTTCTTTTTGACGTAGGCAATGAAGTCGGCCAGGCCATCGACCGGCAGATCGTGGCGCGCGATCATCGCCATCGGCTGGTCGGCGACCAGGATGACCGGCGCCAGGTCTTGCTTGAGATCGTAAAGCGGATGCTTGTAGAGCGTCTGGTTGATGGCGTCGGCGCGGCTGCCGAGCACGAACTCATAGCCGTCGGGCGTCGCCTTGGCGACTTTGTTCGAGCCGATCATGCCGCCCGCGCCGCCGACATTGTCGATGATCACCTGCTGGCCGAGAATTTCGGACAGGCGGTGGCCGATGATGCGCCCCAGCACATCGGTGCCGCCGCCGGGCGGAAACGGCACCACCATGGTCACCGGCCGCGTCGGCCAGTCTTCGGCAGCGGCGGGGCCCAAGGCGCAGCCAAGGGCGAATAGAATCGCGACGGCAACAGCAAATACGCGTCTGGAAATCATCGCTTCCCTCGCAAAATCCGGCTCGGCATTGTGATATGAATAAGCTGGGCATGCCAGCCCAGGAGTTGCCGGATTTCGCTTCCGCGCGGTCAGGAATACAATCGCACCATGTCACTTGCCACCGACGCCTCGCCACGCCTGCCGGCTCTTGCGGCGCCCCGCCACGACTGGACCCGCGCCGAGGTCCGCGCGCTGTTCGACCTGCCGTTCCCGGAGCTGATGTTCCGCGCGCAAAACGTGCATCGCGCCAATTTCGAACCTGGCGCGGTGCAGATTTCAACGCTGCTGTCGATCAAGACCGGCGGCTGCCCGGAGGACTGCGCCTATTGTCCGCAGAGCGCGAGCTACGATACCGGCGTGCGCGCCGAAAAGCTGATGGCGCTCGACGCGGTGCTTGCCGAAGCGCGCGCGGCGAAGGCTGGCGGCGCCAGCCGCTTCTGCATGGGCGCGGCGTGGCGCGAGCCGAAGGATCGCGATCTCGATGCGGTCTGCGCCATGGTCGAGGGCGTCAAGGCGCTCGGGCTCGAGACCTGCGCCACGCTCGGCATGCTCACCGCCGGCCAGGCGCAGCGGCTGAAAGCCTCGGGCCTCGATTTCTACAATCACAACCTCGACACCTCGCCGGAGTTCTACGAGAAGATCATCACCACGCGGACCTATCAGGATCGCCTGGAGACGCTTGGCCATGTGCGCGATGCCGGCATCCATGTCTGCTGCGGCGGCATCGTCGGCATGGGCGAGACGCGGGAGGACCGCGTGGGCATGATCGCGACCTTGGCAAGCCTGCCGGCGCATCCGGAATCGGTGCCGATCAACATGCTGGTGCGCGTTGCCGGCACGCCGCTCGCCGCCGAGCCCGCGCTCGAGCCGCTCGAATTCGTCCGCACCGTCGCGGCCGCCCGCATCACCATGCCGCGCTCCATGGTGCGGCTCTCCGCCGGCCGCGAGGACATGAGCGAGGAGACGCAGGCGCTGTGTTTTTTGGCCGGAGCCAATTCGATTTTTTATGGGCCGAAGCTTTTGACGACGCCGAATCCGGGGCGGGATCGGGATCGGGAGTTGATGGAGCGGCTTGGGCTAAGTCCTATGGAGTCATAGATCGGATACCGGCAGTGTTCATTCCGCGCCGATTTTGTATAATAGCGTCATGACCAAAGAACAGGTGAAGGACATTCTCGATCGGGTGCTGACCTGGCCGCAGGAGGATCAGGAAAAGATCGCGCGCTTCGTGCGGCAGTTCGAACAATGGCGCACCGCAGACGATATTACCGATGACGAGTGGAAGATCATCGAAGAACGCGCGGCACGAAAAGACTTGGCCAGTGACGAAGAGGTCGAGGCCGTGTTTAGTCGTTATCGCAACGCATGAAGCTCCGATACGAGCGCGGTGCACTTGTCGATCTCGATGAGATTTTCGCATTTATCGCACAAGATAACCCTGCAGCGGCTGCACGCCTGGTTGTGCGCATAGAAGAAGTTGCAGCGCGAATTTCCGAGACGCCATTTATGGGCGAGGCAACACGCAAATCGAAGTTCCGGCGCTTTCCGGTGGGTAATTATTTGATCGTGTATGAAGTCGCTCAGGACGAAGTCATCATTCACTACGTCCGGCATGGTGCGCGCCGACGGCCTTGGGAAAAAGAATAGGATTCCTTTGGGGAAAAGTCGGATTCGATATTTTACACTCCTGCCGCTCCGCCATCCGCGCGCGGATCGTGAGCGCCTTCCAGGCTGCCGTCCTTGTGCAGCACCACGGCGCCGGCGTGGCCCATGACGTCGGAGTAGGGCTCGTCCAAAACTTCGACCTCATGGCCGGCGTTGGCGAGCGCGTCGATCACGTGGCCGTCGAAGCGCGGCTCCAGGCGCAGCGCCGTGCGGGCCGCGCCCCAGGTGCGGCCGAGCACCCAGCGCGGGCGATCGATGGCGTCGGCGAGCGGTTCGCGGAACGTCACGTAGCGGGTGAACAATGCGCTCTGCGTCTGCGGCTGGCCGTCGCCGCCCATGCAGCCATAGGCCATGATGCGGCCGTCTCTCAGCACCGCCAGCGCCGGGTTGAGGGTGTGGATCGGCAGCCTGCCTGGCGTCAGCGGATTGAGTGCGCCGCTTTGCAGCGAAAAGCTCGCGCCGCGGTTTTGCATCAGCACGCCGGTTGCCGGCAGCACGCAGCCCGAGCCGAATTCCCAATAGAGCGACTGGATGTAGGATACGACCAAGCCCGACGCATCGGCCGCGCCCATCCAGATCGTGTCGCCTTCGCCCGCGGGCAGCGGCCAGCGCGCCGCCTTGCGGCGGTCGATCTTCATCGCTTCGCCGGCGATGAAACCGGGCTCGAGATAGCGGCCGAGCGGGTGCGCGAGGAAAGCCGGATCGGTGACGGCGCGATCGCGGGTGCGGATCGCGCACTTGGTCGCCTCGACCAGGCCGTGGATGTGATCAAAACTTTCTCCCTCGGTCACGCCCAAACGGTCGAACAGCGCGAGGATCATCAGCGAGGCGACGCCTTGGGTCGGCGCACCGGTATTGTAGATCGTGCCGGAGGAGAGCTCGGCGCGCAGTGGCTCGGCGATTTTGGCTTCGTAGCAGGTCAAATCCTCGCGCGTGACCGGGCTGCTGATGTGGTCGAGGTCGGCTGCGATCTCGCGACCGATGTCGCCGCGATAAAAATCGTCGAGACCGGCATGGGCGAGCTGTTCGAGCGTCGCGGCCAGCGCCTGCTGCTTCAGCGTGGTGCCGACCGCCGGCACCTTGCTGTCCACCAGGAACGTTTTGGCAAAGCCGGGAACATCCTTGAGCTCAGCCAGATGGTTTTCCGTGAGCCGGTTTTGGCTGCGCGTCACCCGATAGCCGTCGCGGGCGTGGCCGGCGGCGTTGTTCAGCAGCACATCGAGCGGCAGCTTGCCGCCATTGGCCTTGGCGGCCTGCAGAGCCAGCATCCAGCCGCCGATGGCGCCCGGCACGGTAAGCGCGGCAAGCGGCCCGCGCGTCGGGATGGTTTCATTGTCGCGGTAAAGCTCCGGCCGCGCGTTACGGCCGGCGGGGCCGGGCGCCATGACGGCGCGCACGCGGCCGGACGGCTCGCGGATCAGCCAAAAGCCGTCGCCGCCGAGATGGTTCATGTGCGGATAGACGGCCGCGATGGTCGCCGCCATGGCCACCATGGCTTCGAGCGCATTGCCGCCTTCGGCGAGGATGGCGCGGCCGGCTTCGACGGCGGCCGCGTGCGGCGCGCAGACGACGCCGCGGCGATGGCCGGCGCTGTGCAGGTCGGTCATGCTCAGTGGGCCGGTTCGGTAAAGCCGCGCTTGCGCAGCAACGCGTCGGCGCTCGGCAAGCGGCCACGAAACGCCTTGTAGGCGTCCGCCGGATCCTGCCTGCCGCCGGCTGAGTAGATCGCGTCACGCA
>Ga0307476_10002750_pt1 | contig 10446 bp, 11 predicted proteins | sample atmos_gasesECM2C_2_FD_203314 | JGI IMG/M metagenome (GOLD analysis project Ga0307476, IMG submission 203314) | Hardwood forest soil microbial communities from Morgan-Monroe State Forest, Indiana, United States - atmos_gasesECM2C_05 | ecosystem: Environmental > Terrestrial > Soil > Temperate...
AAAGATGGGGCACCCGTCGTTTGCATCCCCACCCTGACGTCGAAGAGCACGACGTTAGAGTGGGGCACCCTTTTATCTTTATCTTGTAGCTACCTGATTTTCTTAGTCTGCCATCTTGGCCAGGTGCAGGTCGAAGCCAGTTTTGGGGAGCAGGGACGTCAGTTCGAAGACTTTAAATCCGTCTCCAGTGATTTCGGTTTGGCGGTAGAGGCCAGGTTCGGATTCGACGACTTCGCGGCGGGATTCCATATTATCCAGAAATTGTTGCGCGGCTTTTATGTCAGGTTCGCTGCTCTTGGCATGGTTGGCGACGGCTTCGGCGGCGTAGGAGCGCACCAGTTTCGGCCAGTATTTTTCCAGCAGGCTGGTGTTGGCGAAAATGTCGGCCCAGATGATTTCTCCGTTGACCGCAACGACGACGCCTACGGCGTTGCGATCGCGTAATTGGCGGATCACGCTTTGATAGTCGTGTTGCATGGGCGCGGCCACGGCGTCGACTTTCTGTTTCACCTCGTCGTTCTGCATCACCCGAGCGTAGGAACTGGTGCCGCCCACGGCGGCCGCCATCGGCGCCGAGAGCTGGGCTGCCATCGAACTCTGCGCCTTGCGTACTTCGGACCAGACCATTTCCTGATTCTTGTCCGCCATGACTTTGGCGCGTAAGGATGGCCCACCCATAGGTGAATCGTAGGAGCCGAAACTGGCCGTGGTGGCGGTCCAGCGCCCGGGCTCAACGCAGAAGACGCTGAGGTCGATGGGATCGCTTTCGGCGGGGACGATGCGGTCCTTGCCAATCACGCGATCTTGTTTTCCTCCAGTCACCACTTCTCCGGCCAGAAGGATCAGGGGATGCTTGGATTTGTTGACCAGCACCAGACGGTTGACCTCGGCGCCGTCGCCCGGAGTGTAACGGGTTGGGCGAAAGCCGCGGCGCGGGCGCACCAACGGGGCGACATTTCCGGACTCGCTTACGATTACGTCACCGGAGCGCAGGCCTTCGTCGAGGGTAAGAAATTCCTGGGTGTCGTGCGCGGTGGTTGCGACGACGGGAAAGATGGTGAGATTGCCGTGGCCGATGGGCGCCAATGCTTTGTAGTGAGAGGTCAAAGGGGTTTCGCCGGCGGGGGCTGCGCTGGCGATAAACGCCGCTAGACCCGCGATTGCGGCCGATACTAGAATCGGGAGTAACAGCTTGGAGCGCATGATGCGCCTCCTCGGATTTTAGGGCGCTCAAGATGCGGGCTGTGAGCCCGGGTTCGAGGCGTCCTGCCTACCTTGACTAGTTGGTGAACGGCAAAATTCCGGTTCCTTGCGTCCAATAGTTGGTAGCATCAGAGAGGCTGTGTGTCCGTTATGTCCAGAGATGGTGTCCAACCCGAAAAGGAAGCGCGTGCGGGATTGGAGTCTCTGATGGCGGAGATTTATGAGAAGAGCGGATGCGAAAGGTTTGGGCTGACGCGCAAGCAGTGGGAAACGCTTCTCGGGGAAATTGCGCGAAAGTATTTGCCCGCGGATGCGGGGCACAATGAGGTACGCGAGTTGTATGCCTGCTTGCGAGTGGAAGAACTGGCGCTGGCTCGAGCCTGTGCCGCGGGGCATGAGCAGGCGTGGGAGGTTTTCCTGACGCGCTATCGCGAGAAGCTCTACGACATTGCCGGGTACATCACCAAAGAGAGTTCGGCGGGGCGGGAACTGGCGGACTCCATCTATGCGGAGTTGTACGGGACGACGGCGCGGGACGGGCAGCGGACGTCGAAGCTGGCTTCGTATATGGGGCGCGGCTCATTGGAAGGCTGGCTGCGCACGGTACTGGCGCAGGAGCACGTTAACCGGTACCGACGGCAGCGGCGGCTGGTCAGCTTGGACGAGGAAGCGGAAGAGGGGGCTCAGTTCGCTACGGCTGAGCCAGAGGCGACAATTGCAGTCGATCCCAGAGTCGAGGCGGCTACCGACGAGGTTCTGGCGGGGCTGCCGGCGGAAGACCGATTCGTTCTAGCGTCATATTTTCTGGATGAGCGAACTTTGGCGGAGATTGCGCGCACTTTGGGGGTACATGAATCGACCATCAGCCGCAAATTGGACAAGCTGGCTAAGTCATTGCGCAAGCAGATTTTGGCCTCTCTGGGACGGCGAGGGATGAGCCGGCGGCAGGCGCAGGAGGCGTTGGAGGTGGACGTGCGTGACTTGCGGGTCAATATTCGCAGCCGGTTGGCGCAAGAAACGGGCGGGGCAGCGTTCTCCAAGAAGAAGGCAGAGGCTCCGGCGGGCGACGGGTCGTAATACGTCGATCGAGATGCGTTACTTGCCACCGCTCAGTTCGTTGGCCGTGCGGAACCTTGATCCCTCGCTTCGCTCGGGATGGCAAACCGCTAATGGTTGGAAACAGAAAAATTGAAATGGAAGAGATACCTAAAATCGTAAGGCAGCGCCTGCAGGCAGTTGCGAGGCCTGGAGACCATCCGGATGCGAACTTGCTGGGCGCATTTGTGGAGCGATCGCTGGGGACGCGGGAGCAGAATCAAGTGTTGCAGCATTTGTCTCAGTGCATGAGCTGCCGGGAAATTGTAGCGCTAGCGGCAAATCAGCCCGGTGTGGCGGATGCGGCTTCGGTGGTTCGCGTGAGTCCGAGTTGGCTCTCCTGGCCGGCTTTGCGATGGGGTGCGGCGCTGGCTTGTGTTGTGGTGGTGGGCGCGGCGGTCACACTTCGGCAGAGGCAGGTATCGAAACCGTTCGCAGAAAGGGCTGAGACCGTAGCATCGCTGCCGGTGGCGAACAGCGGAGTCGAAAAGAAAGTTGCATCTTTGCAGGTGCCGAAGTCGGAGGCCAAGATTGGTTCGGGAGCCGAGCTGGCCGCGAGCGGACAGAAGACAATCACGCCGAAGCAGGTCGAAGGGACTCATTCCGCGGCGAATAGCAAGCCCGTGGAAATGGCGGAGGCCAGAGCCGCATCGCCATTCGTTGACGTTGTGCCTGGGAGAGCGAAGAACGCTCTTGCGGAGTCGCAAAGCTCTGCGACTGAGCAGGCGACCGGCGGACCTTTAGCGATGAAGAAAGGCATGATGGGGCCGGCAGCAAGCGAGGCTTTTTTTTCGGAGAATCTGGTGCCGCGCTGGACGCTGAGTGAAGACGGCACGCTGCAGCGCTCGCTGGATTCGGGCAGTAGCTGGCAGACTATTCAGGTCTCGAACCAAAGGGCAGTTTTTCGAGCGCTATCCGCGAATGGTTTCGACATCTGGGTGGGAGGCGCGGCGGGTGCGCTGTTCCATTCTTCTGATGCCGGCCAGCAATGGACGCAAGTGCGTCCCGCCGTGAATGGCGAAGCGCTCGCCGATGACATCATCGGGGTTGAGTTCAGAGACGCTCTGCATGGCAAGCTGACCAGTGCGAGAGAAGAAACCTGGGTGACAGCGGACGCTGGGCAAACCTGGCAGAAACAGTAAGTCTGTGGCTGGAAGACCACCAAGCGGCTGTGCAAGAATTGGGGTGGGCGCGAAGTAACCGCGCGCAGGAAATTTCTTCTCCCACCTTCTCCTTTATCAACAGCGGATTGGCCGAGTCGAGGCGGAGTTCAGCCGATTACGTCCGGAGCAACTTTTAGATTACTTCCTCCAAATGTGTATTACCAAAGTGACGTTTACACACTTGGGGCGCCGAGCTACTATGCAATCGTAGTTTGGCAGTTCTGGGGGAGGGCTGCCGAGGCGTCCTAAACTGAAAGGTTTAGGACGTTTTTATTTGCCTATTTATTTGCCTGCATGAACATTCCATCGTGCGGCGATACTAAACCGGTTCAAGGCGAAGCTCAGGCGGTTGCGCGATAAACCTCTCAACCGCAGTCTATGCGACTTCTGCTGCTGCACTGCATCCAATAGAGGTGTTAAGATTTAGTAGGCCCATCGAGCGATGGGCTTTTATACTGTTTTGCTGGGTGGCCACCGGGCGCGCCAGCGGAGGGACTCATGGCAGGCAATGGAATCGTTGAAGTAACGGATTCGAATTTCGACCAGGATGTGCTTAAGTCTGAAACTCCAGTTCTGGTGGACTTCTGGGCAACGTGGTGCGGGCCTTGCCGCGCAATTGCTCCGATCGTCGAAGAATTAGCTAAGGACTACCAGGGCAGAGTGAAGGTCGGCAAGATGGATGTGGACCACAACAGCGCTACCCCCATGCGCTATGGCGTACGTGGAATTCCAACTTTGTTGGTGTTCAAAGGCGGGCAGGTGAAGGAACAGATCGTCGGCTACGTTCCGAAAGAAACCATTCAGAAAGCGCTGGACAAGCACATCGGATAACACTTTTAAGCTTTCGCGAGAGCGCTCGTTAATGCGGGCGCTTTTTTTTTCCAAGTGATCTGCCCGAAACTCTCCGGGGCTAGCAGGCTCAGTCGGGAGACTCGTGGGCCGGGCCGGCTGGTTTCGAAACCGAATCGCGTGGGCTCTGGCCGCATCCGGTTTCAGCTAAATGGCGGGCGAATAATCTATCGAGCTTCTGTCTTAGCTTCGCCGGCTGTGCTGCTTCGGAATTGTCCAGGCGAGCGATCAGAACCATGCCGCAAGCCGAGCATCGGCCGGAAATGTCCCGTTCACTTTTTGGCCCGATTTGGCGAACGTCTTCGAGGTGAGGAGCACGACGCACAGTCATTTTGCCCCAGACTGTGGCGCGTTCTAGACGTGGTTCAATTGATTACACTATCAGCCGCCACGCAAGCATCTGCAATACCGTGTTTCATGTAGGGAATCGCTGAGTTATGCTGGTGGACCGAAGGCCAAAATGTTTAACGGGCCGATGCGTCGCGCCGAGATCGGAGGCAGCTATCCGTGCGAAGGGCAAACTTTCTTAATGTGAACGATGCAGAGAAACAGCGCCGGCAGTCGGGGAAGCGGTACTCGGAGTTTCTTCGCGTCTCAGCGATGAGTGCTGGAATCTATGTCTTACCTGCTGGCGGCGTCGACCCGCAATCGCCGCACAAGGAAGACGAAATGTATTATGTGGTTCGTGGTCGAGCCCGCATGCGAGCCGGAAGCAAAGATGAGGCGGTAAGCGAGGGCAGCATTATTTTTGTTGCGGCTGGGGTCGAGCACCGCTTTTATGAGATCACGGAAGAGTTGATGATACTGGTATTTTTTGCACCCGCGGAAAGCGAAGCAGGCTGAACCGCAGTGCTCGTTTGCATCCCCAAGTAGCCAATCCCCGACCGGCGACCTCAGGACAGGGTCTGTTCGTTTCCATTCGTGCTCGGAGAGTAGCGCAGACGAACAAAAAATAACCCGCCGGAGTTGGTCTTCACAACCTTTCTTATCTGCGAAGACCTACACCGGCGGGCTGGCCGTTAATCAACGTCTAGGGCAAACTGAACCCAGGCGTCAACCGTTAGCCTGATTGTCATTTTCCATCGTTTACGGCGTGGTCCCTTTGACCCGAACCGCGAACGGCAGATTGGTGCTGTAGCCATTCCAGGAGCCAGCCCCACCGCCGGTTGAAGAGTAAGCGACGTTGACGTCGGTAATCTGATTGCGGATCGACTGATTCACTTCGGCAAACAGATCCGAACTGGCAGAGGTTCCCCAAACCACCCAATAGGTACCTGCGGGCAGGCTCAGTCCGCCGCCAAAAATTTCATGGCTTTCAATCTGGCAGCAAGCGCCAAAGACCTCGGAATCGACGGTGACATTGTAGGGATGGGTATTGATCGGAGTGCCGCTGGGTACGCCACTGGCGTCAGCTTCGATTTCGAACTGAAATGTAGTGCTCGTCGCGGGGACGATATAGCTCACCGCGGTCGCAAGTCCTGTGATGTGGGAGGCGGAAGAAATCGTGAATTGAATCGCCTCATTGAACGGGGGTTCGCCATCGGCGTTGTTCGGCCCAGCGATAACGTTGCCTGAACAGCAGTAATAGGTACCGGTTGTATTCGTGTCAAAGTTGTTTAAAAAATAAACGGTCTCCGGGCTCGGCGTTTCGACCTTAGTCGGGTGACCGCCCTTAACCGCTTTGGTGGTGACGAGTGTTCTATCGGCTGCTAGTGAAACAAGAGACAACGCAAGCACACACAGAGCTACGCGTGCAAACATTTTGTTCATCCGAAATCTCCTTCTTTCTTTTTTTTAATTCCAAAACGGGACCGATTCTATAGAGCTTTCGCCTGCTTGACTAGAGTGAAAAGATTTTCATCTGAAGTGCATTGCTTTGGTTGGTTACGGAGTGCCCGCTTTATCGCGACCGTTAACACTTTGCCGAGATCAAATTTCCATATGCTGGACTTTAACATCGGCGATATGCGAAGCGACGACTGGCCTGCGATCCGAATCATCTACTCCGAAGGCATTGCAACCGGGAACGCCACCTTCGAAACAGAAACGCCAGAGTGGGCGAAGTGGGATCAGGTCCATTTGCAAGACTGCCGGTTGGTCGCACATGACCGTCAGCGGATTCTGGGCTGGGCGGCGCTGAGTCCGGTTTCCAGCCGGCGCGTTTACTCCGGTGTGGCCGAGGTTTCGGTTTACGTTGCCGCGGAGGCGCGGGGCCGTGGAGTGGGCACAGCGCTGCTGCAATCGCTGGTCGAGCAATCGGAGCGTTGTGGCCTATGGACGCTGCAGGCGGGAATATTTCCGGAGAATATTGCGAGCCTTGCCCTGCACAAGTCTCGGGGATTCCGCGAAGTTGGAGTGCGGCAGAAAATTGCTCAGCTAGCTGGCGTCTGGCGGGACGTGCTTCTGCTGGAACGCCGGAGTTTGAGTGTCGGCATTTAAAATGACTTCTACCAGCTAGGTCGCCGAGGCATGTTTTTCTTTTGACGGCACCCAGTAGATCTCTTCTTTCAATCCTTCTTTGGTGAATCCGATACGGCGAAGGATTCCCTTGCTGCTTTCGACCATGGAGGGATGGCCGCACAGATACGCGATAGCATTGGGCCCGAGACCCCACATGTCGGTGTACTTGCGCAGAATGTCATCCACGCGTCCGGTCTCGCCCGTCCACTTTTCATCTTCCCAAGGACGGCTGACCGTGGGCACATACCTTAGCCAAGGTACTTCCTGGGCGAACTTCTGCAGTTCGTCGAGATATCCGAACTCCCAGGAGCGGCTAGCTCCGTTGAGTAGAAATAATTTATGTTCTCCCGCAAACCTGCCGTCTTTCCAGTCGCGATAGAGAGAGCGGATGAAGCTGACGAAGGGAGCAACGCCGGTGACGGTACACACTAACAGGTGGTTGGTGCGGCCGCTCTGAGTATCGAGCAGGAAGCGTCCCTTGGGAACCTTGCGCATGAGCACTTCATCGCCGGGTTGCAGCCGGTATAGGAGCGGTGTGAGATCGCCGGGGGGAACGAGTTCGAAGAAAAATTCGAGTTCGTTCTCGTGAGGCGCAGACACGATGGAGTAGGGACGCTCCCGGTGCTTGTCGGGAGCTTCGAGGCCCAGGGTTGCATACTGGCCGGGCGCGAACTTGAAGTCGCCGTTGGGCCGGACGCGGATCATCCACAACTCGGGAGCGATGTCGACGCGTTTGATAACGGTGGCGCGATGAAATTTATCTGGGCTGCTGCTCATATGGCTGATCTCGGGCAATGTCCTAAAATCGTCAACCACCCTTCGACTTCGCTCAGGGCAGGCTCCGGACACAAACGGGCTGAATCCTGAGGGTTGCTTTAGGACATTTGATCCCGAGGTACCGGGCTCACCCGGGGTTGGCATAGTTTACAGTAAGTGCTTGGCTGCGCACCTTCTGTTCAACCATCGAATTAATCGATTCGAGCTATCGCTTTTTCGCTTCGTTTCGTAGCAATAGTCGGCTGGTGAGATCGGCGATCATTTGCCGACCACCAGGACCACGAAAGTGTCAGGCTGAATGGAGTGGCGGGGATGCGGCTGCTCCGGAGTTGGTGCGGGCGGAGGGCCGAATTTCGCGGTCACCACGAATACCTGGTGAGTTTTGTCGTCGAGCGCGAGGGTGCGGGCGCCTTCCTGCGTCTTAACATTTTCGGCCACGCTGAATTTGCTGGGGGAGTCTTCGCGCACCACAGTCAGAACGCCCTCGCCGCAAGAGGCGAAAGCAAGGCCGGTGCCCTCGTCGAAAGCGGTGGCGTCCACACCGTCGCCGATTGCGGGCGTGGCCAGCACTTTTCCGGTGTCGGCATCGACTACGGCCATCATCTTATTGTCGCAACCGGCAAACAGGCGGCGATTCTTGCGGTCCATGGAGAGGCCGCTGGGTTCCTGACACGGGGCCAGGGGCCAGCGCGACTTCACCTCCAGTTTGCTGGGATCGATTGCGTCCAACTGGCTCTTGTCTTCAATGTTGACGAAGATTTCTCCCTGGCCGTCGCTGGCGGCAAATTCCGGTTTGCCCTCCAGCTTGATGGTGCCCAGCACTGTACCTTTGGCGGCGTCGATGGCGGTCGAGTCGTGACTTTTTCCGTTGAAGGTGAAAACGCGTTTGGTGGCGGGATCGTAGAGAATTGCGTCAGGATTGTCGCCGGCTTTAACTTTGGCGATCAGCTTCAGACTCTCGATGTCAAAGATCGTGACTGTGCCTTCGCGGCCATTGCTGATAAAGCCGCGTCCTAGTTCCGGAGCCAAGGCGATGCCGTGCACGCCGGGAGTGTCAGGAATATCGCCGACGGGCTTGCCGGAATCGGCGTCGATCACGATGACGTGGGTGGCGCGCGAAATGTAGAGGCGTCGCGAGGCGCTGTCGAGCGTCAGATAATCCCAGCCGCCTTCACCGCCCAGTTTGTAGGTCTTGAGCACGTGATAGCTGGAATCAGCCGCAGCGGAGAACGTCGCCAGGAAAGAAATGAAGAAGGCCACGCGTAGCCACCTTGAACCCGAATGCCGCATATTTGTTCCTCCTTATTTTGCAGAGCGGTTCGGCAATGTTAATGCCAGTTAGCTGAAGCCAAGCTTAACCAGCGAGAGTGCAGAAAGAAACACTTTATAAAGAATCTGCCTGGCTAATCTCAACTCGCCGCATTCTACGCCCAGTGTAGGTCTCGGCAAAACACCCGCGAACTGCAGTTGGGCCTGTCCGAGGCAAATGAAATTCTCGGGTAAGATGGCGTTGAAGCCTTTTCGGCGAGGAGATGCTCTATGAAGAAAGTGTTCCACTTCGAAGCTCCCAGAGATAGATATCTTTGTGACGCTACCATACTCTGGTGTTTCGATAATCGCTTTGAACTTGGATTTCACAAGTTCCTCAAGCGTATTGGGGTAGTTCACGCCGACCCCATCAAGATCGCGGGGGGAGCAAAGTGCATGGCCTCGCCTGAACTGGAGAGTGAACGCGAGTTTGTTTTGGAGCAGATCCGCAAGTCCATGCGCCTGCATGGAACCAAGCGAGTCATTCTGATGGTGCACTCGGATTGCGGCGCGTACGGAGGCTTGGCTGGCGGTTTTCATGGGGATTCGCGGGCTGAAGCCATCCACCACGAGCAGGAATTGCGGCAAGCGGCGGCCTATTTATCCGAAGCCATACCTGGCCTTCAGTTAGAAGGCGATTTCGTGGATTTCGAAGGCATTTGGGATGTCGAGATCACTTCTGATGCTCGCGAGTCTCAGGAAGAGCAGATCGCTTGATGTTCTCTTGAGGCGTGGGCCTCTCGCGTACTGAGTTCCGTCCTTGTAAAAACTTTTCGCCGATGAAGCCATTTTCTACGTATGCACGTCCAAGGGAACGAGCAGCTTCTTCTCAGGAGGATCGAACGAATATGAACAAAATGTTTCTAGCCGTACTGTTACTTGGCATGGGCATGCATGTAGGGGCGATGGGTGCATGGGCGCAGAATTCGGGCTCGGAGGCGAGCGCCGACCACACTGCTCCCACTTATGACATGAAGGCGCAGTCTTTGTTTGACTTGGAAGGTATGCAGAAGAAATTTGTGGAACTTGCCAATGCGGTGCCGGCGGAGAAATTTACTTGGCGTCCTTCGGCGGATTCGCGTTCTTTTGCCGAAGTTTTTCTTCACGTGGCTGGCGAGCGCTACGGGATTCTGGGGCTTATGGGAGCTACGCCCCCGGCCGGATTTGATGGGAAGACTTTTGAAAAATCCACGACCGATCGAGCCCAGGTGGTTGCGGAATTGAACAAGTCGTGGGAGTTCGCCAAGAAGGAAATTAATAGCATGAGCAACGCCGATTTTGCGAAGCTACTGCCGAAGCTGGGTCCACAGGCGAATGCCGGCGACGTGGTTTACATTCTGGTGGTGGATGCGCACGAGCACCTGGGGCAGTTGGTGGCTTATGCGCGCGTGAACGGCATTGTTCCACCGTGGACGGTGGAGGCGCAGAAGCAGGCTGCGGAAAAGAAGGCGGAGCAGAAGTAGCACGGGGGTTCGTGTTATGTGTTGGCGAGTCTTGCCTATGAGAGGCGATCCCTGATACGAACTGCTAGTGTTTCGGCGGATTGTAAAGCTCTCGGCCGATTAATACTTCTCCTGCGTCTGCGCGCACC